>Ga0105107_10001349_pt1 | contig 15886 bp, 15 predicted proteins | sample PPLLaktember2015_6_FD_79335 | JGI IMG/M metagenome (GOLD analysis project Ga0105107, IMG submission 79335) | Freshwater sediment microbial communities from Prairie Pothole Lake near Jamestown, North Dakota, USA - PPLs Lake P8 Core (1) Depth... | ecosystem: Environmental > Aquatic > Freshwater >...
GCGGCCTACAGCGTCTATTACGGCAAGGGCCGCGACGCATACGACGTCCGGGGCCGAACGGCGCATGAAAGTCTCTTCAACGCCGCCAATGGCACCTATCGCGGTCCGAGCTCGCAGCAGGGGTACTCTCCGTTTTCCACATGGACCCGCGGGCTGGCATGGGCGATGTTGGGATTTGCCGAACAGCTGGAATTCCTGGACTCGCTGCAGGCAGACGATGTGCGCGTAGACACGCGCCTGTACGACGCCGCCGCGGCGACGTGTGATTTCTACATCGATCATGCGGCGGCAGCGGACGGCATCCCTTACTGGGACACGGGCGCGCCGGGACTGGACGCGCTCGGCGATTGGGGCTCGCGTCCCGCCGACCCGTTCAACGATCGCGAGCCGGTCGACAGCTCTGCCGCCGCAATCGCCGCTCAGGGACTGCTGCGTCTCTCGCGCGTCATTGCGCGGCACGGCGGCGACGGCACGAGGTACGAACAGGCAGGGCTGCGCGTGCTCGACACCTTGATCGACGAGACCGGGCCGTACCTCAGCCGCGATACGGCGCACCAGGGGCTGCTGCTGCATTCGATCTACCACCGTCCCAATGGATGGGATCACGTGCCGGCCGCCTCGAAGGTTCCGCGTGGCGAGTCGAGCATGTGGGGCGACTACCATCTGCGCGAGGTGGCGCTTTATGTCAAGCGCCTCGCTGAAGGCGGCTCGTACTACACCTTCTTCGGACCGTCGGCACACACGCGATGAGTGCACCACGCCTGGCGCTTGTCACCGGCGGAACCCGCGGCATCGGCCTCGGCGTCGCCCGCGCGCTGGCGCAAGAAGGCTGGTCGCTCGCCCTGTGCGGTTTGCGCTCGCGCGAAGACGTGGCCGGCGTGTTGGAGGAATTGAGGGCAGACGGCGGCGAAGCGGAGTACTGGCGCGCCGACATCGGCAGTGCGAGAGACCGCGCCGAGCTGCTGGCTTCGGCGACGTCGCACTTCGGCACGCTGCACGCGCTCGTGAACAATGCCGGCCGCGCGCCGCGCGCGCGCGCCGATCTGCTGGCCGCGACCGAGGAGAGCTTCGAGGAAGTGCTGCGCACCAATCTGCAGGGCCCGTACTTTCTGACGCAGGCGGTTGCCCGCCTGTTTGCGAATCGGCAGGCGGGCGACACCGCGGCCCGCGCGATTGTCTTCGTCACGTCGGTGTCGGCCGAGATGGCATCGCCGCATCGCGGCGAGTACTGCGTCAGTAAAGCGGGGCTGTCGATGGCCGCCAAATTGTTCGCCGTTCGCCTTGCAGCCGACGGCATTCCGGTGTACGAAGTGCGCCCGGGTATCATCGCGACCGACATGACGGCCGGCGTCAAGGACGCGTACGACAAGCGCATCGCCGATGGGCTCGTCCCGGATGGCCGCTGGGGGCAGCCGGATGACGTGGGACGCGCCGTCGCCGCGCTCCTTCGCGGCGATATCGCGTATGCAACCGGAACCGTTTTCAACGTGGACGGCGGGCTCTCGATTCCGCGCTTATGAAGGCGTCACCATACACCATGCCCAAACGATTGAGATCTGACGTTGTCTCCGAAATCGAGCGCTGCGGCGTGGTGGCCATCATCCGCCTCCACGATCCGTCGGCCGTGCGCGGTGTCGTCGATGCGCTGGCAAGAGGCGGCGTGAAAGCGCTCGAAGTGACGATGACCGTGCCCGGCGCGATTGAGTTGATCGGCGAGATTGCCCCGACGCTGCCGCCCGAATTTCTCTTCGGCGCCGGGACGGTGCTCGACGCCGATACCGCCCATCGCGCCGCCCGCGCCGGCGCCCAGTTCATCGTCAGCCCCGTGCTGCGGGTGGACGTGATTGAAGCGGCCCACGAGGACGGAATTCCCGTATTCCCGGGTTGCTTCACGCCGACGGAGATTCTGACGGCGTGGGATCTCGGCGCCGACGTGGTCAAGGTGTTTCCGGCGACGTCCGTGGGCCCTGGCTACGTGAAGGACATTCGCGGGCCGCTGCCGCAGGTGAAGCTGATGCCGACCGGCGGTGTGTCGATAGACAACGTGGGCGACTGGCTCAAGGCGGGGGCCGTCGCGGTCGGCGTCGGGTCGGCACTGGTCGATGCGAAAGCGATCGCCGCGAAGGCGTTCGACGTCATCGAAGCGAACGCCCGCCGCATGGTCGGCAACGTTGCTGCAGCGAGAAGCAAATAACGTTCATGCCCAGAGTCATTACGTTCGGGGAGATCATGTTGCGCTTGAGCCCGCCGGGGTTCGAGCGCTTTCTGCAGTCGCCGGCATTCGTGGCCACCTTCGGTGGAGGCGAAGCGAACGTCGCGGTCAGCCTCGCGTTGTTCGGCCTCGACAGCTACTACGTGACGCGGCTCCCGGCGCACGAGATTGGCGAGGCGGCTGTGCGCGCGCTGCGCGCCGAAGGCGTGAAGACCGACTTCATCGTGCGTGGCGGCGAGCGCATCGGGATCTATTTCGCCGAAGCCGGCGCGAGCCAGCGCGCATCGAACGTGATCTACGATCGCGCGCGCTCGGCCATCAGCGAGCTCGAGCCCGGCACGCTCGACTGGGCCGCCATCTTCCGCGGCGCAGACTGGTTCCACGTGACCGGCATCACACCGGCGCTCGGCGACACAGCCGCGGCGAGCACCCGGGAGGCCATCGAGGCCGCGAGAACGGCCGGTGTGAAGATCTCCGTGGACCTCAACTTCCGCAAGAAGCTGTGGTCGGCGGCACAGGCACAGAAGGTCATGCGGCCGCTGATGGCTCATGTCGATCTCGTCATTGCCAACGAGGAAGACATCCAGTCGGTGCTCGGGCTGGACGTGCCGAACACAGACGTCACGTCCGGGCATTTGAATCTCGAAGGATACAGGAGCGTGGCCGAGCGTTTGTCGAGAGAGCTCGGGCCGCCGATGGTGGCCGTCACGCTTCGCGAAAGCGTGTCGGCGAGCGACAACGGGTGGAGCGCCGCGCTCTGGAACAGCACGACCGGACAGTTCGTCCACAGCCAGCGCTACGATGTGCGGCTGGTCGATCGCATCGGCGGTGGCGACAGCTTCGCGGCGGGTATCATCTACGGACTGGTCACCGGGCGCGATCCGGAAGCGTCGCTGCGATTTGCGGTGGCGGCGAGCGCGCTCAAACAGGCCATCCCGGGAGATTTCAATCGGGTATCGGTGGCAGAGGTCGACCGCCTGGCAAAGGGTGACGCCTCGGGCCGCGTACAGCGGTAAAGTAACCAATCTATGAATATCCAAGCGATTACGACAGACAGCTGCATCGTGCGCGATACGGCGTCGGGCAGGGGCCGAACCATCGCGGTGGAGCCGGGCCGCACGGCGGCCCGCCACCTTCGTTATGGCCGCATCATCTCGAGCCCGGGCGACCCGGCCATCCGGTTCGACACCGGCGATCGCGAAACGATCCTCGTCGGACTGAAGGGGTCGGCGCAGGTGAAGACGAACGGCGCGACATATACGCTGGGCCGGTACGACGCGATTTACGTGCCGCGCGATGCGTCGATCGAAGTGACGCCCGGAAGAGACGGTTGCGACATCGCGGAGATCTCGTCGCCGGTGTTGAAACGGCATCCGGTGCAGTTCGTTGCGTATGCCGAGGTGCAGAACGATCCAGGTCTGCACTTCGCAACCGGCGGGCCCGGCGCCGAGCGAGAGCTGAACATTCTGATCGGCAAGAACGTTCAGGCCGGACGGCTCATGGCCGGCGTCACCTTCAGCCAGCCCGGCAACTGGACGTCGTGGCCGCCGCACGAGCACGCGGCGCTCGCGGAGGAAGCGTATCTCTACATCGACATGCCGGCGCCCGCCTTCGGCGTTCAACTCGTCTACACGAACAGGACCGATCCTGAAGTGGCGACGATCGTGCGTGAAGGCGATATCGTGCTCATGCCGGCCGGTTACCATCCCAACGTGGCGGCGCCAGGCGGGCAGATCAACTTTCTCTGGATGATGGCGGCCAACCGGGAAGACGACGATCGGCTGTTCGGCGTCGTCAACGTGCAGCCGGAGTTTGCCGCCGCCGGTTCCGGCCTCGACAAGGGGAAGAAGTAACCCCATGAACTGGGACGCGATTCCGTCTGAAGCGATTGCCGAAGGCATTGAGCGGCAGATGATCGTGGGCGAGAAGCTCATGATCTGCCGATTGAAGATTCAGCCGCGCGTCGTGACGGCGGTTCACGCGCACGAACACGAGCAGATGACGCTGGTGGAGCGGGGCCGCGTGCTGTACATCGTCGACGGCGTCGAGCGCGTGTGCGCTCCCGGCGACGTCCTGCACTTTCCACCTCACCTGCCGCACGGCGCCACGATGCTCGACGAAGAGGTGGTGCTGGTCGACATCTTTACGCCGCGGCGCGAGGACTTCCTGACGCCGAAACAGCCGGCGTGAGGGTGGCACGGCGATGAGCGCTGGCCTCTTCGATTTGTCGGGAAAGGTGGCGCTCGTGACCGGCGCCGCGCGCGGCCTGGGGGCAGCCATGGCGCTTGCCCTGGCGGACGCAGGAGCCGACATCGCGGTGCACTCGAGCGAGTCGTCGCCCGAGGCCACCGAGTCGGCGATCGCAGCCAGGGGGAGACGCGCGAGACGCTTCACCGCGAATTTCACGAGACGCATCGACACCGAGCGTCTCGTGCCGGCCGTCATCGACGCATTCGGGCGGCTGGATATACTGGTGAACAACGCTGGCGTCATTCGGCGCGCGCCGGCGGCGCAACATCCCGACGACATGTGGGACGAGGTCATCGGCGTCAATCTTTCGAGCGTGTTCTTTCTGAGCCGCGCGGCCGGCGCGCACATGATCCAGCGGGGCGGCGGCGGCAAGATCGTGAATGTCGCCTCGCTGTTGTCGTTTCAGGGTGGCATCACCGTTCCCGGCTACGCCGCGGCCAAGGGGGGCGTGGCGCAGCTGACCAAGGCGCTGGCCAACGAGTGGGCGGCGGAGCGCGTCAACGTCAACGCCATTGCGCCCGGCTACATGAGCACCGACAACACGAGCGCGCTCAGGGCCGATCCCGTGCGCAGCCGTCAGATTGGCGAGCGGATTCCCGCCGGCCGGTGGGGCGAGCCCGAGGACCTTGCCGGCGCGGTGGTATTCCTTTCCTCCCGCGCGTCGGATTATGTCAACGGGCATGTGCTCGTCGTTGATGGAGGCTGGCTAGGACGCTGATATGGATCGAAAAGCCGTTTCATTTCTCGCTCTCGGATTGCTCGTCGGGAGTCTGCTGACGGCGTCGGCGCTGATTCCCGCGATCAGAGCGGCGCGGGTCGGCGCCGGCGAGGGACGGCTCGTCTTGAAGCTCGGGCACGCGCTCGCACCGTCGCACGCGGTGCACACGTCCATGGAGTACATGGCCAGACGTCTGTCCGAGCTGTCGGGCGGCACCGTGGAACTGCAGGTGTTCGCTGGCGGGCAGTTGGGCACCGAACCGGAGACGATCGAGCAGCTGCAGCGAGGCGCGCTCGCCATGGTCAAGACGTCGGCTGCCGCCATGGAAGGCTTCGTCCCCGACATGGCCGTCTACAGCATGCCGTATCTGTTCCGCGACGACGATCACTATTGGAACGTGCTGCTCGGCGAGGTGGGTAAGGAAATTCTGCGAGCCGGCGAGCCGCAGGGCGTGCACGGCGTCTGCTACTACGATTCGGGAAGCCGCAGTTTCTATACGATTTCGAAGCCGATTCTCCGTCCCGAGGACGTTCGCGAGATGAAGCTTCGCGTGCTGCCGAGCAAGACCGCACACGAGATGATCACGACACTCGGCGGCGGCCCGACGCCGATTCCGTTCGGCGAGCTGTACACAGCCCTGCAGCAGGGCATGATCGATGGCGCCGAGAACAATCCGCCCAGCCTGTATACGAGCCGCCATTACGAGGTCGCGAAGCACTATTCCCTGGACGAGCACACCCGCGTCCCCGACGTCGTCATCTTCAGCAAGACAATTTGGGATGGCTTGAGCCCGCAGGTGCAGGGCTGGATCACCCAGGCCGCCGCGGATTCCGTCGTGTTCGAGCGGAAGCTCTGGCGCGAACAGACGGCGGAAGCCCTGCGCGAAGTCGAGAAGGCGGGGGTGAAGATCTACCATCCCGACAAAGCGGCATTCGCGTCGGCGATGGCGCCGATGTACTTGCGGATTGAAGGTACGCGCGTCGGCGACCTGGCCAGGCGCATTCGTGAGGTCAGGTGACCATCGCCGCGGCGGTTTGGCAGGCGGTGGTGCGCGCCCTCCAGCTGCTGACGATTGCGCTGTTCGCGGCCCTCGTGGCAGACGTGCTCTGGGGGGTCGTCTCACGCTTCTGGCCCGGCATCGTGCCGAGCGACTGGACGGAAGAACTGGGTATTTATCTGCTCGCCTGGGTGTCCCTGCTGGGGAGCGCACTGACCTACCGCGACCGCGGGCATCTCGGCCTCGATTACTTCGTCAGTCAGTTCGATCCCGCCGCGCACCGGATTGCGGCAATCGTCATCGAGCTGTGCGTTCTGGTGTTCGCAGGATACGGGCTGTGCTATGGCGGCTACCGCCTGGTCTCCGACACGCTCGCCTCTGGACAGCTCACACCCGTGCTGCAGTGGAGAATCGGTTATTTGTACCTGTCGGTGCCGATCAGCGGCGCGTTCTTCGTGGCTTTTGCGATCGAACATCTCGTCGAGCCTGTTCGGCCGGCATCGGCTGAAGCCCTGGCGAAATCCTGATGTCTGCCGAACTGCTCGTGCTCCTCATCGTCTTCATCGCGGTACTCGGGCTTGGTGTGCCGGTGGCGGTGTGTCTCGGGCTCGCCGCGATCGTGTCGATTGCCGCAATCGGCGACGTCCCGACCGGATATCTCGTCGCACAGCGGATTGCCACCGGAATCGCCAGCTTTCCCCTGCTGGCGATTCCATTCTTCGTGCTTTCGGGCCTGCTGATGGGTGAAGGGGGGATGGCGAGGCGCCTCATCGATTTCGCGGCGGCGCTCGTGGGGCGGCTGCCCGGGGGCCTGGCCTATGTGACGACCGTCACCTGCATGCTGTTCGGTGCGGTGTCGGGTTCTGCGGTTGCCGCCGTGTCGTCGATCGGCAGTTTCATGATCCCGCAGATGGTATCGAATCGGTACGGCCGGGATTTCTCGGTCGCCCTCACCGCCACGTCGGCGACGACCGGCCTCATCATTCCTCCGAGCAACATCATGATCGTGTACGCCGTCGTCGCGGGCAACGTCTCGGTGGCGGCGCTGTTCATGGCCGGCTTCGTGCCCGGTGTGGTCGTGGGCCTCTGCATCATGACCGCGGCGTTTGTCTACAATGTGAGAACGGGCAATCAGGCTCGAATGGAACCGCCGCCCGTGATGCCGGCGCTGGTTGCGGCCCTCCCGAGCATGCTGCTGGTCGTCATCGTGCTCGGCGGTATTCTCGGCGGCATTTTCTCGGCGACCGAAGCGTCGGCCGTGGCGGTCGCGTACGCGCTGCTGCTTGGCGTCGGCGTGTATCGCGAGATTCGCGTGCGAAAGCTGCCCGACATCCTGTTGCGATCGGCAAAGACGACCGCGGTGGTCATGCTTCTGATCGGGACGAGTCAAGCGCTGAGCTGGGCGCTGTCGTTTGAGCGCGTGCCGCAGACGGCCGGCGATGCGCTGCTCGGTCTGTCGCAGAACCCCGTCGTCGTGCTCATGATCATCAATGTGCTTCTGCTCGTCGTCGGCACCTTCATGGACATGACGCCGGCGACGCTCATCTTCACGCCGATTCTTCTTCCTGCCGTGATGGCGCTCGGCATCGATCCGGTGCACTTCGGCATCATCCTGATCACCAACCTGTGCATCGGCCTATGCACGCCGCCGGTCGGCACCTGTCTGTTCCTGGCATGCAGCGTCGGCGATACGACGATCGCGCGAGTGGTGCCGAGGGCGATCCCGTTTTTCCTCGCGATGGTGGTGGCGCTGCTGCTCATCACCTATGTTCCATGGATTTCACTGGCACTGCCCCGTTACCTGGGACTCTGAGCGGGATGGGATCGCACGCGGCTTCTTCTCCGTTCGAAATCGGCGCGGTGACCGACGAGTTCTCTCCCGACAGTCTTGATCGCGCGCTCGACGCGATGGGCGATCTCGGCATGACGTTCGCCGAGCTGCGGGTCGTCAACGGGAAGAACATCGTCGATCTCAGCGATCCGGAGATTGACGACGTGCGCGCGCGGGTTGAAGCGCGAGACATGCGCGTGTTGTCGATTGCGTCGCCCGTGCTGAAGTGCACGCTGCCCGATGCGCCGCCCGTTGCTCCACACATCCAGCAGGACATGTTCAGCTCGACATACGACTTCGCCGATCAGCCGAGGCTCGCGCGCCGCGCGTTCGACATCGCCGCGCGCGCCGGTGCGCAGATCGTTCGCGTGTTCTCGTATTGGCGCACGGTCGATCCGGAGGCGTGTTTCGATCGCGTGGCGTCCGCGCTGCGGGAACTCGCGGTCGAGGCGGAACGCCGGGGGCTCGTCGTGGGTATCGAGAACGAGCACGCCTGCAACATCGCGACGGCGGCCGAGACGGCGCGATTGCTCGCAGAAGTCGGCGCGCCGGCGCTGCAGGTCATCTGGGATCCGGCCAACGCGCTGGTCGCCGGCGAGACCCCGTACCCGGACGGCTACGCGCGTCTGCCGATCTCGCGGATCGTCCACGTGCATGCGAAAGACTGCACGGTAAGCAATCACGTGCCGACCTTCGGTCCTCTCGGCGAGATGGGTATCGACTGGCGCGGGCAGCTCGCGGCGCTCGCGCGCGACGGCTACACGCGAACGATCAGCCTCGAGACTCACTGGCAAGGGCCGAACGGCGACAAATTCCAGGGCAGCGTCATCTGCGGCCGTCACCTACAGGACATGGTTCGTCATGCTCGAATTTGAGACCCTCCATCACGTCGCAATCTCTGTCAGCGATCTCGCGCGCGCCCGGCAGTTCTATGGTGAAGTCCTTGGCCTCGAAGAGATCCCGCGCCCGAATTTCCCGTTCGCCGGCGCGTGGTACCGCATAGGCAAACAGGAAGTGCACTTGATCGTGTCGCGGGATCCGACGTTCAGAACGGGGAAGGGCGTGACATTGGAGGACGGGCACTTCGCGCTCCGCGTCAGGAGCTACCGTGCCGCCCTCGCGCATCTCGAGTCGAAGGGATTTCGCACCACCACCGACGAGCCGGGCCGGTCGATGCGCGTCAACCCGGCGAGCGTCACCGGGTATCCGCAGATTCACATTCTCGATCCCGACCGCAATGTGATTGAGATCAACGCCGAGAGTGTGGACTAAGTCTGGTTGGTGGTTGATGGTTTGTGACGAACCACGAACTACCAACCACCAACTACCAACCACCAACTACTCAGGCAGCGGCTTGCCCCTCGTCTCCGGCCCCAGCCAGATGATGGCCAGCCCGACCAGATAGAACACCGTCAGCACTGATCCTGCCATTGGGAAGCTGCCGCCAAAGAAGCCCATGAGGTTAGCGGTCTGCAGGCCGCCCACGGCGGCGAGAATGCGCCCGAAGTTGTACGCGAATCCCTGCCCTGTCGCGCGCACGACCGTTGGGAACAGCTCGGGCAGATACAAGGGAAAGAACCCGTAGAATGCCGCGGTAATGCCGCCAGCCAGGAAAATCGAGAACAAAAAGAAACCGTCGAACCGATCGTTGCCCTGATAGAGCAGCAGACACGACAGGATCGATCCCACACAAAGGCCCGCATACGTGATGCGGCGGCCAAAGCGGCCCGCGATGACGCCCGCAAGAATCGGAAACACAATCGCTCCGATCGCCGACGAAATTTGTGTGTACTCTCTCGAGAACCGGCTCGGGTCGGGCTCGAGCTGAAACGCCCAGCGCGGCGCCCATTGAATCGATCCCCAGGTGCCGAGGAGCGCAACGCCAGCGAGACAGGCGCCAAGCAGCATGTGCCGGATGACGAGCGGCTCTCGATGCGGCGCGAGCGATCCCGCGGCGACCGCTCGTGCGAGGTAGCGTCGCACCGGAAAGAGAAAGCCCCACAATGCGGCCGCGACGCCCGCGACGGTGATGATCGCGGCCACCGCAGGACCGGTTCCCAACGGCGACCAGCTCCAGATGATGGCGATCGACGCGAGGCACCCCACGGTCACACCGATCAGATCAACGTTCGACCAGTGTGCCGTCGCACCACGCGCTCTCTCATGCTCCCACTTCTTCGACTCGGGTACGAACAGCCTGATGAAGAAGACGAGCAGCGCCGGCAGCGCGCCGCTGATCATCAAAAAGCGCCATCCAGAGTTCGCCAGCAGGCGGCTCACCATCGGCGTCGGCATCCCGATGCCCAGGAGCAGCGCTTCGACGCCGCCGATGAAGCTGTGCAGGCCGATGCTCAACAGGCCGACCATGAGAAATCCGAGGTTCGCGGCGGCACCAATCAGCCCCGCAATGAGGGCGCGCGATTTGTTGGGCCAGATCTCGTTCACCAGTGCCACGCCAAGCGACCACTCGCCGCCCATCCCGAGCGAAGCGACGAATCGCAGCGCCGCGATGTGCCAGGCCTCGGTCGCGAAGCCGCACAGCCCGGTGAATACTGCGTAGGTGAGAATACTGAGCGACATCGCGCGGACGCGGCCGATGCGATCGCCGAGCCAGCCAAAAAACACCCCTCCAGTCGCGGCACCGACCAGGAATACGGCGATGATCGCGCCGAACCACTGCGTGGCCTGGCTCGCGGCTGTGGGTCCGAGCAGATCGGCGAGCGCGGGTCCGCCGATCAGGGGGAAGAGGCCCATCTCGAAGCCGTCGAACATCCACCCCAGGAGCGCGGCCGTCAGCGCCATCCATTTTCCGGCGTTCGATTCGGCGACCTGGGACGGGTCGGCTGCTTTGTCTGCTTTCCGGGCAGTGTCGAGCAAGGCAGGGCCCTCCATGTCGTTATCGGTGCTGCAAGTATAGAATGAGCAGTCTGTTATCCAACCATTTGTCGATCGGCCCGCGCGCGACGCACGGTGACGCGCGGCGGCGTGACAGGCCCGCCCGCGCGGTCGCCAACCGCGCTGTGGCGAGGCAGGCCCCTGGAGGCTCGTGATGTCCGTTGTGCACGAAGCGGTTCCGCCCCTGGCGAGTGCCCGTGAAGATGGTCTTCCGGTGCGCGAAGTCCGCGATATGCCCGATCCACCGCGCAACTACTGGCGGTTGGTCGGACCAGGCATCGTGGCGGGAGGCGTCGGTCTGTCGTCGGGAGAGTTCGTCCTGTGGCCCTTCATCGCGTCGCAGGTGGGCCTGGTGCTGCTGTGGGGCGCGTTCATCGGCGTCGTGACGCAGTTCTTCCTGAACATGGAAGTCGAGCGTTACACGCTCGCGACCGGCGAGACAGCAGTGACGGGGTTCAACCGTTCCTGGAAGCACTGGGGGCTGGTGTTTGCCGTACTCGCCTACTTTGCGAACCTCTGGCCCGGATGGGCGATCAGCTCCGCGACGCTTGCGAGTTATCTCTTCGGGGGGAGCCCGACGATCATCGCCGTTGTCAGTCTCCTGGTCATCGGCTTCTCGCTGACGTTTGCACCGGTCATCTACGTTGCGCTCGAGCGGCTGATCTTCGTCAAGGTTGCCGCGGTGCTCGTGCTCGTCATCCTCGGCATGGCCTTCGCGATCGAGCCCGAGTCGTGGCAGGCGCTGCCAGCGGGATTCGCCAACATCGGGACGCTCCCCGAAGGGCTGAGCATTGCGTTGATCTTCGGGGCCATCGCGTTCGCCGGCTCGGGCGGGGCGCAGAATCTCTGTCAGAGCAACTGGATTCGCGACAAGGGATTCGGCATGGGGCAGTACGTACCGAGGCTCGTGAGCCCCGTCACCGGCGCGTCCGAAGCGAAAGACTCGGCGGCGACGAGCTATATCTTCGAGACGACGCCCGCGAACATGGAGCGTTGGAGAAGCTGGTGGCGGTTCGCCAATATCGAGCAGGTGTTCAGCTTCGTGCTCGTCACGATCGTCACCATCGGCCTCACGTCGATGCTTGCGCACTCGACGCTGTTCGGCGAACCCAATCTTCCGAACAACGTGTCGTTCCTGAGGATCGAGGCCCAGCAGCTCGAACGAAGCGTCGGGCGCTGGTTTGGCGTGCTGTTTCTTGCCACCGGCGCCTTTTCGCTGTTCGGATCGGCGATGGGCATCATCGACTACACGAGCCGTCTCGCCGCCGACATTCTGAAGACGACCTACATGCCGAGGGTGTCGGAAAGCCGCACGTATTTCTGGCTCGTGTGGGGAATGGTCGGCTTGGGATGCGCCATCCTGCTGGCCGGCATGTCGCAGCCGATTACGCTGCTCGTCATTTCGGCCTCGACCGGCGGCCTCATCATGTTTCTCTATTCGTTCATGCTGATCCTGCTGAACCGGAAGATGCTGCCTGCGGCCATCCGCATCACGCCGTTCCGGACGGCGACCCTCGTCTGGTCGACGCTGTTGTTCGGATCGTTGGCGGCGCTGACGATTTACACCCAGGTGCAGTTGCTGTTTCGATGAGCCACCAACTACCAACTACCAACTACCAACTACCAACCAACATGAAAGCACTCTTACTGTCTGAGTACAAGAAACTCGCCGTCGTCGACATGCCGACGCCCGCGATCGGTGACGAGGACGTGCTCGTGCGCGTGCGGGCGTGCGGCATCTGCGGCAGCGACATCCACGGCTATGACGGATCGACCGGCCGCCGCATCCCACCCCTGGTGATGGGGCATGAGGCGGCCGGCATCATCGAGCGCGCCGGGCGCGGCGTCCAGGGCTTCAAGGCCGGCGACCGCGTGACGTTCGACTCGACGGTGTCGTGCGGCACGTGTGACTTCTGCCGCACCGGTCGCATCAATCTCTGCGACAACCGGACGGTGCTCGGGGTGTCGTGCGGCGACTACCGCCGGCACGGCGCGTTTGCCGAGTACGTGTCGGTGCCGGCACGGATCGTCTACAAGCTTCCCGACAGCCTGCCCTTCGAACGGGCCGCGCTCATCGAGGCGGTGTCGATCGCGGTGCACGCGGTTGGCCGTCATGTGCCGAAGCCCGACGATACGGCCGTGGTTGTGGGCTCCGGCATGATTGGCGTGCTGGTGATTCAGGTACTCAAGGACAAAGGCTGTCGCAACATCGTTGCGGTGGACGTGGACGAGGACAAGCTGGCGCTCGCCCGGCGGATGGGTGCGGGAGGCACGCTGAATGCGAAAGCGATGGACGTGCCGGCGGCCGTGCGCGACCTCACGTCCGGTCGCGGCGCCGACGTCTCGTTCGAGGTTGTCGGTCACACCGACACGGTGCTGACGGCCATTCGGAGCGTCCGCAAGGGCGGCACGGTTGTGCTCGTCGGCAATCTCTCGCCGAAGGTCGAGCTGCCGCTGCAGGAAGTGGTGAGCCGCGAAATCTCGGTCCTTGGTTCGTGCGCATCGAACGGCGAGATTCCGGAGTGCATCGATCTGCTCGCGCGCGGCGCGGTCGACGTCGATCCGCTCGTCAGCCTCAAGGCGCCGCTCGAGGATGCCCCGGGCTTGTTCGAACGGCTCTACGGCGGCGACAAGACGTTGATGAAAGTGATCATTCAGCCTTAGTTGTATTGCCACATTCTCTATTGGCAATTGGCAATTGATTGACAATTGCCACAATCGCCAATCAATGAGGCAATCGTCAATTACAAATATGGCAATGCAGGATTCATGTTTCACCCTCACAGGTAAAGTCGCGATCGTCACTGGCGCGAGCCGGGGACTCGGACAGACCTTCGCGCGCGCGCTGGCGCGCGCCGGCGCCGACCTCGTCATCACGAGCCGTACGCTCGATTCGCTGCAGGCGTTCCAGAAAGAAGTCGAAGCGATGGGGCGCCGCGTCGTCGCGCTCGAGCTCGATGTGCGCGAGGAAGGCAGCATCCGCAGGATGGTGAAGGACGCCGCGACGGCGTATCCGCGCATCGACATCCTCGTCAACAACGCCGGCTGCAACGTGCGGAAGCCGGCCGTGGACGTCACATGGGACGACTGGAACCTGATTCTCGACACGAATCTGCGCGGCGCATTCTTCGTCGCGCAATCCGTTGCGAGGGAAATGATCCCGCATGGCCACGGGCGCATCATCAACATCGGCTCGGTGACGTCGGTGATGGGCTACGCGGGCCTTGGTCCCTACGGCGCGAGCCGGGGCGGGATTCGCCAACTCACGATGAGCCTCGCGGACGACTGGGGGCCGCACGGCATTACGGTGAACTGTCTCGCGCCTGGGTGGTTCAGAACCGAGCAGAACAAGGTGATGTACGAGGATCCCGAGTGGGTCGCCTATCTCATCGATCGCATTCCGATGCGAAGGCCCGGAAAGCCGGGCGATCTCGAGGGTCCGGTCGTGTTTCTCGCGTCCGATGCGAGCGAGTACATTACTGGACAGACGCTGCTCGTCGATGGCGGCATTTCAACGGGGGCATTGAGAGCGTTGCCGAGGAAGTAACACGAAAGGACAAACGAAGAAGGAAAAAACGAATCGAATTCCTTTTTGTTCTTCCTTACTCGTTTCTGATGCCAATCACTTCTCCTCCATCCGTGTCGAACGTCAGCAGCGGTCCTTCGATCTGCTGCGAGCGTTTCCCGTTGCGATAGATCGTCACCGCGGCTGTTCCCCATGGATTGCGGAGGCGTACGATCGAGCCCGCCTCCGATCGCAGCTCCACGAGATCGATTCGTCTGTTTTGCCTGGCTGCCGTCACCACGAACCCGCCCCGGGCGCGAAGGGTAAACCTCGCGTCCCACTCGTCGGGCCACGCGGGAAACAACCGGATGACCGAGTCGCCGCCCGGAACGCCCGGAGCGCTTTGAAGGAGCGCCAATTGAAGCGCTTCGGCAGCCCGCCCGAGCCGCTGCGCGTCGAGCGCCTGCGGGCCTTCGCGCAACGTCAGACGGTTGGCGAGCGGGCGGCCGCCGAGGTACGCAGTCTGCCGCTCGGCGGTGAGCGCCCGAATCTGGTTCGGCACGAGAAAACGCGTCGCGTCGGCGCGGCCGAGCGTGGCACCCGCGATCGCCCATTTGGAGAGCACGCCGACGGGCGTAGTCGGACCGATTCCCGTCCGATAGGTCCGATCGAACGTCGCGTTTGCGGCGGCAAGCATCGCCTGGTCGGGTGACTCGAGATTCACCAGATCGAAGAACCACACCGGCAAGCTGTTGCCATCGGGCGTGAATCCGGTGTTGTTGTTCGCCGTCGGCTTCAGTCCGCGCACGAAGACAGGCGGGCCCGTGTAGTCGGCCGGGCGCAGCGCATCGGGATGCGCGCTGGTCGGCAGCGGCGCGAGGTTCGCCAGACGCTCCTGCCATCCGGCGCGCAATTCCGCGTCCAGGTCGAGCACCTCGCTGGCGCGGACCGCGGCGGCGAAGATGCCGCGCATCGCGGAAAGATCCTCGTCGGTGTCGTGTGCGCCCAACACGCTCTCGTTGCTGTTGACGTGATGGATGTGGTACTTGCCGTCCGCCTCCTTGCGAAGGTTGGGGAAGTGCCGATAGAACTCGGCTGCGCCGCGCATCATCGGATAGGCGCGGTCGCGCAGCCACTCCGCATCCTGCGTGTATTCGTACCGCCGCCAGTAGAGGTACGCCACCTTCGCGGTCGTCCCCAGAATGTGATTGACCGGGCTGAACGGCGCTGTCGGACGTTCGGCGGCGACCCAGGCGCCGTTGGTCCACCGCCCGTCGCCCCACCAGTTCCAGCGGCTCGAGTGCGGGTGACCGGCGCGTGCGTACTCCAGGAATCGCGTGCTCCGCTCGGGCCACGGCTTGCGCAGCAGGTACAGGTCGCGCATCTCGGCGGCGATGTCGTCGGGCAGCGACGCGAGGCCGTCATGCCACACCGTTTCGGGAATGTAGATTCCCTGGCTGTCCCACTGCTGCCGGGCC
>Ga0105107_10001352_pt1 | contig 15871 bp, 12 predicted proteins | sample PPLLaktember2015_6_FD_79335 | JGI IMG/M metagenome (GOLD analysis project Ga0105107, IMG submission 79335) | Freshwater sediment microbial communities from Prairie Pothole Lake near Jamestown, North Dakota, USA - PPLs Lake P8 Core (1) Depth... | ecosystem: Environmental > Aquatic > Freshwater >...
CAGTCGTCAGTCGGCAGTCGGCAGTCGGCAGTCACTTCGCAGTCTGCGCTGTCTGAAAACTGACGACTGACAACTGACGACTCCGCGTCAGAAGTTGAAGATCAACTGAGCCATCGGCGCCCAACCGGTCATGCCTCCGATGTACGGGTAAATGAAGCCGCCGAAGGCGGATTTGTGAACGCGCAGGGCCTTACCGTTGATCCACACGCGATGATCCGGGACGGAGAACCACTTGAAACCGCCGGCGTATTCCCACGAGTCGCCAAACTCTCCGAAGACCGCCGACGTGCGGCCGTACAACATCCACTTCCTCGGCACGACGAAATAGCTCGCCGCCAGCTCGCCGCCGTTGTCGAACGTCGAGGAGAGCGGCAGCGGGCCGTCGGCAACGAATGAGTTGAGCCAGCGAGCGTAATACTGCCCGTTGACCGCCAGCCCGTTCCACTTGACGCCGCCGTCGATGGCCCACATGCGGTAGGTGGCTTCCTCGAGCGTGACGCCGGGCGCAAACGCTCCAGCAGAGAAGGTCAGCACGCCGTCCGAATTGTGAAGCGTTGCGTTCTCAGGATTGCTTTGGTCGAGATTCGAGAAACGGTCTTCCCGGGATCGCGTATAACTGGTTCCGAGTCGAATGGCTGGATGCTCCGAGGCGTAATAATCGTCGTACATGTTGCGCGCCTTACCATCGGGGCCGTACGGTCCCAGTGGTTCCCACCAGACACTGCCGGAAAACATCAGGTTCGTATCGATCTTGACGGTTGGGATCGTCAGCGTGTTCAGCCCGTTCCCGACAAACACGTGATGGAACAACCCTTTCACCGGTTCTCCGGTCGACCAGACGCCCTGTGTGAATCCGGGCCGGAAGAAGTTGTCGGCCATGCTTCGATCGAGCTGAGTGAAATAGGGAAATGTGTAGCTCAGCGTGCGCGAGCCTGGAACGGTCCAGTAGCCGGCATACAGCGTGAAGGCCTTGTTGAACTCCCAACTGACGCTACCCCCTACGACCACCGCGGCGAGTGTGTTCGATGTCCAGGTGACCAGGCTGTACTTCAGCCGCTTGTCGAACACGAAGCCGCCGAAGGTGAACATGCTGCGATTGATGCCGAAATCGTTGCGTGAGGCCACTGCGCGCACGGTGCCCAGATGATCGGTGAACGTGTCGCTATCGGGCTGGAGATTGATGTATCGAAACTGGGTCGTGTTGTTCAGCTTCAGGTGGAAGGGAAATTTCGAGGCGTCGCTCGTTTCCACGAGGACGAATCCGTCCTTGTAACGATCGCTCAGCCGATCCATCAGCGGGACCTCCTGAGCTGCCGCGTCGGCTGCTGACGGTGGGACCATCTAACGAGTGGTGGCGTCTCCGCCAGGGCCCACGGCGCATGTTGCGACTCGCGTGCCGTTCGCTGTCGTGATGAACGGGGCCTTTCCAACGACACAAGCAATGCGCGAGCGTACGCCGGCGACCGGCGGCTCACGGAAAACCGCGACTCCGCCGCGACATCTCGCGTCATCCGAATCGCGATGGCGCTGTGTCTCAGTTGTTTTGTCCTGTCGAACGATGGCGGACAAGTTGCCTGAGCGAACTGGCTGCGATGCAAAGCGGTACCGTCTCACTCTTCCTCTGTACGATGAGCGTGATTTCGCTCTGTTCTGTCGATGTCGGTGCACAAGAAACCGACGTGCCGTCGACTTCGCAGATTGCCTGCGCCTCAACCGCCGGGGAGCGCCAGGAGTGCCCCGGTGACACTGCCGGGGGTGTGCTGCTGGTTCGTTCGACGGGTCCGGCGGCCTGTCTGCTTGGCCGGACGTGGGGCTACGACGACAAGGGGGTGTGGGTGAGCGACGGGTGCAGCGGCGAGTTTCTGCTCGCCCAGCCCGTCGCTGCCGGTCAGACGGCAACGCCAACGCCGACGCCGGCGACGGAGACGGACAAGCCCATCGAAACCTGGGGAGAATTCGACCCCGGCGATGGGTTTCTCGTCGGGAGGAGCAGTCTCGGTGAGCTGTCCATCAGCGGGTACGCACTCTTGAGGTACATCAACCAGCTCCCCGCCGACGAGACCTTCACGGATCACCTCGGCAACGAACGCGTCGTCGATACCCGGAACGACATCTTCCCCCATCGGGTCATCATCTTTCTGAAAGGGTGGGTCGGCGTTCGGAAGCTCGTTTACTCATTATTTCTCTGGACCGTCAACGCCACCGACCAGGATGCACTTTTCGGAAATCTGGGCTATCAGTTCAGCCGGAAGTTCAGCTTGTACGGTGGCATCAACGGGAATCCCGGAACACGCTCGCTGCAGGGCTCTCATCCCTACTGGCTCGGCCACGATCGCGTGATGGCCGACGAGTTCTTCCGGCCTTATTTCACCTTCGGCGTCTGGGCGCAGGGCGAGCCGGTGAACGGGTTCTGGTACAACGTCATGGTCGGAAACAATTCGAGCGCGCTCGGCATCACCGCTGTCCAACTGGACCGGACGATGTCAACCGGCGGCTCAGTCTGGTGGATGCCCACGACACATGAGTTCGGGCCGCGAGGTGGATACGGCGACTGGGAGTGGCACGACAAGCTCGCCACGCGTTTCGGCGTGTCTACGACTGTAAGCCCCGAGGAACGCTTCACCAACGCCGTCAGCGGCGATGCCGGCAACACCACGTTGAGACTGGCGGACAGCCTCAATGTGTTCGAGCCGGGAACCCTTGCACCTGGTGTCACCGTTGACCAGGTCGACTATCGAATACTTTCCTTCGACGCGGGCCTGAAGTATCGAGGAGTCTTTCTGCAGACGGAGATCTACACGCGGTGGCTCGACGGGTTCGTGGCGAACGGCCCGCTGCCGGTGCCGTCGCTCCTGGACAGGGGCTTCTACATACAAGCCGCGTTCTTTCCCGTACGGAAGAAGCTGGAACTCTACGGCGTCACATCGCAGATTTTCGGCGACAAGGATGCGGGGTTCGGCAACAGCTCCGAGTACCTGCTCGGACTGAACTACTACCTGGCGGACACGCGCAATCATCGGTTCAACGTGCAGGTCATCGACGTGAACCGGTCGCCGGTCAGCAGCACCTTCGGCTATTACGTTGGCGGCCAGAAGGGCACGACCGTGTCTGCGGCATTCTCGGTGTTCTTCTGAAGATATTTCCGCGCGACATCGCCGCTCCTCTTGACATCCCAAAGGTCGATCGGAGAACAACCGGAAAGCCAAGTTCTACGCCATCACCAAAGCCGGTCGTCGCCAGTTGGCGGCCGAGACCGCGAACTGGGAGCGCATCTCGGGCGTGATGGCTCGCCTCCTGCGCACGGCAGCGCGGTCCTGATATGTGGCAGGGCCTGGTCGCCGTCTTCTCGCGGCTTGGCTTCGCGTGGGCTCGCCGGCGCCTCGACAGCGAGACGCAGGACGAGCTCGATGCGCATCTCGCCTTGCTCGCAGACAGATACATCCGCTCGGGCATGACGCCGCCCGACGCGCAGGACGCCGCGCGAAGGCAGTTCGGCAACTTCACGCAGATTCGCGAAGACGTTTACCAGATGAACGGCATCAGATCCGTCGATGGGCTGGCGCAGGATCTCCGGTACGCGTTTCGACAGCTTCGACGCAGTCCGGGCTTCTCGACCGTTGTGGTCGCCACGCTCGCCGTGGGAATCGGCGGCACGACGGCGGTGTTCAGCGTGCTTCAGGCGGTGCTCGTCGCGCCGTTGCCCTACGAGCAGCCCGGGCAGCTCGTCCGGTTCTACCAGCAGGAGCCGGGCAAGCCCGACACGCGGCACTACCTGACAGGCACGCACTTCTCCTCGCTTCGCGATCGTGCGGCGTCGTTCGAGTCCGTGGCGGCACTCGACAATTACTCCGAGACTGGCCATGACCTCGTCAAGGACGGGCAGGCTGAGCGGCTTCGCGTGCTGCGAGTGACGAGCGAATACTTTCACGCGCTTCGAGCGGGATTGCGCGGCGCTGGATTCGACCGAAACGACGAGGTTGGTACGCGGCGGGTGGTACTGAGCGACCGTCTGTGGCGCACGCGCTTCGGCAGCCACCCTTCGGTCATCGGGTCTTCCGTTCAATTGAGCGGCGAGCCGTACGAGGTGGTGGGAATCGTGCCACGGGGCTTCGAAGATCCGATTGCCGGTGAAATGGATGCGTGGGTTCCATACCCTCTCGCGCGGGACCTCGCGAGAGTGTCCGCTGAGGAGAACAACGCCGTGAGCGCCGTCGGTCGGCTGCGAGACGGGATCAGTCTCGAGCAGGCTCGGGCGGAGCTTGCGGCCCTGAGCCGTTCGATGAAGGAACAGTGGCCGGCCGCGCGCTTGAGCGCCGTTGACGTCGTCCCGCTGCAGGAGGATCTGGTCGCGACCGCGCGAGGCCCATTGCATCTTTTGCTCGTCGCCGTCGTACTCGTGCTGCTCGTCGCCTGTGTGAACGTTGCGAACCTGCAACTCGCGCGGGCGGCGGCGCGTGTCCACGAGTTTGCGACCCGTTCGGCCCTTGGCTCCGGCGCCGGCCGGCTCGTTCGACAACTCCTCGTCGAGAGCCTGGTGGTCGCGGGCCTGGGTGGCCTGACGGGGCTGGCGCTGGCGGCACTCGGCGTCAAGGCGCTGCAACGTCTTGGCCTCGACGCCGTGCCGCGGCTCGATGAAGTCGCGTTCGATCCACTGGTCCTGGGATTTTCGGTGTTGATCACGCTGGCGACGGCCGTCACCTCCGGCGTACTGCCCGCCCTCCGTTTTGCGCGCGTCTCTCCCATCCATGCGCTTCGTCAGCAATCACGCTCGGCCACCGGTACGCGCCAGCAGGGACGCCTGCTCAGCGGCCTTGCCGCTGCGCAACTCGCGCTTGCGCTTACGCTGCTGGTCGGCGCCGGAGTACTGTTGGCGAGCTTCCACCGCCTGCAGCAGGTGGATCTGGGATTCCGCGTCGATGGCGTGCTGGCGTTCGACGTGAACCTGCCGACCATCCGGTACGACGCCGCGCGACGCGCCGCCTTTCAGGAGGACCTGGCCCGCAGGCTTCGCACAATCCCGGGTGTGACCGCTGCCGGAGCGATTTCCTTTCTTCCGGCAACAGGCAGCTATCACGGATGGAATACATCCATTGGCAGTGGCCCGAGAGCGGGAACATCGATCAGCCGGAGAAACGGATTCAATATTCAACAGCGGACCGTCAGCGGAGACCTCTTTGTGGCGATGGAGATTCCGGTGCTGGCGGGCCGCATCTTCGACGAGCGCGACGCTGCGGGCACGCCGTCGCGCGCGGTGGTGAGCGCCAACTTTGCCCGGGCGGCGTTTCCGGGGCCGTTCGACAGTGCAGTCGGACAACGCATTTCGGCGGGTGGCCGGAAGCTGGAGATCATCGGCGTTGTGGGTGACGTCACGCTCGACGTGTACGGGTCGCCGGCGTTCGTCGTCTATCACGCCCATCGTCAGTTCGCCGACGACCGGAATTGGGCGCTCTCACACGTCGTCGCAACCGACGTTCCGCCAGAGCGCATTCTTGCGGAGGTGCGAGCCGCGGTCGCTGAACTGGATCCGGAGCTCGTCGTCCACAGGGCCGCGCCGATGGCCGAGGTGGTTGGTCGCGGCGCACGCCGCGAGCGATTCGCGCTTGTGCTGATGGCAGGGTTCGCCGGCGTGTCTCTGCTGCTTGCGGCCCTCGGTCTCTACGGCGTGCTCACCTATGCCGTGCGCCAGCGCACACAGGAGATAGGGATCCGGATGGCCCTGGGCGCGACCGCCGCTCACGTGCACCTGACGGTTTTGCGGCAGGCCGGCCTCGTCATTGGAACCGGCCTCCTGGCTGGAGCCGGCGGTGCGCTGGCGCTCGGGCGCTGGCTGACGTCGCTCGTCTTCGAAATCAGTCCTTCCGACCCCCGAATCCTTCTCGCGGCGGCATTCCTCCTCACGGCCACGGGTCTTTTTGCGGCGTGGCTGCCGGCAAGGCGCGCCTCACGAGTTGCGCCAAGAATCGCCATACAAGAGTCGTGACCTCGCGTCCTGCGATTACAGAATTGCAAGCGATAACGGGGGGTTCTTGATCGCCGGCTTGTTCTACAATGCCCGGAGGTGAACGTGCCGGAAGAGCTCGACCTTCGGTCCGCCTTCGAAGCGGCGGAACAAGCTGCAGCCGCTGGCGATTACATGGCAGCGGAACGGCACTTGAGCGGTGCGGCCTCTCAGCAGGAGGCGAGCCTCGGACCGCTCCATCCAGATCTCGCCAACACGCTCAACAACCTCGGGGTGGTGTACGAAACCATCGACAGGCCAGCCGACGCCGAGCGCTGCTATCGCCGTGCGTATTCGATTGCGGTTGCCTCCCTGGAGCCAGATCATCCCTTCGTCGCGACGAGCGAAAAGAATCTCCGCGATTTCTGCGAAGCGCGGGGAAAATCGTTCGAGCTGCCGACGCCGCTGCCAGCGGTTGTGCCACCACCTGAGCCTGCGCCCGTGCCGGCCGCCGCGCCTCCGGAGCTAAGCTCAGAGCCGCCGCGCGAACGTCCCGTCACCAGTGCTTCGCGGGTGCGTGCGGTCGGCGTCCTGGGTGTTATCGTGATCGCGGCGCTCATCGCGGCTCGGCTGTGGCTCAGTCCGAATGAACCTGTTGAGCCCGCTCAGGAGGTTGCCACGCCGCCACCTCTCGAACGCGCTGCCCCGATTTCCGAGCCGCCGGCTGCCAAGCCGATTGATGAGCCGCCTGCCAAGCCGGTTCCCGAGCGACCAGCTGCTGCGCCGCGCCGTGTGGCTCCCCGCCCGGCGAGCACGAGCGAACGGCCTGTCGCAGTGGCCGGGAATCGACGCACCGCGCCTCCCGTCTCCGCCGGACCAACGATGGCCGAGGCGAACGTGTGCAGCGAGTTGTCCACCAGAGAGTGGCGGTGCAATCCAGTGAGCAGCTCGGCCGATTCCGGCCAGCTTTTCTTTTACACGCGGGTCAAATCTCCCACCGACACGACGGTCGAGCACCGCTGGTATCACGGCAATCGCCTGCACAGGCGCGTGGGGCTCCGGGTCCAGGCGAATCAGCGCAGCGGGTACCGTACCTACAGCCGCACAGCCGTCAATGCAGGCGACTGGCGCGTCGAGTTGAGATCCAGAGACGGCGCTGTGCTGCACGAGGAACGCTTCGTGGTGCGCTAGGAGTAGTTCTCAGTTCTCAGTCTTCAGTCTTCAGTTTTCAGTTGTCAGGGGAGTCTGCTGACACAACACCTTCGTAGCGCCTTCCGGAGCTTGCTTAGAGCGCCCGGCTTTTCGCTCGTCACGATCCTCATTCTCGCGGTCGGCCTCGCCGGCACGATCGTCATGGCCACGCTCATCCAGGGTGTGATCCTGCGGCCCCTGCCTGTCCACGATCAGGACCGGCTGATTGTGGCGTGGAAGCAGTTGCCATCCTCGGGGTTCGAGCACGCTCCGTTCGGCGACACAGAGATCGAGGCGGTTGCCGAAGCAAGCCGGCTGCTCGAGGCCGTTGCAGGTGTCGGGCGGCACGGGGTCTTCCAGGGATCTGTCATCGAAGACGGTGTTGCGCACGATGTAAACCAGGCATTCGTCACCGGCGGATTCTTCGATGTGCTGGGTGTGCGACCCCTCCTCGGGCGGGCGCTCGCTCGTACTGACGACTTGAGCGGCGCGGAGAACGTCGTCGTCATCAGCCACCGCTTGTGGCAGCGGCACTATGCCCGCTCGCCGGACGTCATTGGCCGGCGGCTGTCGCTGAATGGGGAGCGTTTCACGATCGTGGGCGTCATGCCCCCGGACGTCGACTACCCGCGCGGCGCGGATCTGTGGAGAACGACGAGGTCGGCCGGGGGGGTGTTCGGTGACGCCGCCCGCCGAGAGGTGGACCTCATCGGCAGATTCCGTCCTGACGCCACGATCGGGCAGGTGACCAGCGAGCTCGCGGCGTTGACCCGGCGGCTGGACGCCACCGCGCCGCCGGCTGCGACCCGCGGTCTGGTTCCGGTCGTCCACTCATTGCAGGATGTTGTCGTCGGCGACATCGGTCCGATCCTCGTCGCGGTCTTTGCAGCGGTCGCGCTGGTGCTCGTCATCGCCACCGCGAATGCCGCAAATCTGCTCTCGATGCGCAACGAGGCGCGACAGACAGAGCTTGCCGTCCGAATGGCTCTCGGAGCCGGCCGCGGCCGGATCGCGTTTCAAGTGATCGCGGAAAGTGTGGTGCTGGCGCTTGCGGCGGGTGCAGCAGGCCTCTTGCTCGCATGGTGGTCGCTTCAGCTGCTCGTCGCGATCGTCCCTGACGGTTTGCCCCGCGTCGAATCCGTGCGCATCGATGCCGGCGTCGTTCTGTTCACGATCGCGGTGGCGCTGGCGACCGCTGTTCTGACCGGATTGGCCCCGGCGTGGTCGCTCAACGCCGATCTGATCCCGCATTTGAGAAGCGGCGGACGCGGTTCCCCAGGCGCCGCGTCGCGGCGCGTCCGCAGAGCTTTCGTCGTCGCGCAAGTCGCGCTGGCTGTCACGATTCTTGCCGCCGCCGGCCTGCTGACGCGCACCGTGTTGCGACTTCAATCCATTGACACGGGACTCCCGACCGATCGCCTGGTGTTCGTCGAGCTGTCGCTGCCGCCGGCGCAACACGCCGATCGCACACGGCATGCGCAGTTCCTCAACAGGCTCATCGCAGACCTGCAGGCCGTTCCCTTCATTGCGGAGGCAACCCCGATCAATGCGGCGCCCTTCGCGGGCATGGAGGGATGGGACGTGCCGCAATTCACTGCGGAAGGGCAGAGCGCCGAACGGGCGGCGGCGAATCCGTCGCTGAACCTCGAGTCGATTTTTCCCAACTACTTTGCCACTTTCCAGGTGCGGATCGTCCGCGGCCGGGCGTTTACCGATGCCGATCGAGAGGGCATGCCGTCGGTCGCCATCATCAGCGAGGACGTCGCCGCCAGGACATGGCCTGGCGAAGATCCGATCGGCCGGCGCCTCAAAATGGGTGGGCCAGGCTCACAGGATTCCTGGAAGACCGTCGTGGGCGTTGCCACCTCGACACGCTACCGCGAGCTGAGCCAGGCTCGGCCCACGCTCTATTTGCCCGCCGAGCAGTTTCTGATGACAGCGCAGAGGATCGCGCTGCGAACGACGGCATCTCTCGAGCAGGTCGCAACAGCGTCGCGCGATCGCGTTCGAGCCGTCGAACCGGGCGCCCATGTGGGGCGGGTGGTCCCGTTCGGGAAAATCCTGGCAGAGCCGCTCGCTCGGCCCAGATTCAACGCGCTTGTGCTGAATCTGTTTGGCAGTGTCGCAGTACTGCTTGCGACGGTCGGGCTCTATGCCGTGATGGCCACGTACGTCCGGCAGCGAAATCGAGACATCGCCGTGCGGCGAGCGCTGGGTGCGAGCGCGGCAGACGTGCGCCAGCTCGTGGTGGGCGAGGCGCTGTGGCTCGTCGGCCTCGGTGCCGCTATCGGACTGGCCGGTGCGGTCGGGGCGTCGCGCGTCGTGCGTGGCATGCTGTACGAGGTTGAGCCGCTCGATCCTGTGGTAATGCTGGGCGCGGTGCTGCTGCTCGTGGCCGCATCGGTCATCGCGGCATATCTTCCAGCCCGCCGCGCCTCCCGCGTCGATCCGCTGGTGGCGTTGAGGTACGAATGACCGGCCCGACTCTGCAACGACAACTCGGAATGTGGAGTGCGACCGCGTTGGTCGTCTCGAACATGATCGGAACCGGGATCTTCACGACGACCGGGTTTCTCGCCGGCGATTTGGGTGAGCCCTCGCTCGTGCTCGGCATCTGGGTGGTTGGAGCGCTGTTCGCGCTGGCGGGCGCGCTGTGCTACTCCGAGCTCGGCATCAACTTTCCGACATCTGGCGGAGAGTACGTCTATCTCAGACAAGCCTACGGGCCGGTGTGGGGATTTCTGAGCGGGTGGGTCTCGTTCTTCGCGGGATTCTCGGCGCCAATCGCCGCGGCCGCGTTGGCGTTCGCCGGATATCTCGCGTTCATATTTCCGTCGCTCGGCCAGGAGTCGTCCACGCTGAGATGGGAGGTCAGCGGCATCATCTGGCAGATCGGTGCCACGCAATTGCTCGCAGCGGGTCTCTCCTGATACTGACAGTTCTCAACTGTGTCGGTATCGCCCTTGTCGCTCGGGTGCAGAACGTGCTCACGTCGATCAAGGTCATCGTTATTGCTGCCTTTGTGCTGCTCGGCTTCTTCATGGGCCAGGGTAGTTGGGACAACTTCAGCGGCGCCGCCGAGCGGACGTCGACAGCTCCGCTGCCGCAGCAGTTCGCCGTCAGCCTGTTCTGGGTGATGTTCGGCTACAGCGGGTGGAACGCCGCTACGTACGTCGCTGATGACGATCGGTCCTCGCGTCTACTACGCAATGGCGAAAGACGGCGCATTCCTCAGCGTGGCCGGCCGGTTGAGCCCGCGATCGCGGGTGCCGATAGCGGCCGTTATCCTTCAGGGCGCGTGCGCGATGCTCATGACATTCACGTCGTTTCCACAACTTGTCACGTACATCGGTTTCAGCCTGACGTTCTTCACGGTGCTGGCGGTGTCATCGCTGTTCGTGTTTCGCCGCCGCCCTGGTTGGCAGCGTCTACCCGCCGTCAGTTTCGCGTTTCCTCTCGTGCCTGCATCATATCTTCTGGTCGGGGCATGGATGATCTACTACGGGTTCATGCTACGGCCAGCCATTTCGGCAGCAGCCGTCCTGACGCTCATCGCCGGAGCGATCGTGTACTACGCTCGTCTGCGCACGGGCGGCACGCGCAGGGAACTGGCCTAGTCAGCTGGTTCCTTGTTCCTGTTCCGCGTTCCAGCGGTTTCGAGGTGGGCGGTGGATTCAGTACGCCATTCTCTCTTAAAAAGACGCGCACCGGTATCGCGGCGCCACCACGAACGGGGAACGTGGAACAGGAACCGTGGAACCGCGAGCGTTTTTCACAACGCGTAGGTGCTACACCGTTGTAAAAAACGGTCTGAAGCGGGTCAGGCGGACCGCCGCCGGGTCCGGCTAAAGCGGGTCCGGCTAAAGGGTCCGGCTAAAGAGTCTGGCTAAAGCCGGACACTACGTACCAAGGCGTTGTGAAAACGCTGTGGGTGACAAAGGTCATTCAAGAGGAAGAATACGGTAACGGCGCTTTTCGTTCTCCGCGGACATCGCTAGGCGGAACGCAGGCGCGGGACTTGCTATCGTGCTGCCCGAGACCGATGGCAGATTCATCCCCAGTCAGCTCCACCATCTCCGAGCGTCGCTCGTTTCCCCGCATTCCGGGGTCGGCACTGTCGTGGCTTCGTGCCGGCACTGCCCGATCCGGGGACGTTGACGTCCTCGACATTTCAGAAACCGGCGTTCTCATCGAAACGCCCACACGCGTGAAGCCGGGCGAGCGCGAACTCGTCCTGCTGAAGGCGAGCACCGCGATCAAAGTCGTGGGCTGGACCGAGCGTGTGGAAATCACGCGGCTGATCCCGTCGGTGTCGTACAGAACGGCTATACGATTTGGCAAGCCGGTCGCGTTACATGCGCTCGGACATGACGCCGGCGTTGCTGCGGGCAGTCGACACGAGTCGACGCCCGCCGAATCGTGTCTGCTGACAGGTGCCTCACGCGAGCTCATCGAGAGATTTACGAGCTGGGTTCGCGCACTCTCCGGCGTGCACGCGGTTCGGGTGGCTTCGTCCTTCGTACAGCACCCCGGAACCGAGCCGGTTCACTTCGCCGTACCCACCTCCTGCTATGGCGAGAGGCGCGTGCTCCAGGTGTTCTTTTCGTCAGGGGCAACGCCCACAGCCGGACAGTTTGCCGATTTGCGGCATCTGGCGGTGTTGGCCTCGGACGTGCCGGATCTCGATATCGTCCCACCCGCGTAATCTGCCGACTGCCGACTGCCGACTGTCGACTGCCGACTGCCGACTGGCGACTGCCGACTGCCGACTGCCGACTGTCTACGGCTCGCTCGCCCAATACGGTTTCGGCTGACGCTCCACGTTTTTCAGCATCACCGCCGCGCCCGCATAGTCCGACAGGTTCACCGTGTGATCGGTCGGATTCATCGTGAACGGCGCCGCCAGCGACATCTTGCCTTCACCCTTCCCCTCCTTGTTCAGACGCAGTTCCACAATCGTGAACGGATGGATTTTCGCCTGCCCGGCCGCCTTCCACGGGCCCGGCCGCTCCAACACGCCGAGCGGGCGGTCAGTGATGACGACGACGCGCTCGCCACCGTCGGGCAGGCTCAGCCGATGCGCATATTTCAACGAGTAGCCGATTGCCGCGTCCGTCCAGATCTGGCCGACCGACGGGACGTCTGCGAGTTGTTTGGTGAGGTCCGGAACCGCTTTGTCTTCCGCCGATGCGCTCACGAGCACTCCGAGGACGCGCTGGCGGTCGCTCTCGGCCGACCAGTTGAGAACGCGAACCGACAGGTTGCTTCCGGAGCCCGGCGTCAGGTTCGTCGTCACTCCGGTGTACTCAGTTGGCACCGGGCGTTTCGCTGTTGTCTGTCCAACAGCGACAGAACCAGTCAGTAGAACGGTCATTCCAATAGCCACGGTTTCCCTTGTGAGCATGAGCACCTCCAAATCTTTGCAGAAACTAAGTCGCGGGCTGGCGGTATGAAGTCGCCCCGGTGGCAGAAAAATAAGCGGGTGAACGATCCGCAGACACCGGAATCTCCAAAATTGCCAGCGAATATCGACATTTTATAAAAAATCGCGGCACGTTTCATGGGCATCGTCTTTGCCTCAGACGCCGCCCAGGAGAACGTGTGGAAGGGATGAACCAGAGCTCTCGGGCTCCCCGCGACGAGTATTCCGGCCTGATCGCGGACGGGCTGATACTCTGGCGTCTCACGATGCCAGGGCGCTCCGATCTGTGGGGACTGGCGTTCGAACTTCTGGATGGACTCTTCTTCGTGGTGGACGACGATCCCGATGGCCCCCGCCCCTACCCGGTCCACGAGTGCCACCCCGACGTCATCAGCCTCGTGGATCGCGCTGAAGAGCTCAGGCGATCACTCTGCAAATGCGGCTGGGCGGAGGTGGATGTCGAGTAGCACCACGACGCGGCACGGCCCATCGACTATGGCCCATCGACCAAAGGCACCGGCGTCACTTCAACCGGCGCCGCCTCGACCGGCGCCAGCTCCGCAGACACTTGCGCGCTCGGCCGTTGAGGCGAGATCGTCGCGCGCTGAGTGACGCTGTGATGACCCGAGAGAAGGAATCTGACGGTGTACGAACCGGCCGGCAGAGACTGCATTTGGACGGGCGTGCGTCCGCGATTGATCCCGTTGACCAGCACCGTCGCGCCGGGAGGCGTTGACGTGACGACGAGCTCTCCTTTCATCGGGGTGGGCTCGACTGGTGCAATCACGTTGGGATCCGGTGTGGCCGGCTCCTTTGGTGAAGGATCGGCCTTTGGTGCCGTTGCGGGCCCCGCGCCTGCCGGCAGTGCCTCGGCAGGTTGTTCGACGGCGACAGCCGGCGCATCCGCCATATCGCTCGCAGGCCTCACCCATCGCGCCAGCGAATAAAAGACGACGAACGTAACGGCAAGGATGATGGGAATCGTGACCGGCGTCAGGCGGCGCGGCCTGGAGGATGGAACAGCCGCCTTCGAGGCCTCGGTCGTGGCGACCTCGCGGCGGAAACCGTCGATCACCTCGCGAGGGTCCAGGCCAATCGCCTCGGCGTACGCGCGAAGATAGTTCTCGCGGTAGAACTGGCTCGCCGGCCACTTCGACAGGTCGTTTTTCTCGAGATCCTGGAAGAACGAGCGGTTGATTTTCGTATGCGCCGCGATGGCGTCGAGCGTGATGTTGCGGCGGAGCCGGGCTGCGCGCAGCGACGCGCCATATGTCGGCGGAAGTGCGGTGCCGTCGGAATGATCGACCAGTTCCACCAGGGGAGCCCCGTTAGAACGATCGTACACCGAACGGACCATGCCCTGCGATCCGTTCCTGACGGGAGGTTTGGCAGGGCTAAAGCCCTGCGCTACTTTGGCGTGAGCTTCAGCAACCGGCTGGTTGGTGGCGTATTCGCGCTCATCGAGGGGGTGCCGCTGTCGGTCAGGACATACAGCGCTCCGTCCGGCCCGACCCGCACATCACGAATCCGGGAACGCAGGTCTGTCAGCAAGGGTTCTTCCGCAACCACCTTGTCATTCCTGATCTCCAGCCGGTCGAGCAGCGCGCCGCGCAGACCGCCGACGAAGAGACTGTTCTTCCACTGCGGAAACAGGTTGCCGGTGTAGAAGGCGAGGCCCGAAGGAGCGATCACCGGATCCCAGTAGTAGATGGGTTCTTCCATGCCGTCCATCCGTGTGACGCCTATGGTGGTGCCGGGATAGTCGATGCCGCGGGCCACCGTCGGCCAGCCGTAGTTCTTGCCTTTCTCGACGATGTTCAGCTCGTCGCCTCCGCGCGGGCCGTGGTCGTTCTGCCACAAGCGGCCGGTCTTCGGATCGAGCGCAAGGCCTTCGGGACTGCGCATGCCATATGCCCAGATCTCGGGCAGGACGCCCGGCTTCCCGATGAACGGGTTGTCTGGCGGCACCGTGCCATCTGGCGCAATGCGGATGATTTTGCCGAGGTGGTTGTCCATCTTCTGCGCGACGTCCCACGGCGGCGAATCCGAGCGGTCGCCGAGCGTCATCAACAGATTGCCGTCGGGCGCGATGACGATGCGGCCACCCGTCTTGGCGCCGAGCCGCTTGGACGGCATCACCGGCAGGCCGCGAAAGATGACGGAGACGTCCTTCACCGACAGCCCTTTTTCATCGAGGGTGGCGCGGGCGATACATGTGTTGCTGTTCGTGCCATCGATGTGGTTGAAGAAGCTGAAGAAGATCCGCTGATTGTTGGCGAAGTCGGGATCGAGCACCACGTCGAGCAACCCGATGCCGATCGCGCCGGGAGTGGCGACGACCGACACGCCGGCCAGCGGCTCCGACACCTTCCCGTTGGTGTGAAGAATGCGCATCCTGCCCGGCAGCCGTTCGGTCAGGATGATGTTTCCGCTCGGCAGAAATGCCAGGCTCCACATCACTTCGAGGTTGTCGATGAGGGTGGTTACTTTGAAGGGGGCTGTCGCGTGATAGGGGGCGCGAGTCTGCTCGGGGAACGCGGGGGCGTTGTCTTTCTTCTCCGTCGGGCGCGTATCAATCGGCTTGCCCTCTTCGGTGGCCAGCCACGGCAGACGCGCCGCAGCTTCATCAGCCGCGCGCGTCGGCGTTTGACCCACGGCCATGGCCGGGAAGAGCGCCAGGCACACCAACAGACCGAGAAGCCGTTTCATCCGAAGTCCCCCTTTTTCCATCATTATTGATCGAGTGCGAACGCTCTGATTGTCGGCCCCGCTGCCGTTACGATCCATTGCCGGCCGTCGAGCATGTAGGTTATCGGCGCGGCGCCCGCGGGCGATGCGCCGAGCTGCGCCTGCCACAGCACCCGCCCGTCAGAGGCATTGACGCCTCGGAAATTCCCCTCGTCATCCGCGGCGAAGACGAGCCCCGCCGCCGTCGACAGCACACCTCCCCCGAAGGCGAGCCCGCGCGTGGACGGCAACGGGGTGTACTTGACTTCCCACCGCTTCTCGCCCGACGTGGCGTCGAGCGCGCGGAGCACCATGTAACTGTCGACGTTGCCGACGCGCTGCGGGCCCCTGCCCATCGTGATCGTGACTCTGTCGGGCGGTGGTTCCTGCGGGGGACCGGGAGAATAGACGGCGCACGTTTCGCGGGCAGTGACGAAGAACAGCCGGCGGACCGGGTCGTACGAAGGCGGCGGAAAGTTGGTCGCGCCGCGGTGGTCTGGAATGCAGGCATCGGCCGTGCCCAGATCGTTCAGCACGAGGGGACGTCCGTCTGGAGCGACCTCTTTCGCCCACTGAGTCTCAACGAACGGACG
>Ga0105107_10001354_pt1 | contig 15858 bp, 16 predicted proteins | sample PPLLaktember2015_6_FD_79335 | JGI IMG/M metagenome (GOLD analysis project Ga0105107, IMG submission 79335) | Freshwater sediment microbial communities from Prairie Pothole Lake near Jamestown, North Dakota, USA - PPLs Lake P8 Core (1) Depth... | ecosystem: Environmental > Aquatic > Freshwater >...
CCGGATCGGGCCCTGGCCACGCTGGAGAAAGCGGCGCAGTTGAAGCCGCAGCTCGCGACGGTCCTCGTGCACCTCGGCCTCGTGTACGAGGAAAAGGGCCGCCGCAAGGACGCGCTCGCGGCCTACCAGCAGGCGCTGCAGCTCAACCAGCCGTCGCCTGAGGTCGAGTTCGCGAAGAAGCAGATCAAGGCGCTCGGCGGCTAGCCCTGCAGCAACCGCGCCTCGGCCGCCTCGAGCGCGTCTGGCTGCCCGAGCAGCACGACGACATCGCCCGCTTCGAAGCGCGTCTCCGGCCCGGGATCCTCCGCGCGGATGCCGCGCCGGCGGATCGCGGTCACCTCTGCGCCAAGCTCCGCGAGCGCCAGCTCGACGAGCGGGCGACCGACCGCGTGCGCGCCGGCCTCGATGCTGACGGTGTGCAGCCGAGGCTGGTTGGGGTCATCGAGATCGGCGGCGTCGTCGGTTGCGCCGTGGTAGAAGCCGCGCAACAGCCGGTAGCGTTGGCTGCGCGCGCCCCGGATATGGGACAGCACGCGCCGGACCGGGACGCCCAGCATCAGCATCGCGTGCGAAGCGAGCATCAGGCTCGTCTCGAACGTGTCCGGCACGACCTCGGTCGCGCCCGCCTGCAGGAGGCGCTCGAGGCCGCTGTCGTCACGTGTACGCACGACAACCGGCAGCGCGGCGCTCACTTCGTGCGCATGGTGCAGCACCCGCAAGGCGGAAGGGGTGTCGGTATAGGTCACGACGAGGGCCGCCGCGCGCTTCACTCCCGCGGCGATGAGCGTCTCGCGGCGCGCGGCATCGCCGAAGACCACCGTGTCGCCGGCTGCCGCCGCCTCACGGACGCGCTCCGGATCCAGATCGAGCGCGATGTACCCGATCCCCTCCCGCTCGAGGAAGCGTGCGAGGCTCTGGCCGGTCCGGCCGTACCCGCAAATCACCACGTGCCGCTCGGCCGCGAGACTGCGCACTGCGATCTGGTGCAGCTGCAAGGACCGCAGCATCCACTCGGACCCCGAGAGTCGCAGCGCGATCCGGTCGCTGTGGTGGATGAGAAACGGTGCGGCGAGCATCGACAGCAGCATGCCCGCCACGACCGCCTGCGACAGGGCCAGGTCGACCACCTGCACGTCCAGGGCGCGCACGACGAGCACCAACCCGAACTCGCCCGCCTGCGCGAGGGCGAGGCCGCTGCGGATCGCGGTCCCGGGCGTCGCTCCGCGCAGGCGCGACAACCCGGCGATCAGCGCGAATTTCAGCACCACCGGCACCGCGAAGATCGTCAGGACGAGCGGAAAGTGGCCCGCCACGACCCGCAGGTCGAGCTGCATGCCCACCGTGATGAAGAACAGGCCCAACAGCACCTCGCGGAAAGGCTTGATGTCCTCCTCGACCTGGTGCCGGTACTGGGTCTCCGAGATCAGCATTCCGGCGACGAACGCACCGAGGGCGAGCGATAGGCCGGCGAGCTCCGTGAGGTACGCGAGCCCCAGAGTGATGAACAGCACGTTGATGATGAACAGCTCGTGCGAGCGGCGCCGCGCGACCAGCGTGAACCAGGGCCGCATCAGCCGCTGCCCGATGAGCAGCACGACCGCAAGCACGGCGGCGGCTTTGAGTGCCGCCAGCGCGAGATCGCGTGCGAGCGTTTCCCCCGAGCCCGCGAGTGCCGGAATGAGGATCAGCAGCGGCACCACGGCGAGGTCCTGGAACAGCAGCACGCCGATCGTGTCCCGGCCGTGCAGGGTCTCCGTCTCGAGGCGCTCCACGAGCAGGCGGATCACGATCGCCGTGGAGGACATTGCGAGGGCCCCCGCGAGCACGACCGCGGCCTGCCACGAGGTCCCGAAAGCAAGCGCGACCGGCGCGAGCACGGCCATGGTGAGCACGACCTGCGAGCCGCCCAGCCCGAACACCACGCCTCGCATCTGGACCAGCCGCGGCAGGCTGAACTCGAGCCCGAGGGTGAACATGAGGAAGACGACGCCGAACTCCGCCAGCTGGCGCGTCGCCGGGCTGTCGGCGACCCAGCCGAGCGCGTGCGGGCCGATCGCGACGCCGACGATCAGGTAGCCGAGCAGCGGTGGCAGGTGCAGACTGCGGAAAACCACCACGACGAGCACCGCACTCGCGAGCAGGATCAGCACCAGTTCGAGGGCGTGGCTCATGGTGTCTTGAGGGCCGCGCACGAGCGGGGCCGGGGAGGTCGTTTGCTATACTTTTCACGATGATAGCGACAGTGCCGACGCGGGACCACGAAGATCGCGCCGACGGCTCGGCGGCCAGTGCCGCGGGCGTGCTCGCGCTCGCCCGCGAAGTCCTCGAGATCGAGGCCGCGGCGGTGGCGGCGCTCGGCGCGCGCCTCGACGGGCAGTTCGTCGCAGCCGTGCAGCTCATTCTTGCGTGCCGCGGTCGGGTCGTGGTGACCGGCATCGGCAAGTCGGGCCACATCGGCCGCAAGATCGCCTCGACGATGGCGAGCACCGGGACGCCGGCCTTCTTCGTGCACCCGGGCGAAGCGAGCCACGGCGATCTCGGCATGATCATGCACGAGGACGTGGTGATCGCGCTCTCCTACTCCGGGGAGAGCGACGAGCTGCTGACCGTGCTGCCGCTCGTCAAGCGCATGGGCGCGCGCCTGATCGCGCTCACCGGGAAGCGCGACTCGACGCTCGCAGCGCTCGCCGACGTCGTGCTCGACACGCAGGTCGAGAAGGAAGCGTGCCCGCTCAACCTTGCGCCGACGGCGAGCACCACCGCCGCGCTCGCGCTCGGCGACGCGCTCGCGGTGGCGCTGCTCGACGCGCGCGGATTCGGCCACGACGACTTTGCCCGCTCGCATCCCGGCGGGCGGCTCGGCCGGCGCCTGCTCACGCACGTGCGTGACGTGATGCGCACCGGCGCGGACATCCCGACGGTGAGCGAGCGCGCGACGCTGGCCGAGGCGGTGCTCGAGGTGTCGAAGAAGCGCATGGGCATGACCGCCATCGTCGACGATGCGGGCCGCCTGGTGGGCATCTTCACCGACGGCGACCTGCGGCGCAGCCTGGAGCGCGGCGGCGACATCCGCGCCACCCCCATCACGGCGGTCATGACACGCGGTCCGCGCACCATCCGCCCCGAGGCGCTCGCCGCAGAGGCGGTCGAGCAGATGGAGGCTCGCAAGACCACGCAGCTCCCGGTCGTCGATGCCGCCGGCACGCTGATCGGCGCACTCAACATCCACGACCTCTTCCGCGCGAAGGTGCTGTGAGCCCGTCGGGCCGCCCCAAGGGCGAACCCCCGAGCGCGGTGAGCGCGAGGGTAGTCCAATGACCGACGCCCTCGAGCGGGCCCGTCCGCTGCGGCTCATGGCGTTCGACGTCGACGGCGTGCTAACCGACGGGACGCTCTATTACACCGACGAGGGCGCGGAGCTGAAAGCGTTCCACACGCTCGACGGCCTCGGGCTGAAGATGTTGCAGGCCGCGGGCGTCGAGCTCGCGCTGATCAGCGGACGACGCTCGAACGCGGTCGCAGCGCGCGCCGCCAACCTTGGCGTAGCGCGCCTGTTCCAGGGCGTCGAGGACAAGCTGTCGGTGTTCGAGCGCATCCGCAGCGAGCTCGGCCTCGCCGCGAACGCGTGCGGCTTCATGGGCGACGATCTGCCGGACCTGCCGGTGCTCACGCGCTGCGGGTTCGCGGCTACGGTGCCGGAGGCACCCGACGCGGTGCGCTCCTGCGCGCACTACGTCAGCCGCACGCCGGGCGGTCGCGGCGCCGCCCGCGAGGTGTGCGATCTGATCCTCCGGGCGCAAGGCGCGCTCGACGCCGCAGTGGCACGGTATCTGGTATGAAACCGATGCCGGAGGCATCACTCTCCGTGACGTCGGGGAGCACGAGGGGGCGCCGCGAAGCGGCCTTGCCCTCCCGTAGCGTAACGAACTGACATGAAATTGCGATCGAACACGCTGTTTTCAATTGGACTCGCGGCGGGACTGGCGGCGCTCACGTTCTGGCTCGAGCGCACGGTGAACGCCCCCACGAGCGCGTCGTCCCCGGCGCGCGCGCGCGTGCCGGAGTTCGTGGTGGACCGCGTCACGTCCACGGCGATGGACAAGGGTGGCCGGGCGGAGTCGCGCCTGACGGCCCAGCGGATGCTCTACTACCCGGACGAGGAGACGACCGAGGTCGAAGAGCCGCGGCTGACGCAGTTTCCCGAGAAAGGTCCGCCGATGCGCGTCTCGGCCGAACGCGGGACGGTCAACAAGGAGGGCGACGAAGTGCGCCTGTACGGCAATGTGGTGGTGATCCGCGAGGCGGTCGGGGACCGCCCCGAGCTGCGCATGGACACGACCTATCTCCAGGTGTTCCCCAAGACCGAGGTGGTGCGCACGCCGGAGCCGGTGCTGATCACCGAGGGCAGCTCGAAGCTCGCCGGGGTGGGCATGGAGTACGACAACGCCAAGCGCCAGTTCGACCTGAAGGCGCGCGTGAGCGGCTCGTTCGAGCCGAACGCGACGCAGAAGAGGTGAGTCATGCGCCGCTCGGTCGCCGCCATCACGCTCCTTCTCGCGCTCGCCGCGCACGCGGAGAGCACCGATCGCGACAAGCCGGTCAACATCGAAGCCGACCGCATGCTCGCCGACGACCAGAAGCAGACCGCGGTCTTCGAAGGCCGTGTCGTGCTCACCCAAGGCACGTTCGTCCTGCGCGCGGACAAACTCACGGTGCGCCAGGATACGCAGGGGTTCCAGATCGGCGTGGCGGTGGGCGCCCCGGCGACGTTCCGGCAGAAGCGCGACGGCGTCGACGAATGGATCGACGGCGAGGCGTCGCGCATCGAGTACGACGGCAAGTCCGAACGCGTGGAACTCTTCGAAAAGGCGCGGGTATCGCGCGACAAGGACGAGGTGCGAGGCAACTACATTTCATACGATTCCCGCACCGAGGTGTTTCGCGTGCAGCCGTCGAAGGACGCCGCCGGCCCGCCGGGGCGGGAGGGCCGCGTGCGCGCGGTCATCCAACCGAAGAAGAAGGACGAACCGTCCGCACGCCCGGCGGCCCCGCTCGACCTGAAGCCCGCGACCGACCTCGGCAAGAGCTGAAGCCGTCGGGCGAGCCAGGCATGCCGCCGGCCGCGCGGCCTGATCCCAGATGAGCCGTCTCCGCGCCGTCGAACTCAACAAGCGCTACAAGAAGCGCGTCGTCGTCCATGACGTGTCGCTCGAGGTTTCGAGCGGCGAGGTGGTGGGCCTGCTCGGGCCGAACGGCGCGGGCAAGACGACCTGCTTCTACATGATCGTGGGACTGGTCGCCGCCGACGGCGGCCGGATCTACATCGACGACCGCGAGATCACGCGCCTGCCGATCCACCGGCGGGCGCGGCTCGGGCTGTCCTATCTGCCGCAGGAGGCGTCGGTGTTCCGGCGGCTCACTGTCCAGGAGAACATCCGCGCGGTCCTCGAGCTGATGGAGCTGCCCGAGGACGAAGTCGGGCGCCGGCTCGACACGCTGCTCGAGGAGCTGCACATCGCCCACCTGCGCGACGCCACGGCGCTGTCGCTGTCCGGGGGGGAGCGACGACGGACCGAGATCGCGCGGGCGCTCGGGACCCAGCCCGAGTTCATCCTGCTCGACGAGCCGTTCGCAGGCGTCGACCCGATCGCGGTGCTGGACATCCAGCGCATCATCCGGTTCCTGAAGGAGCGCGGGATCGGGGTCCTGATCACCGACCATAACGTCCGGGAAACGCTGGGAATTTGCGACCGGGCGTACATAATTAACGAAGGCACGGTGCTGGCCGCGGGCAGGCCGGAAGAGATCGTTTACAATGAAAATGTTAGACGCGTTTATCTCGGGGAACACTTCCGCCTCTGATGCGGGTTGACAGACCTCTCCCGCGCACCGGCGAGGGGTAGGACCAGCGTCAACGACCCGACGCCCAAACACCCGGACCCTCGATCCTCGGCCCCCTGCTCTCCGCAGCATGAAGCAGACCCTGCAGCTCAAGCTGTCGCAGCACCTCACGCTGACGCCTCAGCTGCAGCAGTCCATCCGTCTCCTCCAGCTGTCCACGCTCGAACTCAATCAGGAGCTGGAGCGCTTTCTCGCCGAGAACCCGCTGCTCGAGCGCGAGGAGAGCGACGACGACGGCGATGCGCCGCCGCGGATCAACGGCTCCCAGCAGGTCGCCGAGCCGGCGCCGGAGCGCGCCGCAGCGCCCGAAGGTGCGGCACCGGCCGAGGACGAGCGTCCGACGGACGCCGACTGGTACCTCGAGAGCGGCGGCTCCGGCGCGGGCCGCGAGGAAGGCGACGAGTCGGACTACCCGCAGCTCGCCGCCGAGTCGCCGACGCTCCGCGACCATCTGCTCCAACAGCTTTCGCTGACCCCGCTGCCCGACCGCGACCGCCGGCTGGTCGCGATGCTCGTCGATGCGCTCGACGAGGACGGCTACCTGACGCAGCCGCTCGAGGAGATCGCCGAAATGCTGCCGGCGGAACTCGGGGTCGAGGCCGACGATCTCACGATCGCACTCAAGCACCTGCAAAACCTGGACCCGACCGGCGTCGGCGCGCGCTCACCGGCCGAGTGCCTGGAGCTCCAGTTGAGCGCGTTTCCCGAGGCGACCACCGGGCGCGAGCTCGCGCTCAGGATCGTGCGCGAGCACCTTCCGCTCCTCGCCGCGCGCGACTACGCCAAGCTGAAGAAGCTGACCGGCTGCGACGAGTCGAGCCTGCGCGCCGCGCACAAGCTCATCCAGAGCCTCAACCCGCACCCCGGCGCGGAGTTCGCGCAGATCGAGACACGCTACGTCATCGCCGACGTAATCGTGCGCAAGGTGAAAAACGTCTGGGTGGCGTCGCTCAATCCGGACGCGATGCCGCGGTTGCGCATCAACCGCATCTACGCGGACATCCTCCAGCAGAACCGCGCGAGTGCGGGGCAGATGTCGTCGCAGCTGCAGGAAGCGCGCTGGCTGATCAAGAACGTGCAGCAGCGCTTCGAGACCATCCAGCGGGTGTCGCAGGCGATCGTCGACCGCCAGCGGCACTTCTTCGACCACGGCGAGGTCGCGATGCGGCCGCTGGTGCTGCGCGAGATCGCCGATGCGCTCGGGCTGCACGAATCCACCGTGTCGCGCGTGACCACCCAGAAGTTCATGGCCACGCCGCGCGGCATCTTCGAGCTCAAGTACTTCTTCGGCAGCCACGTCGCGACCGACACCGGCGGCGCGTGCTCGGCCACCGCGATCCGGGCGCTGATCAAGCAGCTGGTCGCCGCAGAGGACGGCAAGAAACCGCTCTCCGACTCCAAGATCTCGGAGATCCTCGGGCAGCAGGGCATCGTGGTGGCGCGGCGGACCATTGCCAAGTACCGCGAGTCGCTGCACATCCGGCCGGGCAACCTCCGCAAGTCGATCTGATCCACCCCGCCCAGGAGGGGCACCCCAATGAACCTTTCCGTTATCGGCCATCACGTCGCGGTCACGCCCGCCATCCGCAGCTACGTGGAGTCGAAGCTCGACCGGGTGGTGCGGCACTCCGACCACGTGACGACCGTGAGCGTCAGCCTGTCCGTGCAGAAGCTGCGCCAGAAGGCCGAGGCGAACGTGCATCTGCGCGGCAAGGATCTGCACGTCGAGGCCGATCACGAGGACCTCTACGCGGCGATCGACGCGATGATCGACAAGCTCGACCGCCAGGTGCTCAAGCACAAGGGCCGCACCGGCACGCGCCCGCACGACGCCATCAAGCACCAGGCGGGGAGCTAGCCCCGTCGACGGGTTGCGTCGACAGTGCGGCACCACGGTAGAATGCCGGCCTATCCGGGTAAACGCCCCCAGGCGCGAGCACCAGACAGGCAACGACCCCGACCTTGGAACCGCGCATGAACCGCATCATCAAGCTGCTCCCGGCGTCGAACATCCTCCTCGACGCGGAGGTCAGCAGCAAGAAACGCATGTTCGAGCAGGTGGGGCTCCTCTTCGAGAATCATCAGGGGATCGCCCGCAGCCTCGTCTTCGACAGCCTGTTCGCCCGCGAGAAGCTTGGGTCGACCGGATTGGGGCAAGGAGTGGCGATCCCGCACGGGCGCATCAAGGGCCTCAAGGACCCGATCGGCGCATTCCTGCGCCTCAAGGCCGCGGTGGCCTTCGACGCGCCCGACGGCCGTCCGGTCGAGCTTGTCTTCGTCCTGCTCGTCCCGGAGCAGGCCACCGAGCAGCACCTCGAGATCCTCTCCGAGCTCGCGCAGATGTTCAGCGACCGCGAGCTGCGCAGCCGCCTCGCCGCCGCAACCGACGCCGCGACCCTGCACGAGCAGATTTCCGCCTGGCAGCCCTACGTAGCAGACTCGCATGCTCCAAACCAGCGTCGCGCGTCTGTTTGAGGACAATCGCGAGAAGCTGGCGCTTTCCTGGGTCTGTGGCAAGGCGGGCGCCGAGGCCGTCGTCCGGCAGGACCCCGTCGAATCGGCCGCCTTCGTCGGCCATCTGAACCTCATCCACCCGAACCGCATCCAGGTTCTGGGCAAGCACGAGCAGGCGCACCTCGACGCGCTGGAAGGCGCACGGCTCGATCGCCTCGTCGACCTGGGCCTCGGCACGCGCCCCGCCGCCGTGATCCTCGCGGACGGCGTTGCAGGACATCCGCGCCTGCTGCAGGTGGCCGAGGCGCGCGGCATCACGGTGCTCGCCTCGCCCCGACCCGCCGCCCAGCTGATCGACAAGCTGCGGCGCTATCTCTCCAAGACGCTGGCGGAGACGACGACGCGCCACGGCGTGTTCATGGACGTGCTCGGCCTGGGCGTGCTGATCACCGGCGACTCCGGCGTCGGCAAGAGCGAATTGGGGCTAGAGCTCATCAGCCGTGGCCACGGGCTCGTCGCCGACGACGTGGTCGAGATCTCCCGCATCGGCCAGGAGCAGCTCGACGGCCGCTGTCCGGCGATGCTGAAGGATTTCCTCGAGGTGCGCGGCCTCGGCGTGCTCGACATCCGCTCGATCTTCGGCGAGACCGCGGTGCGTCCCAAGATGAACCTGCGGCTCGTGGTGCATCTCGAGCGGCCGACGCCGTCCCTCGCGGCGCCGGCCGAGCGGCTGCCGCTGCATGAGCTCGCCGAGGACATCCTCGGCGTCACGGTGCGCAAGGTGGTCATCCCGGTCGCGGCCGGCCGCAACCTCGCCGTGCTCGTCGAGGCGGCCGTGCGCAACTACATCCTCCAGATCCGCGGCTACAACAGCACCGAGGCCTTCCTGCGCCGCCAGCGGGCCGAGATGGCGCGCGAGGAGGGCGGCGACGAGCCGTCAACCGGCGCTGCCGGGTCGCGTTAGAGTAGCCGCGCCGGGCCATCCCGGCGCCCGTTCCGATTACAGAGGAAGAGAAGAATGACGAAGTCCCTGATTGCGGCGCTCGCCGTCGCAGCGCTGTGTGCATCGCCGGCCTTCGCCCAGGACAAGAGCAAGTCCGCGGAGACGAAGGAGCTGACCGAGCAGCAGAGGCGCATGCAGCAGTGCAACGCCGACGCGAAGAAGCAGCAATTCAAGGACGGCGAGGCGCGCCAGGCGTTCATGAGCACCTGCCTCAAGGGCGGCGGGGCGCCGATGACCCAGCAGGAGAAGATGACCGTCTGCAACAAGCAGGCAGGCGACAAGGGCATGAAGGGCGACGACCGCAAGGCCTTCATGAGCAAGTGCCTGAGCGGCTGATCGGCCTGCAGGATCCCCCCCGAAAGGCGCGTGCCCCGCACGCGCCTTTTTCGTTTGCGGGCCGCCCGGCCGCTCGGCTATCCTGCCCCGGTCATGCAGCTGGTGATCATCAGCGGGCTGTCCGGCTCGGGGAAAAGCGTCGCGTTGAACGTCCTCGAGGACGCGAGCTTCTACTGCGTCGACAACCTCCCGGCGACGCTGCTCTTCGAGACGGTCGCGTTCCTGCGCAATGCAGGCTATGAGCGCGTGGCCGTCACGGTCGATGCGCGCAGCGGCACGGCACTCGCGGAGCTGCCGGGCTCGCTTGGCGGGCTCAAGGCCCAGGGTGTGGACGTCCGTCTGCTCGTCCTCGAAGCAAAGAACGACGCACTCATCAAGCGCTTCTCCGAAACCCGCCGCCGCCATCCGCTCGCCGACGCCGAGCGCACGCTCGACGAGTCGATCGCGCGCGAGCGCGAGCTGCTCGAGGACGTCATGGAGCTCGGGCATCGCATCGACACGAGCGACCTCGCGCCGAACACGCTGCGGGCGTGGATCAAGGACTTCTTCGCGATCGACCGCTCGGGGATGACGCTCCTCTTCGAGTCGTTCGGCTTCAAGCAGGGCATCCCGCTCGATGCCGACCTCGTGTTCGACGTGCGCAGCCTCCCCAACCCGTTCTACGACCCGCAGCTGCGTCCGCTCTCCGGGCTCGACGCGCCGGTGGTCGCCTTCCTGGACGCGCTGCCGGACGCGGCCACCATGCTCGCCGACATCGGTGACTTCGTCGCCAAGTGGCTCCCGTCGTTCATGCGCGACAACCGTGCGTACCTCACGGTCGCGATCGGATGCACTGGGGGGCAGCACCGGTCGGTGTACTTCGCCGAGCGGCTCGCCCGACGCTTCCGCGAGACGGCGCCGGTCCTGGTCCGGCACCGGCAGCTGGTCAAGCCCTGACGCGGTGTTGAAATTCGCGCACGCCGCGACGCGCGGGATGAGAGTTCTGCACGCTGCGAACGGCGGCGACGCGAATAGAATTGCGGCCATGGCGCCCGACCTGCAGGACCTGCCGATCTTTCCGCTCAACACCGTGCTCTTCCCCGGCGGGGTGCTGCCGCTGCGCGTGTTCGAGACACGCTACATGGACATGACGCGCGACTGCCTCAAGTCGGAGCGCCCGTTCGGCGTCTGCCTCATCCGCAACGGCAAGGAGGTCGGCGCGGCCGCCGAGCCGGAGGCCGTGGGCTGCCTCGCCCACATCACGAGCTGGGACATGGAGCAGCTGGGGCTGCTCCAGCTGCACACCCGCGGCGGGCAGCGGTTTCGCATCCTCGGGTCGAGCGTCGCGCCCCAGGGCCTGCGGCGCGCGCACGTGGAGCTGATTGCCGACGAGGAGGATGCCGCGTTGCCGGAACAGTTCGGCGCGCTCGCCGACCTCGTCCGGATGGTGGTCGCCGACAACGACGCGGCGCTGTTCGCCGAGCCGCACGCGTTCGAGAGCGCGTCGTGGGTCGGTTACCGGCTGAGCGAGATCCTGAAGGTGCCCCTCGCCGCCAAGCAGAAGCTGCTCGAGCTCGATGGCGCGCTACCGCGCCTCGAGATCCTGTACAAGTTCCTCGAACAGCGCGGGCTGGTCGGCCGCGGCTGAACCCCCGCCGAGCGCGCGCAGCAGCTTCCTGACCGGTACCGGCACCGCCGCGCCAATCGCCTCCTCCAGCGGCATCCAGAGCACCCCCGGCTGGGCCGCGCGCAGCGCAACGCGCGTTACCCGGGCGACGATCGGCTCGATGTCCAGTGTGAAGTGCGTAAAGCCGTGCCGCAGCGACCCGAGTGGCTCGATGCCCGCGACATCGCAGCCGTAGAGCCGCTTCGCGACCTGGACGGGATCGTCATCGGACCCGAGTTCCGGAAAGCACCACAACCCGCTCCAGACGCCCACGGCGGGCCGCTTCTGCAGCAGCACGTCGCCGCCGCGTCGCAGGACCAGCATGGCCGTGCGTCGATGGGGAACCGCGCGCCGCGGCCGCGGCGCAGGATAGGCGGCGACCCTATTCTGCGCGAGCGCCGCGCAGCTCGCGTGCAGCGGGCAGCGCGCGCATTGCGGAGCACGCGCGGTGCACACCGTCGCGCCGAGATCCATGAGCCCCTGGATGTAGGGCTCGATGTCCTTCGCGGGCAGCAACGACTCGGCGAGCTGCCACAGCCGCTGCTCGACCGCGCGCTCGCCCGGAAACCCCTCGATCGCGAAGTGCCGGGCGAGCACCCGTTTCACGTTGCCGTCGAGGATCGCGGCGCGCGCGCCGAAGGCGAACCCGGCGATCGCCGCAGCGGTCGAGCGCCCGATGCCGGGCAACGCCTCGATGTCCGCGAGCTCGCGCGGAAAAGCGCCGGCGTGCTGTGTGACGATCGCCTGCGCCGCGCGATGAAGATTGCGCGCCCGCGAGTAGTAGCCGAGCCCGCTCCAGAGTCGCAACACCGCGTCTTCGTCCGCCGCCGCGAGGCTGCCCAGGTCGGGAAAACGCGCACGGAAGCGCAGGTAGTAGGGGACCACGGTCGCGACCTGCGTCTGCTGGAGCATGATCTCCGACAACCAGATCGCGTAAGGATCGCGCGTGCCCTGCCACGGCAGGTCGCTGCGGCCGTGGCTGCGCTGCCAGTCGATGACGCGGCGGGCGAAGTCCGACACCGTGTCAGCGCCCGAGGATTCCCCGCAGCAGGTCGCGCGTGCTGCCGCCCGACGGCTTGTCGCCGGCCTTGCCGGCCTGACCGCCGCCGAGCCGGCGCTCCAGCTCGCGCGCGAGCGCATCCTTCGCCGCGTCCGTTGCGAGCGCCGCGACGTCGACCGAGTACTTCAGGTTGTCGAACGGCCCCGTGATCCGCACCGGCGCGGTGACGCCGCGCACATCCGCGGACTCCTTGCCGCCCTGCCCGGTCGAGGTGGCAACGAGCGACGCCTTCGCGGTGTAGTCCATCGTCCCTTCGCCGATGTTGATGTCGCCGGCGCCGGCCAGCCGCACGAGCGGCGACTTCGCCTGCAGGTCCTCGTTGTGCGCCACGCCGTTCTTGATGACGAAGCTGCCGGTGAGCTCGGTGAAGTCGGTCTTCTGCCCGCCTTTCGCCTGCTGCTCGATCGCGCTCTTCGAGCCGAGAATGGCCCGCGCCTGGCGGAGCAGCCCGGCGACGTCGACGCCCTTCAAAGAGCCATCCTTCAACGCGACGCTCGCGGTGCCGTTCAGCGCCTTCTTGAGCGCGGTCGGCGTCTGCCCCGTCGTGATCACGTCGAGGGCGACGTTCCCGCGACCCTCGAGGATGTCCCGGTTCGCGGCGTCGCGGAGGAGCGGACCGACACTGATGCCGGTGAGCTGCTGCTTCGCGGCGTAGCTGTTGTTGTTCGCGTTCACCGCGGCGGTGCCCGCGAGCGTGCCTTGATAGAGGCTCGCCGAGATCGGACTGACGTCGAGCCTTCCGCCGGCGGCCTTGAGGCCGACGTTGACGTTGTCGGCCTTGATGTTCTGGACCTGCAACGCGCCGATCTTGACGCTGCCGTTCGCGTTCAGCGTTTTCAGCGGCGTGAGGTCGATCGGCTTCTCCGCCGCGCCCGCGTCGCCGCCCGAGGGTGCGGGCGTCCCGCCGGCCGGTGGCTTGGCGGCGGGCTTCGGCGGCAGGTAGCGGTCGACGTTGAGCCGGTCGGCGACGACGTCGAAGTTGATCGCGGGCTTCGACCAGTTGGCGACGGCGAGCTTCGCCTGGATGTTCGACTCGTCGAGCTTGGCCGCGAGCTCGGCGTTGGCGTTCTGCTTCGCCCAGTCGGCGCGTGCGCCGCCCTTCACCGCAGCCCGAAGCGTCTTGTTCGGGATGTTCGGTCCGCTGACGGTGACGTCGCCGGCGATGCCCGGCAGCAGCACCTGGCTTGCATCGAGGTTCAGCGTCACCGGCGTACCGAGCTTGCCTTGCACGGCAAGGTCGCCTGATTTCGCGTCGATATCGACGTCGAAGCGCGCGAACTGGATCTGCTTGCCCTTCGCCTCGAGCGCCGAGAGCGCGAGCTTCGCGTCCACCGTCTGCCCCGGCTTCGCGAGCTTCACCGCGCCGCTGATCGCCTTGCTCTGGGCCCGGTCCGGCGCGAGCTGAAGCTGCGGGATGGAGAATTGCGCATCCAGACCGTCCTTCGACTTCGCAGCGAGCTCGATCCCCGACAGGTCGAAGCGTTTCGCCGCGGGGTCCAGGTCGAGCTTCTCGCCCTTCGCGCGCGCGTCGAGCCCCGTCACGCCCGGGGCGTCGCCGGTGGCCTTGAGATCCAGGGCCGACAGCGCGACTGCGCCCCCGGCGAAGTCGAGAACGTAGCCGGTCGAAAGGTCGACCTGCAGGCGCACCTGCGGCTGCTTGCCGTCGACTTTCGCGGCGAGCTTCAGTTTGCCCGGCACGCCGCTCGCGATGCGCCCCGTCTCCAGGTCGACGGCCGAGAGCCGCACGTCGGTGCCGTCGCTCTCGTCGCGCCAGCCGATCGCGGCGTTTTTCAGCGCGATGCCGCCCACGTCGATCGCGAGCGGCGGGCCGGCCGGCGGCGCGGGCTTCTGTCCCGGCTTCTCGTCCGGCTTCGCCTCCGCGCCGATCAGGTCGTCGAAGTTGGTGCGGCCGTCCTTGTACCGGACGAGGTCGACCGCGAGCCCGGTGAGCACCACTTTGTCGACGATCACCTGCTTGGACAGGAGCGGCAGCAGCGCGACCGCCACCCGCGCCTCCTCCACCTTCGCGAAGCTCCCCTGGCCCTTCGGGCCCGACAGCGCGACCTTCTCCACTTCGGCACCGATGCGCGGGAAGAAGCTCAGGCCGATCTTCCCGTCCATCGCGAGTGTCCGTCCGGTCTTCTGCTTCACGAGGTCGACGATCTGCGGCTTGTACTGGTTCGGATCGAACGTCGCCGCAACGATCGCGACGACGACGATGAGGAGCACGAGCACCCCGCCGGCAATGCCGAGAATCCACTTGAGCGCTTTCATGACTGTTTCGCCTTCTCGTTCGCGACGCCGTAGGACACGTGGCCGGCGGCGACGTCGTGCCGATGTGCCGAGTCCACGTGGCCACGCTGGTCGTCGAAGAAAATGTCTGCGCCGAACGCCTTGAGGAACGGCCCCTTCTCCAGCCCGCCCAGGAACAGCGCCTCGTCGATGCGAATGTCCCACGCGCGCAGCGTGCGCACGACGCGCTCGTGCGCCGGCGCGCTGCGCGCCGTCACGATCGCGGTGCGGATCGGCGCGCGCTCGGGCGGAAAGTCCGACTGGATTCGGTGCAGCGCCGCGAGGAAGTTCTTGAACGGGCCGCCCGACAGCGGCTCCCGGGCCGCACCGACCTCGGACGAGGTGAACGCGTCCAGGCCGTCGCGCTTGAAGATGCGCTCGGCCTCGTCGGAAAACAGCACTGCGTCGCCGTCGAACGCGATGCGCAATTCCGCGCTCTGCCCCATGTTCTGTCCGACGTTTGCCGGAAGGATCTGGGCGGCGGCGTTGCCGGCGTCGAGCGCCCGGCGCACGTCGTCCGCGTTCGCGGAGAGGAAGAGATGCGCGTCGAAGGCCGGCACGTAGGGATAGGTGCTCTCGCCGCCGGTGAACGCCGCGCGCGTGATGTCGAGCTCGTAGTGCTGGATCGAGTGCATGATCCGCAGGCCGGTGTCGGCGGTGTTGCGCGAGAGGAGGATCACTTCGACGCGCGGCCGCGCCGGGGCGAGGACGTTCAGCGCGAGGAGCTTCCGGACCAGCGGGAAGGCGACGCCGGGCGCGAGGGTCTCGTCCTCCCGCTCGCGCTGGTACTTCCAGTACGCCTCGATGCCCTGCTCCTCGAACACGCGGTTCGACGCCTCCAGGTCGAACAGCGCACGGGAGGAGATTGCGACTACGAGCTTTCCGTCGAAGCTGACAAGCATTGCGGCTACCGAGCGCATTCTAGCGCCGCTCACACCTTGAAGGCTTCGAGCGTCTCCGGTGCAAACAGTTCCTCGGGCGCGAGCCGGCGCTTCGAGAGCCCCTGCTCGTGGTGGTAGCGGAGGAAGGTCTCCAGCACGTGGCGATTCGGCTCGAGCCCGTAGGGCCACCAGTCCTCGCCCAGGGTGCGGCGCGCGTCCTCGACGTGCGCGGTCAGCCAGGGGAGCATCGCCTTGTTGGCCGCGGTCTCCTCGAGGTCGCGGTACG
>Ga0105107_10001358_pt1 | contig 15836 bp, 13 predicted proteins | sample PPLLaktember2015_6_FD_79335 | JGI IMG/M metagenome (GOLD analysis project Ga0105107, IMG submission 79335) | Freshwater sediment microbial communities from Prairie Pothole Lake near Jamestown, North Dakota, USA - PPLs Lake P8 Core (1) Depth... | ecosystem: Environmental > Aquatic > Freshwater >...
ATATACTACGATGGTTCTTCTGCTTTGTGCCTCTGTCCCTTTGTCCCTCAATCTGTCGATTTCAGCCGACACCCGTTGACTGAAGCAAGAACCGAAACGTCTCATCCAATATACGAACTGGCCAGCGTGAAATACTTTTTTGCCCTCTGGACGGCCTTGTCCTTGTCCGGAGAACTGATCGTCGGGTCATCGACCTGGAAGCTGTTCACTTTCCCGCGAACAACGGCTCGATACACTTTGTAGAAATTGAGGAGAGGCTCCGCCGTCTCCTCCTGAGCGAAGTTCGTGTAATGCTTCCAGAGCGACGCCGAGTATTTCTTTCCCCCGTGATACTCAAGGTCCATCAGAAGAAAGGCAATGTCCGCCACAGTGTCACTGTATCGGAACCTTTCGTTAAATTCAATGCAGTCAATAACGGAAATCCTACTTGAAAAGCAGACATGCTCCATGTGGAGATCGCCGTGACAGTCCCTGATTTTTCCTTGTTGAATTCTCCTATCGAACAGCTCGCGCCTCGTGCGGTAAAAGCGATCGGTCCAAGCCTCAAGAGTGCTGAACTGTTTCTTCTCGATGCTGACCCCTATGAATTTGTGAATCTGTGCGAAGTTCTCCTCCGTATTGATTCTGAACCGCTCAGGGTCTCCGAACCCATCGATTTCCGCACTCCTTAGGGCATGGGTATGAAACCTCGCCAAGGTTCGAGCCAATCGCAGCAGGTGGTTTTCAGTGAGCGCTCCTCTCTCATAGAGCGATTTCATCAACCGTTGTTCCGAAATCCGCTTCATCTTCACCGCGTGCTCCACAATTTCCCCTTTTCTGGATCTCATGCTGTATTTATTTCCATCAAAACGGATTGGAAGAACGCTGAGATAGATGTCTTTGGCAAGGCGCCTGTTGAGGTCCAACTCCTGCTGGCAATAGAAAGCTCTCTTTTCAAAGCTAGTGAAATCCAGAAATCCGAAATTGACCGGTTTTTTCACCTTGTAGACGAATTTATCAGCAACGAAAACGAGCGATATGTGTGTTTGAACCAGAAGGACCCGCTTGGTGGGGTCAGGGAGGGCCTCAGGTTTCAGAAGGTCTGCGATCATTGTTTCAAGCATGGCTCACCTCGGGGTTTGCTTAGAGACTAGGTTTCTAGCTCACAATCCCTTTTCTCCGCAAGTATTTTGTGATAACAAGCCGTTATCCTAACACGCCTTACTGGAGAAAAGCATCATGCTGCAAATGATTCATGAGGCTTCGGAGTTCTTGAAGCAGAAAATGCCGTTTCCCCCCAGAGTCGGCTTGATTACGGGAACCGGGCTAGGAGATCTTACCAGAAATCTTGAGGTTCATCTTCGCATTCCTTACCAGGAGATCCCCCATTTCCCTGTCTCGACCATCATGGGACACAAAGGCACCCTGGCCATTGGCCGCCTGGGCAAACAGGCCGTTATGGCCATGGAAGGGAGATTTCATCTCTATGAAGGATATTCTCCTGAAGAGGTGACCTTTCCTGTGCGGGTCATGGCCAGACTCGGCGCCGAGTTCCTGATGATCTCCAGCGCTGCGGGCGGCCTGAACCCTTTGTTTAATCCTGCCGACATCATGTTGGTGAAGGACCACATCAACCTGACCGGAAGAAACCCTCTCCTGGGTCCCAACCTGGATTCCTTCGGACCGCGATTCCCTGACATGTCCCAGGTTTATGATCCCGACCTGATCGGGTTGGCGACAAAAAAAGCCCTGGAACAGGGGATCCCCCTCAAGCAAGGGGTTTACGTGGGGATTTTAGGGCCAAGTTTGGAGACGCCTGCTGAAACAAGGTTTCTTCGAATGGCAGGCGCAGATGCCGTTGGAATGTCCACGGTGATCGAGGTGATTGCTGCAGTGCACTGCGGCCTTCGTGTGCTGGCTATCGTGGCTATCACGAATGTGAACCTTTCGGATCAGATGGAAAAGATCTCCATCGAAGAGGTGATTGCAACGGCGGCCAAGGCAGGAGAAAGACTAGCCCCGCTGCTGGAAGGAGTGATTTCAAGCTTATAGCACAACATGTGATGGGATATCGAAACGGGACATTTTTTCTGCGAAAGATGAAAATCGGAAATTTGAGCGTGCTGGCCGGCCTGATAGGGAGACAAACCGTGAAAGAAGTGGATGTCATCATCAAGAACGGCACCATCCTCACGATGGATCCGCATCAACCCCTTATTGAAAAAGGATTCCTCTGCATCCGGGGAGATACCATTTCCGCTGTCGCAGAGGGGGATCCGGAGGAGTTCCGTGCCGGTAGAACGATCGACGCCAAAGGCGGCCTCATTCTTCCGGGGCTCATCAACGGCCACACCCACGCGGCTATGACCCTGTTCAGGGGGCTTGCCGACGACCTTCCTCTCATGGACTGGCTCAATCACTACATCTTCCCTGTGGAAAGCCGGATGGACCGCGAATTCGTGCGCACCGGAACCCTTCTTGCCTGTGCCGAGATGATCCTGTCCGGCACCACGACGTTCTGTGACATGTATCTTTTCGAGGATGAGGTCGCTGAAGCCGCTCAGGTTGCAGGAATGCGCTGCCTTGTGGGCGAAGTCCTCTATGATTTTCCTTCTCCGAACTACGGACCCATCGAGGAAGGCTTGAGGTACACGGAATCCCTGATCAAGAAGTGGCAGGGCCACCCTCTTGTCTCGATTGCGGTGGAACCTCACGCCGTCTACACGTGCAGCCCGGACCTGCTGGTTCGTGCGAATCAATTGGCGATGCGATACAAGATTCCTCTCATTATCCATGTGGCTGAAAGCGCGAGCGAGATTGAGGAGGTGCGAAAAAAATACGGCAGGAAGCCTTTCGAACACCTCGAGTCCTTGGGCATCCTCGGCCCCCACCTCATTGCCGATCACTGCGTGCACCTGGACGATGCGGAGATCCGCAGGATGGTCATCCATGACGTGAAAGCGATCATCAATCCGGAAAGCAACATGAAACTGGCCTCCGGCATCTCCCCTGTTCCGCGACTGCTGGCCGAGGGGATTACCGTGGGGCTGGGAACGGATGGGTGCGCGTCCAACAACAATCTGGACCTTTTTGAAGAGATGGATACGACCGCCAAACTCCACAAGGTCGGGGCCATGGATCCAACGGTGCTGGACGCCGTTACCGTGGTGAAAATGGCCACTCTCTCAGGAGCGAAAGCGCTGGGCATGGCGGAACGCATCGGTTCCCTCGAAGTAGGCAAAAAGGCGGACTTGATTGTGGTCGATACCCACAAACCTCACCTCACGCCTATGTACAACCCTTACTCCCACCTTGTCTATGCGGCAAAAGGAAGCGACGTGAGCCACTCTCTCATCAGCGGCAAGCTCGTTATGGAACACAGGAAGCTCCTGAGCCTGGATCTCCGGGAAGTGATTGGCCGCGCAGAGGAAATGTCGAAAAAAGTGCTCTCCTGGCTTGTGCCGTCTTCGTGAATAGACTAGTTGACATTCAGGGCTTTTTCTCATTGAATAATAAGCGGTTGGTTCTCAGAGTTTCGCCATTGCAGGTCTTTGGGTGTTGCATGACTGAAAAAAGAAACCAGTTTGTTGCATTGGGGAGCAGGCTCAAAGGGGTCCCTGAGGTTTTGACCCTGGGGGTGAAACCTAATTTTACGGACTATTCGGAGGAAGCGAGAGATCTCATTGCAGGCGCTGCCATGATCCTTTACCCCACCGCCAACTACGCCCAGTTTTTCAACACGATGGGAAAGCCTTTTTTCCCAAGCCTTGAGACTTGTCTCTATTCCGACGAAAAGATTAAACAGACCACCCTGTTCTCCCTTTTGGGAATTCCGCACCCCAGGACCAGGATTTATTACCACCTTCACCACCGAAACATCCTGAAGGATTTTTCGTTTCCTTTTATTGCTAAGCTGCCGCGTGCTTCCAGCCGAGGAAGAGGCGTCTACAAGATCGAGAATTCGGAACAGCTGAACGCGTACCTCCGCTTGACCTCCATAGCCTACATCCAGGAATATTTGCCCCACGAACGCGATCTGCGCGTCATTCTGGTCAACTATGAGCCGGTCCTCTCTTACTGGCGCCAGAGAGACCCTTCAAACTTCAGAGCCAATCTGCACCAAGGCGGCACCCCACAGTTTCTGGAGGTCCCTCAGGACGCCCTGTCGCTTGCGCGGCAGACAGCTCTACAGTGCAAATTCAATGATGTGGGTTTGGATCTGATTCAATGCAACGGGAAGTGGTACATGATCGAAGCCAACATGGAATATGGCCGAGAGGGCCTGCGCATGAAAGGGATGAATCTGAAGCACATCCTCAGGCACAAACTTTTGTCCGGCGAACTGATGCCTGCCCCGACAGGGCAAGACCAGGTTGCAGTGCCTCGACGGCCTGCTTGGGTGGTGTGAACCGATGAAAACGGTGAAGAGGCTTTTTCTCGCATTGCTCATCCTGGCCTTCCTTTCATTCTTAGGCGTCGCCGCCCTCCTCTACGGCATCTACAACGACGTTGCCGAAGAAGCCAAGGAAAAGATCCAGCGCGGGGCCATCGACAGCATCATCTACTCCGAGAGTCCGGTCTATTATGACGACGGCGAGAGCGTGCTGGGTGTTTTTTTCGACAAAACCCATCGCCGGTATATCGAATACACAAGCATTCCTCCCTACTTCATCAAGGCCCTGGTTGCCACAGAGGACAAAACCTTCTTCACCCATCCGGGCTTTGACATCAAGGCTATTGTGAGAGCCATGGTTGCGAACTACCGGGCAGGTCGCATTGCCCAGGGGGGTAGCACTCTGACCCAGCAGACGGCGAAAAACATATTCAGCCGGGAAAAACGATCCTATCAAGCCAAGGTCAAAGAGCTGATGGAAGCGCTGCTGCTCGAGCGGCAGTACACCAAGGAACAAATCCTCGAGATGTACGTGAACCAGTTCTTTGTCACCGGGATCGGCAAAGGGCTGAGGATTGCGGCACAGTATTTTTTTGACAAAGAGGCGGAAGACCTGGACCTGGTGGAGTGCGCCTTCATCGCAGGATCCATCAAGAGCCCCAACCGGTTCAATCCTTTCATCAAGAGAACAGAGGCTGAGAAGCGAGAGGCGAATCGGCTGTCGAGACAACGGAAGGACCACGTGCTCGGAAACATGCTCGAGATGAACTATATCACGACGCAGGAGTACGAGCAGGCCAAACAGATGGAACTGCCCTTCAAGCAAGGGAAATTGGGCTACCGGCTGAACGTCATCCTTGATTACATTCGTGAGCAGCTCGAGTCGGACTACTTCAAGAACATTCTTTTCGAGCAGGGAGTGGAGAATATCGCGACTTCGGGAATCAAGATCTACACGTCGGTCAACAAGGAAATACAGGAAGGAGCTCTGCGAAGCATTCGCAAGCACCTGCCCCTTCTTGACGTGAAACTCTCCGGATACAGGGACGAGCTTTCCACCAAACGATACGAAGAGTTCGCTGAAGATCTCTCCGGAAAAGTCAAAAGCGACCTGCCCTTCCTCTGCAAGATCGCGGCGATCTCGGTGGACAAACAGAATCCCCATCTCGTGGTCTCCTGTGGCGGCAGCGACGAAACCATTGATTACGAAGGCCTTCAGCCTGTGGGAGACGCGTGGATAAAAGGAAAGAGCGGCGTGTGGACGAGTTTCGAAAAACGAAATGTTCCTGATTTTTTGAAGCAGTTGCGCGTAGGAGATACCGTGCCGGTTCAATACCTCCCTTCGGATTCCCCTGGCGGGAGAAAGCTCTTTTTGTCCGAGGTCCCTGAACTGGAAGGCGGAATCATTGTTGTCCAGGGAGGCATGGTGAGAGGCATGGTAGGCGGATTCTTTGACCGCTTCTTCAACCGCGCCACAGATGCCAAGCGCCAGCTCGGGTCCATCTTTAAACCTCTGGTTTATGCGGCTGCGTTGCAGCTCAACTGGAACACCATGGACCCTTTGGTCAATGAGCCGGACCTCTTCCGTTATCAGAGCACCTTCTACCTGCCCAGGCCCGACCATCAGCCCGAGTCAAGCCGTGTTTCAATGACCTGGGCCGGCGCGAAATCTGAAAACCTTGCCACGGTATGGCTGCTCTACCACCTCACGGACCAGCTCAGCCCGGGGGAATTCAATCAGGTCATCGAAGGTCTTGGTCTTTCGCGCCGGGACGATGAAACGTACGATCAGTATGTGGCAAAAATCCGGGACAAGCACGGCATCATGGTGGACAAGGACTCTCTCCTTGAAGCCGCTTTTGAAGAAGCCAAGAAAGAAATCGAATCAGAGCTCATTTTCAGCGGACATGAAAAGGCCATCGAGTTTCTCCGCCGCCTTCACTACACCCTGGATACGAGTGAGCTGAACCTGCAGACCCCCGAAGAGTTCCGCATTTACCGCCTGAACTATTCAAGGCTCCAGACCCTCAACGGAGACATGAAAAGGAAATTTCGGAACCTCAAAGAGATTGTTTCCCTTCACAGGAGGAATCAGGATCAGGCTCTGGAAACGATGATTCGAGCGGAGATTCCCTACTTTTGTCTTCAACAGCAGGAAGAAGGCGATTCCCATGTGCTCTTTTCGCCTGCGCCGCAGCGGAGCCCGCTGTCGGCCTGTGAGTCTCTTTCTTTTGATCAGGCGTTCGAGGGGCTCGAGGGGGTCACCGAAGAGGATGTCTGGATCGAGGGGGTCCTCCCTTCAAGAACGATCGACCTGCTCGACCGCCACTCCAACGACATCTACGAGAAGTGGGCACCGAAGAGAAAGTTCGACGCGGAAGTTCTCTACAAACTCAGCGACTTCAGAAGGCTGGTGAACCTCCTCTACATCACCAGGCTTTCGGAGCAGATGGGGATTTCCACAAAACTGGAACCTGTCCTTTCTTTTCCTCTGGGCGCCAATTCGATCAGCATCCTGGAAGCCGCCCTGGCCTACGAAACGATCATGACGGGAAAAGTTTATCCCTTAGGAGACCGGCTCACCACGGGCATGGTGCCGATTATTAGTAAAATTGTGGACAGACAGGGCAAAACCGTTTGGGAGTACACCCCGCAACCCAAGCAAGTCCTCTCTGAGAGGGTTTCCACACTCGTGACGGATATCCTCAGAGCGGTCATGGACAACGGCACCGGCCGAAGTGCGAAAGAGGCGGTCCGGCTCAACGTGCAGGCGGAAGAGAAAAAGCTGAGCGTTCTTGTCAAGACCTACGGCAAAACCGGGACAGCGAATCGCTACACCAACTCAAGCTTTGTCGGTTTTGTGCCGGGCCCTGATACAAAATCCGGTGAGATCGGCCTTGAAAACGGATATGTGGTTGCAAGCTACGTCGGATATGATGACAATCGCCCCATGAAGTCGAGACACATCTCCATTTACGGTTCTGCCGGCGCGCTTCCGCTCTGGATCGATTCGGTCAACATGATCGTGAACAGCCCCCAGTACCGCAATAACCTCCAAGTGGCGGATCTGGTTTTTGACGCGGGCTCTGAGGAGACGCGCAGAGACGACGCCTCTCGAAAGGTTCCTCTCTCACCGCAGAGCGGACTTCCCGCGACGCTAGGGGATGAACCCGCGACGAAAAATCTTCCCAGGGCACTGACAGAACTTGAATTGCAGGACAACACATGGACATTGAAAAGAGTTTTCGAGCCTCCTCAAGGAGTTCGGCATGGCAAAGAATAAACCTCCCATACGATTGATCCTGGGTGCACTTTTCTTGCTGACCTTCGCAGGCGCCTGTCAGCCCGCACTTCAGAGAGAGCCGGTAAGCGCAAGGCAGGACTTGGCGACTCCCCTTGTCGTGTCAGTCGAAACGCTTGACAGGCGGATCCTCTACCTGAGCCGTGTACTGGAAACTCAGGACCTTTCAATGGAAGACAGGGAACTCGCACAGGACCTTCTGGCATCGTATAGAGGACTCAAAACCGCTTCCCAAACCGGCGCGTTGAGACAGAATTATTCTCCCATGGTGCACATGCTGTTGAGAAATCTTGAGCAAATGGAAGATCGGTATTTTGCGAAACAACCCGCAGCCTCTGGGCTCTCTACAGATGGGGTTCACCAGCTTACCATCAAAAGGAAAAAAATTCTGGAGGCCTTCTCTGCAGGCCATGATCAGACGGTGATTGACGGGATTCTGGATTTGGAGAAAACCCTTGGTCCTGAATCGATCACGCCGGACCTGAGTCTTCTGTTTGCGCTTTCGCTCGGGAAAAAGGGAACCTTCACCACAGCCCTCAGCGTCGGACAGGATGCGGCCGGCCGGATCGAAGGAAGTCCGGACCTGCTGCAGCTGCGCGCCCAGATGATCGAGTGGCAGCTCGCTCTCGGCAACGAAAAAGAGGCCAAAGAAATCCACGAAAGACTTCAGCGCAAGCTCAAGGAGCGAGAAGCGCTTGTCAGGGGCCTGGAGCAGAGGATTGCTATCGAGGGTTCAAAAATCACTCCTCCTGAGTCTGCTGCAAGCCGGGGAGACCTGACAAAGGCGGATATGGACCGTGATCTCAAAGAGGCTCTGGCAAAGGCAGAAGAGTCAGCGCAAAGGGGGGACTTCGGGAGGGCGAAGTTTGTGCTCTTCCAGCAAAGAATCCGGTTCGATGAAGGGCCGGAGACCGAACGGATCGATCAGGCTCTTAAGTCCGTAGAAATGGCCGAGGGAAAGGCTCAGGAAAAGCCGAGAACCGACGTGGCGGCGGCGCAGCCCACGAAGGATCTTCAGAAAGAGCTCCAGCACGAAACCCAGAGACAAGACAACCTGAAGGCGGCTTTATCGCTCATTCGCAGCGAGAAATACGAAGAAGCCCTGGTGAAGCTCGATGAATCGCCTCCCTCTGATCCGGAGGTCAAAGAACTCAGAGACATGGCGGTGGAAAAAATCATCAATCGCGAGCGAAACAAAGCTGCACAACTGTTTCTCACGGCAAGCAAAAGCAAAGACCCCGCGAAGAAAGAGGAACTGCTCACCTCATCTTATAACCTACTGAAAGCCGTGGCCGACAAATACCCCTCATCGCCCTTGACCCCCAAAGTCCAGCAGCACATGAACCAAGTCACTAAAGAGCTCTCCAAGGTGAAGAAGGGAGGAGGTTGAGGTCTTTCAAAGACATTGAAGTGGTCGGCCTAGGCCAAGCCTGTGTCGATTACCTCGGTAGGGTTCCATCCTACCCAAGCGAAGACGGCAAGATGGAACTGCTGGATCTCCAGAGCCAGTGCGGAGGGCCCGCCTCTACTGCTCTGGTGACCCTTTCCCGCCTCGGCATAAAGACGTCTTTCCTCGGTTCTGTTTCCGACGATCCCATTGGAGTTGAAATTCTCAAGGGACTCAGAGCGGATCAGGTGGATTACTCCTTCCTGAAAATCACTCCGGATCACACGTCCCAGTTTGCCTTTATTGCCGTAACCAGAGAAAGCGGAAACCGGACCATTTTCTGGCACAGAGGGAGCGCCCCTGCCCTCAAGAAAGAAGAGGTGGATCTTTCGCCATTCACGGTAGCCAAAGTGCTCCACCTTGACGGACTGATGATCGAAGCCTCGATCGAGGCCGCAAGACAGGCAAGGGCGAGGGATCTGAAGGTGGTCCTGGATGCAGGAACCATGCGGGAGGGATCTCTGGAATTGGTCTCGCAGATCGACGTGTTGATTGCTTCATCCCGATTTGCAGTGCCTCTGGTGGGCGAAGATTCCCCGGCAGAGAAAGCACTTGAAGCCCTGTCCCGCTTCGGTCCGAGAGAGATCGTGATCACGCTCGGTTCCAAGGGCAGCTTGGGATGGAACAGAGGGGAAATCGTCGCGCAGCGCGCTTTCCCGGTGGATGTTGTGGACACGACTGGCGCAGGGGATGTTTATCATGGAGCCTACATCTACGGTCTGCTGAAGGACTGGGACATGAAAGCGTGCATGCGATTCGCCTCCGCCACATCCGCCCTGAAATGCAGGGCCACAGGCGCCAGAGCTGGAATCCCAAGCCTCGATGAGGTCACACGGTTTCTGGAAGCCCATCCACCCATGTGATCGATTGACCCCTATTCTTCTTCGATGAGGCTTCCTCTCTTGATGGCTTCACGGCCGAACTTCTCCGTGATGGAGTCCATGGCTTTTTCGACTTCACGCCATGGGTGCTCGCTGTTTTCGCGGGCGAACAGATTCAACTGAGCCGCCCTGCTTTGAGTGGCCGCGAACCCGGAAACTGCAATGCCGATGAGCCGGAATTCCGCCGAGAGGTCCACCCCTTCAAGAAGCCTGAGTGCCCGCCCATAGATAGCCTTGGTGGAATCCGTGGCTTCGCTGAAGCTGGTGCTCCTTGTGATTCGAATGAAATCCGCCCTACGGAGCTTCAGGGTCACGGTGCTTCCCTTGAGCTCGTTGCTCCTCAACCGACGCCCAACTTCCTCCGCCTGCAGAAGGAGCTCCTTCCTGAGCACTTCAAAATCATTCGTATTCTCTTCAAAGGTCTCTTCACTGCTGATGGATTTCGCATCCGTGTGGGGGACAACGGGGGAGTCATCCCTCCCTTCTGCAAATTCCCGCAGCGTGTGAGCAAACCTGCCAACCGATTTGAGGAGTGTCTGCTCCGGGAGGGCGAGCAGATCCCCGAGGGTGATCGCCTTCAGTTTTTCCAGCCTGTCGACGGTTTTCTTCCCGACGCCCGGGACTTTTCCTGTTGAGAGGCTTTGCGCAACCTTCGCAGCCTCGCGGCTCGGAATGATTGTCAAGCCGTCGGGTTTGTTTGCTTCAGAAGCAACTTTTGCGAGAAACTTGTTGGGCGCGATCCCAACGGAACAGCTCAAGGACGTGACCCTCCTGATCTCCTCCTTGATCCGCCGCGCAATCTGCACGGGCGATCCATGGAGCCGCTCCACCCCTGTGAGATCGAGGTAAGCTTCATCGATGGACACCTGCTCGACGATGGGCGAGTACCTCTCCAGGATTTCCATGACCCGGTCGGACATTTCCTTGTACCGGCGCATCCGCACGGGAACAAAAATTCCCTGAGGGCATTTCTTCTTTGCTTGGAAGATGGGCATTGCAGACCGCACACCGAACTTTCTCGCCTCATAGCTCGCTGCTGATACCACTCCCCGGCTGGAACTCCCCCCGACGATCACGGGTTTCCCTCTCAACTCCGGTTGATCGAGCTGCTCCACAGAGGCGTAAAAGGCGTCCATGTCGATATGAAGGACAATTCTTTCCATTTCACGATGACGTCCCATCGAAAAGTTTCATACCGGTTATGTCAACGAGAACGGACACCATGGGAAGAACCTGAGACAAGCTCGGAAACATGGGCCAAACATTTCCTGATTTCGTGGGGCTTCAGCTCAAGGGTCACGGTGCGATCGTAATGAATCCGACGCAGAGCCTCAAACAGCTTCTTGAAGTCGATCACCCCTTCGCCGGGAGGGAGATGCAGGTCGTCGGTGTGGGAATTGCCTCCGCGGTTGTCGTGGAGATGTATGTGTTTAATTCTCTCCGGAAAATTCTCGATAAAACCCATGCTCCTGTTCTTCTCGCAAAGAAGCTCCCCATGGCCGAGATCAAGGGTCATCATGAGGGAGGGAATCTCATGAAAGGCGGGTTCCAGATCCCTCGCCTCCTCACTCAGGTTCTCAATGCAGACCATGATCGAGTTCTGAGAAGCCTTCTCCACCATTCTCTTGAGAAGATCCAGCTTTGATTCAATCGCATTCTTCTTAATAAAGCGTTGGTCCAGCCACAGATGAATGGTCAGGAGTCGCATGGAGAGGCTTTGCATGACGGGGAAGAGTTCGAGAACCTTAGGAAGATACACTGCGTTGAGCGCCTCCACGTCGTTGGGGTCGCCTTCCTTTGGCCCGTGGCAGAGGTAGTAGAGTCCGAGTTTCTTCCGCAGCGATTCGTAAACCGGGACAAGGGGCAGGAATTTGGAGGGATTGGCGATGGGGATCTCGGCAAATCGGAGCCCAAGATCGTAGAGGCTCGCGACATCTTCAGGGCTTCTTGCAGTACCGCCGAGATCTATTTCTCTTGATTCGTTTGTCATAAAACCTAATGCAGGCCTTTGGCCGCAACCAAAAAGCCACTGAGCCCGGGACGGGGGGTGTGGTCTCTGGCGAGCTCGCAACCGGAAATGGACGCATCCCGCCAATCGCCCCCTTGCTTTCGAACCTTCTCCGAATGCGGCGCAGACCTTCAAGCCAATCGGAGGGTCTGTACCAAAGGGCTTTTACCGTAACCTACTGACTTTTCGGCGCCGCTTTACAGCCCCGGAGAAATGGTTGCGGCTCTAAAGAGACCACACCCCCCAGTCCGGGCTCCAAAGATCTGTGCATCCTGCGCAGATGTTTCAGTCTAAGACTCTAGAGAGCAAACATACCCTTTTCGTAAATCACCGTTTTGTTGCCGCCTGCCAGATGAGCAGTGACTCTCTTATCCTCCGTGTTCACCAGGTCCCAGTGAAGAGCAGAGTCATTGAACCCCAGTTTCTTTTTCCTGTCTTTGGTGAGCGAAGCGACGTCGCCCGCATAGGTGTCGGAATACGAGGAGCCGAGCGCAAGATGGCAGTTTCCATGGTTGCCGCCGTAGTTTTCGTCAAAAAGGGTGTTGGCCATGAAGCGGTCTATTTTCGAGAATCTTTTGTCCGTCAGGGAGAACTCCCCGACCCTTGCAGCTCCAGGGTCCAGAGCCACCTGCTGGGCCAGAAAATTGTCCCCTTTCGCAGCCACTGATTTGATAACCTTTCCCCTTTCAAAGGTGAGCTTCACCTTTTCCACGTAGTTTCCGTTCCGGTACGAAGGCTGATCTGCATAATAAGTGCCTCTCGTGCCCCGCCAGTCCGGAGAGAGAAAGATCTCGAAACTCGGAATATTGTGGCCTGTTATGCCTACCCACCTTCTTCTTTCCCCGGGTGTGATCTGCAAATCCACATGCTTGGATTCCACCTGAAGCCGCTTGATGGTCATACGGTTCAGCCACTTTTTGATTTCCAGGGCGTTCTGAAAGGTCTCCTCCCAAGCTGAAACGGGGTCTTTCCGGTCCAGATAGCAGGCCTTGATCACCTGATGGGCGTAGGTGGCCATGGGGAGGTTTGCCTGCTTTGCCAGCTCAGAGGTTGGAAAGAGGCACAGGGTCCAGCTGAACTTGCCGGTTTCCTCCCGCCTGTCCAAAATGTCTTTCAGAGGTTTCCTTGCCACGGCGGCCTTACCGATTCTCTTCGAGTCCACGTCTGCAAGGTGGGTGAGCGAATCAGGAGCATGAAGGTAAATGCCTCCGTTGAGATTCTGATAAAGCTCCTTTTCTCCGGGCGGTTGAAACACGAGCTGCCTTTTGTTCGCTTTCACATAAAATTGCTTTTCCATTCGCGGGGTCATGCCCACACGAAGGACCGGGTTCATGCCCGCATCGAGCAAGCTCGCCTGAAGCGCTTCAGCCAGTCTCAGGGCCGGCAGTTCATAGCGGATCATGATCACCTCATTCTTTCTGCACGGACCTTTTCTCGCCTTCTTCAAAGCCCACAAAAGGACATCACAATATTTCTTAACCGTTTTCTCGCTAAACGCCATCCTGCTCTCTCAAAGCTCCTTCTTTAAGGTTTATGGTTCAACTTGGGCAAACGGACTTCCTTGTCGCCGTAGCTCTCAAACAACCTCACGTGTCGTTCTTCTTCTTCGATGATCTCCTCGAGCTCGCCGCGCGCTTTTTCGTCGGTGATGAAAGAGCCGACCATTTCGTAAAAAAGAATCGTATCCTTTTCAAACTCTATGGCGAGTGCCACGAGCTCCTCCACGCTCCTGATCTTTGAAACATCCCTATCTTTAAGGGAGAAGGTCTGGTTTCCCAGGATGTCCTTCAGCATCGAAGAGCCCATTTCATCCAGGAAGGGATTCTCTCTCTTCTCTTTCAGGCCATCCATTCTTTTCACGAAAAAGTCCACGTGCTTGACTTCTTCTTCAGCGAGCAGTCTCAGCATGTCGGCAATGGGCTTGCTCCACGTCTGCTCTAGAGCATCCCGATAAAACTTTTCCCCGTTTTTTTCGATCCGTATCCCCAGATCGTAGACCTCGGCAAGTGTGAACATAGCTGATCGCCTTTCCGAAAAGGATCGTCTTCATTCCTCGAACCGCTTACGACTGCTGTTGATTTATATACCAGAAGGCCTATCTTTTACCAAGCGGATTCGGGACTGTTGTTTTCGGAGACGCGGAGCCACGTTTGACAAGGAACAGTTCTCCCTCATTCTTCACCAGAGGTGCCTGGGCTCCGGCCTCTGTATGAGTGCCGGACCGAAACTTGTTTAAGTGACCTGCTACTGTGTAGAGTTTAAAATACGTGGAGCTCATTAGATGTTAAGAAAACTCGTTGTCGGTCCCTATCAGACCAACTGTTACATCCTGGGATGCAAGCAAACGAACCAGGGATTGGTTATCGACCCTGGGGATGAAGTGCTTCGCATCGTCAATGAAATAACCCGATCCCGCCTCACCATAAAATATATCGCAATCACCCACGGCCATATCGACCACGTGGGCGGTGTCGCCGAGCTGAAGCGAATCACAAAGGCTCCGGTTTTGATTCATCGCCTCGATGCTGCTGCACTTGGCACGAGGCCGGATGGCTTTTTAGAAGAAGGACAGCTCCTCCAGATCGGGACTTACAGCATCTCTATCATCCACACGCCCGGCCATTCGGCCGGCGGCGTGTGCCTTTGTGCTCCCGGAGCCGTGTTTACAGGGGACACTCTGTTTGCCGGTTCGGTGGGCCGCACCGATTTTCCTGGCGGCAGCCATGAATTACTTGTAGAAGGGGTGAGACGGAAGATCTTTCCTCTGGGAGAGGACCTGCGAATATATCCGGGCCATGGCCCTGAAAGCACAATCGGCAGAGAGCGCCAGACCAATCCCTTCTTCCGCCTTACCCGACGCGCGTAGGAGAATAAGGATGACTGACGAATTGATCCAGCGCGGCGTGGAACTGCTTCAGGCTAGCAGCAAAATTCTGATTTTCGTAGGAGCAGGCTTGAGCACAGAGTCAGGCATTCCTGATTTCAGAAGCCCCGGCGGTGTCTGGGACAAGTATGATCCCTCCGACTTCTACTTTCAGAGAATCGTCTCCAGTGAAAGCGCGAGGGAAAAGTATTGGCAGATGAGCACGGAGTTCTGGGGTACCATGAAAGACGCTCTTCCGAGCCGCGGTCACTTCGCCATCCTCAAACTCGAAGCCTTGGGTAAGCTGAGCGGAATCGTCACGCAGAACATCGACAACCTTCACCACAAAACCGGAAACGACCCGGAAAACATTATCGAGATCCATGGGAATGCCTTTACCGTCTCGTGCCTGAGCTGCGGGAAGAAGTATGACCGAGGGCTGATCCAGGAAAGGCTCCAATCAGGAGTGAGGGTTCCTTACTGTGATGACTGCTCGGGAATACTCAAACCGGACACGGTTTCCTTCGGCCAATCCATGCCTGAAGACAAAATGGCCAAGGCCTACCGGCTCGCCGGGGAGTGTGATCTCTGCATTGTCCTTGGCTCGTCTCTTGTTGTGTATCCAGCCGCGTACATCCCCATACATGCAGTTGAAACAGGCGCCAATCTCATGATTATCAACAGGGATGAAACCGGTCTGGATTCGAAAGCGGCCCTCGTCGTCCACGATTCCATTGGAAAAGTGTTCGGGGAAATGGTGGATCGCATAGCCATCCTGCCACCCTGAGCCCCGATCCGGTAGGGCTTATTACCAGATTTTTCTGTTGCAATAAGAACCCCTTGCATCTATTTTATCACCTCAAGAATGATAGGCTTGCAAAAAGCGTAATAACGCTTTTCTGTCATTCCTACGAAAGTGATTCCTTGCCACAACAAGTAGGTGTGGCGTAATGGGTTTTATACA
>Ga0105107_10001360_pt1 | contig 15817 bp, 12 predicted proteins | sample PPLLaktember2015_6_FD_79335 | JGI IMG/M metagenome (GOLD analysis project Ga0105107, IMG submission 79335) | Freshwater sediment microbial communities from Prairie Pothole Lake near Jamestown, North Dakota, USA - PPLs Lake P8 Core (1) Depth... | ecosystem: Environmental > Aquatic > Freshwater >...
ACCGATGTTTCCGGTTGCACAACGTGTGGAGGAGCACAGTGACTATGAATGCGGTGATGAGATGGACGTCGAGGGCGAGTGCGGTCGCGATCGTGATGTCGAGTGTCGGCCTGATGGCGCAGAGCCGGCCGGACATGTCGGGTGAGTGGACGATGGACGTCGAGCGCAGCCGCGCGGCGAATGCCGCGGCTGGGGGCATGGCTGGAGGCATGGCGGCCGGTGGCCCGAGGCCCGCAAACACGATGTCGGCCGGAGGCGCCTCGTTGAGCGGGGGCGCGCCGGCTGTGACGTCGGTGCGTATCAGCCAGACGCCCGGGATGCTCACGATCGATCGAATCGCGGGGTCGGCTCCGGAGAAGGTCGCTTACAAGTTGGACGGCACCGAGAGTGTGAACGTCAACGGCCGGACGACGATGAAGGTCAGGTCGCGCTGGGACGGCGCGCGGCTCGTGTCCGAGGGCACGAGCGAGACGCAGCTCAGCGATGGCTCCGGCTCGGTGAGTGCCGCCTACAAAGAGGTCCGGTGGCTCGACAAGGACGGCTCGCTCGTGGTCGAGACGACACGCACCCTGAGCGGCCAGACGCCGCGAACGACGACGACGTATTTCAGCAAGAAGGCGAAGTAGCCGCCCGCCGCACGGCTCGCGGCGAACCGACGAACCGGAGAACCGGAACTCCGGAACCCCGGAACCTCGGAACTCCGGAACCTACTGACTCATCCCCCGAAGCATGCGTCCCCACCACGGTGCGAGGGTCCACTTGAGGGCGATGTCGAGCACGAGCAGCGCCGCGCCGATGAGCAGCCACCGGCGCTCAGACCATACCGAGAACCGGAACCTCAGAATGCGGCCGAGCACGGCGCCCGACAGCACGACGCCGATGATCACGAACCCGACGATGCGGATGACCGCCCACGGATGCCAGCCGAGGATCGCGAGCGCCCACGGGCGGGATCCCGTGCGCGCCAGCGACCCGACGTAGTCGCCCATCGAGTTCATCAGGACGGCACCCATCGGCATCGACAGAACGCCGCCGGAAGCGAGTGAAAGTCCAGAGAACGCGGCGGCGTATTTCACGTGGCTGGGCACGAAGACTCTGGGCGTGCTCTCGGGGCCGAGGCCCGTGCGTACCCACGACAGCATCTCCCTGCGGTAGTGGCCGCGCATGAACAGATCCTGTCCGTCGGCGCGCGTCGCCCAGCCCATCGCCGCCATCGCGGTGGATGCGACGGCCAGGGTCGCCGCCCAGATCAGCATTACGGCGATCGCGCGGCCCGTTCGACCCTTCGAGAGCTCGTACGCCATCACCCACCAGGCGGCGGTGGTGTTCAGATATGGCATCAGCGCGGAGGATCCAATGAGCCAGCCCGCGACATAGGACGCAGCGGTGGCGACAACGACGACGATCGGCCCGCTGTGCGTCATGGTGCAGGCGCAGTATATTCTGCGGTGATATGGGGATGGACAGGGTGACCGGGCACCGGTGGTACCCGTCGAAGGTCGACGGGTGGCTGGCGTTCCTGATCGCCATCGCGCCCATCGGCGCGCTGTCGGCGGTGATTGGCGCCTTCATCACCGGTGAGGGCCTGGCGATTGCCTTCGCCGGCGCCCTGCTGATCGCGTTCATCTATGCCGGCCTCGTGTTTCCGATGCGCTACGGCATCAGCGACGACGCGATCATCGTGTGCCATGGGATGGTCAGGCAACGGATCCCGCTGGCAGACATCACCGAGGTCCGGCCCTCGCGAAACCTGCTCGCGGCACCCGCGCTCTCCCTCGACCGTCTGCACATCACATTCGGCCGGGGCGTCGCCGGGTTCGCGTTGATTTCGCCGGTCGACCAACGCGGGTTCCTCGCCGAGCTGGTCGACCGAGCGCAACTGCTGCGCCAGGGTGATCGGCTCGTGCGCGCGGCCCCCGCCCCCGAACCGAGCTGAACCCGTACCTGCCGTTCCTGTCTGACCTGTCGTATCCTCCCCGCGGGGGGTGATTCATGAGGTTTGTCCTGCTGAGCATGTTGGCGCTGCTGGCGGCCGCGATCCCGTTCGCACAGAGCCAGGCTCCCGAGCTGGCGTCGATCCGCCAGGCGGATCTGCGGGCGGATCTGTTCTTTCTCGGGTCCGACGCGATGAAGGGCCGCCTCACCAACTCGCCCGAGAATCTGATCGCGGCCGAGTGGATCAAGTCGCGCTTCGAGCGGATGGGGCTCGAGCCCGCGGTGCCGGGCTACTTCCAGCAGTACGACCTGATGACGGTCACGCTTGGGCCGGCGAACACAATGCAGATCGTGGAAGGCGGCGCCCCGGCGCCCGTTCAGCACGGGGAGGGATTCTTCACGCAGCGGTTCAGCGCGACCGCCGAGGCGCGCGGGCCGGTGGTCTTCGCGGGATACGGCATCAGCGCGCCGGATCTGCAGCACGATGACTATCGGGCGCGAGATGCGATCCGCGGCGCGATCGTGCTCGTCGTCGATCACGAGCCCGGAGAGCGCGACCCGAGCAGCCGGTTCGACGGCGTGGTGACGTCCGACGCCGGCGGCGCGCTGCGCAAGGCGCAGGCGGCCCAGGCTGCGGGTGCCGCAGGCATCCTGTACGTCTCGGACGTGCACAACCATTCCTCCGCGAATGCGACGACGGGCCGGAACTTCTGGCCGCAACAGCCGTCGCGGCTCGGCGCCTACTCGCTCGGTGCGTGGATGGAGAGCATCCGCATTCCTGCGGCGCAAGTGACGCCGGAGATCGCGACACGGCTCGTGAAGGGATCCGGACGGACACTGGAAGAGCTGTCGAAGACAGCCGACACGGTCGGCGGTGCACCGGCGGTGCGACTGACCGGCGTCGACGTGCAGCTTGCGACGTCCGTGGTGCGCCAGGCCGTGCCGGATCGCAACGTGCTCGCGAAGATCGAGGGCAGCGATCCCGTGCTCCGCAACGAGTGGGTGGTCGTGTCCGCGCACTACGATCACGATGGCGCGAACGGACCTCAGATCATGAACGGCGCGGACGACGATGGGTCGGGGACCGTGGGATTGCTCGAGATCGCGGAGGCCTATGCGCTCGCCGCGCGCGCCGGGGTACGGCCACGACGGTCGATCCTGTTCGCAGCGTTCAACTCGGAGGAGCGCGGCTTGCTCGGCGCCTGGGCATACACCGTGCAGCCCACGGCGCCGCTCGACCGCATCGTCGCAGTCCTCAACATGGACATGATCGGCCGCAACGAGGAAGTGCCGGCGCCGGCGGCGGGCGCGACGGGGCGCGGCGGTGGTGGCCGCTTCAACGGCCTCGAGCCCCAGACGGCCGAGTCGAACGCCAACGCGCTCAACATCATCGGCGCGGTGCGCAGTCCCGATCTGCGCGCGGCGATCGAGCGCGCGAACGCGGCCCAGGGACTCGAGGTCCGGTACCGCTACGACAACAACGTGTCGCAGCTCCTGCGCCGGAGCGATCAGTGGCCGTTCATCCAGCACGGTGTCCCGGGCATCTGGATCTTCACCGGGCTGCACCCCGACTACCACACGGTCAACGACGATCCGGAGCGGATCAACTACGTGAAGATGGAGAAGATCGTCCGCCTGGTGCACCAGATGAGCTGGGATATCGCGCAGGCCGATGCGCGACCGAAGCTGTTGCCGAGATGACTCGGTGAAAATCGTCTCGACGACCCCTGCCGCTCTGCTTCGGTCGGTGCCCGACGAACGGCGCGCCGACATGACCCGGCTGCACCGCGAGATCGCCAGGGTGATGAAGGGACTGCCGTGCGTCGTGTGGGAGGGCCTGTTCTGGGGCGGGAGCACGCAGCGCATCATCGGCTACGGCGAGCACCACTACACACGGGCGGACGGCAAGGACGTCCACTGGTTCGTCGTCGGGCTCGCGCTGCAGAAGCAGTACATCAGCGTCTACGTCAATGCCGTCGACGGGAGCCGGTATCTTGCAGAGATGTACGCGAAGACGCTGGGCCGGGTGAAGGTGGGGAAGAGCAGCGTCAGCTTCTCGTCGTTGTCGGACGTGAAGTTCGAGGTGCTGCTCGAGATGGTCGCACGGGCCCGGGCGCTGCAGGCGCGCTGATTCGCCACCGCCTGCGCCGCGACCGCGACCGTCCAGGATTAGAATCGGTACGACAGCGGATACACGACTGGGCCTGCGGGGTGTCCATGCCCGAGCGGCGCGTCGGTAAGTTCGAACTCCTCGACGAACTCGGCCACGGGGGGATGGGAGTCGTGTATCGGGCCCGCGACACCCGACTCGATCGTTTCGTTGCTTTGAAATTCATGCGTCCGGACCATGCGCCGGACGAGGCGAGCCGCAACCGCTTCCTGCGCGAATGCCGCGCAGTGGCCGCGCTCAACCATCCCAACATCGCCACGCTCTACGAAGCCGACGAGGTGAACGGCACGCTCTACTTCGCTGCGGAACTCGTCGGCGGGCAGACGCTTGCGGAAGTGCTGGACCGTGGGAGGGTGCCTCTGGAGCGTGCCCTCGATCTCGCGGGGCAGCTCGCCCAGGCGTTGGCGGCGGCGCACGCCAAGGGCATCATCCATCGCGACATCAAGCCGGCGAACCTGATGATCACGCCGGACGGCCGTCTCAAGGTCCTCGACTTCGGAATCGCGCACCTGGCGGCGAGCCGGGAGGCTGCGCCGCCGGACGCCCCCACGTCGACGGGCGCGGTCTCACCCGCGGGTGGACAGGAGACCGTCGGCGCGGCCATGGGAACGCCAGGTTACATGGCGCCGGAACTGGTCCGCGGCGAGCCCGTCGGGCCCAGCGCGGACGTGTTTGCGGCCGGCGTCGTGCTCTACGAGCTGGCGACGGGGCAGCGCCTGTTCGCCGGAGGCGAGGCGGACGAGCGGGTCCGGCAGGTGCTGGCCGGCGATCCTCCGGTGGCGTTCAACCTCGACCGGCGCGTTTTCCCGGCGCTGGGTGCCGTTATCGCGCGCTGCCTCCATAAGACACCTGCCGAGCGCTATCGGGACGGCGCCGAACTCCGGGACGCGCTGGCCCGGACCGCGGCGCCGCCACGCAAGCGCTGGTGGTGGCCGGCGGTCGCGGCGCTCCTGCTCGTCGCGGTCGCAGTCGGTCTCAGGTGGGGCCGCGCGCGACCCCTCGCCTTCGTCAGTCAGGACCGGATCCTCATCGCCGACGTCATGAACCAGACATCCGAGGGTGCCTTCGGTTTCAGTGACGCACTGGGGACCGCCCTCGAAGCCGATCTGCGCCAGTCGCAGTACGCCGTGGTCGTTGGACGCCGCGAGATCAGCGAAGCGCTGCAGTTGACGCGCCGGCCGCCAGACACGCGTCTGGATCTTCAGACAGCGCTCGACTTGGCGCGGTGGGTCGGCGCGAAGGCGGTGCTGGCGCCGTCCATCACCCAGGTTGGCGAGACCTATCGCCTCGCCGCGTCGCTGTATGCGACCGACTCGGCCAGCCCGGTCGGCACGGCCAGCGTGCGGGCCACCAGCCGCGACAAGCTGCTGGAGGAAGCGGTGGACGATCTCACGGCAGCGATCCGCGAGCAGCTTGGTGAACCGCTGGCCGAGATCGAGCAGTTCAACGCGCCGATCGTGGTCGTGACGACGCGATCCTGGGAAGCGCTCGAGGCGCTGCGCCTTGGCCTGAAGGCTGCCGACGAACGGAGAGTCCCGGAGGCGGCTGCGTTCTTCGAAGAGGCCCTGAGCCGCGATCCCGAGTTCGCGGCGGCCAAGGGACAGCTCGCGCTCGTCCTCATCCAGTTTCTCAACCAGCCGGAGCGCGGTAAGCGGCTGCTGGCCGAGGCGGGGTCGTCCGCAGATCGGCTGTCGAACTACGAGCGGGTGATGTTCAAGGGGCTGGTAACCCAGTTCGTCGCTGGCAACCTCGAGGCCGCGCTGGAGGAATTCCGAGTCGCCGCCGCGCTCTTCCCGACGCGCTCGGAACCGCGCCGCAATCAGGGCATGCTCTTGCGGGCGCTCGGCCGCTATCACGAGGCCGCCGCGGAGTTCTCCGAGGCCCACGCGCGGGACCCGAAGGCCGTGACCACGCTCGAGTTGCTCTGGTTCCTGCAGGTGGGGCCCGTGCGCGATCCCGTCGGCGCAGAGGTCACGGCGCTCAAGGCGGCCGCACTGCGACCCGGCGATCCGGACCACCATCACATGGTCGCCTGGAGCTATCTCGCGCAACAGCGGTACGACGAGGCCGCGAAGGAGATGGCAGCGATCGTTGCGGCACATCCGAGCTACTCTCGGGCCCGGGTGAACCTGGCGCACCTCGCGCTTCGCCGCGGCGACGCGGCCGGCGCCGCCGAGCGCTACCAGAGTCTGCTCGACGACGCCCGCGCGAAGCGGATCGACCAGGACGAGGTCGCCATCGCGACGTGGCTGGCGACCGCGCTCCAGGCGCTCGCGCGAACCGCCGAAGCCGATGCGCTGTTCCAGAGCGCGGCTCGCACCGCCAGGACGCCAGCGATGCGGGCGTTTTACGATGCCGCCCGCGGCCGGCGCGACGCCTCGCGCCGGCTGCTCCGGGCATTGCCCGAGACCAGCAAACTTCAGTACCAGGACGCCCTCACCGCGGCTGCGGCGTACGGCCTTCTTGGAGATCGCGAGCCCGCGCTGGAACGGTTGGCACACGCGCTTCGGCTCAGCGCGTGGGACGGATACTACAACCTGATTCTGCCCGACTTCAGACCGCTCTGGCACGACGAACGCTTCATCCGGCTCGTGACGACCGGAAAGTGACGCCGCAGGCGTCACGCCGGCCCGGCTACTTCCCGACGCAGTGCGCGACTTCCGTCGCGATGTCGGTCCACAGGCATCGTGGCGGCGCCGGCGAGATTCTCTGATCGATCGCGCGGAAGTCCGCGGTTCGGCACCGGATGGGAGGCCAGTGCCTCCGGCGTACCGGCCCTTTCTGCGGCCGGCCCAAGGCATCGAATCTGCATCGAATTCAGACGACAGTCTGGGGGTGCGTGATGCCTCGGCTCTCGACCAGAATCGCGCTCGTCGTCACGACGACGATGTTCATCGGGGTGGCCTCGGCCATCGCCGTGCAGCAAGCCAGGCGGCCCGTCTCCATCCCCGCAGACAACCCCCAGACCGACGCCAAGGTCGCGCTTGGCGCGCAGTTGTTCTTCGACCCCCGGCTGTCCGCCGACAACAGCATCAGTTGCGCGACCTGCCACGATCCGGCGATGGCGTGGGCGAATCACAGTCCCACCGACACGGGCATCGGCGGGCGGGTCGGCACTCGCAACTCCGGAACGATCCTCGACGCGGCCTACATGAAGTACCAGTTCTGGGACGGCCGGGCGGCGTCGCTCGAGGAGCAGGCGCTGGGTCCCATCCACAACCCGGTCGAGATGGGGGACACGCTCGAGAACGTCATCCGGAAGCTGCAGGCGATACCGGGCTACCGTGATCAGTTCCGCGCCGTGTTCGGCACGGATCTGACGAGCGACGGCATCGCGAAAGCCATCGCGGCCTTCGAGCGCACGGTCGTCTCCGGGCCGTCGCCGTACGACCGGTACCTCGCCGGAGACGAGGCGGCTCTTTCCCCGGCAGCCGCGCGCGGGCTGGGGCTCTTCGAAGGCAAGGGGCGGTGCTGGCTCTGTCACAGCGGACCGATGCTGTCCAACCAGTCCTTCCACAACCTCGGTGTGGGAATGGACGGGCCGCAGCCGGACCGGGGCCGCGAGGGCGTGACGAAGGACCCGGCCGATCGCGGCGCCTTCAAGACGCCGAGCCTGCGGAACGTGGCCCTGACCTGGCCCTACTTCCACGACGGCTCGGCCCGCACGCTGGATGACGTGATCGAGGTCTACGACGAGGGCGGCGTCGGCAATCCGAATCTCGATCCACGTGTGCGCCCGCTGAATCTCACCGAGGCCGAACGGAAGGACCTCCGCGCGTTCCTCGAAGCGTTGACGGGCACCCTCCCCAAGGTTGCCGTGCCGACCTTGCCCGGCCGTTGATGCGGATGAGGCAATATAATGCTCTCATAGCTCTTGCTACGTGCGGGATAGTTCGGCTGGTGCGGAGTTCTCCCCGGGAGCGCGGAGTCCCCGGCGGCAGGCTGTGGACGGCGCCGTGCTGGCAGAGACTTGGCAGCAGTACTGCACGGGCTCTGCGCATATCCCCGGCACCGCGGGCCGTCCTCGGCGCGGTGCGAGACGCATACGGCCAGGAGAACCGTCGACCATGATCGCTCACGTACCGGCGCGCTTCGACATCGTGGCGCGCCAGGACTTCTCGGACGTCACCTATCTCCTGGAGATCGCCCATCCGATGATGGCGCGGGTGGCCCAGCCCGGGCAGTTCGTGATGGTCATGCTCCACGAGCATGGCGAGCGCATCCCGCTGACCATCGCAGACTTCGATCGCGACAAGGGCACCATCACGCTGGTGATTCAGGCCGTCGGCAAGACCACCCGCGAGATGCAGCAGGCCTGCCGCACCGGCACGGCGCTCCACGCGGTCGTCGGGCCGATGGGGGTGCCGAGTCCACTCGGCCACGCGCGCAAGGTGCTGTGCGTGGGCGGCGGCCTGGGGGTCGCGCCCGTGTTTCCGCAGGCGCGGGGGTTCAAGGAGCAGGGTGCGTTTGTCATCGGCGTGCTGGGCTTCCGGACGAAGGCGCTGGTTTTCTGGGAAGACAAGTTCCGCTCCTGCTGCGACGAGCTGATCGTGTGCACCGACGACGGCTCGGCGGGCATGGCGGGGAAGGTCACCGACGGGATGGCGCGCGCGATCGCCTCGCATTCAGACATCGACGAATGCGTCGCGATCGGTCCGCCCGTGATGATGCGCGCCTGCGCCGAAGTCACCCGACCGCATCGCATCCGGACGGTCGTGAGTCTGAATCCGTTGATGGTCGACGGCACGGGCATGTGCGGCGGCTGCCGCGTCAAGGTCGGGGGGCAGGTGAAGTTCGCCTGCGTGGACGGTCCGGATTTCGACGCGCATCAGGTGGACTTCGACGATCTGGCCGCTCGCCTCCGGCGCTTCGCCGAGCAGGAGCGCACGGCCGTCGAGCACTGGAACGAGCAGTGCCGGCTGAGGCAGTTGGCATGACCGAGAAGCCCCGGAAGAAGACGATCCGCACGATCCCCCAGCAGCGCACGCCGGTGCGCGAGCAGGATCCGAAGGTGCGCGTGACGAACTTCTCGGAAGTGACGTCCGCGTACCGCGAGGAAGACGCGCTGAACGAGGCTGAGCGCTGCCTCGTGTGTCCCGACCAGCCCTGCATTGCCGGCTGTCCGGTCAACATCAACATCCCGGGCTTCATCCAGAAGATCGTCTCGAAGGACTTCCGCGGCGCGTACGACGTCATCACCGCCACGAACCTGCTGCCCGCGGTCTGCGGGAGGGTGTGTCCCCAGGAATCGCAGTGCGAAGGCGTCTGCACGGTCGGCGACACGCTGGAGCCGGTGGCCATCGGCCGCCTCGAGCGGTGGGTGGGCGATCGCGCGATCGACCAGGGCTGGGTCAACATCCCGTTCATCGAGCCTCGTCCGTTCCGCATCGGCATCGTCGGATCGGGTCCAGCTGGGATGGCGTGCGCGGCCGACATGGCCAAGGCCGGCTGCGAGGTCACGGTGTTCGAAGCGCTGCATCAGCCAGGGGGCGTGCTGCGCTACGGCATTCCCGACTTCCGTCTTCCCAATGTCGTGATCGACGCGGAGATCAGGAACCTGGAGAAGCTCGGCGTCGCGTTCGAGTGCAACACGCTCGTGGGCCGGCTGTTCACCATCGAGCAGATGATCGGCGAGATGGGATTCGACGCCGTGTTCATCGGCACGGGCGCGGGCTACCCGTCGATGCCCGGCATTCCTGGCGAGTCGCTGAACGGCGTGCTGTCGGCCAACGAGCTGCTCACGCGCTGCAATCTGATGCGCGCGAAGGAGTTTCCCGAGTTCGACACACCCTTGCCGCTCGGCAGGCGCGTGGCGGTCATCGGCGCCGGCAACACGGCGATGGACGCCATGCGGGTGAGCCTGCGGCTGGGCGCCGGCACCGTGCACTGCATCTATCGACGGAGCCGTGCGGAGTGCCCGGCGCGTGCCGAAGAAGTGCACCACGCCGAGCAGGAAGGCGTCGAGTTCCACTGGCTCACCAACCCGGTCGAGATTCTGGACGACGGCCGGGGCGGCGTCCGCGCGATGCGGTGCGTGCGCATGGAGCTGGGCGACCCTGACGAGTCGGGGCGCCGCCGGCCGCACCCGGTCGCGGGCAGCGAGCACGAGATCGAGACGGACCTCGTCGTATTCGCCATCGGCACGAATGCGAATCCGATCATGGGCCAGACCTCCAAGCTGCGGCTGAATCGGCGCGGCTACATCGAGGCCGATGCCGATCTCGCCACGTCGCTCGCGGGGGTCTTCGCCGGCGGCGACATCGTGACCGGCGCGGCCACCGTGATCGAGGCGATGGGCGCCGGCCGTCGCGCCGCGCGCAGCATGAAGCAGTACCTGGGGATCCGCGACCTCGATGCGCCGTATCAGGCCGAGGGGCCGGGCGCGGAGCGGTTGTTCGGCATCGACCTGCGGGAACAGAATTTCGCCCGCATCCGGCTGGCGTGATGGTGAACCCATGAAGGGCCACGTGACAACAGGATCTCCGCTCATGCAGGCCGCGAGGGCGGCGCGCGGGTCGGTCGCGCCTCGTGCCGCCACGACGCTGACGCAACACGTGGTGGAGATCATCAGCGACTCGGGCGAGGGCGCGCAGCGGTGCGGGCAGTCGCTCGGCGCCATTGCCGCGCGGATGGGCAACGGCGTGTGGACGGTCGAGATCATTCCCGCCGAGATCCGCCCGCCGGCCCGGAGCGTGGCCGGCGCGAGCGGCAATCGCATCCGGCTGGGAACCGGGCCCGTCACCAACGGCGGCGACGAAACGGACCTGGTGGTGGCGTTCAACGAGCAGGTGCTCCTCGGGCGCGTGCGCGCGCGCGAGTTGAAGGCGGGCGCGACGATCCTGCTGGAATCCATGTGGCGCGATCATCCGGACCCCGCCATCGCCGCGTCCTATATCGAGGTACACGACCGGCTGGCGGCGGCCGGGTACCGCGTCCACGAAGTGCCGATGGAACGGGAATGCCGCAAGCTCGTGAGCGACGCGCGGCGCGGCAAGAACATGTTCGCGCTGGGCATGCTCTGCAGCATCTACAGCCTGGACCTGGAACTGGCGCGCGAGCAGATCGCGCTGGCCTTCGGCAAGAAGGCGGCCTCGGTCGTCGCCACCAACGTCACCCTGCTCGACGCGGGATTCGCCTGGGCCGAGGAGCACCTCGACTTCAAGTACCGGATTCCCGCCGTGCAAGCGACCGAGGCGCAGATCGTCGTGAACGGCAACACGGCGCTCGCCCTCGGGGTCGTGGCGTCCGGCATGGACATCTGCGCGATGTACCCGATCACGCCGGCGACGTCCGCCTCGCACTACCTGAGCGAGATGTTCGAGAACGTCGGCGGCATCGTGCACCAGGCGGAGGACGAGATCGCGGCGTGCGCGTTCGCGATCGGCGCGTCGTACGCCGGCCGGTGCGCCGTCACCATCACGTCTGGCCCCGGGTACTCGCTCAAGCAGGAAGGCATCGGCCTGGCCGTGATGGCCGAGATTCCCCTCGTGGTCGTCAACGTCCAGCGCGGCGGGCCCAGCACAGGGCAGCCGACCAAGGCCGAGCAGGGGGATCTGCTCACGTCCATCTTCGGGAGCCACGGCGACGCGCCGAAAGTGGTCATGGCGGCGGCTACGGTGGAGGACTGCTTCTACTCGATGATCACGGCGCGCAAGATCGCCGAGACCTTCAACATGGTGGTCATCGTGCTCTCGGACGCCAATCTCGCGACATCGCAGACGCCGTTCCCGCGTCCGATCTTCAGCGAGGCGTGGGTCGCGCCGCCGATCGATCAGAACCCGGTGCCCGCCGGCGCCAGGCCGTATGACTGGGACCCGGTCACGGGCCTGGCACGCCGCTTCGTGCCGGGCCAGCCGGGCGGCATGCACACCGTCACCGGTCTCGCCCACGACCGCGACAGCCACGTGGCGTACGACCCGGATATCAACGAGGAGAGCCTGCGGGCCCGCAGCCTCAAGCTCGCCGCATTCCAGACGACGTTGCGACCGCCACCCGTGTTCGGCGACGCCGAGGGCGACCTGCTGGTCGTCGGCTGGGGTAGCACGAAAGGGACGATCGAGGAGGCGGTGGAGCGTCTACGCGCCGAGGGACACAAGGTCTCCTCGATGCACCTGCGTTTCCTGCAGCCGCTGCCGCCGGGCATCAAGGACGTGATGGCCCGCTTCACGAAGGTGATGACGGTCGAGACCAACTGGGCCGACCGGCCGGAAGACGAGATCATCGACGAGACCAACCGGCGCTACTCGGCGCTCGCGATGCTCCTCCGCGCGAGGTATCTCGTGAATGTGGACTGCTGGACGGAAGTGAAGGGGCAGCCGATCAAGCCGGGGACGCTGGCTCGCGTCCTGAGGGCCCGACTGCCATGAGGGTAGGGATGTGACGACGGCTGCGACCGAATGCCTGCTTCAGCTGTACGACGAGCGCCATGAGCTCGAGGACTATCAGAGCGGCGTGCCGCGCTGGTGCACGGGCTGTGGCGACAACGCGATCCTTGCGGCCGTGCAACGACTCTGCCGCGACGAGCAGCTGAAGCCGGAGAAGACGGTCTTCGTGTCCGGCATCGGCTGTTCGAGCCGCCTGCCGCACTACATGAAGACGTACGGCTTCCACGGCATCCACGGGCGCGCCCTCCCCATCGCCGAGGGTGTCCGCATGGCCCGGCCGGACCTGCACGTGTTCGTGAACACCGGCGATGGCGACTGCTGCAGCATCGGCGCTGCACACTGGATTCATGCGCTGCGCTACAACATGAACCTCACGGTGTTCCTGCACGACAATCAGGTGTACGGCCTGACGAAGAAGCAGGCATCGCCGACCTCGCCCAAAGGCCTCAAGAGCAACACGACGCCGCGCGGCAGCTACCTCGAGGCGCTGAATCCGCTCACGGTCACGCTCGGCGTGCAGAACGTGTCGTTCGTCGCGCAGGCCGTCGACTGGATTCCCGAAGTGCTCTACGACATCGTCTCGGCGGCGTTTCATCACAAGGGCCTCTCCTTCGTGCGCATCGTGCAACGCTGTCCGGAATGGCTGCCGCAACTGCTCGAGCCGTTCCTGCACGATCCGATGAAGGTGAAGCTCCTTCATCACGACGACGGACTCGCGATCAGCCCGGGCATCGCGAAGGTCTACAAGAACACCCAGCGTCACGATCCGGCGGATATGAACCGTGCGCGGGAAATCGCGTCCGGCGTGGACCCGATCCCGGTCGGCATCCTCTACCGCAATCCCGACGTGCCCTGCTACGAGGATCTGCGGGTCACCGGGCAGTTGCGGACGCCCGACCTCATCAGGCAGGGTCTCGAGGCCGAGCTCGACAAGTTCACCGTGTGGCCGCAGGAGGGGCCGGCGACATGAACGCCGACCTGCAGACGTACGTCGCGTTTCATCGCACCGGGCGGCGTTCGCCCGAGTTGCCGCCCGTCGAGACCCCGGCGCTGCGCCCGGCCCTGCTCGCGCGCTTTCGCGACCTGACGGCGATACGGCACGACTTCCCGCTCGTCCTGATCCATGGCGATGCGGGGGAAGCGCCGGTGCGATCGCTCTCCGAGCTCCTCGACAGCACCCTGCACGACTTCGCGCACGGCCCCCATGGCGATCGCGTCGCGGCGCATGTCGGCCGGCTCGAGCGACAGATCCGTACTCTCGTGGCGCAGCACGGCGCCGGGAAGCTGTCCGAGCTGTGGCACGTGGCCGCGAACCTCCTCGGCGTCCGCGCCGACGACCAGCTCCGCGACAGCCTGGATCGAGCACGGGCCGCGCTCACCGTCGATGGCGACGTCGTCGGGTGCGACCGCAGGCTCCCCGCGCTGTTGCTCGGCCACGTCTGGCAGGCGGCTCAGCGCATGAAGGCGAAGAAGTTCCAGTCGGAAGTCGTGCAGCTCGTACGTCGTCTCTCGGAGCTGGTGCGCGGCAACGAAGCGCGCTCGGAGACCGGGCGCGCGCCCGCTCGCCTCCAGGCAGCGGTTGGGACAGGCTTCGAGGACGCGTTCGACTTCGGAACGTTGTCCAGAGTGCTGTCGCGGTCGGCGCCGAAGACGACACTGCCCGAAACACGCCGGGGGAGGGTAGAGTCGCTGGTCGCCGCGCTCCAGGCACAGCCGTTCTTCCCGGCGGCAACGGACGCCGGTGTCGCCCCGTCCAGCGGCGCGTTCTCGTTCGTGTTCAGCAGCGTCGTCGCCGCGCGCGACGCCTATCGAGCACGATTGCCGGAGCTGGTCGCCGTCGCCCGGGCCGTCGCGATGGCGGAGCTGGAGGTGGCGGGCGAGTATCGGGAGGCGCGCCACGACGGGTTCTTCCAGCAGCTCGGCCCCGAGGATCTGGCGCCGCAGGATCTGGGGCTGTTTCCCGACTATCTCGTCACCCTGCCGCCGGGACCGCTCACGCCAGTCGAGCAGGCGACGTTGATGGAGGCGCTATCGGCTGGCCTTCCGATCAAGGCGCTCGTGCAGACGGACGACTTGATCGACGCCGCTGCGGGTTCCGAAACTCACCTCACGCTCGACCTGCGCAGCCGCCAGCTCGCCAGCATGACGATGGCGCAGAACGACGTGTACGTCCTGCAGTCGCCGGCGTCGCACCTTCCGCAGATGCGCCATGGCCTCGAGCGGGGCATGACATATCCCGGACCGGCGCTCTTCTGCGTGTACTCAGGTGACGCCGGCCGGCCCAGTCATCTCGCGCCGTATCTCGTGGCTGCGGCGGCGCTCGAATCACGCGCCTTCCCGGCGTTCTCCTACGACCCTGCGGCCGGCGGTGACTGGGCGTCGCGATTCGATCTCTCGGCCAATCCCCAACCCGACCTCGACTGGCCGGCGCACCGATTCACGTACGAGGACGAGACCCATCAGGCTGCCGTGGAGCAAATCGCGTTCACGGCCGTCGACCTCATCGCCTGCGACTCACGAAGCGCTCGCCATCTGGCCCGGACCGCGCGCTCGAAGTGGATTCCCGGCATGATCTCGGTGTCCAATCTGCTGGCCAGCGGCGCGAAACCACGCCCGGACCAGGTGCCGTACCTCTGGATGGTCGACGCTGACAACACGCTCCACCGGGTCGTGGCCGACGAAGCGCTGCTTCGAGAAGCGCGCCGGTGCCGGGAGATGTGGCACAGCCTGCAAGAGCTCGGCGGGATCCACAACTCGTACGCCGATCGCGCGCTTGCACGCGAGCGCGAACGTCGCCAGGTCGATGCATCGGACCACGCGACGACTCTAATCGCGACACCCGCCACCGGCACCGCAGCTCCCGTCGCGATTGTGCTGGCCGCTGCGACGTCACCGGCGCCCGCCGAATCAATCGTGCCGGGTGAGACCGCGGCTGCAGGGGGCGGGCCAGAGAGCGCGTCCGGTTCCGACGAAGCGTATATCGAGACGCCGCGGTGCTCCACGTGCAACGAGTGCACGCAGATCAACAGCCGCATGTTCGCCTACAACGAGAATCGGCAGGCATACATCGCGAATCCCGATGCCGGCACGTTCCGGGAACTCGTCGAGGCGGCCGAGAGCTGTCAGGTCTCGATCATCCACCCAGGCCAGCCACGCAATCCCAATGAGCCTGGCCTCGACGAACTGATCGAACGGGCGAAGCCGTTCCTGTAAGGTCGAGCGGGCGCGCCGGCCGGTCGAGGCTGGCGCCGCGATGCTAGCGGCAGAGCTGGAGCCTCACCGCGTCGTTCCTGCCGGGATTGACGCTCGCGACCCGCAGCTCGAACGT
>Ga0105107_10001362_pt1 | contig 15813 bp, 21 predicted proteins | sample PPLLaktember2015_6_FD_79335 | JGI IMG/M metagenome (GOLD analysis project Ga0105107, IMG submission 79335) | Freshwater sediment microbial communities from Prairie Pothole Lake near Jamestown, North Dakota, USA - PPLs Lake P8 Core (1) Depth... | ecosystem: Environmental > Aquatic > Freshwater >...
TAGCCGCGGCGCGACAGGCGCGGAAAGGCCTTGTCTTCGTCCTCGTTCGAACCCACCAGAAAGAGCCCCAAGGTGTAGTCGGATTGGTTACAGGCCTGGGCAATGCCCTGGGTCAGGTGAGGGAAGTACGGGTCGGTGAAGAAGTTGCTGACGGATCGCGACAGGACCAGACCGATCGTCCGGGAGCGCTGCGAGGCCAGCGTTCGGGCCGCGGCGTTGGGGTGATAGCCGGTCTCTTGGACGACCTTCAGGACACGCTGGCGGATCTCAGCGCGTACGTTGGGATGTCCGTTCACGACCCGGGATACGGTTGAACGAGAGACCCCCGATTGCCTGGCGATGTCTTCGAGTGTCAGCCCCGCCACCTAGGCACTCCAAAGTACGGGGAGGGGAGCGCTCTCAGGATCAGCATGTCAGATCCGGGTACCTGCGCACCGATTCTGACGTATAATCCTAGATGTACGATAGGTGTGGGAGCGCTCTCAAGGACTACAAGCAGTATAGGGGCATTTCCTCGCCATGTCAACACCCTTGGCAGCCCGATCACAAGGGCCAGGTGTGCCCCCGCCATCTCCCGCCCACCGACGGCCTGGCGCCCGAATTGGGCCCAGACCGGCGGCCCGGCGAGCTTCCCCACCCCTGGTCATGTTCCCCCGGATTGCCCTCGCCGACCCACACCCCATCAGGAGGCTTCAGCCCTATGGCCCTGCCCAACATCCCCTGGGAAGACCGGCCTGCCGGCCAGTCCGACGTGGTCTGGCGCTACAGCCGCAACCCGATCATCCCGCGCGATAGGATCCCTTCATCCAACAGCATCTTCAACAGCGCGGTGGTCCCCTTCCGTGATGGCTTCGCAGGCGTCTTTCGCTGCGACAATCGCAAGCGGGAAATGAACTTGCACGCGGGTTTCAGCCGGGACGGATTGGAGTGGACTCTCGAGAACGACCCGATTGCGTGGATCAGCCAGGAGGCGGAGGTCGGCCGCTATGAGTTCCGCTACGATCCGCGGGTCGTCTGGCTCGAAGATCGCTTCTACGTGACTTGGTGCAACGGGTACCACGGCCCCACGATCGGGGTCGGCTTCACCTACGACTTCACCCGGTTTGAGTTCCTTGAGAATGCCCTTCTGCCTTTCAACCGCAATGGCGTGCTCTTCCCTCGCCGGATCGGCGGGCGATACATGATGCTCAGCCGTCCGAGCGACAACGGTCATACTCCTTTCGGCGATATCTTCATCAGTCAGAGCCCGGACCTGGTTCACTGGGGAAGACACCGCTTTGTGATGGGTGTGAAAGGCGGTTGGCAGAGCACCAAGATCGGGGCTGGTCCGATCCCGATCGAGACTCCCGAAGGATGGCTCCTGATCTATCACGGGGTCTTGACGTCGTGCAACGGATTCGTCTACAGCTTCGGGGCCGCACTGCTCGACCTCGATCAGCCCTGGAATGTGCTCTATCGAGGCGGGCCATACCTGCTTTCGCCGCAGACGCTCTACGAGTGTGTCGGGGACGTCCCCAACGTCGCCTTTCCTTGCGCCGCGCTGCACGATGGCGCGACCGGCCGCATCGCCATCTACTATGGCGGCGCGGACACGGTCACAGCCCTGGCGTTCGCCAAGCTAGATGAAGTACTGGCGTTCGTGAAGGCCACCTCAGAGGTCTAGCGACAGGCCGGCCTGGCCCCAGCTGGAGCTCGGCCTATCTCGTCGGGCGTTGTGCGGCGAGTCGACGATTCCGCGCGCCAGACGCTCCTTCCCCGCCGACGCGCGCACGGCGCGCCATGGACGCCGTCCAGGCACGCCTCAACACTGCGCACGGGATCAAGCTCAGCACCCCGGGATACGATGGCTACGACCCGGACGTGGGCGGGATCACCACCTACCCGCCCGGCGCGAAGGAGAACGGCGGGGTCTTCCTGCACACCAATCCGTGGGCGGTCATCGCCGAGACCATGCTCGGGGACGGCGATCGCGCCTACGCTTACCTCTCCCGCATCAATCCGGCCGCGGCCAACGAACGAGCCGACGAATACGAGTGCGAACCCTACGTCTACCCGCAGAACATCCTGGCCGACGAGCACCCGCAGGCCGGGCTGGCGCGCAACTCCTGGCTGACCGGCACGGCCGCCTCGGCGCTCCAAGCAGCCGTACAACATCTCCTCGGTCTGCGCCCGACGCACACCGGCCTGCGCATCGATCCCTGCCTTCCCACGACGTGGGACGGCTACCGCGCCCGGCGACGTTTCCGAGGCGCCTGGTATGATGTGCTGGTGAAGAATCCGCAGCACGTCTGCCGCGGGATCCGGTCGATCTTTCTCAACGAACAGCCGATCAGTTCGGCATGTCTGCCGATCCCGCAAGCCGGCGAGCGCTATCGAGTCGAGGTTGAGCTCGGCAGCCCTGACTGATATCGGAAGTGGAGTCCGCCGAAGATGACGATAGGGACGAAGGGCGATTTCCACGGCCTCCCGACCGGCCGGCTGAGCAACGGCGCGTTGGAGGTCGAGTACCTGCGGGAGGCCGGTCCGCGGCTCGTGCGCCTGTCGCTGGCGGGCAGTGACGAGAACCTCCTGGCCGAGACCCCCTCGCTGAGTTGGGAGACGCCGCATGGGCGCTACTGGCTGCGCGGCGGGCACCGCCTGTGGGCCGCGCCGGAGACACGCGCACACACCAGCATTCCGGACGATGCCGGACTGGAGGTCGAGGAGCTGCCCGACGGCGTGCGGATGGTCCAGCCCCCTGAACGCGCGACCGGTCTGCGCAAGACGGTCGAGATCCATCTGGCCCCCGGCCAGGCCGCATTGGGACTGATCCACAGCCTGACCAACACCGGCTCGGCGCCGATCGTGCTCGCCCCGTGGGCGATCACGATGCTCCGACCGGGAGGCGTGGCCATCCTGCCGCAGCCGGTCGAACCGGTGGACCCCGACGGCCTGCAGCCCAACCGCTCACTGGTGCTCTGGCCGCGCTCGCGCTGGGACGACCCCCGCCTGCGACTCGGCAAGCGCTTCTGGTTCATCGAGAACCGGCCCTTCGGCGCGCCGGGCAAGTTCGGGACCTTCGACCGCATGGGCTGGCTCGGCTACCTGTGGGGGACCACGCTGTTCATCAAGCGCTTTGAGCCTCAGCCGGGTCCCGAGCACCCGGATCTGGGCTGCAACGCAGAAGTCTACGTCTGTGATGAGTATTTCGAGCTGGAGAGCCTGGGGCCGCTGTGTTGCCTCGATCCGGGCGCGACGGTCGTCCACACTGAAGACTGGGAGGTGTATCGCACGCAGATCGGCGGCCCCCTCCCGGCAGCCTACCGCCAGGCTCTGGAGGCATTGAAGGCCGAGCCGCGGCCGGGCGCCTAAGCGCGGCCGCCCGCCGCGCACATCAGCAGGCTTCCCCGAAGTTGGCCTCGATCAGCGCCTTCAGCTCGTCCAGCGCCTGCTGCGCGTCGTCCCCTTCCGCCACGATCTGGATCTCGTGATCCTGCATCACGCCCAGGGTCAGAACCCCGAGGATGCTCTTGGCGTCAACCGGATCGCCGCCGGCCGTCAGGTTGCGAGCCTGGATGCTGGATGCGTGGCGCATGGCGGCCTGGACGAACAGTGCGGCCGGGCGTGCGTGCAGGCCGACCGGATGCCGGACGATGATGTTGAGTTCCGATTTCACTCGCCACTCCTCAGACAGGCTGTCGTTGGCTATCCGCCACGCGGAAGCCCTGACGCCAGCGCCAGCCGGCCCCCCTCCATCCACGGGTTAATGCAGCCGCTCCCGATGGTCGACGATGCTACCCGAGATCACGGCCTCTACGGCCTCGTCAATCATCTCGATGTCGGTCACAACCGGCCGCAGGCCGGCCGCCTGCATGCCCTCATAGGCGCCGGTCCCCATCCCGCGCGTCAGCACGACGGAGCAGTCGGCGATCACCTGCGCCATGCCGGCATGCCGGCTCTGTGCTGCGGGGTCGAAGCCGTGGCGCGGGTCGCCGTGGTCATGCTCGCCGGAATGCTGGCCCTGGCCGAACTGCCCGTGCCCCGGCTTGTCGCGCCGCTCCTTTCTGGTCACCCGCCCATCCTCGACGGTGACCACAACGTAGAAGGGCGCCCGCCCGAAGTGCTGGCTGATGGTGACCCCGTCCTCACTGACTGCCGCGATCTTCATGGACTGCCTCCTCGTCTCTTCGCTCGCGTGACATACTACTCTACCGCCGCGGTATTCCTATGTGACCATCGCCTCAAGAGCATGGAGCTGGCTATCCATCCCGGGCTGGGCGTGAAGCGGAGGACAGGCCTGCGGGCGCAGCCTCCCCTCCAACAGCGCGAACGCGAAGGCCATGCAGGTAGCCTCCCCGCACTCCCGGCAGTTGGTGCGCGGCAGGAGCGTCCACACATCGAGCGGGCGCGGCGCTCGCCGGGAGGCTGTCACGGCCACAAGTTCCTCCCGCTTCTCCCAGGTGGCATTGATAGCCTGGCTCAACGCGCCCAGCAGCTCGATCCCCTCGTCAACATCCGCCACCTGGGTGATGCTGACCCGGTCCGGCTGCAGCGTGATCAGACCCGGACGCCGGCGGAGCGTCAGCGAGGCCGTGTGGGGATTGTAGGCGATCACGTTCGGCAGCGTCGCCAGGTAGGGGAGAACCTCGGCCAGGCTGCGCGACGGCGATCCGACCACGATGATCTTGCCCGGCTCGGCCAGGCAGGGCAGAGTCCGCTCCAGCGCGATCGACTCGAGGAAGACCGTACTCATCGGCCGAGCGCCTGTTCCGGGAACAACCGGATGCCCGCCCCGGGCACCTCAAGCATCACCCTTCAGCCTCCCTCGAGGAGCTCTTGTGCCTTGCCCTTGAGGTGCCGGCGCAGGAACTCCAGCGCCGCAAGAGCGTCATCGTCCATCAGGATGCGGGCCAGCTCGATCAGGTCCGAATCCTCGAGGACCAGGGAGAGCGACTTCTTGGCTGCAAGCATGGGCTTGCCTCCCGGGCGGCGATCTTGAATCCGGCGGTTCGCCCCTCAGACCTTCGGCGGCCCGGCATTCTCACACAGCGCGCACACGTCGGTCTTGCGGTTGGTCCAATACTCCAGGCCGCAGCCGGGGCAGGTCACCCGACGCAGACCGTCGTCTTTCGCCGGCGGCCTGGGACGCAGTTCGGCCGGCAGGTCCGCATGAGGATCGCGACAACAGCAGCCACCCGACTCGGGGCGCGCTTCTGCCCCGGACGCGTTCTCGCCTCGCTCGTCCATGCGCTTCACTCCTATCCGATGCCCGGCATGTCGGGCAGCATGGCACGCAAGGCCTCCAGATTCCCGGCGGACCCGGCCTCCAGCAACGGTGTACAGCTCTCCACCCCGACCTGGGCTGCCGCCAGTCGGAGGGCGAAGGTGAAGCAGGTCGGCGAGCCGCAGCGCTTGCAGTTCGTCTGCGGCAGGTGCTCGAAGACGGCCATCGGCGTCGGGCGTCGATGGGTCTGGAAGTCCGGGGTGATCTCCGCCCGTTGTTCCCAGGCGCGGTTCACCAGGTCGATCAGGCTCCTCAACTCGGCTTCCGCCGCCTGCCGATCCTCTACGTTGCTGCTGGCGACCTCGTAGGGATGGAACGCGATGTTGTGCCCGGCCTTCTTCCACAGGAGGGCCTGGGCAGCCGGGAGGTAGACCGCCCCGCGCAAAGTGGCGTTCAGGTACGGCATGACGTCCGAGATATCCGTGCACAGGCGAGCCCGGGCGGCGAAACGCGCTGCGCCCGGCTCGCACGGCGGGGTGAAGACCTCGATGTCATAGTCCTCGACTAGCACGGGCTCCCCACTCCTCTCGAATCCCGCCCGCTCAAGCCCTGCGCAAGCACTCGCGCCCGGGTCCATTCCGCACGGCAGGCGATCGTTCTTTCTACGCCGTAGGCGCGTTCCACGTCAGGCGTTTCTGGAAGGCAAGCCCCACATTCACCAGGGCAATCATGACCGGCACCTCGATCAGCGGGCCGATGACCGCCGCGAAAGCCGCGCCGGAGTTGATCCCAAACACCGCCACCGCCACGGCGATGGCCAGCTCGAAGTTGTTGCTGGCCGCCGTGAACGCCAACGTCGTGGTCTTCGAGTAGTCCGCTCCGATGCGCCGGCCCATCCAGAAGGAGACCAGGAACATGACCACGAAGTAGATGACCAGCGGGATGGCGATGCGCACGACGTCCAGCGGGATGGAGACGATCAGGTTCCCCTTCAGGCTGAACATGACCACGATGGTGAACAGCAAGGCGATGAGCGTCAACGGGCTGATGCGCGGCACGAACTTCTGTTCATACCAGTCCCTGCCCCTGGCGCGCAACAGCACCAGCCGGGTCAGGAAGCCGGCGAGGAATGGAATGCCCAGGTAGATGAACACGCTCCGGGCGATCTCGCCGATCGTCACATGCACCGCGCTGCCCTGCAGCCCGAGCCACGCGGGCAGGACGGTGATGAACACGTACGCATACAGGCTGTAGAAGAGCACCTGGAACAGGCTGTTGAAGGCAACCAGGCCGGCGGCATACTCGGTATCGCCCTTGGCCAGCTCGTTCCAGACGATGACCATGGCGATGCAACGCGCCAGGCCGATCATGATCAGCCCGGCCATGTACTCGGGATAATCCCGCAGGAAGACGATCGCCAGGACGAACATCAATACAGGGCCGATGACCCAGTTCTGCAGAAGCGAGAAACCCAGGATCTTCCAGTTGCGGAAGACGTCTCCCAACTCCTCGTAATGCACTTTGGCGAGCGGCGGATACATCATCAGGATCAGGCCGATGGCGATGGGGATGTTGGTCGTTCCGATCGAGACGGCCTGGTTGAACCCTTCGACCGCCTGTGGAAACAGATAGCCCAGGCCCACCCCGACTGCCATTGCCAGGAAGATCCACAGCGTGAGATAGCGATCAAGGGTCGAGAGGCGCCGGCTGACGCCGGCGGTTCCTTCTGTCATGCTGGCCTCCTGCTTCATCCCGCCGTGGTTGATTTCAGCGCCGCCACTACTCGGTGGCGAATCTCGTCACGCACCGAGCGGAACACGCCCATTACGGCTTCATCAGTTCCCGTCGCCTGAGCCGGGTCGGGGAACCCGATGTGCAGCCGCTTGCCCCTTCCCAGCCAGACCGGGCACTCTTCAGCCGCCGAGTCGCACACCGTGACCACGACGTCGAACGTAGCCTGGCGGAATTCCTCGGCCGACTTCGACCGCCCTTGATGCTGGATGCCGATCTCGGCCAGCGCAGCCAGCGCCCGGGGATGGACGAACCCGGCCGGACGGGTGCCGGCGCTGACCGCCTCCCAGGTGTCGCTCAGTTCGTGGTTGACGATGGCCTCGGCCATCTGTGACCGGCAGGAGTTGCCGGTGCACAGGAACAGCACCCTGCGCTTCATCGGTCAAGCCAGCGCATTCGCCAGCCAGGTGGTCACCTCGGCATCTGTCGGAATGCGCCCGGCGCAGACCACGTTCTCGTTGATCACCAGGCCCGGCGTGGCGAGAATCCGATACTTCTGGATCTCCCCGTAGTCCGTGACCTTAATCACCTCTGCCTCGGCCCCAAGTTGGCTGATCGCCCGGCGGGCGACGGCTTCCACGTTGTGGCAGTTGGCGCAGCCGGGTCCAAGTACCTTGATGGTCAACATCGGTCGAGCCCTCCTTATGGAATGGGTTCGTCACAGACTGCGCTGTCGAACCCGCTGAACAGATTCCGCCGAGGCGGAGGGTGCACGGCCCGCCTCAGACTGCGCGTCTCGTCACCTTTTCTACATCCGCAGTCAGGAGCGTCGAGCGTCTCACTCCACGACTTGGATTTCGGGCTCCATCAGAATCTCGGACTTCACGGAGTTGGCCACCAGGCTGTACTTCTTCGCCGCCTCCAGGGCGCGGCGGGCCCTTTGCTCGACGATCGCCCTGTCCTCCCCGCCGGCCGCGATGCGGATGATGGGTCGAAAGCGCAGTCGGGTGAAGGTCTCGGTCCGGTCCAGATCGATCAGCTTGGTGCCCTCCGTGCGGCATTCATACGCCTCGAGCTTGAGCCTGAAGCGTTCCGCGGCCCAAAGGAACATCATCATCACGCAAGTGTTGGCGGCAGCCACGAAGGCATCTTCGGGCGTGAGCACACCGAGATGCCCGTGGGCGTCCGGCGGCGCGGAGAAGTCCATCTCCGGACCATTCCCCATGATCACGTGCCCCCAGTGCTCGCCCTTCCATGACACGTGGGTGTTGTAGGTAGCCGTGCGGCTCATGCGCCAGCCTCCATCTGCCGGCAGAAGGCGGCGTATTCGCTCAGCAAGGCTTGTTCGTAGGCCCGGTCCTTGCCGGGCGGCACGTTGTTGTAGATCCTGACCGTCGCCAGCAGCTCCCCCGCCAGGTCCGCACCGGGGGCCTTTCCTTGCTGACGGAGTTGTTCGAAGATCAGCGGCAGCGCGATCAGGCTCACCTCGTTCCCCTCGATCATCACCTCTTGCACAGGGATCCCAGAACCGCATGAGCACGTCGCTTGTGTCGGAGCGTGCGCGTCAGCCTGCCCGGCCGGATCTTCCATCGATGCGCCTGCGCGCCGGCTCCAGGGAGTCTGCAGGAGTTCGTCCACGAGCCGAGCCGTCTCCTGGGCGGTGACCTCGACCGCCCGGTACCCGGCCTCGTCGAGCCTCCGCCGGCCAACGGGTTGCGGCATCCCGGCCTGGCGAACCAGGTCACGGACCACCACGCCGGCCGCCGGCTTGCCGGAATACATCTCCGTGCCGCGCGCCGCGCAACGCAACTCACACCCGTCTAGGGCGATGGTGGGGTAGAAGCGGGCGAAGGCGCGGTCGCCCTCCCCGCCGGCCAGGAACAGCGGCAGACAGATCGTGACCGTCTCTTCCGGCCGTAGATCCTCCAGCACCTTGAGGGCCGCCAGGCGTGTCACGGTCCCCTCGGGCAGCTCCTCCCCCGAGCAGGCGACGATGCCTACCTTCCTCTTGGGCAGTTCAGGCATGCTCGCCTCCATTCTCGGTCAGGCTGTCGATCAAGGAAGCGATCTCGCCTGCCAGCGCCTCAGCCAGCTTCAGGCCACCCTTGTTCAGTTCAGCAATGCCCTGCGGTTTGAACTGCTTGTAGCGCCGGTAGACATCCAGCACGGCATAGCCCTGAAGGATGGTGCCGCCGCTCTGCTCGACCATCTTGCTGGCGCAGGCCAACTTGCAGCCGTCGATCGTTACAGCCGGGCTCTCTGCGATGGCCGCTCGCGAAGCCTCATCCCCCATCACCAGCAGCGACAACGGGATCAGCTGCGCCGCCTCCGGCCGCAGCTTCTCCGTCACTTCGTAGGCCGCCTCACGGCTGACGGTGCCGTAGGTCTTGCCGATCCCACTGCACGGGACGACGACGACCTTGGTCTCGCTCATGGGTTCTTGGCTTCCTCCTCGGCCTCGCCGCGCATGATTTCAAGGTAGGCCTGCGGGCGAAGGAGCAGGGCCTGATCCGATTCGAGAGTCTCGGCCTCGATCACCACCAGCCAGCCCTCACCGTAGGGGTCGCGGTTCACGATCTCGGGCGCATTGGCCATGCGTGGATTGACCTCCACGATCCTGCCTGAGACCGGCGAAGGCAGGCTCACATTGACCTTGATCGTCTCGATCGTCGCCACCTCATCGCCCGCAGCAAGCTCCGTCCCTACCGGCTTGACCTCGGCGAACGCGATGTCGCCACTTCGCTGCTGAAGGTAGTCCGACAGACCGATCCGCACGCGATCTGCTTCGAGCAGTGCCCACACCCCCTCGCGACTGTAGAGCCGATCGGACGGGACCCGGAAGACGAACTTGTCAATGGCGAACTGCAGGTCCTCAGGCATACCCCACTCCCTCAGCATGGCGCTGCTTCTCGCACTCGCCGGCTGATGTGTCCTCCCACTGCGGTCCCATCAACGCGCCACCGGCAGCGTCTCGAGCGTGGCACAGCGCGGGCAGTTGCACGGCCCGGCCGGCTTCGTCAGCCGTCCTTCGAACGTGAGCTGAGCCCCCTGCCGGCCGGCGATCGCCCCGGCCGACTTGCGAGCTGCCGCCAGCAGACCCCCGAGCGAGGGCTCGGCCAGGGCGTAGAAGACGTTCAGTCCGTCCCGCCGGTCGCTGACCAGACCGGCCTGGCGCAGCCGGGACAGGTGCTGCGAGATGGCAGCCTGACGCTGGTCCAGCAACCTTTCCAGGTGGCAGACGCAGGCCTCGCGGTCGCGGGCCAACGCCTCCAGGATCTGAAGGCGCACCGGGTGCCCACAGGCCTTCAGGAGTTGAGCGGTGCGGGAGTAGCCGTCCATCCGCAGCCTCCAGGTGAATATTCAATATTCTGGATACATTATACGGGGTTATTCCCGGGAAGCACGTGATCTCCGTCACGGTTTCCCAATGACGCCTGGACCCGGCCGAAGCGGCGGGTCGTCGCTCCGCCGGGCGGCCCGCTCGGCCGGCCTGCCCGGATGAAGGCGCTTTTCTGTGCCGGGCCTCAGGGACAGGCGCGCAGATCGACCAGGCGCCGGTAGTCCCCTTGCTCACCGGTGTCGGCGTAGATGTCGACCACCTCGTCGACCAGGCGCACGCACTCGGCGGCAGACAGCTCGGCGTGGGCCTCCCAATACTCGCGGTCGGCGTATAGATAGTCGAAGCCCGCGGCGTGGATCCGGCCAGGGTCGGGCCGGGCGATCAGCTGCTCGTACTCGGGGGTGAGCTCATACAGGCCTACGGACGAATCGACCAGACGACCGAAGATCGTGACCGAGCGATAGGGATCGACATCGAACACCATCGCCTGAGGCGGCAGGGCATCCCAGTGGTTCCGAGTCATCTGCGCGTCGAGCGAACTCAGGAAGTAGGAGGCGACCGGGCGGGGCACTGCGATCAGCTGGGTGGAGAACAGCGCCACCCCGCCGAGCGTCGCGGCGATACCAGTCCCGACAACCAGCATCTTCGCGCCGCGGCCGCTCCCCGACAGCAGCCGCCAGGACAGAGGGACGGCATAGATCAGGCAGATGTCGGTGAACATGCCATACAGGCGTGTCGTCGCCGTCGGCCCGGCGTTGCCCGAATAGCGGAACCACGGCATGAACAGACTCAAGCCGCCCGCCACAAGCACGCTCAGTTCCAGCCACTTGCCCTGCTTGAACCGGTCGATCCCCCATGCAACGATGAGCGGCGCGGCCAGGAGCCCAGGCCCGAACTCGAGGAAAGCCACCAGCAGTTGGGAGGGGTCGGTGAGGGATAGCTCGCCTAGATGGGATGAGATCACGGTCGGAGGCCAAATGGGCCGGAAGCTGACCTGATAGTAGGACACCTCCCCCTGTGAGCCATTCACCAGCGATTCCGCCATCTCGGCGAGCATGCCGCCCTGCAGCGCCGCCAGCACGCATGCCGCCAGGACAGCGCCGGCCCACCAGGCCAGAACCGAGGGTACGCGCCATGAGCGGGCGCGGACCACTTGCCAGACGACCAGGATTCCAGCGGCCGAGACGAGGAACACGAACTTGTGCTCAGCCAGGAGCGCCAGGGAGGCCAACAAAATGGACACCACCGCCCAGGCCGCCTTGGCCCTCACCCGGCTGCCGAGCAGGATCAGGAGCAGCAGCACCAGCATCGGCCCGGAGCCGTAACCGGAGAGGGCCATGACCAGCGGCGCGTTGACCCCGCTGGCGTAGGCGAAGGGGAACGGCATCGGGCCGTCCCCAAGAAGCGCCCAGGGCTTCATCAGCGCCTCCGCCAGACTGGAGCCGCTCTGGGCGCCCGACCCGATCAGCTGGACTGTGGCGGACAATCGCGGGATGAGCGCCGGCGGCAGAAGCAGGAGCAGCCAGCGGGCGCCTCCGGCAAGGGCGCCGTAGAGCGCACCGGCCAGGTAGGCCAGATAGGAGCGCGTCATCCGGTAGGACAGCAGCCCGATCAGCAGGACCGTCAGCGCCAGCGTGAGACCGCGTGCCATGTCCAGCGCCACCCACGGTGCGGCACCCGCCGCGTGCAAGAACTGCGCCCCCACCAGGAGCAGGAAGTAGTGGTAACCCAGCCGGACATCCTGGGCGAGAGGGAAGTGGGGCGGGACGTCCCCGGCAGCGATCCGCGAGAGCAGCGGCAGGTTCTGGTAATCGTCCAGCACCGCCAGCCCGCGATTGATCAGGGTGAACAACAGGCTCAGGCCGAGCAGCAGGCCCCACTGCCCCCAAGTCAGGGCCAACATGCCGCGCAGCTGCCGGCGAATCGGTGCAGCCAGAAGGACGCCGACGCCCAGCGTGGCCGCCGCCGCGCCCCAGGTGGAGATCGCCACCGGCAGCACGTGGGCCAGCAGATTGGCCAACCAGGTGCTGAGCGTCAAGCCCAGACCGAATCCGATCAGGCTTCGCTCTTCCGGTTCCAGTTCGAACAGGCGGGCTGCAACGAGCCAGCCCCCTGCGCCCCACAGGGCTAGCAGGCCGAGCAGTGGCAGCCAGTTGACCTCATGGTACAGATACATACACAGCTCCCAGACCGTGCGGCCGGCCCTGCGGCGGCGCAGGCCCGGATGATTGTACCTTCGCCGACCAGCCGGCGCCCCCCTGCGGCTGCCGTCCGATCCATTGGGCGGGCGTCGGCCAGGCGGCGCTGTGATATCCTCGCCTGCAGGCACGTCCTATTCCAGTCGCAAAGACACGCTGTCCGCCCACCGAGACGCCCCGGGAAGAGGTGACCACAATGCCACACACGATCGGTTTCATCGGATTGGGGATCATGGGCCAGCCGATGGCGGCCAATCTGCTGCGGGCCGGCTATGCGTTGATCGTCGTCGACCGCAGCCCTGAGCGGGAGGAGCCTCTGCTTGCTTCCGGCGCGCGTCGGGCCTCTACGGCTGCCGAGGCGGCCGCCGGGTCCGAGGTCGTCATCACGATGCTGCCTGACTCGCCGGATGTCGAGGCGGTAGCCCTGGGAGATCAAGGCCTGCTGCCCGGCATGCGCCCAGGGGGCCTGTATATCGACATGTCGAGCATCTCCCCGGCGGTCGCCGTCCGGGTGGCGCGGGCCGGGCAGGCGCGCCAGATCCGGGTCCTGGATGCACCGGTCAGCGGCGGCGATGTGGGCGCTCAGAACGCCAGCCTGTCGATCATGGTCGGGGGCGAGCCGGAAGCGTTTGCCGCGGCGCTCCCGATTCTGCAGACGCTGGGCAAGAAGATCGTCCACTGCGGCGGCGCCGGCGCCGGCCAGGTCGTCAAGGTCTGCAACCAGATTCTGGTGGCCGTCACCATCGCCGGCGTTGCGGAAGCCCTGACTCTGGGGAGGAAGGCCGGCGTTGAACCGTCCATCATCGTGCAGGTCCTCAGCGCCGGGCTGGCGCGCTGCGGCGTGCTGGAGAACCGGGGACAACGCATGGTCGAGCACGATTTCGCCCCCGGATTCCGCAGCCGGCTGCATGCCAAGGACTTGAGGAACGCCTTGGCCGCGGCCGAAGACGAACAGATCACGCTTCCCGCCACGACGCTGGTGCATGACCTGTTCGAGGCACTCGTCCAGACCGGTCGCGGCGAGCTCGACCACACCAGCCTGTTGGCGCTCATCGAGGAGCGGGCAGGCCTGGATGCCACGGCGGATGGCGGGCATCGATGACGCTCCTGACCGACTGGCAGCTCGACCTGCAGGCAGACCATGTCCTGCGCGGCCAGGGGGCGGATCCGCAGGTTATCCGCGAGCGCAGACCGCAGCTGGTCGCCGTCGCCGAGCGGGCGCTGCGCGAGGCCCTGAGTGACCTCTCGCCGGTCGTCACCTACGGCGAGTTCGAGGTGAAGGGGCTGCGCCATGAGACCCTCGACCTAGAGGGCGGAGGCAGCCTGCGCGGCGCGCTGATCGCTCAGCACCTGGCCGGCGCGCGGAGCGTGATTGCCGCCGTCTGCACCGTCGGCCAGGCCATCGACGGCCGCGTAAGCCAGGCGATGGACAGCGATCCCGTCTTTGGCCTGGCGCTGGACGGTCTGGGCTCGGCTGCTACGGAGGCGTTGGCCTCGGCCGCGGCCGGCCGCTTCGAACAGCGGGCGGCCGCCGACGACCTGCAGGCCACCATCCCGCTCAGCCCGGGGATGATCGGCTGGGATGTGGCCGAGGGGCAGCCGCAGATCTTCGCACTGATCGACCCCTCGCCGGCTGGTGTGTCCCTGAACTCCAATGGCATGATGATCCCGCGCAAGTCGATTTCGTTCGTGATCGGAATCGGCCGGGATCTCGCCGGTCCGACCCGGGCGTGCGATCTATGCAGTCTGCACGAGACCTGCCGGTATCAGGATCACTTTCCGGGGTAGGTGTCGAACGCCAGCTTCGGAGACTCCTCGGACAACCGGAGCTGGAGGTCGGCATCCGACGTCTCACCCCAGCAGATCCTCGATCACCTGCCGCATCGCCTCCCGGTACTTGTCGATCGCGTTCCGCCCTTCGGCACTCAGCCAGATCAGGGTGCGAGGCTTCCGATCGACAAAGATCTTCTTGACCTTCACGTAGCCACAGTCCTCCAGCCTGGGGAGATGGGTGGCCAGGTTGCCGCGCGTCAGCCCGGTCTGCTCCAGGAGAAAGGTGAAGTCGGCCCGATCGACGACGGACAGCACTGCCAGGATCCGCAGTCGGGCCGGAGCATGCAAGTTGAGGTCGATTTCGGAGATCGGCCCGAGATCCGCCGGCGGGGCGTCAGCCCCCTTCATCACAGCCCTGCTGGGGTTCGCCGGTCTCGTCGGCGGCGAGTACCGGATGCGTCCGCACGAAGCGGGCGAAGACGACGATCCCGCTCGCGGCCACCACGCTGGCGATGGTCCACATGGCGACGTAGGCCGGTGCGCCCAGGAGGTGGCCGGCCGCGGCCACAGCTGCGCCGATCAGCGCGTAGGCGTACATGCGCCTGAGGCCCGTTCCGAGGCCGATCAGGCCAAGGACGACCAGCGCCGCGGCGCCGAAGAGCAGCAGCCCCTTGCCCGCCATCCACAGTTTGAGCGCGGGCCACTGGCGGGACGGCAACCATACTGGTGCTACCGGGACCTCGCCCGGAGGCAGGTCGCCGACCAGGAGCACCAGGATCATAAATGTACACACCACGACCGGGTAGAGGATCTTGACCAGGGCCTCCTGTCGCCGGTCCGGGCGCAACTCGGCGTAGCCCAGGCGCGGGATGGTGACGCGCTCCTTGAAGGTGGCGTAGCCGACAGCGAAAATGAAGAAGCCGCCGATCGCCAGGAGGTCGCTCCAGCGCGACCCCATCCAGCTGCGAGCGACGCCCAGGCCGAGGGCGAAGACCACCCCGGCCAGGAGCAGGTCGAGGAGACCGTCGGCATGGTAGGAGACATACGCTCTCCGGGCCAGCCGGGCGAACTGCTGTTCGGAGTCCATGGTCCCTCCCGTGCGGCTCCAGTTTGCCGTAAGTACTAGTTTGTGATTCAAACTTGCGCCCCTAACTTACGCCCGTTTCGGCGCCGTGTCAACCGCCCGGGACAGGCGGCCGCGGTGAACCGGCCTCCCTGCCCGGACCGAGGCGGGCTGCGAGAGTCCGGACGATGGCCGGCTTCGGCCGCCGACGCACCACCACCAGAGCGCTTCGCCTCACAGGGTCGGACAAGCCGACCCGCGACCTGGCCCCCGGCGCGCATCGGACCGGATCCCGGACCACTTGCCGGGATGGGAGCCCTCACTCCTACTTGGGGATCGCCTGACCTTGGGAAGTCGGAGAGTCGCACCTCACCCCCGAATCGGCCGGGGTGCCCCAGCGCCATCCGCCGCTCGATGCCCTGCCCGCGAGCCTCGCCCCCGGAATTCGCGTTAGAATTCGCCGAGCCGCGATCATCAGTGCATGCATCCAAGACCTGGAGAAGGA
>Ga0105107_10001365_pt1 | contig 15810 bp, 21 predicted proteins | sample PPLLaktember2015_6_FD_79335 | JGI IMG/M metagenome (GOLD analysis project Ga0105107, IMG submission 79335) | Freshwater sediment microbial communities from Prairie Pothole Lake near Jamestown, North Dakota, USA - PPLs Lake P8 Core (1) Depth... | ecosystem: Environmental > Aquatic > Freshwater >...
ACGGCGCGGTTCCCCAGGCCGACGACATCACGCTCCTCGCGCTGCGCTACGGCGGGCCCGCCGCGGCATGAGGCACTCGCGATGGACGCCGCGCCGGTACCGGCGTGGTGTCGCCGAATCCCGACACTCTGGAGCATTGCAAAAGGGGTGCCCTGCGTGCACCATCATTCACCCACTCTCTTGCAGCCGGACCGCGCGCCTTCCCCAAGCATCGCTTTGCATGTCCTCGAATGAAATTTCGCCTTCGGAGGAGCTCGTCCGGCTGACTCGCCATGCCCACGAGGCACAAGGCTTGAGCGTCCTGGTGCACGCTCAGTACGAACTGCGAAACGCCATGCGCCGTGCGCTCCTCCTGCAGCAATGGTCTGACCTGGAAAGTGTCCAGCACGAACTGGCGGGTTCGGCGCCGCTCGCAGCCCGGTTCAGCGAGAATCTGCATCACGTGCTCGAGAGACCCGAGCTCTCCGCGGGAGAACCCTTCGGGCGCTTGCATGGTCTCGTGCTTGCAATACCCATCGCGATCACCTGCAAGGCCGGGACGCTCACCTCATTGCCGCATTCCTTGGAATCCGCGTTCCGCGAGAGCCTGCAGGAGCGCTTCCCCGGCAATGCCGCGATGCGCCTCGTAAACCGCCTGGTGCCGCAACTCGTGGCCCACAGCATGGGGGCACGATCGTTGTACGAGATGATCAAAGAGCTCGCATTGGGAGGGAGCGGTCCGGCGGCACAACCAGAATCGGAACCGGCGACCGCGTTCCGCCTGCACGGCCGCAGCCAGGGTCAGCACTATCTGTTTGCCTTGGCGCTTGCGCCGCATCACGAGGACCTCGCCCACTACGGGGACCTTCAAACCGATCCTGGGCTCGTCAAATGGTCCGCCGCACAGACCGAGGCGATCACGAGCAACTTCGCGGAGCGCGGCTGGCCTCTCCTGGTGCGCGTGGCCACGCCGCAGCGATTGGGCCAGATGCTGTCGTCACCGCTATTGCTGAGCGACGTCAGAGAGCTCGACGGTCTGCTCGAGCATGTGGCGTCCCGGCAGCGATGCTCGGTTACCGCGCTCGGGGCGGACCTCGCCATGCGAGGAGGCGAGGCGCCCGGAGTGATGATCGATATTCGCGAGCGCCGCTCCGGCAGACCCCTGGCACGCGGCTTCTACCGGCTGGCGCCGTTCGGCGCTGAAGCCGGAGCTTATCGGGTGGCCGTCCGGCTGGCCTCCGCGGGTGTGCAGCTCGCCGCCGCCGACGAAGCCCTGGCCCGCCTGGTGGAACGCGCGGTCACGCTCACGAAAGACGCGCCCCCGTCCGAGGCGAGGACTGCGCCAGACATCCCCAAGTCGCGGCGGTTCGGAACAAGACTGTTCACCGCTCGGTTTTCCCGCTCGCCTCGGCATTTACCCTGACTTGCAGCGGCGCGCTGGCGAATAGCGTCGCGCTCGAGGCCCAGCCGGAGAACATCCTGCGGCGACCTGACCGGCAGCCGCGGAACTTCAATATCGATGCTGAGAGCGTCCTTCAGTTCGTCGCAGCTCGTGCCGGACTGCCGATGCCACGAGGCCCACAGTGATCCACCGTTGAGGACACCGCGGATCGCACCGTGTTCACGCGTTGCGATCCGCGGCAGACTGCGATTCAGCAACCGACCAGCACAGCCGCGACGCCCGAGCGGCGCAGTTCGAGAACGATGTCACTGGCCGACGTGCAGCTACGGTCGAAGCGCAGCATGATCACGTTCGCCTTCCCCCGAGCGCGTTCTGCCGACTCGACGTCGGGGCGCGCCCGCAGCGCAGCGATAACCTCCTCGCGGCGCTCCGGCGCCGAATCTCCTTTTACCCAGACGAGCGCCAGACAGATCTTGTGGATATCGCGCTGGACCCCCGCGTCATTGCGGAAATCGTGATCGGTGATGGTCTGCATGATGGTCTCCTTTGGTGCTTGTGGGGGGTGCGATTACGGAAAGCGCTCGGGTCACGCACGAACACCTTAGGCGTCTGGCGCAGACGGCGCAGTACGGTATTGACACTCGAATCTGTGACCTATTCACCAAACGCCCCTTGACCTTGATGTTTCTGGAGACAGCGCTAGGGGTGTTTGCGGTGCTTGATGTTCCAGTAGCTCGTACGCAAGGACTTCTTGAAGAGAGCGGAGTGCCTCCCCGCGTGTGCGGGAGCGGTGTGCGACCAACCGGTCGTCCAGGTCACGGACCCGGTCCGAAGCAAGGCAATCTGAGTTGAGGGCACGGACCCGGACGATGTGAATCCTGCCGACGATCGCCGTCACTATTCACGACGCAAACCGAACCGCCTCGTCCATCCTTACATTTACCAGGGATGCATCCGGAGGCGCAATTGGATATCGCTGACCTTCCCGCCCTTACTCGTGTCCGCGAGCGCATCGTCGGTGTCGACCGGCGCGTGCCCGTGCTCGACGGCTCACTGCGGTCCTACGTCAACTTTGACAACGCCGCCAGCACGCCCGTCTTGCGGGAGGTGCTGGATACCGTCAACGGCTTTATGGAATGGTATTCGTCGGTGCATCGCGGGACGGGTTTCAAGAGCCGCGTCGCGACGCAGGCGTACGACGACGCGCGCGAGATCGTGGCCGAGTTCGTCGGTGCGAATCGCAACGACCACGTCGTGATCTTCGGCAAGAACACGAGCGAGGCCATCAACAAGCTCTCTTACCGCTTCCCGTTCGAGCCGGACGACGTCGTGCTGGTCTCGCTGCTGGAGCACCACAGCAACGACCTGCCGTGGCGAGCGCGCGCCCGCGTCGAACATATCGGAGCGGACGCATTCGGGCGGTTGGACGAAACGGACTTTGACCGATTGTTGGCGAAGCACGCAGGTCGCGTCAAACTGGTGGCGATCACTGGCGGGGCCAATGTGACAGGCTGCATGCCGGATATTCACCGGCTAGCGGAGAAGGCGCACGCTGCGGGCGCGCAAATCCTGGTGGATTGCGCTCAGCTTGCGCCGCATCGGAGCGTCGAGATGGGCGCGCTCGAGGATCCGTCTCATCTCGATTACGTGGCGCTCTCCGCGCACAAGATGTATGCGCCCTTCGGCACCGGCGCGCTGATCGGACGGCGCGACACCTTCGACCAGGGCGAGCCGGAATATCGCGGCGGCGGCACGATCGAGTTTGTCGGTATCGATTCGGTCGCGTGGGCCGCTGCGCCCGATCGCGATGAAGCCGGGTCGCCCAACGTAGTCGGGGCAGTGGCGCTGGCGGCGGCGACCAAGGCGCTGAAAAGAATAGGCATGGATGGAATCGCGCGACACGAGGCCGATCTCACCGCGTATGCGCTGAAACGCATGGCGGAGATCGAGGGCGTCCATATCTATGGCGACGCTGATCCGCAGCGCACGACCGATCGCCTGGGCGTCATCCCGTTCAATGTCGGCAATCTCTCGCACTTCTTGGTCGCCGCTATCCTGGGCACGGAATACGGCATCGGCGTACGCAACGGCTGCTTTTGCGCGCACCCGTACCTCACTCATCTGCTCGGCATGACGAAGGACGACGCCCTGCAAGTCGGCGCAAGCATCGCCATGCGCGATCTCAGCGGAATGCCGGGGATGGTGCGGATCAGCTTCGGCATGTACAACACCCTCGAAGAGGTGGACGTGCTCATCGAAGCGTTGAGCGACATCGCGCGCGGCGCGCACAAGGGCAAATACGTGCAGGATCGGGCGAGCGGGGAGTATCAGGCGCAAGACTGGTCGCCCGATCTGGCGGCGTATTTCGAGCTGCGAGCGTTCGTCCCCGCGATCTCCAGGGAAGAGGCGCGCGACGTCCGGTCACTGAGCGAGCAAGTGGGCGCACAACGAACACTGAGACTACGCCGAGCATCCCTGGCAGCGTAGAGCGCCCAGCCGAGCTCGCTGCCGCGCAGCTGTTGGCGATTGTCGTCGGGTGGGGCTATTGCGTTCCCAACGACGCACCGCCACCAGCGAGTGCCGAGCAACTGTCGATCTCTCGGCTGATTTCGCCCCCGCACACCGGCGATTCTGTCGCCGCATGCGGACAGCCGCACATGTCCTGACTACTCTCTCTGTCGGCGCACCATCGGGCCGCGCTAACGCATGACGCAAGCATTAACGTGGAGGCGAATCAAGTCCTCCCAGCCGACACCGCGAGAGTCTCGCGCCAAGTGGGGGGAGCAGCGCCGGCGCTGCTCGTTACGTCCTCAAACGCGCCGGCCGATCGGACGGCGAGGTCCTGGACGAGGTTGCCGACGCGAGCAGCACCTGGGAAGCGGGTTTGAGCCAGCGGCGCGATGGCGCGCGGTAGCCGTTCCACGCGGGCATCCGTTCGTCTTATCCTACGGCTCTGGACCCTGCAGAAAAGAAGGAGGATGCGATGGCCAAAGCCTACTGGGTCGTGTGTTACCGCTCGATCAGGAATCCCGATGCGCTCGCCGCCTACGCGAAGATCGCCGGCCCGGCGGTCCAGGCGGCGGGCGGACGCTTTCTCGTCCGCGGCACGCCGGCGAAGACGTACGAGGGCGGGCTGAACCAGCGCACCGTAGTCGTCGAATTCGACAACCTCACCAAGGCGATTGCCGCGCATGACAGCCCCGGCTACCAGGAAGCGCTGCGTGTTCTCGGCGACGCCGTGGACCGCGACATGCGCGTCGTCGAGGGGCCCGCCTGACGAGGCGCCGGTCAGGTTCTCAGGTCTTCACGAACAGCGTCACCAGCGGGCGCTCACCCCGCTGCGCGCTCCAATGCCCGTGCACCTTGGGATCGAAGGTCGCGCCGTCCGGAAGCGTGTCCGCGGAGAAGAAGTGCTCTCCCGGCGCGAACAGGCGCGAGCTGCCGTCCTGCAACCCGATCTCCATTTCTCCTCCGAGAATGAAGACCCACTGCGGCTTGGGCGTGCAGTGCCATTGACTGCGAAAGCCCACGGGACTGTGGCGCAACTGGTAGCCTGCGGAGGAGAAGACTTCCGAGAGCATGGCCTGCGGCGTGCCCTCGGGCAGCACCACCTCCTCCTCGCGAAACTTCGCGCGACCATCGCGATCGGTGAACAGCACGACCTTCTTGAACGTCGTCATCGCAGACCCCCGAGCGTATGCATCAGTGGCAAGGTCGACATGAAACCACGTCCGGTCGGGTGTGTGGGCGGCCGAGCATCGTTTGCCTGCGATTCGAACGCCGACGCATAATCACCCGGTCCTCGCGCGTTGAGCACCGGTCCCCGAGAAGGAGTAGCCCGAAATGATCCACGTCCTCGCCCTTGTCACCGCCAAGCCCGGCATGCGCGATTCAGTCCTCGAAGCGTTCCGCGCGAACGTTCCCAACGTCAGGGCGGAGGCGGGCTGCATCGAGTACGGTGCGGCGATCGATGCGGAGAACGCCCTCGGCTTCCAGACCCGCTACGGGCCCGACACGTTCGTCGTCGTGGAGAAGTGGGAAAGCATGGACGCCCTGAAGGCGCATGCGGCCGCGCCGCACATGGCGGCCTACGGCGCGAAGACCAAGAATCTCATCGCGAGCCGCGTGATCCACATCCTCTCGCCGGCGTGAGCGCGACGCCACGACGCAGGGCGTCTCGCGCGAAAGCGTCACGCGCCAGGTGATAAGCTTTTGTCTCCCCAAGCGAGGAGCGTGACATGGCCGAACCGCAGATGGTCGATCCCCACGATGTCGTGATGACCGGCGAGAACTCGTTCATCCGGCTCTCCAACGATGGCGGCAAGACCATCGTGGACCGCGTCAGCCACTGGCGGGTGCTGTGGTCGCCCGCTGGACAGGGGCACGCGCTCTTCATCGAGAGCTCGCTGACCGGAAAGGAGCCGCTCGTCTACGCCGACAACGTCGGCGTCGCGCGCTTCCTCCAGCGCACGATCGAGGTGCTGCTCTACCCGGGGTTCGCCGACGACTCGCTGCCCGTCATCGACGCGACCTTCCAGCGCACCGGGAACTCGCTCAGCACGGTCGAGGAGCGCATCGTGTCCGACGACGGCGAGATCATCCTGAGCTACTGGGACCTGATGGCGCCATTCGTACTCACGATGCCGCCGGGCGCGATGAACCGACCGCTCGGCGTCTACAGCACGTTCCTCCCGGCGCGCGGGGCGCAGCTCGCCGTGAACGGCGAGGCCGCGACCGCGCAGGTGTTCCTGCAGGACCGCTTCGGCAAGCCGGCGTCGAGCTGTTGCCTGGCGTGGTCCGAGACGTGGACCCGGCCGGTGGGCTGAGACGGCGGTCCGGCGAGCGCCACGAATTTCACGCGTGGCCGCAATCTCGCCGCCGCCCGGGGCGCGCCCGTTGCACAATCCAGGCAGGCGGTGACAGGATCGACTGGGGACGCGGGATCGCCCATGAAGCCGAACGAGATTGACCAGGAGGTTGAGCAACTCCTCGCACCCGCGGCCAGGGCGCGGCTGCCGCTCTGGCGCCAGCTTGTCCTGTACCTCAACCCGTTCGCGCTGTTCAAGGATGCCGCGCGCGGCCCGGCGTGGATGCGCGAGCACGCACTCTCGTACAACCGCGCGATGCGCTGGATGCTCCTGCCCTATGTCCGGCGCTGGGTCATGATCGCCGCGATCTCGTTCGGGGGGACGGCGCCGGCCGAAGCCCTCGCTGCGGAGTCGTCGCTCTTCGTCATTCCTGCGGCGGCGTCGGCGGTGAGCGCGTGCATCGCCATCACCGTGGCCGTTTGCACGCTCACGGCCTATCTGTTGCTTGGTTCACGCGGCAGTCGCGGCGAGTAGACGCGCAGCGACACGCCGCTCAGCTGGCGACGAGTCGCCTTCGTCGGCGTGCGCACGCGTCTGCTCCGGCCTTTGAGTCGTGCCGCGCGCGCAGGTTCCGCGATTCGGGATAGGCGGCGCTCGCGCGCAGCCGAGCTGCGACATCCGGTTGCAAATCGATGACGTTCGGCACTCCCGCGCGCCCCCCCGCGCGATTAACGTGACGGCGCTCCGTGTGGAGCGATTCTCGGAATAGGAGCGTGATCTTGAAAGCAACCCGGTTCATTCTGGCCTTCGCGCTCGCGGCGGGAACGACCGCGGCATTCGCGGCCCCGGCCGCTGCAGCCGAGCCGTCCAATCCGACATCGGCTCGGACCGTACGAACGTACGCGGGTGCCGACATCGCGGTGTACAACGAGACGGAGAAGCGTCAGCTCGAGTCGCAGGGTTTCCCGCAGTACACCGACTGACCCGCGCGCGAGGGGGCGGCCGGCAGGCCGCGCCCCGCCGTCCTTTCCATTTGCGCAGGGCCGCGGCCCGAGCGCACTCGTGTTCGGAGGAGGAATCGATGAACGCGGTGGATTTGGTTCAGCTCAACCTGTTCCTCGCCGAGCTCGCGCAGGCGCACGACATTGCGAAGGACGACCGCGTCGACGCGGCAATCCGGAGCATGCTCGAGCGCCAGCCGGACGCGGCGTACCTGCTCGTGCAGCGCGTGATGCAGCTCGAGAACGCCCTGTGCGCCGCATGCGCGGGCCGTACGGGCGCGGCGCAGGCGGCGCGCGTGCCGAGCGTGGTGGAGCGTTCAGCCGGTCGCGCTGCGCCCCGGGAATCCCAGGCGCCCTGGTGGCTGCAGCCGGCGGCGACGTTCGCCGGCACGGCGTTCCTGGTGCGCAGCGCCGAGTATCTCCTCGGTCCCCCCTGGTATTGACGCGGCGGCCGGCCTCGCGGCGCGAGCCGCAGCGAGCCGGCGGCGCCCGGAGGTCAAGCGCGCTCAGCTCGCTTCGGCTCCCGCTTCGGCTCGGCGTGTTTCGCGTCCTTCGACTTCTTGCCGTCACGCAAGGTCATGTAGACGTAGACGCCGATTGCGCCAAAGAATAGGATTACAAAGGCCCAGATCGCGACCGGGCCGGCGGTTTCGACCGGTTGTTCCGCGGCGCCAGACTGGGCGTATGCGGCGAGGGACGGGAAGAGGGCAAGCGCGAGAAGCGGGCGGATCATGGGTCGGGCTCCAATATGGGAGCGCCCCGCGCTCCCTCGACCGTCGAGAGTAGGTTGGCGCCCGCCGGCGGGGGAGTGCCGATGGTCACTTTCGTGCCCCGATCGGAGGACCGGCCCGGGAAGGGGAAGCGGGCGCTACTTGACCCGGAGCGCCTTGACCGCGAGCTCCGTGCGCGTGCGGGCGTGCAGCTTCTCCATGATCCGGCTGACGTAGTTCTTCACCGTGCCTTCGGCGAGGAACACGGTCCGGGCGATCTCCTTGTTGCTCTTGCCCTCGGCGATCAGCGCCAGAATGCGCTCTTCGCGCGCCGTCAGCGCGTCCAGGCTCGCCGGTTCGTCGTCTTTCGCCGGCGGCGAGCCGGCCGGCGCCGCGTCGCCGTCGCGGGCCGGCAGCAGGCGGAACTGCTCCATCACCTTCCGCGCGATGTTCGGCGAAAGTCGCGACTCCCCGCGGTGCACCGCGCGGATCGTGTCGAGCACCTCCGCTTCAGGGGCGTCCTTCAGCAGGTAGGCCTGGGCGCCCGCGCGGATCGCGTCGAATACCAGCTCGTCGGTGTCAAAGGTGGTGAGGACGACCACCTGCGTCCCGGGCAGCTCGCCTGAGATTGTCCGCGTGGCGGCGACGCCGCCTACGCGCGGCATCTGCAGATCCATCAGGACCACGTCGGGACGATCACGGCGCGCCGCCTGGATGGCCTCCTCCCCGTTGGCGGCCTGGCCGATCACGTCGATATCCGGCTCGGTCGCGAGCATTACCGCCAGGCCGCGCCGGATCAGCGGCTGGTCGTCGACCACGAGGAGCCGGATGCGGCCCTGGGGCCCCGGGTGCGGAATCGATGCGGTCATCGTCGGGCGAGTGTAGGCGAACGCAGGCTTCATGATAGAAAGAGAACGCACGCCGCGGCGAGAGCCGCGCGTCACGATCGTCGCATGACCCCGGTCACGCCGCGCAAGGGCCCGATCTTGAACCGCCTGCTCGAACGTCTCAGCCCGCGCCGCTCCCTCGCCGCCGCCATCGGCTGGACGCTTGCGGTGCTGTTCTTCGCGGGCGCTTATCTGGCCAGCCTGTGGGTCGGGAATCTCGCGCGCAAGCGGCTCGAGGATCAGACCGGCGCGCTCTACCAGCAGTACGCGCTGCAGGTTTCCAACGCGCTCGACAGCAGCCTGTACGACCGGCTGCAGTGGCTGCGTGCGATGGGCGACGTGTTCGCCACGCGCGTCGCGGCGGAAGGCCCGGCGCGGCAGCGCGCGCTGCTCGAACGCTGGCAGGCCTCGCTGCCGGAGCTGGACTGGATGGCGTACGCCGACGCCAATGGCAAGGTCCTCGTGGCCACCGGCGGTCGCACCGAAGGCGAGCAGGTCGATCGGCGCCGCTTTTCCGCCGCGGGCGCGCAGGAGGGGTGGATCGGCGACGTGCGCGCCGCGGAACCCGCGGACGACGCGCTGCCGCCCACCGCGAAGGGCGGCGCGGGCGGCTTCGTCGAGCTCACCGCGCCCGTGCGCGATGGCGGCACCGGCCTGATCGGCGTGATCAGCGCCCACCTGTCGTGGCGTTGGGTCACCGCGCTCGAGGAAGACCTGACCGAAGCGCTGAAGTCCGGCCGCGCGGTCGAGTCGCTCGTGGTCGATCGCGACGGGCGCGTCGTGATCGGCCCGCGCGCGCTGGCCGGGAAGATCATCGACCTGCCCGGCGACCGGGTAGCGGGTGCGGTCGGCCGGCTCGTCCACCGCTGGGCGGACGGCGAGGAATACGTGTCGGGCTACGCCGTGAGCGACGGCGCCGGCACCTTTCCGGGGCTCGGGTGGACCGTGTGGGTGCGCGAGCCGACGTCGACGGCGTTCGCGGCGGCCCGGGAGCTCGAGCACAAGATCTTCGCCGGACTGCTGCTGCTCGGACTGATCGGGGCCGTGATTGGGATCGCGTCCACCGCCCGCCGAATGCGGGGGCTTGCCGCAATCGCCCGGTCCGCCGACGCGATCCGGCTCGGCGATGCGAACGTCCTCGTCGTCCCGCCGGGCGCCGACGAGGCGGCGCGCATCGGCGCGTCCCTGCGCACGCTCGTCGACGGGCTGCAGCGCGAGCGTGCGTCGCTGCGGGCTCTGAACGCGGAGCTGGACACGCGCGTCGCCGCGCGGACGCGCGAGGTCGAGCGGATGAGCGAGGAGAACAAGTACGCGGCCGTGGTGCGCGAGCGGCTGCGCATGGGACGGGACCTGCACGACACCCTCGCGCATTCGCTGATGGCGCTGCTTACCGAGATCCGGCTGCTGCGCAAGCTCGCCGACACCAGCCCCGGCTCGCTCCGCGAGGAGCTCATGAACGCCGAGACCGCCGCCCAGAACGGGTTGCGCGAAGCGCGCGCGGCGATCGCCGCCCTCCGGTACAACGCGGTCCGCGACATCGGCCTCGGCGCCTCGCTCGCGCAGCTGCTCAAGCGCTTCGAGGAACGCAAGGGCGTCGCGGTCGTGCTCGAGCGCGATCAGGGCGCCGATGCGCTGGCCGACTCGCGCGCCGAGACGCTTTATCGCATCGTCGAGGAAGCGCTGCATAACGTCGATCGTCACGCCGGCGCGACGCGCGTCGAGGCAGCGGCGCGCGTCGAGCGACGGGAGCTTGCTGGCGGAGCGGCGACCGACGCTCTCGTCGTCACGATCGCGGATGACGGCAGGGGCTTCGACGTCGACGCGCTGCAGCCGGGCCACTACGGGCTGCGCGGCATGCGCGAGCAGGCCGAGCTGATCGGGGCCCGCCTCGACGTGTCGAGCCGCCTCGGGCAGGGGACGCGCGTGACGATCGAGATGCCGGTCTAGAATCGGCGCCCGCAATCGGGCGGAGGAACCCGTGGCACGCTAGAGTGGCGCGGTTAGCGTCGTCGCACGATGGGCCGCACTTCCCGATCACGTTCATCCGCCGCCCGCAGCGCCCTGCGCAGGGCGCGCCATGCGCTCGCCGCCGCGCCGCTGACGGTTCACGTTGTCCTCGGTGCAATCGTCGCGCTGGCGCTCTGGGCGGCGGCCAACTGGGTCTATCAGGTCGTCCGCAAGCCGACGGAGCTGTTCTTTCCGGTGAGCGGCGCGCTCTTCAAGACGCCGACCGAGACGTGGCGGGAATACGCGCCGCTCTTCCGCGCACACGCGACCGCGGTCATCACGCCCGACTTCCTGGCCGCGCTCGCGCAGCTCGAGGCCACGGGCAACCCGCTCGCCCGCACCTATTGGCGCTGGCAGCTCGTGTCGAACCCCTTGGCGATCTACCGCCCGGCGTCGAGCGCCGCAGGCATGTTCCAGCTCACCGATGCAACCTTCGCCGAGGCGAAGCGCTACTGCATCCGCAATCACGTCGTGATCGAGGAAGGGCCCTGGCACGACCCGGGGTCGTGCTGGTTCAACAGCCTCTACACGCGGGTCATGCCGAGCCACGCGATCGAGCTGACCTCGGCCTACCTCGATCGTCGCGTCGCCGCGACGCTGGCGCGCAATCGCATCGCCACCGCCACGCTCCACCAGAAGCAGGATCTGGCCGCCGTGATCCACCTGTGTGGCGCCGGAGCGGGTGACGCCTACACCCGACGCGGCTTGCGGCCCACCGCCGGACAGGTGTGCGGCGATCACGACGTCCGCGAATACCTCGCACGACTCAACGCGATGAAGCGCGTATTCGCCCGCTTCGCGGGCGTCGCCTGACCGTACTTTTTTCCGGAAGGCACGCCACTTGCGTCTCCATCGGCTCGGGGTGCGGGGAGAAACCCCACCCGGAAAGGAGATCCGCATGGCCATGAAAGCATTGCTGCAAGGAGACGCCGGCAACTACCGCATTCGCGGCGCAATTTGGGAGCTGGGAGCCCACTCCTATCGCGCTTACGTGCACCTGGTGCCCGCAAAGCCGCGTGTCAACGCGTCCCGCTCGGTCGTCTCGGCCGACGGCATGACGTTGCAAGAAGTGCTCGGCGCAACGAAGGCGCGCGTAAGTTCTACAGTCGGGACGCCCGTGGAAAGCCTCGAGCTCCTCCCCAGCACGACGCCGTCGCCGGAGCCCGACGAGCCGGCCCTGGCGCAGGAGTCGTGGGGCACGGCGCGCCGTTTTCCTCCGCCGACCGACTAGCCCGGTCGGCGCGCGTCGCAGCGGCGCGACGCACCAACCCACCTCATTGGAGCCGATCTTATGAACCGACTCTTCCGAAGTCTTGTCTGCACGGCTGCCGTGTTGTTCGTCCAGACCGCGGCGGCGCAGGACACCACGCCCGACGCCCTTGTCAAATCGGTCACCGAGGAGGTGATCGCCGTCATCAAGCAGGACCAGGACATCCAGGCGGGCAACAAGCGGAAAACGATCGCGTTGGTCGAGCACAAGGTGTTGCCGCACTTCGACTTCACGCGGATGACCGCGCTCGCGACGGGCGTCCACTGGCGCAAGGCGACGCCGGAGCAGCAGAAGGTCCTCGTCGAGCAATTCCGGACGCTGCTCGTGCGCACCTATTCGACCGCGCTGTCGACATATCGCAACCAGGTCATCGACATCAAGCCGCTTCGCGGTCGGGCGGGCGACCCCGAGGTCGTCGTGCGCTCGGAGGTGAAGCAATCGGGGGCCGAGTCCGTGGCCATCGACTACAGCATGGAGAAGACGCCCGCCGGCTGGAAGGTCCACGACGTCGCGGTCGCCGGGGTCAGCCTCGTCACGACCTATCGGGAGACCTTTGCGCAAGAGGTTCAGAGCGGCGGCATCGAGGGCCTGATCAAGTCGCTCTCCGACAAGAATCAGCAGCTCGCGGCGAAAGGCGGTTGATCGCCGACGGCCGGCGCGGCGGGCGCGATGGCCTCGCGGAAGATCCGCGACAAGCCCGCAAGATCGCCGCGCACCTGCTCGAGGTGAGCGAGAGCGACCTCGACTGGGAGACCGACAAGACCATCACGCCCTCGCCGCACCATCCGCTCGGCGCGAAAGGCGTCGGCGAGTCGGCGACGGTCGGCGCGCCGCCGGCGATCGCGAACGCGGTCGTGGACGCGCTGCGGCATCTCGGCGTGACGCACATCGACATCCCGATCACACCGGAGAAGGTGTGGCGAGTGTTGAAGGCGAAGGGCGCGGCGCTATAGCCCGGGCGCGCTGCGCGACCTGCGCCCGCTCTCGAGCGCCGTCCACCACGCGTGCCGGAGCTTGCCGTGCAGCCGCGCGCGATCCCCGAGCACCTCCTGGTTGGTGAGACGCAGGAGCGTGAGCCCCGCCGACTCCAGCTCGGCGGCCTAGAACAGATTCCAGCCGAGCTGGAACGTCGACCGATGGTAGCCGCCATCGACCTCGATCGGCAGGCGCACCTCGGGAAAGTAGAAGTCGACGATCCATCTGCCGCCGCAGACCCACTCGCGGCGAAAGCGCCCTTCGAGCGCGCCGCCGTTTACCTCGTTCAGGATCGCCGCCAGCGCGCGCTCGGCGCGGGTCGGATGCTCGCGGCGTTCCGCCGCGATGAGCTCGAGCGCCTCCGTCCCTGGAGCTGCAAGCCGCCTTCGGCGCCTGCCCATGCTTGCCATCATTGTTATCCCGCAGGTCGAACAATCCGAGCTCCACAGAGCAACCGGATTCACACGAACCCGATCTTCCGCTTCGACTTCTCTGCCGGAAGCGCCATCAGCTGACGGATCGCGTCGAACACGACCTTGAACTGCTCGTCGTAGCGTTCCTCGAGCTCGTCTAGACGCTTCACGAGTTCCTTGTGCGACGCTATCAGCTCGCGCAGGCGCACAAAGGCCCGGACCACATGAACGCTCATCTTCACTGCGCGCGCTGTTGAGCACGTTCGCCGCCATGATGGCGCCGTGCTCGGTGAAGGCATAGGGCAGGGAAGGTGAGAATTTGAGCCGTGCGAGGTGGTCGCAATTTGCGACCACCTCAGCTTCTCCGCAGGGGAAAGCTGGAAGCAAGAGTCCCCGGGGAAACGTCCAGCGTTGCGCCTGACCTGTTCGTTCAGCCGTTTCGTCGGCACGCCATACAGCGCCGCAAGATCGGCATCGATCATGACCCTTTGTCCCCGGACAAACAGGATCCTCGACTCGACGCCTCGCTCGGGCGCATCGAGTGTGGGGGATGGGCGTGGTCGACGTGGCATGGCTCAGGCGAGTCTGCGCGGCGCCGTGGCTCATGCGGTGAGCTCGCATTGCGATGGGCAGCCGTTCTCGACCAGACATCGGACCTAGATGAACGAACGCCAAAGCGGTCAACTAAGGCGCGTACCCACGCGCCTCACGGATCACGACGACCCGCGCGAGAAGCGTTCGCCGGTGTGCAGACGCCACCGCCTGGTCTCGCCTCTCACGATCGAACGTACCGGGCGCCGTGCCCGCCGGGCGACAGGACCGTTCAGTTGCGCTGCGGCGGGACGTCCGGCGTCACGAGCTCGCGGTAGATTCCGCCCGCCTCCACGCTGCCGGTCGTGGCGCCCTCGCCACTCATCCGGCGCACGCAATTCTGGCGCTCTTCCGGGGGCTGCCCGTCGCAACGGAGCAGTCGATTCTGTTCGACCTGGGCCTGGCCGTCGTCGAGGCCGCCACGTTTGGACGCCTGAAGCGCAGCACCGACTTCCTTCAGACAGGTGGCCTGGTCCTGGTTCGTCGCGCCATTGAGGCACGCAGCCCGCTCCTTCTGGTACACGGATTGAGCGTCCGAGACGGTGACGCCATCCGCGGCAATCGCCGCGGTAGCGCCCAGCAAGGCGGCGCCCGCGACGAGCGCCAGGCCCCATGAACGGGCCCCGATGAAAGCTTGAATGGATTGCACGGTGTTCTCCTTTGAAAGCGAGCCCAGCGTACCGTGCGGGTATCAATGCGGTCTGTGCGGTACCCGACGCACTGGCCGGCCTGCCCGCACGGGCCGGTTACCCGTCTTCCCGCGCCCTCACAACGCCAGGACGACCTGCCCTTCCACGCGCGACACGCAAAGCAGCATCCGGTTGCGCCGCGCGTCGGCCTCCAGGACCACGTCGCGATGAATCACGGTGCCGGGGTGCAGCCGCAGTGGCACGAGCCGCACACGCCGAGCTCGCGCGACGAGGACAGGCTGAATCCAGTCTCGCGCAGGACCTGCAGCACCGAACGTTGACACAGCGTTTCGAGGCACTTCGCTTCAAAACGCTACGGCCGCCGCGCCCAGGCGTGCGTAATCTGCACGGGTCCGGCCGGGTTTTCACAAGCTTTAACAGTCCTCGGCGTCCCGGCTCATCCGTTGAGCCTGTAGTGGGCCGAGAATCTCAGCGGGCTCGTACACCCCCTGAGACGCTTTGGACTCGTCACTTTCCAACGGGAAGCAGTACCGCAATCACCGAGTCGGGCGCGGCTGGGAGCCTGCCAAGTGACGACCAACCGAACCATGCCTGGCGGCGGCGAGACCGCGGCGACCATCGACCGGATCACGCGGTCCCTGCTCGAGCAACTCGAGCTCCAGACGCGGGCCGCGCTGACGCTCCTCGAGCAGGCACCCCCGGAGAAGCGCGACGCGCTCCTCGCGCAACTCGCCGAAACGCGCGGGCGGCTGGTCCGGCTCCGGGCGAGCGTCCTCGGCGCCACCGCGCCGGTGCTCGTGTCGACCCATCCCGCGAACGGCGAAACGCGCTGAGACGCGTCACATCAATCGTGCGCGGACGAAGAGCGCACGCGAGGGGAAGGTATCTGCCGCTGAAGTGATCTTCTGCGCGCCCGAGCGGCGCGCGCCGCTCAGGTCATCTCCGCCCGGATGAGCGCCCGTCCGCGGCGTGCCAACGCACCCACTCCAGCGTCCCGAGCCGGGCGGCGAGCGCTTCCTCGAGCAGTTGCTTGGCGTCTTCCAGCGAACCGCCTTCGACCTCCACGACATGTCGCGGCGTCGTTCCGGACGGCAGCGAGACCGAAGGGTTGGGGTGA
>Ga0105107_10001367_pt1 | contig 15793 bp, 16 predicted proteins | sample PPLLaktember2015_6_FD_79335 | JGI IMG/M metagenome (GOLD analysis project Ga0105107, IMG submission 79335) | Freshwater sediment microbial communities from Prairie Pothole Lake near Jamestown, North Dakota, USA - PPLs Lake P8 Core (1) Depth... | ecosystem: Environmental > Aquatic > Freshwater >...
GAACCAGGCGCTGATGGAGCTGGGCGCGCTCGTCTGCACGCCGCGCGCGCCGCGCTGCGGGAGCTGCCCGCTGCGGCGCTTGTGCCACGGCCTCGCCGCGGGCCGCGCCGAGGCGCTGCCCGTGAAGGCGGCGAAGGCGGCGCCGCGCGCGGTCGAGGCGGTGGCGGCGCTGCTCGTGCGCGGCGCGCGCGCCCTCGCGGTGCGGCGCCCGCCGCACGGCTTGCTCGGCGGGCTCTGGGAGCTGCCGGGCGGCGACCTCGCACCCGGCGAGAAGCCGGCCGCCGGGCTCGCGCGGGTGCTGAGCGAGCGCGTCGGCCTCGCGCCCGCGGCGTCGACACAGATCGGCGTCGTCACGCACGGCTTCACGCATCGCGCGCTCCGCCTCCACGTCTTCCGCGCCGAGGCGCCGCCCGGCCGCGTGCGCCGCAGCGAGCTGGATGCGCATCGCTGGCTCGCACCGGCCGCGATCGCCGGCCTCCCGCTCTCGGCCGTGGCGAAGAAGGCGCTGGTGCTGGCGGCTCCCGCCGGTGGCTGACGAGTTCGAGGTCACGCGCAGCGGCGAGCGCAGCGAGGGCCTCGCGCGCGGCATCGACCGGGCGCACCTCGCCCGGCTCCGGCGCGGCGACCAGCGCTTCGAGCGCCGCATCGACCTGCACGGCCTCACGGCCGCCGAGGCGCGCCGCGAGCTCACCGCCGAGCTGCGCGACGCGTTCGCGGACGGCGTGCGCTGCGTGCTCGTCGTCCACGGGCGCGGCCTGCACTCCGAGGCCGGCCCGGTGCTGAAGGGCGGCGTGGTGGACTGGCTGATCGCGGCGCCGCTGGCGTCCTGCGTGATGGCCTTCGCGTCCGCCCAGCCGCGAGACGGGGGGCCGGGCGCCAGCTACGTGCTGCTGCGGCGCGCGCGCCGGGGTTGATATCTTCGGCCGATCCCATGTCCAGCCAGCTCGGCACGATCTTTCGCATCGCCAGCTTCGGCGAGTCCCACGGCGGTGGCGTCGGCGTCGTAATCGACGGCTGCCCGCCGCGCCTCGCGCTCGCCACGGAGGACATCCAGCGGGATCTCGAACGGCGCCGCCCCGGCCAGAGCCGGCTCACCACCCCGCGCCAGGAGGCCGACCGCGTCGAGATCCTCTCGGGCGTGTTCGAGGGCAAGACGCTCGGCAGCCCGATCGCGCTGCTCGTGCGCAACGAGGACGCGCGGCCCGAGGCCTACGCGGAGATGAAGGATCTCTACCGCCCGTCGCACGCGGACTACACCACCGAGGCGAAGTACGGCATCCGCAACTGGCAGGGCGGCGGGCGCGCGAGCGCGCGCGAGACGATCGGCCGCGTCGCGGCCGGCGCGATCGCGCGGAAGCTGCTGGCCGAGGTCGCGAACGTCGAGGTGCTCGCGTGGGTGGCGAGCGTCCACACGCTCGATGCGAAGGTGGATCCGGAGAACGTGACGCTCGCGCACGTCGAGGCGAGCCCCGTGCGCTGTCCCGACCCCGAAGCCTCGGCGCGCATGGAGGAGGCGATCGACGCGGCGCGCCGCCGCGGCGACTCGCTCGGCGGCGTGGTCGGCTGCGTGGCGCGGAACGTGCCGCCCGGCCTCGGCGAGCCGGTCTTCCACAAGCTCGAGGCGGACCTCGCGCAGGGGCTGCTCTCGCTGCCGGCCTCGAAGGGCTTCGAGATCGGCAGCGGCTTCGCCGGCACGCGCATGACGGGCATCGAGCACAACGACCCCTTCGTGCCGGGCCCCGGCGGGCGGCCGCGCACCGCGAGCAACCGCTCGGGCGGGATCCAGGGCGGCATCAGCAACGGCGAGCGCATCGAGCTGCGCGTCGGCTTCAAGCCCACCGCGACGATCCGGCTCGAGCAGGACACCGTGGACCGCGACAACCAGGCCTCCCGCCTCGCGGCCGGCGGCCGCCACGACCCGTGTGTGCTGCCGCGCGCGGTGCCGATGGTCGAGGCGATGGTCTGCCTCGTGCTCGCCGACCACTGGCTGCGCCAGCGCGCGGTGGACGCGCTGCCTTGAGCAAGGCGACGCCGGCTCAGGGCAGGAGCACGAAGCCCGTCCCGATCGCCGCGGCGGCGAGCAGCACGGAGAGCGCCGCGAGCCGCGCGTGAAGCTCGACGACTCGGCTGCGGCCGTGCTCGAGCCGCCAGCCGAGCGTGCCGGTGGCGAGGAACGACGCGAGCGCGGCGCTCGCGACGAGGCCGTGCGCAGTGCCGAACGCGCTCCACCCGCGGAGCCCCACCGACGAAGCGAGCCCGGCGCAGAAGCCGATCACGAGCGCCACGAGCGCGGGCTTCGCGAGACGGAGATGGCGGCGGTACCCCTCCGCCGAGCGACGCTGCCCGAGTCGGCGCGCTCGCCGCAGCGCGAGGCCCGCGCGCAGGGCCGCGCCGGCGAGCGCCAGCGAGCCGAGCATCCACGCCGGATGCACGTACGCGAGGTAGAAGGCGAGCGCGTCGTGCCCGGTCCGGTCCAACGCGCGCTATTCCACCTTGTGGATCGCGTCCGACGGCAGCCGCACGAGCAACGCGTCGAGCGCCTGCTGCAGGTAGCCCGCGTCGCGCGACTCGAGCGTGAGGAGCACGTGGAAGGACTCCTCGCCGATCTTCGGATACGAGCCGAGCATCAGCTCCGGATACTGCTCGAGCAGCGCGTTCAGCTCGGCCGCGATGTCGCTCTCGCGCCGCTTCACGAAGACGCGCTTCAGCAGCACCGGCACGCCGCGGAAGCGCTCGCGCACCGACTCGAATTTCTTGCGCAGCAGCTCCGGGATGCCCGGCAAGACGTACACGTTCCCGACCACGACCACCGGGAACCAGAGGTCGCCGGCGTCGATCAGCAGCGCGTCCTCGGGGATCATCGCCATCTTGAGCTGGCTCTCGTTCGGCGGGCGCCCCTGCGCGCGCTCGATGCGCTCGGCGATCGCGTCGCTCTTCAGCACCTTGCGGCCGAAGGCGAGCGCCACGCCGTCCATGGTGAGGTCGTCGTGCGTGGGGCCGATGCCGCCCGAGGTGAAGACGACGTCGTACGCCTCGGACAGCGCGCTCACCTCGCGTGCGATCACGCGGACGTCGTCGGGGATGGTGAGGATGCGCTCGACGTCCACGCCGAGCGCACGCAGCTCGCGACACAGATAGGGCGAGTTCGTGTCGGTGACCTTCCCCGACAGGATCTCGTTTCCGATGATCAGGATCCCGGCGGTCGCCATCGCACGGAGGGTATCCCTCGGCCGGGGAGCGCCGCCATCGCGTAGACTGGGCGCATGGCCTGCGACGTCAGCTTCCTGCGCCGCCGCAGCGGCGTGCGCGAGACCGTGACCCGCGAGGTGCCGGAGGGCACCACGCTGCTCGACGCGGCGCGCGGCGCCGGGCTCCCGATCGCGCGGGCCTGCACCGGGCGCGGCCTGTGCGGGCGCTGCGACCTCGAGATCCTCGACGGAGCGAGCCGGCTCTCGCCCGAGGCGGAGGACGAGCGCGAGACCCGCGAGCGCGACCGCTTGCCCGCCTCGCGCCGCCTGTCCTGCCAGGCCCGCGTCCGCGGCCCGGTCCTTGCCACCGCCGGCTACTGGTGAAGAACCGCCGGCTACTGGTGAAGAAGCGGGCCGCGAGCCGGCGCGCCGTCGTCCTGGTGGATCACGGCAGCCGCGAGGCCGCAGCGAACCGGCAGCTCTCCGCGGTCGCGGCGGCGCTCCGCCGGTGCCTGCCGGGCTGGCGGGTCGCGACCGCTCACCTCTCGGTCGCGCCGCCGCGTGTTCCGGCGGCGATCGCGGCCTGCGTCGCCGCGGGCGCGCGCGAGATCGTGGTGATGCCCTACTTCCTCGGGCCCGGGCGCCACGCGTCGCGCGACGTGCCGCAGCTCGCCCGCGAGGCGCGCGCGCGCCACCCGCGCGTGCGCATCCGCGTCGCCGCCGCGCTCGGGGTGCACGCGGGCATCGTCGCGACCGTGGCGGAGCGGGTGCGCGGCGCCGCGCGCCCTAGGCGCGCTGCCCGAAGCGCCTCTCGTACGCGTTCCAGGTGACGTTCGCGCGCATGCAGCCGCTCAGGCTGAAGAGCGCGACGAGGGCCACGAGTCGGAAGAGGAACACCGGGCTGCGCAGCGCCTCCGGGAAGGTGCTCCCGAGCGCCAGCTCGATGACCACAGCGATCAGCACGCCGAACGGAAGGCCGCGCTGGAGGACGCCGTAGCGGACCAGGAAGTTGGTCTTGCCGCGCGCCCGTACGCTCGCCCACTCGTCCGCCTGCCAGGTCCGCATCCGCGCCAGGATGGCGCGGCTCGCGCCCGGGCGGAGGCCAAATCTTCTTCTGCGGACGACGAAATCCCCAAGGGGACTCGACGAATTGGATGAATCGAGTTCAATTCGTATAGTCCGCCTTCATGAGCGAAGTCTCCCCCCAGGCTCTCGCGCAGCGATCCGACCGCGCCGAGCGCACGCGGCAGCGCATCCTCGATGCCGCGGCCCAGTGCTTCGCCGCGAGCGGCTTCTCGAAGACGACCGTGGAGGCGATCGCGGCGGGGGCCGGCGTCTCGAAGACGCTCGTCTATCACCACTTCCGCGCCAAGGAAGCCATCTTCGAGGAGCTGCTCGAGCGCACGCTCGAGGAGTGGGCGCGCGTCGGCCGCATCGACGAGCACCTGACCGCCGGCGGCGCCGTGATCGACGCGCTCGGCGGCATGGTGCGCGCCTCGCTCGCCTACGCGCGCAGCAACCCGCTGGTGCGATCGCTCTACCAGTTCGATCCGCTGGTGGTGAGCTTCGTCGGCTCGAGCGCCACGGTGCGCAGGCACACGGAGGAGGGCCGCCGGCGCCTGGTGGACGCGATCCAGCGCGGCGTCGCCGCGGGCGAGCTGCGCAGCGATCTCGATCCGGCCCGCGTCGCCGACGTCGCGCGCATGCTGATCATGGCGTTGATCGATCATCTGCTGAACCCGCAATGGCTCGATTCGTCGGATGACCGCTTCGTGGAGACCTGCCTCGAGGTGCTGTTCCACGGCGTCGCCGCCCCGAGGACCGCATGAAGGCCCGATGGCTGAGCTTGCTGCCGTTGCTCCTGCTCGCGTGCGGCGGGCCCGCGGAGGAAGCGGCGGCGCCGAAGGTTGCGAGCGAGCCGCCGGCCGCCGCGGCGCCTGTGGCCGGCTCCGAGCGCGTGGAGACCGAGCGCGTCGCGACGGCGCGCCTCCGCGCCACCATCGCGGCCTCCGGCACCATCGCGGCGAAGCGCATCACCGAGGTCGGCTCGGAGGTGCCGGGCCGCATCGTGGCCGTGCTGGTGGAGGTCGGGGACGCGGTCGAATCGGGCGCTCCCCTCTTCCGCATCGACCCGGGCCCGTACCGCATGGCGCTCACCGAGGCCGAGGCCGGGCTCGCGCTCGCGCGGGCCGAGAGCGGGAACGCGGCCGCGGAGGCGGAGCGCCTGCGCACGCTGCTGGCGCAGAACGCCGCTTCGCAGGCGCGCTACGACCAGCTTCGAACGCGCGCCGAGGTGGCGCGGGCGCAGGTCGCGCAGATGGAGGCGCGCGTCGCGAAGGCGAGGCGCGACCTCGCGCAGACCGAAGTGGTGGCGCCCTACACCGCCAGCGTGGTGGAGCGCCGCGCACACGACGGCGCCATGGCCGGCCAGGGCGCGATCCTCGTGCTCCAGGAGAGCGGTGCGCTCGAGGCGATCCTGAACGTACCGGAGGCGACGCCGGTCGCGGTGCGCGCGGGCGATGCGTTGCGGCTCTTCGTCGAGGGCCTGCCGGATCCGATCGAGGCCGCCGTGACGAACGTCAGCCAGCGCGTCGATCAGGGCACGCGCACCTACGAAGTGCGCGCCGACGTGAGCGACGCGAGCGGCCAGCTCAAGGCCGGCTCCTACGCGCGGGCGGAGCTGAGCGTGAGCCGCGCGGAGCCGCGCCCGGTCGCCCACCGCTCGGCGGTGCTGACCCGCGACGGCCGCACCTTCGTGCTGAAGGTCGAGGACGGCGTGGTGCGCTACACGCCGGTGCGCGTGGGCGTCTCCGAGGGCGAGCAGGTCGAGCTGCTCGGCGGCGTCGCCGAAGGCGACCTCGTGGTGCGCGGCGAAGCGACCCTGCGCCTGGCCGACGGCGCGCGCGTGGAGGTCTCCCCCGACGGCGCGCAGGCCCGCAGCGAGCAGCCGGAGCCCCGCTCGTGAACATCGCGGAGATCTCGATCCGGCGGCCCGTCTTCGCCGCCATGCTGATCCTCGGCCTGGTCGTGCTCGGGCTGATCTCGCTCGGGCGCCTCGAGCTGAAGCTCGATCCCGACATCGACTTCCCCTTCGCCATGGTCGTCACCGAGCTGCGCGGCGCGTCGCCGGAGACGGTGGAGCGCGAGGTCACCGAGATCCTCGAGGAGCAGATCAACTCGATCGAGGGCATCCGGAACCTGTCGTCGACCTCGTCGGAGGGACTCTCGCGCCTGCACCTCGAGTTCACCCTCGACCACGACATCGACGTCAAGATCCAGGAGGTGCGCGACAAGGTCGCGCTCGCGCGCCCGCTGCTGCCGGTGGACGTCGAGGATCCGATCGTCCAGAAGTTCGACCTCGACGCGGTCGGCTTCCTCACCGTCGTGCTCGGCGGGCCGCTCGGCCAGCGCGAGCTGTCGAACTTCGCCGAGAACGAGGTGAAGGAGCGGCTCGAGCGCGTCTCCGGCGTCGGCGGCATCAACGTGATCGGAACGCGCAAGCGCGAGATCCGAATCTGGCTGGATCCGCTCCGGCTCACCGGCTACGGCCTCGCGATCGAGGACGTGGCCGACACGCTGCGGCGCGAGAACGCGGAGCTCGCGAGCGGCCGCATCGAGGGCGCCGAGCGCGAGTGGTCCGTCACCACGCAGGGCAAGGCGAAGAGCGTCGAGGATTTCGGGGAGATCATCGTCGCCGAGCGCGGGGGTCGGGCCGTGCGGCTGCGCGACGTCGCCGTGGTCGAGGACGGCATGGCGGAGGCGAAGAGCATCGCCCGCTTCGACGGCAACCCCGGCGTCGCGCTCGAGGTGCAGCAGCAGAGCGGCTCCGACCTGGTGGCCGCGGCGCGCGAGATCCGCGTCGTGCTCGACAAGGTGCGCGCGCAGGCGCCGCCGGGCGTCGAGATCACGATTGCGCGCGACTACGCCAAGATCATCGAGGAGCAGATCTCCTCCGTACTCGTCGACATGCTGCTGGCGGCCGGGTTGGTCGTGGCCGTGGTGCTCTGCTTCCTGCGCAACTACCGCTCCACGCTGATCGCCGGCGTCGCGATCCCGGCCAGCGTGATCGCCAGCTTCACGCTGCTCTACGCGCTCGACCTATCGCTCAACAGCATGACGCTGATGGCCCTGTCGCTCGCGGTGGGCCTCGTGATCGACGACGCCATCGTGGTGCTCGAGAGCGTGTTCCGGAAGGTCGAGCAGGGCCAGGACTCGATGAGCGCGGCCCTCACCGGCTCGGCGGAGGTCGGCATGGCGGTCGTCTCGACGACACTGGCCGTGTGCGGCGTGTTCGTCCCGATCCGCTTCATGCAGAGCACCGTGGGCCGCTACTTCTACGAGTTCGGCGTCACCGTCACCGTCGCCGTCTGCGCATCGGCCCTCGTCGCCCTGACACTCACGCCGATGCTCGCGAGCCGCGTGCTGAAGCAGACGCCGAAGGAAGGCCCCGTCTTCCGCTTCCTCGAGCGCGGCCTGGTCGCGCTCGAGCACGGATACGAGAGGCTGCTGCACGGCGCGCTGCGCCACCGCATCGTGACCGTCCTGCTCGCAGGGGTGACCGTGTTCGGCGGCTGCTACGTCGCCTCGACGCTGCCGCTCAACTACTTCACCCAGGACGACATGAGCGAGGCGGAGGTGAGCGTCAAGCTCCCGATCGGCACGCCGCTCGCCGTGACGGACCGGACGCTGCGCGAGATGGAGGAGGTCGTCCGCGAGCACCCCTACGTGCGCGGCGTGTTCGCGACGGCGGGCGACCAGCGCCAGCATCAGCCTCACCGGGCGAAGCTGAACGTGCTGCTGCTGCCCAAGGACGAGCGCGACATCCCGATCACCACGACCTTCGAAGAGCTGCGCGAGAGCATCCTCGCGCGAGTCACCGGCCTCGAATCGGTGACGGTGAGCTATCCCGAGTACGCGACCTCGAGCGGCGAGGGCCACAGCGAGATCATGTACGGCATCGAGGGTCCGAACCTCGACCGCCTCGCGCTCCTCTCCCAGCAGATCGAGGCGCGCATGAAGGCGGACCCGGCCTTCCGCGACGTTCGCAGCTCGTGGGAGACGGGGCGCCCGGAGGTGCGGCTCGACATCGATCGCGGCCGCGCCGCCGACGTGGGTGTCTCGTCCCTCGCGCTCGGCCGCACGCTGCGCACGCTGCTGGCCGGCGAGAAGGTGGGCTCCTTCGAGGACGCCGGCGAGCGCTATGACGTGCGCGTGCAGGTGCTGCCCGAGTACCGAGACGACCCGACCAAGATCGACCTGATCCGGGTGCGCTCCATCCAGGGCGAGCTGGTGCCGATCACGAACGCCGCCGCGGTGCGCGTGGCCGAGGGGCCGGTGCAGGTGCAGCGCCACAACCGCTCCCGCATGATCCGCCTGTACGCGAACACCGCGGCGGGCGCGTCCCTCTCCGACCTCGTACAGAAGCTCCAGGGCTTCGCGAAGGAGGCCGGCGTCGCGGCGCCTTATGCGCTGGTGCCGGGCGGACAGGCCGAGTCGGGCATCGAGGCCGCGCGCGACCTCGTCTTCGCGCTCGGCCTCGCGATGGTGTCGATCTACATGATCCTCGCCTCGCTCTTCAACTCGGTCACCCATCCCTTCACGATCATGATGTCGGCGCCGCTCTCCTTCATCGGCGGCTTCCTCGCGCTGAAGATCGCGGGCATGTCGCTGGACATGATGAGCGGCATGGGCCTGCTCGTGCTGATGGGCCTGGTGATGAAGAACGGCATCCTGCTGGTCGACTACACCAACCAACTGCGGGAGCAGGGGATGGAGCGGAACGAGGCGATCCTGCGCGCCGGGCCGGTGCGACTGCGGCCGGTGCTGATGACCTCCGCGGCGCTCGTGTTCGGCCTCTTGCCGATGGCGTTGTCCAACGCGACCGGCGCACAATTCCGCGCGCCGATGGCCGTGATCGTGATCGGCGGCCTCGCCACCTCGACGGCGCTCACTCTGGTGGTCGTGCCCGTCTTCTACACGCTGGTGGACGGCGGCACCGCCTGGCTGAGGAGCGCCCTCGCGCGCGGCGTCGCGCGGCTGCGCCGCCGCCGCGCAGAGCCCGCCCGCACGACGCCCTAGCGTGGAGAAGCTCGCCTACGTCGTCTGGAAGCGGGGCGGTGAGCCGGACGCGAGCTTCGCCCGGCGCCTGCTCGAAGAGGCCGCGCCGCGCCTGCGCTCGCGGGTGGAGAAGCTCCGCATCTCCGTCGTGGACGACGTCGTCGCGGCCGGCGCGAAGCTGCGGCTCGGCAAGCAGGATCCGCCGAAGTCCGGGCTCGTGTCGTTCTGGCTCGAGCAGAGCCAGGAGCGCGCGGAGGAGGAGGCGATCCTCGCCGCCGCCTGCGGGCGTAGCGCCGGCTACCTGGTGGTGGAGTCGCGGCCGCTCGTGAACCGCAGCCGGCGCGCGCCGCCCGGCGAGCGCACGCCCGGCTTCGCGCTCGTCACCTGCATCGAGCCGAAGCCCGACCTCTCGCACGAGGAGTTCGTCCGGCTCTGGTACACCGTGCAGCGCGACACCGCGATCGAGACGCAGAGCACGTTCGGCTACGTGCGCAACGAGATCGTGCGAGCGCTCACGCCTGGCGCACCGCGCTGGGCAGCCCTCGTCGAGGAGAACTTCCCGATCGGCGCGCTCACCGATCCGGCGGTCTTCTACGACGCGGTGGGCGACCCGGCGAAGCAGCGCGCGAACCAGGAGCGCATGTTCCGCGCCGTGCAGGGCTTCCTGGCGCTCGACCGCGTCGAATCGCACCCGATGAGCGAGTACGACTTCTCCTAGCGCGTCACTGCTTCCCGAGCGGCAGCAGGATGTTCGAGCCCGAGCCGACCACCTGTGGCGCGACGCCGTTCCACTTCTCGACCATCTTCAGCTCCACCAGCTTCGGCGCCTTCTCGAGCGCCTCGCCCTGGATGCGGATCGACTCGGCGTCCGCCGTGGCCTTGATGATCAGCGTCTCGGCGTCGGTCTTGGCCTGCTGCATCTTGAAGATCGCCTTCTCGGCCTCCTGCTGCTGGACCATCTTCGCCTCGATCGCCTGCTCGAGCTCGGCCGAGAGCGCGACGTCCTCGATCACGAGGTCTTCGATCACGAGCAGGTCTCCCACCTTGGTGCGCGAATGCGTGAGCGCCGCGGCCTTGATCTGCTCGCGCGTCTTGACGATGTCGGCCGCGGTCTTGAGCGCGGTGACCTCCTTGGTCGCCTCCTGGACGCGCGGCAGGATCAGCTTGTCGAAGGGGTTGCCCGCGTAGTCGCGCAGCACCCGGACCACCGACGCCTCCGGGATGCGGTAGAGCACCTTGACGCGGATGTTGATCTGCTGGAGGTCCGACGAGAAGCACTCGGCCCCGACCTCCTGCGTGTCCTGCTGCACGTTCACGCGCCGGATCACCGTGACGAAGGGCAGCTTGAAGCCGAAGCCGGGCGGGATGAACTGGTCGTCCATCTCGCCGAGCGTGACGCGCACGCCGCGTTCGCCGGGCTCGACCACGTAGAAGCAGCCCGAGCTCAGCAGGGCGAGGGCCAGAACGATGATGCCGATGGTCGCGAATCTCGTCTGCATCGGGTTCTTGCCTCCTTTGGGCGTGCATCCTAGCCGTCGAGCGCGCCCCCTGCGGGCGGGGCTCAAGCGCCGGCCGCCGCGCACCGATCGATTCGCGGGGGACCTCGCGGTCGTGCACGCCCGGATCGGCGCCATCGGATCGAGCTGGCTCGGAGTGGCGCTCGCCGCCACGCTGGCCGCGGCCTGCTCCCACGGGCCTCCGCCTCCGCCGCCCGTGCTCGCGCCGCCGCTGGTCGAGCTCGCCGAGATGGGAGCGATCGGCATGATCGACTTCGCCGCGAAGGGGCCCGAGGGCCTCGCGCCCGTCGCGAGCCGGCAGTTCCTGGCCTCCGTCCAGTCCGCGCAGCCCGGCGTCGCGGTGCTCGAGCTCGGCCCCCGCGAGCGCGTGCTCGCGGCCGTCGGCGGCGGCGCGATCGATCCGGAGACGATCCGCGCCATCGGCGAGAAGTACGAGCTCGACGCCATCCTGGTCGGCGAGCTCGAGACCCGCGAAGTCCAGCCGCGCGTCTCGATGCGCGAGCTGAGCTCGTTCTCGGCGCAGGCCGAGATCGAGGGCGTACTGAACGCGCGGATCTTCGAGACCCGCCGCGGCGCCACGCTGTGGACCACGAGCGCCGAGACCCGCGCCGCCCTCGCGCGCGTCGAGCTGGATCCCTTCCGGGGCGGCGGAGACCTGGACACGAACGCCCCCGAGCGGGTGCGCTTTGCTGTCGTGCGGGAGTTGGTGTCGCAAGCGACGGCCGACTTCCAGCCTCGCTGGGTCCAGCCATAGTCGAAACCGCTTCCTGGTGCGCGGTCCACTCGGAGGCCGCGGCCTGCGCAGGCGCGCTACCCCATTTCTTCGCGCCGGAGCAGGCCGCGGCCTCCGAGCGGACCCCTCCGAACCCCTCGCGCTAGGCTCCGCCCGTGCCGATCGAACGCCTCCCCGCGACCACCAGCCCCGAGCGTGTGAACGAGATCCTCGCCCGCGACGGCTGCGCGGTGATCGAGCGGCTCGCGCCCGAAGACGTCATGCGCTCCGCGCAGGGCGAGCTCGCGCCCTGGATCGACGCCACGCCGGCCGGGCGCGACGACTTCGCCGGCCGCCGCACGCGCCGCACCGGCGGCCTGGTGGCGCGCTCGCCCACCTGCCGCGCGCTGATCCAGCACCCGCTCATCCTCGCCGCCACGCAGCAACTGCTCACCGGCGCCACCAGCTTCCACCTCCACCTGACGCAGGTGATCGCGATCGGCCCCGCCGAGCCGGGGCAGCCGATCCACCGCGACCAGTGGGCCTTCGACTTCTTCCCGTTCCCGATGGGATACGAGGTGCAGTGCAACACGATCTGGGCGATGAGCGACTTCACCGCCGAGAACGGTGCCACACGCGTGATCCCCGGCAGCCATCTGTACGAGGACAAGCTGCAGCTCGGGCACGAGGACTGCGAAGCGGCCGAGATGCCGGCGGGCTCGGTGTTCGTGTACACGGGCGCGGTGTACCACGGCGGCGGCGCGAACCGCTCGCAGGCGACGCGCTACGGGCTCAACCTCACCTACGCGCGGAGCTGGCTGCGGCAGGAGGAGAACCAGTACCTGTCGGTCCCCTTCGAGGTGGCGCGCGAGCTGCCCGACGACCTGCTCAAGCTGATCGGCTACCAGCGCGGCGCCTACGCGCTCGGCTACGTCGACGACGTGCGCGACCCGCTCGAGGTGCTGCGCGGCAAGCGCGCCGACTCCGACGCGGGCCTGCTCGGCGATCTCGAGCGCGCGAGCGCCCAGCTCCGCCGGGCGCGGTAACCGGGCCGCCATGCTGCGGAAGGTCGCGCTGCGCGGCATCGAGATGGAGCTCGACGACGCGGGCTCGGGCGAGCGCGCCTTCGTGCTCGTGCACGGCTTCACCGGCTCGCGCGACGACTTCCGCGAGCACGTGCCGGAGCTGGCGCGGCTCGGCCGCACCATCGCGCTCGACCAGCGCGGCCACGGCGGCACCACGAACTCCGGCCGCAGCGACGACTACACGCTCGACGGCCTCGTCGCGGACCTCGCCGCCGCCTTCGACGCGCTCGGCCTCGCGCGCGCGGACCTGCTCGGCCACTCGCTCGGCGGCATGGTCGCTCTGCGCTTCGCGCTGGCACATCCCGGGCGCGTCGCCTCGCTCGTGCTGATGGACACCTCGGCGCGGCCGATGCCGCTGGCGATCCCCGATGCGGTCCGCTCGGCGCTGCTGAAGCTCGTGACGGAGCAGGGCGTCCAGGCGATGCTGCCGGGCATGCGGCAGCGGCCGCCGGAGCAGGTGCCGCCTTCGATGCGGCGCACCATCGAGCAGATGGGGCCCGACGTGTTCTGGGAGCGCATCCAGCGCAAGCTCGAGGCGATGGACCCGGTGGCCTGGGACGCGCTGCTGCGCGTGCTCGGCGATCACGAGCCCGCGGCGGATCGGCTCGGCGAGATCCGCTGCCCGACCCTCGTGCTGGTCGGCGCGGAGGATGCGCCGTTCCTCGAGCCCGCGGACGAGCTCCAGCGCGGCATCCGCTCCGCGCAGCGCGTGACCATCCCCGACGCCGCGCACAGCCCGCAGCTCGAGAACCCGCGCGCGTGGACGGCCGCGATCCGCGCGCACCTCGCGCGCGTGCGTTAGTGCATGCCTTCGGCGAAGCGCGAGGCCGTGCGCATGGCCGGGGTGTTCACCCTGGCGCTCCTCTTGCACGGAGTGACGAGTCTGGTCGCCGCGGCGGCGGCGGGGCTGACTCTCGAGCAGCTCGCCGTCTACTTCGACGGCCACCTCTACCTCGAGATCGCGCGCTCGTTTCCCGTTCCCTACGCGGCCGAGGGCATCGCGTATACGGGCTTCGCGCCGGGCTACCCAGCGCTGATCTACCTCTTGCGGGTGCTGGTGCCCGCGGAGCTGGCCAGCTGGGGCATCCTCGCCGTCCTGGCGAGCTGGATCCCCGCCGCGCTGGCTGCCGTCGCCTTCTACCTCCTGTGCCGCGAGCTCGGGCTCGCACCCCTCGTGCCGAGCGTCGCGTTCGTCGTGGCGAACTCCCGTTGGCTGTCGGTTGCGGGGACGGCTCATCCCGAGCCGCTGGCGATGTGTCTGGCGTTGCTCTGCTTCCTCGCCCACCTGCGTGGCAAGACGGGCGTCGCGGTCGTGTGCCTCGCGCTCGCCGGTCTCACGCGCTTTCCGGCCTTCTTGCTCGGCGTGCCACTCGCGTACGACCTGCTGATCCGCCAGCGCCGGCTCGACTGGCGGACGCTCGCGTGGCTGAGCGTGCCTCCGCTCAGCTTCGCGCTCTTCGTGGCCTACCTCTATGCGCGCATTCCCGGCTATCCGGGCCTGGGAGAGGCGCATCGCGTCTTCTGGGACACGCACCTCACCTGGCCCTTCGCCGCGCTCGTGCAGAGCGCCCAACCGTGGCTGTGGGGCCCGAACCAGGTGAGCTTCGTGCTCACCTACGCGTGGGTCGGGACCTACCTTCTGAGCCTCGTGCTCGGCCTGCGTACTCCCGGCCGCGCGCGCGGGCTCCTGGTGCTCTGGGTCGCGGTCATCGTCCTCTTTCACGTGTCGCTCAGCGGCTTGCTCGGCGCCTGGGCCTTCCAGAGACTGGCCCTGCTGGCGTGGCCAGCCGCCTTGCTGATCCTCTGGCGCGCCTGGGGCCCGCGCCTGCCGGTCGCAGCGGCGGCTCTCGGCTTGTCGGTCCTGACGGTCTTCGGCGGCTGGCTGACGCCTCGCAGCGTGGCGGACGCAGTCGAGGCGCAGAACCAGGGCCAACGCTTCCTCGTCCAGGCGATCCGGCGCCTCGATTCCGACGGGCCGCACTGGGTCTACTTCGGTGAGGCCCGCGCACGACCGAGCGGCCGCTAGCGAGGAAGCGACTGAGCCGGCGTCTCCTGGAGCGGCATCGGCGGGCGCGGGCCACGGCAACCGGGCGCGCCGGGCGGCCGCGGCACGCCCATCCAGAACGCCGCGAAGGCGATCAGGACGAGCAGTCGTACCAGCCTAGGCAGTGTCTTCCGCCGAACACGCATCGCTCCCCCCTCTCTGGCACGCCCAGTAGACGCCCGCTCGGCGCCAGCGTCAAGCGCCAGTAGTCTCCCGCTCGAAGGAGCCGCCATGCCGACGCACGATCGCGAGCTCGACCTGGTCGTCTGGGGTGCCACGGGCTTCACCGGCCGGCTGGTCGCGGAGTATCTGCTGCGGCGCTACGGGGCCGACGGCCTGCGCTGGGCGCTCGGCGGCCGCAATCGCGAGAAGCTCGAGAGCGTGCGCGACGCGATCGGCCGCGAGACGGGCGCCGCCGCGTCGTCGCTCCCGCTGGTGCTCGGCGACGGCGACGACCCGGCCTCGCTGAGCGCGCTCGCCGCGCGGACGCGCGTGGTCTGCACCACCGTCGGCCCCTACGCGAAGTACGGCTCGAAGCTGGTCGCCGCGTGCGCGGCGCAGGGGACGCACTACTGCGACCTCACCGGAGAGGTGCACTGGATCCGGCGCATGCTCGACCGGCACCAGGACGAGGCCGCCGCCAGCGGCGCCCGCATCGTATTCACCTGCGGCTTCGACTCGATCCCGTCGGACCTCGGCGTGTTCTTCATGCAGCGCGAGATGCGTGCACGCCACGGCGTCCCGTGCTCCCAGGTGAAATTCCGCGTCGCGGACTTCAGCGGCGGCGCGAGCGGCGGCACGATCGCGAGCATGCTGAACATGATGGAGGAGGCGCGGCGCGACCCGGACGTGATGCGCGCGGTGGCGGACCCGTACGCGCTCAACCCGAAAGACCAGCGCTTCGGGCCGGACCGCGCCGAGCGCATGACGCCCGCCTACGACCCCGACTTCGGGGAGTGGACCGCGCCGTTCGTGATGGGCGCGATCAACACCAAGGTGGTCCGGCGCTCGAACGCGCTGCTCGGGCAGCTCTACGGCGCCAACTTCCGCTACGACGAGGCGATGCTGATGGGAGCGGGGCCGGCGGGCCTGCTGAAGGCGACGGCCGTCTCCGCCGGGACGGTCGGCGGCATGGCCGCGATGGCGCTCGGGCCGCTGCGCCGCGCGATCGCGGGCCGGCTGCCCGCCCC
>Ga0105107_10001369_pt1 | contig 15782 bp, 19 predicted proteins | sample PPLLaktember2015_6_FD_79335 | JGI IMG/M metagenome (GOLD analysis project Ga0105107, IMG submission 79335) | Freshwater sediment microbial communities from Prairie Pothole Lake near Jamestown, North Dakota, USA - PPLs Lake P8 Core (1) Depth... | ecosystem: Environmental > Aquatic > Freshwater >...
CTGGACGACATCGGTCTGGTGCTGGAGCAACTGCCCGCGATCGAGGCCTTCGAGAACAGCTACCACGCCGAGCGGCCCTGGCTGGCCTGACCGGCGGCGGTCAAAACCGCCACCGCTGCGCTATCATCGGGGCGAAGGGAAGCCCACATGATTGTCAACAGCGTTGCCTACCGGGACGGCAAAAAAATCGCGGATGTCGCGCGCGAGGATATACACACTTATCTCGCGCGCAACGACTGCATCGTGTGGGTGGCCGTACGCGATCCGGAACCGCATGAACTTGACCAGCTGGAAGAACAGTTCGACCTGCATCCGCTGGCCATCGAGGACGCCCACCACGGTCACCAGCGGCCGAAGTTCGAGGAATACGGCGATTCGCTGTTTTTCGTGATGCACATGATCGAGCCCGAAGACGATGAGTTGCGGGTCGGCGAGGTCAATATTTTCGTCGGCCGCAATTACGTGCTGTCGGTGCGCATGCGCAGCGAACGCAATTTCCAGGACGTGCGTGCACGCTGCGAGCGTGAACCGGAACTGATGCAGCACGGCACGGGTTACATCCTCTACGCACTGATGGACGCGGTGGTCGACCGTTATTTCCCGATCCTCGACAGCATCGAAACCCAGCTGGAAGTCATCGAGGAGCAGATTTTTTCCGGCAAGTCACCCGGCGCCAATATCGAGGCCCTCTACGGCATCAAGCAGGATCTGATGACCCTGAAACACGCCACCGCGCCGCTGCTCGAAGCCGTCGGCAAGCTGTACGGCGGGCGTGTGCCGCAGGTATGCACGGGGCTGGGCGATTATTTCCGCGACGTGTCCGACCATCTGGTGCGGATCAATCAGAGCATCGATGCCGCGCGCGACATGGTGACCACCGCAATTTCGGTCAACCTGTCGCTGATCACGCTACAGGAAAGTGAAGTGACCAAACGCCTCGCCGGTTACGCCGCGCTGGTCGCAGTGCCGACGCTGATCGCCGGCATTTATGGCATGAATTTCCAGCACATGCCGGAACTGGCCTGGCAATGGGGCTATCCGCTGTCGCTGGCGGCGATGGTGGTCATCGACGGCTATCTGTTCTACCGCTTCCGCAAAGCCAAGTGGCTTTAGCCGCCGCTTCTGCGGTGGCCATCATCGGCGGCGGCCCCGCCGGGCTGATGGCGGCGGAAACCCTGCTCGCGGGCGGGGTGCAGGTCGACCTCTACGATGCGATGCCTTCGGTCGGGCGCAAGTTCCTGCTCGCCGGCAAGGGCGGCCTGAACATCACCCACGCCGAGCCCCCGGAAAAATTCCTCGCCCGTTATGGCGCGCGCCAGGCGCAACTCGCGCCGCTGCTCGCGGCATTCGGTGCGCAGCAACTGCGCGACTGGGTACAGGGACTCGGCGTCGAAACCTTCATCGGCAGCTCGCAGCGCGTGTTTCCGAAAGAAATGAAAGCCGCACCGCTGCTGCGCGCGTGGCTGCACCGGCTGCGCACGGCCGGCTTGCGCATCCATGTCCGCCACCGCTGGACGGGCTGGGCCGCCGACGGCACGCTGCGCTTCGCCACGCCGCAAGGGGAAACTGGCGTGCATGCCCCTTGCACCGTGCTGGCATTGGGCGGCGGCAGCTGGGCGCGGCTGGGTTCCGACGGCGCCTGGGTGCCACTGCTCGAAGCGCGCGGCGTGGCGGTGGCGCCGCTACAGCCCGCGAACTGCGGTTTCGAGGTGGCATGGAGCGCGCATTTGCGCGAGCGTTATGCCGGGCAGCCGGTGAAAGCCGTTGTCGCATCATTCACGGACGCCGCCGGCACCCGCCATCAGCGCAGCGGTGAATTCACGATCAGCGACTACGGCGTCGAGGGCGGTCTGATCTACGCGCTGTCGGCACCGTTGCGCGACACCATCGCAGCCCGGGGCGACGTGACGCTGCATCTGGATCTGTTGCCCGACCGCGATGCCGCGCGCGTGCTGGCTGAAGTTGCGCATCCGCGCGGTTCACGTTCACTGACCACCCACCTGCAAAGCCGACTCGGCCTGAAGGGCATCAAGGCCGGACTGCTGCGCGAAGCCCTGACGGCGGCGGAAATGCACGACCCGCAACGGCTCGCCGCGACCATCAAGGCGCTGCCGCTGACGCTGACCGCGGCGCGACCGCTCGATGAAGCGATCAGCAGCGCCGGCGGTGTGCCGTTCGAGGCTTTGGACGAAAACCTGATGCTGCAGGCCATGCCCGGCGTGTTCTGCGCCGGGGAAATGCTCGACTGGGAAGCGCCGACCGGCGGGTATCTGCTGAATGCGTGCTTTGCCAGCGGGCGGGCGGCGGGAGCCGGCGCGCTGGCGTGGTTGGCCACGAACTGCTAGCGGTGCGAGAGCAACAATTCGAGAACGCGCAGATATATCTTCGGCAGCGCCTCCACTTCCACCACCGGCAGGCACTCGTTCACCTTGTGGATCGTGGCATTGGTCGGGCCGAACTCGACGACTTGCGGGCAGATGTCGGCGATGAAGCGGCCGTCGGAAGTGCCGCCGGTGGTCGACAGTGCGGTAGTGACCCCAGTGACCTCCTTGATCGCGCGCGCCACGGCATCGACCAGATCGCCTTTCGGCGTCAGGAATGGCCGTCCGTCCTGGCGCCACTCGAGGTCGTACTGGACGTCGTGTTTGTCGAGAATGCCATGCACGCGCGTCTGCAGTGATTCGACGGTGCTTGCGGTCGAGAAGCGGAAATTGAACTGCACGCGCGCGGTGCCCGGAATCACGTTGTTGGCGCCGGTGCCGGAGTTGAAATTGGAGACCTGCCAGGTCGTCGGCGGAAAATATTCGTTGCCCCGATCCCACTCGATCTGTGCCATGTCGGCAATCGCCGCGGCGACTTCATGGATGGGATTGCGCGCCATGTGCGGATACGCGACGTGGCCCTGGATGCCGTTGACCGTCAGGATGCCGGTCAGCGAGCCGCGCCGGCCGTTCTTGATCATGTCGCCGAGCTGCTTCACCGACGTCGGCTCGCCGACGATGCAGTAGTCAAGCTTCTCGCCGCGCCGCGCCAGCGCTTCGACCACGCGCACCGTGCCGTCGATGGCCGGGCCCTCCTCGTCGGAGGTGAACATCACCGCCAGCGAGCCCGGATGATCGGGGTGCGCGTTGATGAAATCGCGCAACGCGACGACGAACGCGGCGATCGAGGTTTTCATGTCGCACGCGCCGCGGCCGTGCAGCACGCCGTTCTTCACCGTCGGCGTGAACGGATCGATCGCCCAGTTTTCCAGCGGCCCGGTCGGCACGACATCGGTGTGCCCGGCGAAACACACCAGCGGCAGCGCCTTGCCGCGGCGGGCCCACAGATTGGTGACGCCGTTCATCGCGATGATTTCGCACTCGAAGCCCAACGGCTTCAGCTGCGCCATCACCAGGTCGAGGCAGCCGGCATCCTCCGGCGACACCGAGCGGCGCGCAATCAGTTGTTGGGCGAGTTCGAGCGTGCTGGTTTCCATTGAGTGGACTCTCTTCGATGTTGCAGTGCAGTCATGCCGCGCATGTTAACAAAGAGCGGTTAAAATCTCCGCTCTTCCGTTGCTCCGCCTCCATGATCCACCGATGACGACCCTGCTGGTTTCCCATCGGCTGCACGCTGAACGCGGCAGCGATATCGCAGTCCGCGCGCAGCGCCTCGGCATTGCGCTGGAGTTGGTCGTGCTGCCCGCCGATCCCGAGAGCCGCCTGAGCGACGCCGACTGCGCGCGGCTCGAGCTGGCGTTTTTTTCCGCCGACGTCTTTCCGCAGTATTCGCGGCAGTTTTTCTCGACGGTGCGCAAGGCGCCGAAGCTGCAATGGCTGCACGTGTTCAATGCCGGCGTCGACCACCCGATCTACACCGAAATGCTCGCCCGGAGCGTGCGCCTGACCACTTCTGCCGGTTCGACCGCCGTGCCAATCGCACAGACCGCCATTACCGGTCTGCTGATGCTGGCACGCAATTTCCCGCGCTGGCTGCGGGCGCAGCGCGAACGGCGCTGGGATCCGATGCGGCCACCGGATTTTCCGCGGGACCTCGTCGGGCAAACGCTGCTGGTGCTCGGTTTGGGCAGCATCGGCGGCGAAATCGCGCGGCTGGCGCAGGCCTTGGGGCTGAAAGTCATCGGCGTGCGCCGCAGTCCGCTGCGCCCCGGCGATCCGGTCGATGAACTGCATCCGCCGCAGCAACTGGCCGCCCTGCTGCCACGCGCCGACTGGCTGGTCATTGCCAGCCCGCTGACGGCAGAAACCCGCGGCTTGATCAATGCGGATATGCTCGCGCAGTTGCCGAAAGGCGCGTACATCGTCAATATCGGCCGTGGCGAGATCGTCGACGAAGCCGCGCTGATTGCGGCGCTGCGCGCCGGACACCTCGGCGGGGCCTACCTCGATGTGTTCGAAAAAGAACCGCTGCCCGCTGACTCGCCGCTGTGGGAACTGCCGAATGTGCTGATTTCGCCGCACAATTCCGCAGCAGCGCAAGGCAACGACGAACGGGTCTACCAGATGTTCATCGCCAACCTCGAACGTTGGCAGCACGGCCAGGCACTCAGCAACGAAGTGCGCAGCACTTCACCATAACGGAGGAAATATGAATAAATTCAATATGTTAGCAATCGCAGCCGCGGCGGCAATTACTGCCGGTCCGGTGTTTGCGCAGAACTGGCCGGCGCGCACGGTGCGCATCATCGTGCCCTACGCCGCGGGCGGCAACACGGACTACACCGCGCGCACCGTCGGCGCCAAGATCGCCGAAATGTGGGGCCAGCAGGTCGTCGTCGACAACCGTCCCGGCGGCGGCACCAACATCGGCTCGGAGCTCGCGGCCACCGCCGCGCCCGACGGCTACACGCTGTTCATGGGCGGCGCCTCGAACGCCATCAACATGACGCTGTACGCGAAACCGCCGTACAACACCGCACGGGACTTCGCGCCGGTGGTGTGGTGCGTACAGGGAGCGGCGCTGCTCGCGGCGCATCCGTCGCTACCGGCAAAGAACGCCAAGGAGCTGATCGCGCTGGCCAAATCCAAACCGGGCCAGTTGAACTACGGACACGCGGGACTCGGCAGCTCCAACCACATGGCCGGCGAACTGCTGAAATACATGGCAGGCATCAACATCGTGCATGTGCCCTACAAGGGCAACGCACCGTCGATCACCGATGCCATATCCGGCAACGTCGAAATGGTATTCAGCGGCGTGCCCGCACTGGTGCCCCACATCAAGTCGGGACGCCTGCGCCCGATTGCGATCAGCAGCCTGCAGCGCTTCCCGGCGGTACCTGACGTGCCGACCTTCGACGAGTCCGGCGTCAAGGGTTATGAGGCGAGCAACTGGTTCGGGCTGATGGCACCAAGCAAGGTGTCGAAGGCCATCATCAGCAAGGTCAATGCCGACGTGAACAAAGCGCTGGCCATGAAGGACGTTCGCGAGAAATTCAGCCGTGACGGCCTGATCACCAAGGGCGGAACCATCGAAACATTTGACCAGTTCATCCGCGCCGAGACCGAAAAATACGCGAACGTCATCAAAAAAGCCGGCATCAAACAGCTGTAAACCACGAGCCAAACCCGCATCGGCCAGCGGCTGGCGCGGGTAATTCCAACAACGGAGAGGAACATCATGAAAGCATGGATCAAGCTGACGGTCGCCGTCGGCATCGCAGCGTTCACCGGCATCGCCGGCGCGCAGGGCTGGTCACCGAGTCGCAACGTCGAAATCGTCGTCGGCTCCGCTCCCGGCGGCAGCAATGACAAGACCGCCCGTGCAGTCGAGAAGGCCATTGTCGATGCCAAGCTGATTCCGACATCGATTACGGTCGTCAACCGGCCCGGCGGCGGCAGCTCGATCGCCTTCAATTACGTCAACCAGAAAAAAGGCGATGCGCATACGCTGCTGATCGGCACCACCGCGCTGCTGACCAACCATATTGTCGGCACCAGTCCGTTGAGCTACATGGACTTCACGCCGGTTGCTTCCCTGTTCAACGACTACGTCGTTTTCGCGGTCAACGCCAACTCCTCGATCAAGACCGGCAAGGATCTGATCGCGAAGCTCAAGGAAAACCCGCAATCGGTATCGATCGGTTTCGCCACGACACTGGGCAGCCACAATCACATCGCTGCCGGGCTGCTCGCCAAAAGCGTCGGCGTCAATGCGCGCAACCTCAAGGCCATCGCCTTCAAAGGCTCGGCCGAGGCGGTCACCCAGCTTCTCGGCGGCCATATCGACATGGTCACCACCGCAGCGGGTAATGTGGCAGGACATCTCGCGGGGGGCCGTTTGCGTGTGATCGGCGTGTCGTCCGACAAGCGCTTCCCCGGTGCGTTTGCCGAGGTGCCAACCTGGAAAGAACAGGGGGCAAACCTCGTGTACGGCGGCTGGCGCGCAATCATGGCCCCCAAGGGCATTACCCCGGAACAGGTTGCATACTGGGAGGGTGTGCTGCGCAAGGCCACCCAGACACCGGAATGGAAAGCCGGACTTGAGAAGAACTACTGGTCCGACGATTTCGTCACCAGCGCGCAGTTCAGCAAGGACATCGCCAAGGACTACAACGACATCAAGGCGGTGCTGGTCGACATCGGCCTCGCCAAACAATAACAACGCATTCGCGCAAGGAATTTCGCCATGACCGCACCCGCCGTCGTCACCGAACGTCCCGCCGAGGGCGTCGGCCTGATCCGCATCAATCGTCCGGAGGCGCGCAACGCACTGAACCTGGAAGTGCGGAAACTGATCGGCCATTCCCTGACCGAGATGACCGACGACAACACGGTGCGCTGCATCGTGCTGACCGGCAACGAGAAGTCGTTCGCTGCCGGTGCCGACATCAAGGAAATGGCCGATGCCGGTGCCATCGACATGCTGCTGCGCGGTACCCAGAAAATGTGGCGCACCATCTACGGGTGCCCGAAGCCGGTGATCGCCGCAGTCAGCGGCTTCGCGCTGGGCGGCGGCTGCGAGCTGGCGATGACCTGCGACATCATCATCGCCGGCGAGTCCGCCAAGTTCGGCCAGCCGGAAGTCAAGATCGGCATCATCCCCGGCGGCGGCGGTACCCAGCGCTTCCCGCGCACCGTCGGCAAGTACAAAGCCATGCGCTACGTGCTGACCGGTGACCTGTTCGGGGCCAAGGAGGCGTTTGACATGGGCCTCGTCAGCGAAGTGGTGCCCGACAGTGAGGTCGAGAAACGCGCGGTGGCGATGGCCGCGCAAATCGCCGAACTGGCGCCGCTGGCGATTCAGCAGACCAAGGAATCGGTGCTGCGCGGCATGGATGCGTCGCTGGAAACCGGCCTTACGCTGGAGACGCGTACGCTGCAGATGCTGTTTGCCTCCAAGGACCAGAAGGAAGGCATGGCGGCGTTCATCGAGAAGCGCAAACCGAAGTTCGAAGGACGCTGAAGCAAGGGATCAAATCGCAGTGAAAGCCGTCTGGAACAACACGGTGATCGCCGAATCCGATGACACCATCGTCGTCGAAGGCAATCATTATTTCCCGCTGGCCTCGGTGAACGCCACTTTTCTGAAACCCAGTGCCACAACGACGATATGCAGCTGGAAAGGCACCGCCAACTACCACACGCTTGATGTCAACGGCAGCGTCAATCCCGATGCCGCATGGTATTACGCCGAGCCCAAGGACGCCGCGACGGCAATCCGCGGCCGCGTGGCATTCTGGAAAGGCGTCAAGGTCACGCCGTAATCCGCGACGGCAGCATCTGGACTGGTTACGATCAAACCCTCGAAAGAACTGCTGGCACTGGCCGCACTGTTTGCCGGTGCGACCGCGATCGCAACCGCCCCGCTGTTCGTGCGCTTCAGCGAGGCCGGTCCTATCGCCACCGCATTCTGGCGCGTGTTTCTGGCGCTGCCGGTACTGTGGATCTGGGCGCTGGCCAGCGACCATCGCGGCCACTGGACCAGCATGCGCGCGCATGCCGGTATGCTGCTGCTGATCGGTTTCTGCTTCGCCGGCGACCTCGCGGTGTGGCACTGGTCGATCCTGCTGACTTCGGTGGCCAATGCCACGCTGCTGTCCAACCTGGCACCGATTTTCGTCACGCTGGGCGCCTGGCTGCTGTTTCGCAATCAACCGGAAAAACTGTTCCTCGGTGGCCTGACCGCGGCACTGTGCGGCACGACGTTGCTGATCAGTGCGGGTAGCGGACTGTCCGCTGCCGGCCACTCGGGCCAGGTGCTGCTCGGCGACAGTCTGGGGGTCATCACCGCGATGTTCTACGCCGGTTACCAGATGGCGGTCACCCGGCTGCGCGCGCAGGTCGGCACCGCAACCCTGATGGCCTGGAGTTGCCTGGTGATGGCGGTCCTGTTGTTGCCGGTGGCGCTGCTGATGGGCGAACAGATCCTGCCTCAGACCACGGCCGGCTGGATCAATGTGATTGCACTCGCACTGGTCACGCAGGCCGGCGGGCAAAGCCTGATCGCTTATGCGATGGCCCACCTGCCCGGGACGTTCTCGTCGGTGGGCTTGCTGTGGCAACCGGTCGCAGCGGCGCTGTTCGCGTGGGTGCTGATCGGTGAAACGCTGGGCGCGTTGCAGTTCGCCGGCGGGTTGCTGGTGCTGGTCGGCATCGCGATCGCACGCCGCAGCACCACCTCACAAATTAAATAATAAAATCAATTACTTGTAGCGATCACTGGGCGCCTCGCGGCGGCCCCGCCGACTTCGCCCCGGCGGGTCTTGCCGCCGCGGGTTTTGCACAGGCCGCCTTGAACGCCAGTTCACCCACCGTGCCCGGCGTAACCGGATCCCACTGCCGCAGCTCGACGGTGCCGGCGTGGATGGACTCGCCCCGCGCCATGCCCTCGATGTAATACAAGGCCGTCATCACGTCACTGAGGCGTTTCACGCAATCGAAAATCCAGTACGACTTCACTGAGCGGTAGGGTTTGTTCGGGATGTCCGTCTGTGTCTGCCGGTAGTCGTCGATGGTCCACATGCGCGCCTCGCTGCCGGCGCGGGTAATCGACGCGGCATCCAGGTACGACACCATTTCATCGTCCTCGTGATACCTGACGAAATCGGCATGCGCGTTCAGCGCGGCCAGCAGTAGCACTGCGGGGATCAGTCGTTTCATGTTCCGTCCGGTTGGTTGCGAGGCGCCGGGATGGCGCATCAGCCTTCGATTTTCTTCTTCAGCTTCGCCTGGTATTTGTCGAGGTCGACAATGAAGCGGTCGTGATCACAGTCGCCGACCTGCTCGACATCATCGAACACCTTGATTTTGAAACTGAGCCGGCGCCGGTCGATGCCGGTCAACTCGACCTCGGCACGCACGCGTTTGCCCAGCGGCGTCGGCCCCAGGTGGCGGATGGTGACGACAATCCCGACCTGCCCCTGCCCCGGCGGCAGGTGCGGCGCGACCAGCTGGCTCGCCGCGCTTTCGCAGAACTGCACCATGGCCGGCGTTGAAAACACCCTGTATTCGCCGCGCGGCGTGGTCATCGCCTCGGTAACCTCACGCTCCACGACTGTTTTCATGCCGACCTGCAATGTATCCATACCGAATGTTCCCGTTGTTCGTGCGTGGCCGGCATTCTAGCCTACGTAACGGCAGGTTATGGCCATCGGTAGTCTGATGCGAATATCCATGGCTGATCGGCCAATGAATCCGGTGCGACCGGCTGCCGTAATCCATCGCGCTTCCCCGGCAACCGGCGCAACAATGACGGTCGCAACAGCATGGTCCGTGGCCATGGCACGCGACAAGCGCAATACCGCTAGCAGAATCAGCAACGCCATCTGCAGGGCCGGCAATAACAGCCCGGCAGGGCAATGTCGGTCGACGTGCGCCCGCGGACTCTGTTGCGGATACAAACGGATCACTGCGCAACTGATGATCGCCGTCAGCGGAACTCCGATCGATGCCAACAGCATCGCACCCAGACCGCCGAATGACTCGCCGCGGGCGGCCTGGATGACTACCGGGGTCACGAGGCCCTGGGCAAACCGTGGAAAGCCCGGGCACAGCGGATATTTCATCAAGATCCCGGACCTGGTACAGCCGCTAGTTTGCGGGCGCCTCGACCGGTCTGCTGCGGTACGGATAATTTTTCAGGCGCGTGTCGCTGCGCTGGTGCGGCCTGGCAACGGTTTTGGCCGAATCAATCCACTCCTCCCAGCGGAAGTTTGCGATGACTTGCGCCTGATAACTCTCGGCCAGCGGGTGTTCGAGCACGTCGTTCACGTGCACCCACTGCTGGTAGCGCATCAGGTCGACCTGGTAAGGCGTCGGGTTGCCGCCCGCTTTTTTGACAATGTCCTTCAATGCTTCCACGTCCTTCATCGTGACCTTGGGTTGCCAGGCAATCCTGCCGGGCAACATGGCCGGCTCACCGGGGATGTTGTTGATGCCCTCCTTCCATGTGGCGAGCACGGCGACTTTCGTGTCTTCGCGGTACAGGACGATGGCATGGCTGTAGCGCTTGTCTTTGAAAAACCCGAGGTTGCCGTACTGCAGGCGCGCGCCGGTGAGAAATGCGACTGCGTCCGACCAGCACGGCGATTCACCGGAAATTCCCCACAGCACGCTGCGATCGATGATGCCGTCGGGAAACAGGATCCTGAACGCCACCCACGCCGCGTTTGCCGCGTGCGTCGTGCCCTCGCAATCGTGCCCGTGGAACCGCACGAGGTCTTTCAAAGTGGCCGGATAGGTGTAGGGATAATAGCGGCCCTGCGTGCCCTGGGTGGCCAGCATCTCGAATACGGGCGCGTACGGCCTGGCCACCATCGAGGCATACCAGGTCGGACTGCGGTCCGGCGCTTCCACTCCGGTCTCGATGAAAATCGTCTCGCCCGTCTTGTAGGTGGGCTCGGCGGCAAAGGCACTGGCGGCGAGCAGAAGGAAAATGCCGCAAATGCGTATGGCGGGCCGGCAGCACTCGTGCTTGATATCCATCATGGTTTCTCCAATGGCTTGGGCGACGGCGGCAGCACTGGCATTCATGCCGCACGCCGCGGCAGCAGCAATACCAGCGACAGCGCAGCAAACGCCGCCCCGGCGTAAAACGTCGTCATCGCTCCCAGCGTATCCCACAACAGTCCGGCCAGCACGCTGGCGAACAGCATCGCCGTGCCGCTGACCAGATTGAAGCAACCAAAGGCCGTACCCCGCAATTCCGGTGGCGCCGCGGCGGCTACCATGGTCGACAGCAAACCCTGCGTCATACCCATGTGTACGCCCCACAACACCACGCCGAGCGCGACCGCGGCAAGGCCCTGGGCCTGCGCCAGCACCACATCCGCGGCGATCAGCAACATCAGACCCGAGATCAGCAGCGTGCGATGGCTGACGCGGTCCGCAAGGCGGCCGAGCGGAAAAGCCGAAAATGCATAAACCACATTCATAACCACCAGCACCAGCGGCGCCCATGCATCAGCGAGCCCGAAATCCCGCGCCCGCAGGATCAGGAACGCCTCGCTGAACCGTGCCAGCGTAAACACGCCGCCGATTGCCACCACCCACCAGAACGCAGCACCCAGGTTGCGCAGAGTGCGCCAGCGGATCGGCGAGCGTAGCTTGCCATGCCCGGCAGGACGGTCGGGCTCGTGCACGCCGAATACCAGCAGCAGCACCGACAGTGCGGCCGGGATCAGCGCAAACCAGAATACCGTGCGAAAGTCGCCGGCAAACGCCAGCATCAGTCCGATCGCCAGCAGCGGCCCGGCAAAGGCGCCGACGGTATCGAGCGACTGCCGCAGGCCGTAGGCGGCACCACGGATTTCGGGCGGCGTCAGGTCGGCGATCAACGCATCGCGCGGCGCGCCGCGGATGCCCTTGCCGATGCGGTCCATGAACCGCGCCGCCAGCACCCAGTGCATCGTCAGGGCCAGCGCGAACAGCGGTTTGGAGAGCGCCCCCAGCCCGTATCCGAGCACCGTCAGCCCCTTGCGCCTGCCAAGGTAATCGCTGAGCGTGCCCGAGAACACCTTGACGATCAGCGCGGTCGCCTCCGCGATGCCTTCGACGATGCCGACGAAAACCATCGACGCACCGAGGCTGGACACCATGAACACCGGCAGCAGGCTGTGGATCAGCTCGGACGAGATGTCCATGAACAGGCTGACGAAGCCGAGCATCCATACGCCGCGGGGAATCCTGGCTGGCATGTCAGCGTTGTTGAGTGCTTCGCGGCTCGTCCGGTGATGCGCCGTTACTTCATGCGCGAGGGCAACCGGATGCGGCGGCCGGCGACCATGAACTGCCCCTTGCCGAGATGATGAAGGGTCTGCGGATTTTTCACCGCGGAATCGACCCAGGCCTGGACGACTTCAAGGACGAAAAAACCGTATTTGGCCACCCCCCGGGTATCGACGACACGGCATTCGAGATTGGCGTAGCACTCCGCGATCAGCGGCGCGCACACGTGGCGCGCAGGTGCGGACGTCAGGCCGAAAGCCACGAACTTGTCGACCCTGGCGCCGGTGGTATTGCCGCAGGCGACGACCTGCTTCGCCAGTTTGGCCGTCGGAATGTTGATCACGCATTCGCGGCCCGCCTTCAGCAGGCCGAACGAGTAATTCCGGTTGCTGATCACGCAACCCACCAGCGGCGGTTCGAACTCAAGCATGGTGTGCCAGGACTGGGCCATGATGTCCGTGCGGCCACGGTACCCGGTGGTGATCAGCACCACCGGCCCCGGCTCCAGCAGCCCATAGACCCGGGACAGCGGAAAGGATTTTTTCGCCATCAGGACAGGCCTGCGCTAGGGCCGGGTGGGTACTCAGGCTGCCGGAGCAATTGCCGACCACCCAGGTTTCGGCAGCGCCTGCCGGAGTCACTGGAACCACGAGGAGCCACCGGCATCCCGATATTCCGGTTTATTCGGGATAGGAATCGAACGCGATGGCGTCTGCGTCGCAACCGAGCGCTTTGGCCATACCGTTGAGCGCATCCTCGGTCAATGCAACCACCGAGTACTCGGCTTCGATGCCTTTGGCGGCGAGGAAGGACTTGGCCCTGTCGCCGGAAGTCCAGGTCACCACGAGATCAGGCTGGCCATCACCCGGGCTGCGGCTGACCGGAAAACCATCAGCTTTGCTGACAATCGCAAACATGTGCTGGCTCCTCTCCCGCAGACGCGCCGACTCGGGGCAACCCGCTCTGAAGGCCGGGAATCGATGCCATCTTAATTGGGGGGGTTTAACGTCGCAAGCCGGCCAGCGGGCCGCAGGCCGTCAGCGGCCGAGCAATTCGAGCTCGATACCGCGCATCCTGACGCGGTCCCCGACCCGGAAACGACCGCCATCGCGGCGCTGCACGACGGAGTAAGCGCCGTTATCGAGGCGCACCGTGATTTCGTAATTGGATTCGGAAAAACGCGCACGCATTTCGGGCGTACCGACGCCGCCGACAAAAGCCCTGTCGTTGGCACTTTCGCTCATGGGCAGCGCCACCACGGCACCGACCCGGAAATCGGTGGTCGGGCCGCTGCTCAACGGGGCATTCTGAAATCCCTGGGGAACAGCAACCGGTCGCTGGCTCTGCGTTTCGCGAATTGCGGTGATTACACCGCAGGTCGCGCAGGTCTCGGCAGACCCGGCCCTGGCGGCGGCCGGAGGCGGGGCATGCCTGAAATCCGGGATCTGGATATCCGGGAGCCGGGTGTACTGCGCGTAAGCTGCCGGCAATGCCAAAATCAGCAGCACGATGCCGACACAGCGCATGGCACGCGCTTGCGTACGCCTTGCAATAATCATGTTATTCCGAGAGCGCCTGGACAAAGTACGCCGCGGAGAGCAACAGACTGGGCGGGCCAAGGGCGCCAAGCCACTGGGCATAGATCTTGTCGATGCCGCCGGAGCGATACAGACCGGCGAGGACTCTATTGACCGCGAGCCGGAAGTCCGCGTCACCGCGCGGCAGGGCGAACGCGTAGGGCTCGACCGAAAAATCCTCGTCGAGCAGCTTGTACGCACCCTGCTTCTTGCCGCTCGCAAGCACCATACCGATCAGCACAATGCGATCCGATGCGAAACCGTCCACGTTGCGCTGTTCGAGCAATTGCAGGCCGGCATCGCGTGCCTTGACGACGGCGATGTCGACCTTGATGCCGCGTTGCTTAACCGCCTGCCGCAGCACTTTTTCGGTCGTGGTACCCGCAATCACGGCGATCCGTTTGCCATTGAAGTCCGCGAGCCGTTTGAGATCGGTGTCGACGGAGGTCATGATGCTGCCGCCATCGACGAAGGTAATGAGGCTGAAGTCGACTGCCTCCTGCCGCGACAATGTCCACGTCGTCGTGCTGCACTCGATGTCCACCCGTCTGCTGCGAACCGCATCCAGGCGGTCCTGTATGGTCAACTCGACCCAGCGGGTGTCCAGCTTTGCGAGCTTCAGCTGGGCACGGATGCCGTCGGCGATCTCACGGCACAACGCGACGGAGTAGCCCTGCGGCTGCCCACCGGCATCCCGGGCGGAAAACGGAGCGCTCCCGGCCACGTAGCCCATGGTGATGACACCCGTCTTGCGAATCTTGTCCAGCGTGCCCGACTGAGCCCAGGCCGACGTCGCAAACAGCCCGGCAAGGACCAGGCAAAACAGCGCTCGTAATTGCATGTGCAACCTTTCTTGGACGGATGGACGCCGGCTGCCACAGCGCCGGACCGGTGTCGCTTATTTCTTCGCAGGTTTGCTGCCGGGCATGGCGAATTGCCACTGGCCATTGGCCACTTTGCAGAAGGTATAAGTGCCGCGCTGAAACCGGTCTTTGGACTCGGATTCAATGACGACCTCGCGGCATTGGCGCTTGCCGTCGGTCGTACGTTTACCCGGCGTGATCTTGCTGGTGAACTGGGTTTTCGGCGCCTTCCACTCCACCGTAGTGCCCTCAGGCCCCTTGTCCAGCACATTGGTAATCGCGTTGCTGAACGCTTGCACCTCGTCGGCCGTCAACCGCGTCATCGGCGCATCCTTGAACACGTTCATGTTGACGGCAAACGCCGGCGCAGCGAACGCGGCCAGTGCAATCAAAAAATATCGTATTTTCATGATAATTTTCGTTATCCCGCTTGAATGAACTGCGCCGATATCCAGCGAAAAATTACCGCAGGACGCCGTGGTGAAGTATAGGGGATTGGACAGAATTCCGCCTAATGCCACGATCTTGCCAGCCATCGGGCAGCGCGTGTGTGCAAATCGAGATGGCGCAGCGGAACGGCCCCGCGCGCCTGATCAGCCGTCGCGCTTGAGTACAGCCTCGATCTCCTCAAGCGGCACCTTGATGTTCAGCCCGGCGCGCTCCTGCTGCAGGATCAGGTACGAGCGCGAATCGCGTTTTTCCCAGCCGCGATTGAGCGCCTCGGTCATTTCCGCATAAGTCATGTTGGCCAGCCGCATCGGCACGCCGATTTCGCGCGCGAGTTCGGTGGCCAGCGTGACATCCTTGTGGGCAAGCGCCAGCGCAAACGCAGGCGGATCGAACTTGCCCTGCAGAAACTGGTCGCCCATGCGGTCGAACGAGCGCTTGCGTCCCAGCGCGCCCTGACGGATGGCGGCCCACAGCGGCAGCGGCTCAACGCCGGCCTTGACACCCATCGTGAACAGTTCGGCCAGTGCGAGCTGCATGGCATAGCCGGCGCAGTTGTGCACCAGCTTCGCCACCGAGCCCGCGCCGATCGCGCCGATGTAGATCACCTGGTCGCCCAGCACATCGAGCACCTTGCGGCAGCGGTCAAACACCGCCTGGTCGCCGCCGACCCACAGCGCCATCTTGCCGGACTTCGCGCCGCTGGGTCCGCCGCTGACCGGCGC
>Ga0105107_10001370_pt1 | contig 15778 bp, 13 predicted proteins | sample PPLLaktember2015_6_FD_79335 | JGI IMG/M metagenome (GOLD analysis project Ga0105107, IMG submission 79335) | Freshwater sediment microbial communities from Prairie Pothole Lake near Jamestown, North Dakota, USA - PPLs Lake P8 Core (1) Depth... | ecosystem: Environmental > Aquatic > Freshwater >...
CTACGACTTCGCGGGCGGCTGCCCCCGGCTGCTGAGCCTGCTCGCGGATCGCAGCCTGCTCGCCGCCTTCTCCCGCCAGCTCCGGCCGGTGCCGCGCGCGCTCGTCGAGGCCAAGGCGAAGGAGATGCACGCCGCGCGCACCGAAGGGCTGGAGCCGCTGCTGGAGAGCTCCGATGGGTGAGATCACCGAGGCCCTGCGCCGCGCGCGCGAGAGCGGACCGCTGGAGCCCGACGCCAAGAAGGGCCCGGACCGGACGGAGTCGCGCCCCGCGATGCGGAGCGCCCTCCCCGCCACCGGCCCGAGCGGCCAGCCGCCGCGCAGCGAGCGGCACCTGCTGGTCCCGGAGGATCGCGCGGGCGAGTGGGCGGCGCGCGCGGTGCTCGTCGACCGGCGCGGCGCCCTCGCCGAGACGTTCCGGCACCTCGCGCTGCGGATCCGCAAGGAGCTGGAGCGCCGCAAGGCGCGCAGCTTCGTCGTCGCCGGCCCGCTGCGCGCCGAGGGCAAGACGACCCTCGCCTGCGACCTCGCCCTGGCCCTCGCCTCGTTGACGCCCGGCCGCCGCGTCGCCCTCGTCGACCTCGACCTGCGCCGCCCGAGCATCGCCGAGGTCCTGCGCCTTCCTGACGGCGCCGGTGTCGACGACTACCTGAGCGGCGAGGCCGACCTGGCCGCCGTGCGCGTCTCCGTCGACGCGCCGGAGCTCGACATCTTCCCGGCGCGCCGCGCGCGGGCGGCCGCCCACGAGCTGCTCGTGAACGGCACCCTCACCGCGCTCGTCTCGGAGCTGGAGCGCCGCTACTCGGTCGTGGTCTTCGACACGCCGCCGGCGCTGCTGGTGCCCGACGTCAAGATCCTGCTCGAGCACGTGCGCAACTACGCAGCCGTCGGGCGCTCCGGGAAGACCCGGCGCCGGTCCTTCGAACACATGATCGAGACCCTCGGCCGCGACGGCCTGCTCGGCGCGATCCTGAACGAAGGGCAGCTGCCGACGGCCTCGCACCAGTACGGCTACTACGCGGATCCGGGACCCGAGGCGGCGGAGAGCTGAGCATGGAAGACGAGTTCTCCGACGCGCCGGCCAGCACCGCCGTCCCCGGCTTCCTGACCGACCCGAAGGGCGTGCTCGCGCGCCGCGGGCGCTGGATGGCCGTGGCCGCAGTCGCCTTTGCCGTGGTGGCCGCGACGGTCATCAGCTTCCTGCCCCAGAGCTACGAGGCCAGCGCGCGGCTGCTGTTTTCGAGCCAGCGCATTCCCGAGGAGTTCGTGCGTTCGACGCTCTCGGAGAGCGTGGACGAGCAGGTCAACGCCATGATCGGCGAGGTCCTCTCGCGCGAGTCCCTCGACCAGGTGGCCTCCACCCATGGCATGGCGCGTCCCGGAGAGCCGGTCAGCGCGGAGATGCTCTGGGACCTCCGCGAGGCGATCGAGATCGCACCCGAGCGCCTCGTGACCGCGGACCGCCGCGAGCCCAGCTACATCTATCGGGTGACCGTGACCTGGGGCGACCCGGAGGTCGCCGCGGCGATCACCAACGACTTCATCGGCCGCTTCATCACCGCCCACGGCGAGCGCCGCGCGCGCCAGGTGCGGCTCGCAACCGAGTTCCTGCGCCGCGGGCGCGAAGAGGCGGAGACGGCGCTGCGCGCCCAGAGCGCGCAGATCACCGAGTTCAAGGAGCGCCACCGCGGCGAGCTGCCCGCCGAGCTCTCCACCAAGCTCGCCAGCCTCGAGCGCCTCCAGCAGCAGCGCCAGTCGCTCGCCCTGCAGATCTCCGACGCGGAGGGCCGCCTGCTGATCGTGCGCAGCGCGTCGGGCGGCCCCGGCTCGCGCGCCACGCTGCTCGCCGATCTCCGCACGCGGCTCGTGAAGGAGGAGTCGATCTACACGCCCGAGCATCCCGCGATCGTGTCGCTCCGGCGGCAGATCGCGGAGCTCGAGGCCGCGCCCCCCGAGCCGGTGGAGCGAGCTGCCGGAGCCGACCCGGCCGCTGCGGCGGTGGAGCGCGAGCTTGCGACCCTGCGCAGCCAGCTGGCGGAGATCGACCTCGAGATGAAGCGCCTCGACTCGGAGGCCGCGCAGATCCCGGCGCGACAGGAGGAGCTCGAGGCGATGCTCGGCCGCGAGGAGGTGCTCCGCGAGGCCTTCACGGAAGCGTCGCGCAAGCTCCAGGAAGCGGAGCTGGCCCAGAACCTCGAGCAGGCGCAGCAGGGGATCCGCCTCAGCCGCCTCGAGGAGGCGGTGCCGCCGGACTCGCCCAAGTACCCGAAGCCCCTCCTGCTGCTCGGCGCGCTGCTGGGATCGCTCGTCTTCGGCGCCGCGATGGGCGTGCTGCTCGAGCTCTTCGACCCGGTCGTCCTCACCCGCGCGGACCTCGAGGTCGCTACCGGGCTTCCCATTCTCGGGATCGTTCCCCGCGCACGCTGAGGGCCCAGCCCGCACCCCCGGACCGCCTGTGAGGGGGGTCACCGGACCCCTCCCCCTCCCGTCCGATACCGGACCGTGGGTGGGACGCGCCTCGGCGTCCGCCGAATCGGGGGGAGGGTTCCGATGGTTCGCGCTCGCCGTTCTACACGCCGCGTGGCCTGCGCACGGTGGCTCACTGCGACCGCGCTGGCGGGGCTCGCCCTCTCCGCGGTGCGCGCCGACGCGCGCACCGAGACGATCCGCTGGACGCACTCCGAGCCCCAGCGTGTGACGGGATTCCGGATCTACCTCGGCCCCGGCGCCGCCACGTTCCCGTCGTCCCTGAACGTCGGCCTGCCGGCGCCTTCGGGAGGCGTCTACTCCGCCACGGTGTCGCTCGGCGACAGCGAGCTCGCCTACGCGGTGATCACCGCCCTCGGCTCCGCGGGCGAGGAGAGCATCTACTCGAACGTCCGCACGCTCACGCCCCCCGCCACCGAGCCGCCGCCGCCCGATCCCGATCCCGACCCGGACCCGGATCCCGAGCCGGTCGGTGACGCGGTCTGGTCGAGCAACTTCGAGAACGTGGCCGTGGCCGGAAATCCGGGCGGCTGGATCGACACCAAGGAACGCCACTCGCTCGCCGTGAACGACGCGCTCTTCAAGGTGGCGAGCATCGGCGGCAGCAAGGCCTTCGGCACCACCTCGACGCAGCCGAACATCCACTCCCATTACGTCACCGCCGAGAGCGAGCGCTGGACGAGCTACGAGTATCGCGGGCGGATGCTCCTGACGGACGCCGCGGGCGGCATCGGCGTGACGGCGCTGAGCCAGTATCCGCGCGCCGACGCCTACTACCGGATCCGCCGGTACTACGGCAGCGGCAACACCTTCTTCAAGCTCTCGCCCCGTCCGGAGAGCCGAACGCTCGAGTGCGCGAGCAACTCGACCGGCGTGAATCCCAGCCCGAACAGCTGGTACCGGTTCCGAATGCAGGTGAACGCGACGGGGAGCGGCACGATCGTCCGCGGGCGCGTCTGGCGCGACGGCGCGACCGAGCCCTCCAGCTGGCAGATCGACTGCGTGGACCGGAACGCCGCGCGCCTGACCTCGGGCGTGCCGGGTGTCTGGAGCCTGGGCAAGGGCAGCAAGTACTGGGACGACCTCGAGATCGTGCCCCTCGACAGCGCGACCGCCGGCGGCGGCGGGAGCGACCCCGGCCTCGGGCTGCCGGCCGCGCCTCTGATCCTCGACTGATCCCCTCCGGGGAAACGACACCTCGGGGGCCCCTCCGGTAACCTACTCGCGGGGGCCGGGCGGCCCCGGGGTAGTCGGACGGGATGCGAGTCAGATCGGCCGCTAGCGCACTCCGCGTGCGCAGGACGTCGCTGCGCGCCCACGATTCGGACGCCGGGCCCGAAGGCAGGGAGGCGGGTCCCGAAGGCGGGCGCGCACGGATCCTGCTCGTCCTCCCGTGGCTCTGCCTGGCCGTTGCGCTCTCCCCCGCGCTCCTGGAGCTGGCCCGTCATCTCGGAGCCGCGCCCTGGGCTGGCTACACGGCCGTCGTGGCCGCGCTGTTCGGGATCACGGTCGCCGCGGCGCCCGAGGACGCTCCCCGGCGCCGCCCGGGCCTTCTGCTCCTCGGCGCCGCGATCACCACTCAGCTGCTCGCCGCGGCCGCCGGGCCCCCGGGGCTGGGACGGCTCGCGCTCCCGCTCGGGATCACCGGTCTGGCCTGCTGGCTCGGGCGCCCGGCACCGCGCGTCGCGGCGCTGAGCGTCTTCCTCGTTCCCGTTCCTTACACCGTGGTCGCCGCCCTCAGTCCGGCGCTCGAGGCGTCCCTGCTCCAGGCCGCCGCCGCCCTGGCTTCGCCGCTGGCCGGAGGGGGCCTCGGAGCGGAGGGTCGAGTCCTGCGCGGTGGCGCTGCCGAGTTCTGGGTGCGACCTCCCCACGGTGGGCTGCCCCTGGCTGCGCTCCTGGCCGCCGGCCTGGCCCTGCGGGCCGTGCGCCGGGGCAAGGGGATCCTCGCTGCGGGCCTGGCGGCGGCGTTGGGCGCCGGCATCGCCCTGCCCTTACAGGTCATCGCCCTCGGAGCCGCGGTGCTCCTGGCCGCCTCCGGGCGGCCGGACACCGCCTGGGCCTGGCTCGACCGGGGGGTCGCCGTGCTGGCCGGCGCCGCCCTCCTCGCCGAGGCCGCATTCGCCTCGCGCCGGAATGTGCCGTGAAGGCGCCCCTCGGGAACGCGCTGATGCTCGTCGCCCTCCTCGTCACGGGCGCCGCCGCATGGCAACTCCGCCTGACGTCCCAGCTCGCCGTGGACGCGACGCCGCTGACCGCGGTCCCCCTCGAGGTCGACGGCTGGAGCGGCGTCGAGGTGCCGGTGGAGGACCAGGTCGCCGAGATGCTCCGCGCGGACTTCAACCTTCAGCGGGCCTACCGACACTCACTCGGCAACACGGTGTGGGTCTACCTCGGCTACTACGGCACGCGACGCGGCGGACGCGCCGAGCACACGCCGCCGATGTGCTACCGGGCCAGTGGCTACCGGGTGGCGGACACGCGGGTCCTCGACCTGCGCGACGCGCAGGGCTTCCGGGCGCAGGAGATGCTCGTCGAGGACGAAGGCGAGCGCCGGCTGGTACTGTTCTGGTTTCGCTCCCGCGAGCGAACGGGCATCCTGGGCGAGTTCGGCCAGCTGTTCGATCGCCTGCGAAACCGCATCTCCACGGGACGCGCGGACGGCGCCCTGGTGCGTGTCAGCGCCTCCGTGGAGAATGGAGACGTCGACGTCGTGCGCTCCCAACTCGTCCAGTTCGCGTCTCGATTCGACCGCGTCCTTGCGGACCACTGGCCCGAGGAATCCTGAAAATGCCCGCGACCCCTCTCATCCTTCTCGAGCTCAACGAGATCAACTTCGAGTTCGTGGACGAGTACGCCTCGCGCGGCGAGCTGCCGCACCTGAGCGGCTTCGTGGCTCGGCACGGGCTGCGCCAGACGTTGGCGGAAAGGCACTTCGAGCAGCTCGAGCCCTGGATCCAGTGGGTCACCGTGCACACCGGGCTCGATTACGCCCACCACGGCGTGTTCCGACTCGGGGACATCGTCGACACCGCGCATCGCCAGATCTGGGAGGTCCTCGAGGAGCGCGGGCTGCGCGTGGGCGCGATCTCGCCGATGAACGCGAGGAACGCCGTGCGCGATCCGGCCTTCTTCGTACCCGATCCCTGGACGCGCACGCCGACCGTCGGCTCCTGGGACCTGCGGCTGCTCAGCCACGCCGTCTCGGTGCTCGTGAACGACAACGCCCAGGCCCGCATGAAGCCCTCCGCCCTGCTCGCCCTCGCCGCCGGCGCGGCGCGGAACCTCCGGATCGGCAGCGCCGCGCGCAACCTCTCGTTCCTGTGGAACGGGCGGAGCTGGAAGTGGCAGCGCGCCCTCCTCCTGGACAGCCTGCTCGCCGATACGTTCCTGCGGCACTGGCGCCGGGAGCGCCCCGATTTCGCCACGCTGTTCCTCAACGCCGGCGCCCACGTCCAGCACCACTACATGTATGCGAGCCCCTGCTACCGCGGCCCCCACAAGAACCCTCCCGGCTATCTGCCCGAGGGCTGCGATCCCGTCCTCGACGCCTATCGCCTCTACGACCGGATCCTCGCCGACGTGCAGCACCGTGCGGAGGGTGCGCGGGTCATGATCGTCACCGGCCTCAGCCAGACGCCGAACCCGCGGCTCATCTACTACTACCGGCCGCGCGACCACAAGGCGCTGCTCGGCCTGCTCAAGGTGCCGTTCGACGACGTGGTGCCGCGCATGTCTCGCGACTTCCTGGTGACCTGCAGCGACGAAGCGACGGCGCTGCGTGCGGAGCGCCAGCTTGCGTCGGTCGTCTCTGCCGAGGGGGAGCGCATCTTCTCGGTCGACAATCGCGGAAGCTCGCTGTTCTGCATGGTCTGCTACACGCAGGAGATTCCGCGGGACTTCGGCGTTCGCTTCGCCGGAGGCGAGCTGGCGCAGTTCGACGAGCACGTCGCGCTGGTCACCATCGAGAACGCGATCCACAAGCGGATCGGCTACTTCGCGGACAGCGGACTCTCGCCGAAGCAGGGCCCCGATTCGATCCCGCTGGCGGAGGTGTTCGCGCGCATCCTGCAGAGCTTCGAGCCGGCGCGGGCTCCGAACGCATGATGGCCGCCGGACCCGAAGCCCGGCCGGGGACCGCGGCGAGCGCGGCGCGCTCCTTCGACGGGGTCGTCTTCCTCGCCGGCGGCGACTGGTGGTACCACAACCGCGGTCACTACTGCATGCAGATGGCGCGCCACCTCCACGAGCGCGTCCCCGTCCTGTACGTCAACTCGATGGGCGTGCGGGTCCCTCGGCCCTCGGAAGGGCGGATGTTCGTGCGCCGCGTCTCGCGCAAGTTGGCGAGCTGGGCGCGCGGCTTCCGCCTCGCGGAGCCTGGACTCGGCGTCCTCAGCTGCGTCGCCCTGCCCGGCGCGCGCGGCGCCCGCTGGAGCCGCGACGTGGCGACCGCCCAGATCGCGCGCGCGCTCCGCCAGCTCGGAATCGAACGGCCGCTGGCCTGGGTGGTCGCGCCTCCGGCCGCCGAGGTGCTGGTGCGCCTGCCGCACGCGGGCCTCGTGTACCAGCGCACGGACCGCTGGGAGGAGTTCCCGGGCGCGGACAAGAGCGCGATCCGTGCCTATGACCGGCGTCTGAAGGACGAGGCCGATCTCACGCTCTACTGCTCGCGGCACCTGTACGACGAGGAGCGCCCGGCCTGCCCCTCGGCGCGCTTCCTCGACCACGGGGTGGATGCGGCCGCGTTCGAGGCGGCCGGGCGCGGCGCCCAGCCAGAGCCGGAGGACGTGCGCGGCATTCCGCACCCTCGTGTCGGATTCGTCGGCGGCATCGACTCCCACACCTTCGACGCCGAGATGTTCGTGCAGGTCGCACGGCTGCTGCCGGATCTGCAGTTCGTGCTCGTCGGGGCCTGCTCGCTGCCCGATGGGTGGTGCAGCGAGCCCAACGTCCACCGGCTCGGCCAGCGGCCCTACGAGCAGGTGGCCGGGTACATGGCTGCCTGCGACGTGCTGATCATGCCCTGGAACCGCAACGAGTGGATCCGCGCCTGCAATCCGGTGAAGCTGAAGGAGTACCTCGCGGTCGGGCGCCCCGTCGTGAGCACGCCCTTCCCGGAGCTTCGATCCTACGAGGGGCTGGTGGCCGTCGCCGACACCCCGGAGGCCTTCGCCGCCGCGATCCACCGCGCGCTGAGCTCGCCGCCGGAGCCCGAGGCGCTGCGCGCGCGCGTGCGCACGGAGACCTGGTCTGCTCGAGCGGCGAGCCTGCTCGACCTCCTCCTCGAGCGCGGACTCCACCCGATCGCCCGGCTCGCCGCGTGACCGCGAAGGAGAGCGCCGTGCCCCGTCCCGACGTCCCGACCCGCCGCGTGCTCGGTATCGACCTTCACGCCACCACCGAAGACGAGACGGTCGAGCTCTGCGACGAGGCCATTCGCCGGCGCGAGCCGCTGCGCATCGGCATGGTCAATGCCGCCAAGTTCGTGCTGATGCGCGACCAGCCCCTGCTCCGCGACTCGGTGACCGGCTCGGACCTGGTGTGCGCCGACGGCATGTCCGTGGTCTGGGCCAGCCGCATCCTGGGCCAGCCGCTGCCGGCCCGCGTCAACGGCACGAACCTCTTCGAGAAGCTCCTGGCGCTGGCCGACCGCCGCGGTTACCGGGTGTTCCTGCTCGGCGCGCGACCGGAGATCCTCGCCGAGCTCGGCCGCCGCGTGCAGGCACGCCACCCGGGCCTCGAGATCGTCGGCAGCCAGGACGGCTACTTCAGCGACGAGCAGGCGCCGGAGGTGGCGCGCCGGATCCGCGAGGCGCGTCCCGACATGCTCTTCGTCGGCATCACTTCGCCGAAGAAGGAGATCTTCATGGCGCGCTTCGACGCCGAGATCGAGGTGCCGGTGGTGCACGGCGTCGGCGGCTCCTTCGACGTCCTGGCCGGTCTGGTGCCGCGCGCTCCCGCGAGCTGGCAGAACGCCGGCCTCGAGTGGCTCTACCGGCTGCTCCAGGAGCCCGGCCGGCTCTGGCGACGCTACCTGGTGACGAACTCCACCTTCGCCTGGTGGGTGTTCACGGCGTGGCTCCAGCGGGCCCTGCGCCGGCGGCCCGCCTGACGCGTGACGCCTCTCTCGCGCCGGCTCCTGGGGCTCGCGTGCTCCGCCGTTCCGGCGCGCTTCCAGCTCGCGAACGCGCTGGGTCCGGCGGGCGTGCGCTGCGTCCTGTTCCACGACGTCGCCTCGTCCGCGACGCCCTTCACGCGGGGCCTCGACGTCACCGTCGCGCCGGAGTCCTTCGAACGCTGCATCGCGTTCCTGGCCCGGAACTACCAGCCGGTCGATCTCGACGCGCTCCTCGCCGGAGCGGAACGGCTCCCCGCGCGACCGGTGCTGGTCACCTTCGACGACGCCTACGCGAGCGTTGCGCGCACGGCGGCGCCGATCCTCGCGCGGCATCGGGTGCCCGCGCTGTTCTTCGTGAACGCGGCGTTTCTCGACGGCCGCGAGCTCGCCGTCGACAACCTGCTCTCCTACGTCGCGGAGGCGAAGGGCCTGGGGCCGCTCCAGGCCGCCGCGCGGGCGGTGGATCCCGCCGCGCCCGCGTTCCGGGACCTGCCGGGGCTGATCCTCGGCTGGCTTCCGGGACTCTCCTCCGAGGCGCTGGAGCGTTACACCCGCGCCCTGCTCGCCGAGACCGGGCTCGATTCCGGCGCCCTCGCCCGCACGCCGGGCCTCTATGCGTCACGCGACGAGATCCGTGCGCTGGCATCGGGTGGCCTGGTCGAGATCGCCAGCCACACGCGCACGCATCGCTTCGGGCGCAGCTTGCGCGGCGCGGAGCTCGAGCGGGAGACGGCCGGCAATGCGTCCGAGCTCGAAGCGATCACCGGGCGCCCGGTCCGCGCCTTCAGCATCCCCTACGGCTCCTCGCGGGACCTCGGGCCCGAGCTGCTCGCGGCGCTCGCGCGCGCGGGCAACCGGGCCACCTTCGTCGTCGAAGGCCGGCCGAACCCGCAGCCGCTCCCCCTGGGCCGCATCGACCGCGTCAGCCTGCGCGGGCAGCGCGGCGGGGAGACGTTCCTCGAGATCGAGGTGTTGCCGCGCCTGCGGGCCTGGCGGGGCCGGCCCGTGGCTGCCGGCTACCAGTAGTTCTTCTTGCCGAGCAGCAGCCGGCGCGCCCAGTAGCGCAGCCGCTTGCGGTAGTACCGCCAGCCCCGCCACTCGCGCGGGTCGATCGAATCGCTCTGGGCGGCGCGCGCCGAGCGGCGGAGTTGGTCCGTCCACTGCTCGACGGTCTCCACGCCGTTGTACTGCGCGGTGAGCGGCATGCGCCGCAGGAAGTCCTCCTGGGTGCGGATCAAGGCGTGCGGGCAGCGCGGATCGTCGAGGTTCTCGTAGTAGATGAACGGGTAGTACCAGCCGTGGATCCAGCCGTGCTCGAGGGCCAGGTCGCGCAGGTAGCGCGTGAAGGTCTGCCCGGGCTGGAGCGACCCGTGGCGGTCGCGACAGGCGCGCTTCATCAGGAAGCAGCTTCCCTCGACCCACAGGTTCTGCAGCAGGCGATGGCCGCCGGGGAACTCGCGGATCTTCTTGTTCGCGAGCTCCGGCACGAAATCCTCGGGCTGGAAGCGCCAGCAGCCGATGGCGCCGAAGCGGTCGTACGCGTTGTGGGCCGCGATGAGCGGAGCGGTCCAGCCGAGGGGCAGCACGTTGTCGTCGTCCACCTTGCCGAGGAAATCGCCCTCGGCGTTGTCCAGCAGCCAGTTCGTGGGCTCCCAGAGCCGCTTGTTCTCGTGGCTGTGGTGGAAGCGGTGGACGCGCGGATGGTCCGCGAAGGAACGCACGACCTCGAGGGTCTCGGCGTGGTCGCCGTTGTGCCAGAGCCAGACTCGCATGCGCTCGTCGCAGGTCTCGAGCAGCCGGCCGAGAGCGATCCGCGTCGACTCCGGCGCCTGGTAGGTGACCATCAGCAGGTCGATCGTCTGGCTCACCGCGCCGCCCCCTCCGCGCCGGGAGCGGGCGGCGCCAGCAGGCCCGCCCGGTCCAGCGCGTCGGCGAGCACGCCCGCCACGACCTCGTGGCCCCGGGGCGTCAGATGGTCCGCATCCAAGAAGTACTCCCTGATCTTCCAGGTGTAGAAGCGCTCGACCTGCGCGGCGTCGTAGCCGCGGCTCCGCAGCGTCGATAGCACGACCGGGTCGTCGTACACGAGATTCTCGAAGACTTCGGTGAAGTCGACGAAGGGCACGCCCCGCTCGCTCGCGAAGTCGCGAAGGATGCGCTGGGGATCGCGGGCCTCGTGCTCGGAGAGCTGGAACGTGTAGGGAAAGACCAGCAGCATCCAGGGGAGCTTGCGCTCGCGGGTGAAGGCGTCGAAGGCCGCCAGATCCTCCAGCACGATGTCCCAGGCCTCGCGGAAGCGCGGGTTGGCCCTGCCCTCGAGCGCCATTGCGCGGATGTCGTAGGCCTCCTTCAGGACCGCCGCCTGGCGCGAGGCGCTCCGGCTGCGGACTTTCTGCAGCAGCCGGCCGAAGCCCGTCTCGTTGAACAGGTAGCCGAGCAGCGAGCTGCGGGTCTGGAGCACGCCGTGGTAGTCGAGGCCGGTGCCGCCGTAGTCGCGATTCTGCACGAAGGGCTCGGTCACGTCGTTCATGCAGAACCCGAGCACCACGAAGTCCGGCTGGAAGACGAGCGAGCGCTTCAGGGTGCCCAGCTCCTGGAACGTGGTGTAGCCGTTGACCCCGGCGTTGATCATCTGATGCGCCCGATGGCCGGTGCCGCGCTCGTCGAGTCGCTTCTCGAGCCGGCTCGCGAAGGTCTCCTCCCGGGTCACCCCCTCGCCCATCGTGATCGAATCGCCGAGCAGCAGGCCGCGCAGCTCTCCCGCGGGCTTCTCCACGGGGAAGTCGAAGTCGTGGTGCCCGTGGCGGTTGATGCGGACCTGGTCCCCTGCGCGCCCCATGCGAGCCAGCGTCATCACCTTGTTGGGGCGGTTCCGGTAGGCGAGCTCGGTGTCGTAGACCCAGAGCGAGAGGCCGAGGCCTGCCAGCAGCAGGCGATCCAGCAGCACGATCAGCGAAATCATCAGCGCCGACACGGCCAGCCCGTCGAAGCGCCGCGATCGGCCGCTCCCGACGAGCGAGCCGAGCGCGAGCAGCAGGATGCCGATGCCCGCCGCCCAGAGCGCGTAGCTCGCCAGCACGTCGGCGAAGTCCACGGCGCGGGCGCCACGGACCCAGCTCGCCGTCCAGGGGTTCAGGATCGCCGCCGAGAGCAGCGAACCGAGTCCGATCAGCGAGAAGGCGAGCCCGCCGATCTGGCGATTCGTGTATGTTGCCATCCGGCGATCTTCGATTTTCCAAGGGTCGGTGCGCGCAGGGAGCGGGCGCGAGGTCCAGCCCGGTCGGTGGCGAATTGTATCGGCCACCCACCCCTACGCCTGATTCCCCGTGGGGGCGTAGCGTCTGTCACAGTCAACGCCCGGCTGGATCCGATACATACGCCGATCACCGCCTGCGAACGCCGCTGCGGGGGGCGCGGGGGCGTAGGAGGGTTACCGCATGGCCTGGATCGTCGCGCTCGTGTTCGTGCTGCTGGCACCTGCCTCCATGGCACGAGCCGCCTGCACTCCGGATTGCTCGGGGGGCGGGACGTTCTCCGCGGGCGGGCCGTCGACGCGCGCCCCGTACTGCACCGGCAACGCGATCAACACGAAGAGCGTCAAGGGCGACACCCTGGGCATCAACCTCGGCTATTACGCCGCCGGGGACCAGTACGTCTGCGGGCAGTACGCGGACCAGACCTGGTGGGTGCAGGCCCGCGGCGCGGGCACTCCTGCGGTGGTCGTCTCCGGCACCACCCCCGCCGCCGGCAACGGGCAGAACGGCTACATGGCCAACCCGGGCCCGAACGAGAACCGCCTCGACAGCCGAGGCGCCGCCTCGGGGCCCCAGTCGAATCGCATCTACCAGAGCCCCGTCTCGCTCCCGGCGACGTTCCCCGCCTCCTCGATGCCGGTGAGCTTCATGAAGGCTCGCTCGCGGCCGAATTCGGGAACGGGAACGTCCGAGTACCCGTGCGCGGACGGCTCGAGCCGCTCGTGCCTCGAGTACGTCGACATCTTCACCTTCGTCGCGGCGCCGCCCGACTCGGACGGCGACGGCCTGACCTCCGACGAGTTCCGTCCCGGCTGGGCCGGTAGCGCCGCGGACAAGCTGCGGCTCAACACGTCCGCGATGGACCAGCGCCTCGCCGACTGGCCGTCCCTCGCGCGCACGGGGCTGAGCCTTCCGAGCCTCACCGGAGCCCGCGACGCGCTCCAGCATCCGGTCCCGCAGTACATGTACGGCGTCTTGAACCGCAGCGACATCGAGGTGCCGATCGCCTCCACCTACTACCCCGGCGTCTCCGGCTCGGGCGGCGGCTACCAGGGTGACGTCAACACCGTCGGCACGACGGCGATCCTCCGGCTGCTCTTCGACGACGTCGCTCCGCGCCAGGAGAGCCCCCGCAGTCCGGGTCGACAGGGCCTGATCAACTGGGCCCAGCGCGGCCTGGACTACTACCAGCTCTACAAGCTGGGCCATGCGTGGGGCTGGGACGCCCCCACCGCCGGCTGGGGCGGCATCTTCCACGGGCACAAGGTGATGGCGCTCGGCGCCGCGCGCCTGCTCGGCCACTCGGCGCTCGTCGGCATGATTCAGGCGGGCGAGCGAGTGTGGTTCGAAGACATGCACGTCTACCGGTCGAGCGCAGACGGGCGAGTCTACTGGGGCATCACCGACCACTCGTTCTGCTCGAGCGCGGGCCGTTGCGGCAGCGGCAGTCCGTTCTGCGCCGCGGTCTCGGACACCTGGGACGCGAACTGCTGCGCCAACACGGACAAGCCCGGCTACCCCTTCCAGCACTTGAACGGATCTCCGGGCTGGAAGCTCATCGTCGAGCTCACCGGATCGCGCGCGCTCTGGGACAACAACGACTCTCTGGAGCTCTACGAGCGGTCCTGGGCGGGAACGCGAGGTCCGGGGCACGTGAAGAAGAGCCCGGCGGGCCAGTACTGCGGCGCGAGCAACCAGGGCGGCAACACCAACCGGGACGTGATCTCGGTGAACGGCGCGGGCTACTACCGCTGCAACCTGTGCGAGCAGATGTGGCCCAAGTTCGGAACGTCCTCGAGCCCGCCGCCTCCGGATCCGGACCCCGATCCGACCCCGGACCCGGACCCCGACCCGATTCCCGACCCCGACCCGACGCCCCAGCCGCTGCCGCCGCCCGTCCAGCTCACGCCGTAGCGACTCGCTTCGGGAGCGCGTCCGCCGGCCGCCGGTATACTCGCGGCCGGCGGACCTCCTCGCGGGCGCATGGACCTCTCGATCGTCATCGTCAGCTGGAATACCCGCGAGGTGCTGCGGGGCTGCCTCGCGTCGGTGTTCCGAGAGACCCGCGACGTCGACTTCGAAGTGATCGTCGTCGACAACGCGAGCAGCGACGGCACGCTCGAGATGCTCGCCGCCGACTTCCCCGCGGTTCGCGTGCTGGCGAACCCGGCGAACCGGGGGTTCGCGGCGGCGAACAACCAGGGCATCGCCCTGGCGCGGGGCCGCTTCGTGCTCCTGCTCAACAGCGACACGATCGTCCTCGACGGCGCGCTCCAACGCGCCGTGCGCGCCGCGGAGGCGGCGCCCGGGGCCGGCGTCGTCGGCTGCCGCCTGCTGAACGCCGACGGCTCCCTCCAGCCGTCCGCCTTCCAGGCGCCGAGCCTCTCGAACCTGCTGCTCACCTTGCTGCACCTGCCCGGGCTCTTCCCGCGCTCGCGCTGGCTGGGCAAGGAGCGCATGACGTGGTGGCCCCACGACGACACGCGCGAGGTCGAGGTCGCCGTCGGCGCCTTCATGCTGGCGCGGCGCGAGGCGATCGCGCAGGTCGGGGGCATGGACGAGCAGTTCTTCATGTACGGAGAGGAGGTGGACTGGTGCCTGCGCATGAAGCGCGCGGGCTGGTGCGTCCTCTTCACCGCCGAGGCGGAGATCATCCACCTGGGCGGCGCCAGCTCGCAGCTCGTCGGCGACGTCATGTTCCTGCAGAACCACGGCAGCGTGCTGCTGCTCGTGCGCAAGCACCGCTCGCGCCCATACTACCTGGCCTATCTCGGCCTGACCGTGCTGCTGCTCGCCGCCCGGAGCCTGGAGTGGAGAATGCTGGAGCTGCTTCCGTCCCGGCGAGAGGTCGCGGGCGCAAACTCACGCCGCTTTGGCGAGGCGCTCGGAAAGCTGCTCCGCGGCGGGCCCGAGGCGCTCTGCCGCCGCCCGGCTCTCCCCGACGCCGCGCCCCGCCCTGCCAGCGAGGGGCTCGATCAGGCGGGGTGACCGCCCCCGCTCCGGGGACGCATCAGCGAGCCCAGGGTGGCGTGCGAAGCGGCCGGGACCTCCAGCTCCGCACCGTCGAGCGGCGGCGGTTGCGCGCGCCGGCGCGCACCCGCCCGTGCGACACGCGCCGGCTGGGCGCGCACCGCAGCGAGCAAGCTGGCGGAGATCGCGAAAGCCAGGAACCAGGCCACGAGAAGCTGCCCGAAGTAGGAAGCGGCGCTCATCGCGACCGCGTGGCCGAACAAGCAGAGTCCCACCGAGAACGCGTAGATCGACTTCACGCGCTCCTCGCGGACGGCCCGCATGACCTGTCCCACCTGGCGGAACGCGAAGGCGAGCACGACGATCAGCATCACGAACGTCGCGAGGCCTCCGCGAACGCCCTCGAGGATGTAGACGCTGGTGACGTCTTTGAGCGCATTGCCCCATTGCCGGGTCGAGCTCATGCCGAGCAGCCACCAATCGCGGAAGCTGCGGATGAAGGCGTCGGTCAGCAGGTAGCGGTGATAGCCCGTCGACCCTCCGACCACGCTCACCCGGGACATCAAGTGCCAGACCGGCTTGTTCATCACGAGGTGGAGGCCCACGAGCGTCGCCACCGACCCCCAGCGCAGCCAGCGCAAGTGGAAGCGGATCGGGAACAGCAGCGCGCCGCCCAGGCAGGCCGCCACCACCAGAATCGGCGTGCTCGACGAGCATGCCGCGACCACGAACAGGCAGGAGGCCGACCCGACCGCCACCAGGGCGCGGCTCGCGCCGGGCTGCCACCAGCGCGCGACCGCGATGGGCAGCAAGGTCGCCCAGAACACCCCCGCGATGATCGGATGCTGGAAGGCGCCCTGGCAGCGGAGCCGCCCCTCGCGCACGACCGTGAACTCGGGGACCCCGCCCATCATGGAGAAGGCGTTGTGGCCGGTGGACCATTCGACGGCGAAC
>Ga0105107_10001371_pt1 | contig 15777 bp, 12 predicted proteins | sample PPLLaktember2015_6_FD_79335 | JGI IMG/M metagenome (GOLD analysis project Ga0105107, IMG submission 79335) | Freshwater sediment microbial communities from Prairie Pothole Lake near Jamestown, North Dakota, USA - PPLs Lake P8 Core (1) Depth... | ecosystem: Environmental > Aquatic > Freshwater >...
GCAGGCGCACGTTGTTGCCGGCGCTGAACGACATGCCGACGATCTCCTGCGCCGCGGAATCGCCCACATCGGGCAACTGCGCGCATCCCGCCGCGAGCAACCAGCAGCTGATGGCAAGAAAGCGTGTCATAGGATGAACACTACACGCCATGAACGTCTTGCCTGAGTTCGTCAGCGCGCTTTGCTCGACGCAAGAAGGAAAAGGGCCCGCCGCGCTGGCGGCAGGCCCCCGCAACGCCATTGCCGGCGTTGGTTTGATGGGTGAACTTCGGTCAGCGCAGCATGCGGCTGACGAGGAAACCAACGACCGCGGCGATGCCCACCGATTTCAGCGGATTGGCAGACACGTAGCTGCACGTGTCCGACACCAGTTTCTTCTGCGCTGCGTTCAGGCTCTCGCCCTGCTGCGCCAGCCATTGGGCCGCGGGGGCGGCGGCGCCGGCCGCGCTGTCGACCGCTTCGTGCGCCATGCCCGCTACCCGCTCGATCGCGGGTTTGGCGGCTCCGGCAATCGAGTTGACGGCGGCGTGGGCACTTGTCGAGGCCTTGTTCAGGGCGTTGTCAGCGCTGTTTGGCATGCCGGCAGCACCGGGCGTATTGACGCGTAGTGTGGATTCCATTTGCAGCTCCTGTTCGGTTGGCGGATGACTAGTTGAAGATGAGGTAGATGATCACCAGCACGATGACCGGCACGCCCAACACCCATCCAAGAAAGTACTTGCCCATGTTCGATACTCCAATTGAGTTGATTTGGCGTCGCCCTCAGACAGTACGCAGCGGCGCAGGCGAGATCCGTTCGTTGGCGCACGATTCCGGCGTTGAAAAGAAAAAGGCCCCGCTCGCGCGGGGCCCCAGGTTCCGTGCTGCTGGACGATCGCTTACTGGGCAGTCCTGGATCCGGAGATCTCGATCATGACGCGGCGGTCAGGCTGCAGGCAGGCGATGTTGGCCTTGTTGTTGGCGTCCTTGCAGTCTACCGTTTCCGTGCTGGGCTGCGTTTCACCCACGGCGCTGGTCTGGATGCGATCGGCCGACATGCCCTTGCTGACGAGATAGGACTTGACCGTGCTGACGCGCGCCTCGGAGAGCGCCTGATTGGAAGCCTCCGAACCCATGCGATCGGCATGCCCGATCGCGACGATGGATTTCGACTCCAGATCCGCGTACTTGCCGACAAACGCGTCGAGGGATTCACGGCCCGACGGACGCAACTCCGACTTGCCGGAGTCAAACAGCACATCGGCGTCGAACGTGACGTTCTCGGTTACCACCACCGGCGCCACGGGCGCCGCCGCTACAGGCGCCGCCGCTACAGGCGCCGCCTCTACAGGCGCCGGGACCGGGGCTGCAGCTACGGGTTCCGCGACGGGCGCGACGTACTGCGCGACCGGCAACGGGTCGTGGCACGCGGCGTTCCACGCAGGCGCCGGGCCGAAGGCACTGTGCACGCACTTGCCATCGCCGCTCCTCACCGGCTGGCCCTGCGAATCCATGAGCAGCGACTTCTCGTTGATGTCCATGGCCTGTGCGCCAGCGGCCAAGGGGAAAGCGCCGAACGCCAAGGCGCAGGCGAGGGTCAGTGCGGCTTGCCGCTTGCTGAATTGGTTTTTCATGGGGATGTTCCTTCTATGACAGCTGTGCTGTGGTTCAGAAAAAAGGTACTGAGTGGTCACGCGCATAGTATGCAAGCCGAGCCGAGAGTCATCTGCTGGGTAGCGCACATACCCCGGCGATTTCGAAAAGGCGAGTTGGAGCGGCTTACTTAAGGGGCGGCAGCGGACGGCTGCCGCGCAAGATCGACGATCATCACCAGGTCTTCGCCGAAGCGCCGAACGTCCAAAGCGCGCATCAGCGCCTGCTCCTGCGCCGCCGATTCCAGCCGCAGCAGGCACAACGCCCAGCGCTTCTCGGCCTCCGCCATCGTCAGGACATCGATGTACGCGACTTTGCCGTACTCGGCGCACAGTTCATTGATCGCGGACCGCAGGCTGACGGCGTCGCCGCAGCCTGTCAGCGTTTTCATCCGCAGCTCACCCGCCCTCATGACGGCTTCGCCAGCGGCAGGCTCACCGTCAGGGTGGTGCCGGTGCCGCGCGTGCCTGTGACTTCGCAATTTCCCTCGTAGTTCCGCGCACGGGCGCAAAGGGCGGCGATGCTGCCAGTGCCTGAAGCGGGGGTCGCCTCGCCCAGTCCGGTGCCGTCATCGTGCACTACCAGGGTCACTTCGTACGGCGTGAGGGTGAGCGCGACCGCCACGCGGCTCGCGCCGGAATGGCGAGCAACGTTGCTCAACGCTTCGCTGTACACGTCGTACAGGGTCTCGGCGTAGCCCACGGGCAGGTCGCAGCCCGCCGTATCGTTCACGGTCAGCTCGTAGCGGATGCCCGTACACTTCTGGAACTGTCGCAGGTGCCACTCGACCGTCGCGCCCGGGCCCAGCGTATCCAGCAGGACCGAACCGAGCTCGGCGGAAACCTGCCGCGCCCAACCGCTACTGCGCCGCAGGCGCCCGATCGCCTCGTTCACTCGGCCATTGACCCGCTGCGGCATGTTGGCGTCCGCCTGGATCGCCGAGCGCAGCTGCATTGTGATCGAGGTGAGCGTGTCTTCGATCTGGTCGTACATGGCCCGCGCGAGATGGCGTGGCATGTGGCCTCCGGCGGTGTCCCTGTCGCGCCCGCGGCAGTAAACAAGGCCCGGAATGGGGTTGCCATTCCGGGCCAAGGACTGCAAACGCCCCACCAGGGAGGGAGTGGGGCGCCCGGGCATACTTTCCCGCTTCTGCCCGCCCTTATCTGTGCGATACCGCACGTCCGACCGGGGCGGGGGGAATTGCAACTACTTAATCTGCATGTCGTTCTTGACCGAGGTGACGCCCTTGACGCTGCGCGCGACCTTGACGGCCTGCTGCATGGCCGCGTTCGAGCTGACGAAGCCGCTCAATTGCACCTTGCCCTTGAAAGTCTCGACATTGACTTCAGCGGCTTTCACCACCGGATCTTCGATCAGGGCGGCCTTCACCTTGGTCGTGATCCAGGTGTCGTCGAAGTACTCGCCGGTACTTTCCTGCTTGGCGGTCCCCGCGCAGCCGAGGACCGATGCGGCCACCAGGGCGAGGAGAAATGCTGAGAATCGCTTCATTTGAATCATGATGTGCTCCAGTCTGAGAGTTGATGTGTCCCGCCAAGACGGCTGGGCGAGTCTGCGATTGTTCTCCGTTCGCTCGGTTCATTCCGTACGACAGCGTACAAACGCGGCCTTAGCCCTTCGGTGCCTCGAAGGTTTGGCGCTGCGCGGGCTCTTTGATGTCCACCTGGCCCTGGACCGGAGCGCCGCCGTCCTTGCGTTCGGCCGCCGTGGGTGGCGTCTGCGACCCCTGCACGGCGGGCGGTGTCGCCTGCGGCTGCTCCCTGTTCTGCGTCACGGTGGGCGGCGGCGGCGTGATGGGAGCCGCGCCCGTTTTGTCCGCGCCCTGGTCGCAGCCCGCGAGGAGCGTGGCGCTGAGTACGGCGGTGATGAAGATCGGTTTCGCGTTCATGATTTGCCTTTCCAGTCGTAGTGCGTGGCGCGCCTTTGACTGCGCGTACCGTGATTCTCGGCATCGCCGCGGCAATTTCCGTTCGCTGACGCACGCCGTCGGCCGCGCAGTTTGTTCGACAGCGCACAGAGGTTGACGCCCTCGCGCAGTGAGAATCTCCCGGGCAGCGGACCGTCTGCCGCGAACGAAGAACCGGGCGGGACGTAAGGTGATCAGTGCAAAGGCCGCAATCGAATTCCTGCCCCGGGTACTGAGCCTGTTACGGCGCGGCGGCGCCGCTGCCGGCGGCGCCATCGATGAGCCGCCCCTGCGCTCGGAGTTGCTCGGCGCCGATCAGATGGAACAATACGGCAAGGCGCTGGCGGCCTCGCACGCGCCTGGCCCGAAGCGCTCGCGCGACCTGCTGCTGGCACGCCTCGCGCAAAACGAAGCCGTGCTGCTCAAGGCCTGCCAACTGCTCACGGCGGCAATCCGCGAGGATCGGCCGGGCACCCCCGCCGGGGAATGGCTGCTCGACAACTTCCACCTGATCGAAGAGCAGGTTCGCACCGCCAGGAAGCACCTGCCCAAGGACTTCAGCCGCGAGCTGCCGCGCCTGGGCAGCGGTCCGTCGGCCGGGCTGCCGCGCGTCTACGACATCGCGCTGGAAGCCATCTCGCACGGCGACGGCCAGATCGATCCGGAGGGCTTTCGCCGCTTCATCGCCGCCTACCAGAGCATCGCCCCGCTGACCCTGGGCGAACTGTGGGCCGTGCCGATCATGCTGCGCCTCGCGCTGCTCGAGAACCTGCGCCGCGTGGCCACGCGCGTCATCGCCCATCGCAAGGGGTTGGATCTTGCCGATGATTGGGCGAGCCGCATGACGCGGGTCGCGCAGCGCGAGCCCAACAGCCTGATCCTGGTGGTCGCGGACATGGCGCGCTCCAACCCACCCATGAGCAGCGCCTTCGTGGCGGAACTCGTGCGTCGACTGCAGGGACAGAGCGCGCGGCTGGCCATGCCGCTGCACTGGATCGAGCAGCGGCTCTCCGAGCTCGGCCTGTCCACGACCCAGATGGTGCACTCCGAGAACCACCAGCAGGCGGCCGACCAGGTCTCCATCAGCAACAGCATCGGCAGCCTGCGCCTGCTCGCCGCGATCGACTGGCACGCCTTCGTCGAGACCATGAGCTTCGCCGAGCGCAGCCTGCGCGAGGATCCGTGCGGCGAATACGCGCGCATGGACTTTGCCACGCGCGACCACTACCGGCACGTGCTGGAGAAGATCGCCCGGCGCAGCGGGCTCACCGAGGAGCAGGTGGCTCGCTGCTGCGTGCAGCTGGCGCGGGAGGCCGCGGCGCGCGATGCGGGCGACGATCGCGCGGCGCACGTCGGCTACTACCTGGTCGGCGGCGGGCTGCGCCGGCTCGAAGCCAAGGTGCGGATGCACAGGCCCGCGTCCTGGGTCACGCGACGCGTCCACGGCGGTTGCCTCTATTTCGGGGCGATCGGGTTGCTGACGGCGGCCTTCACGGCCGGCCTGCTCGCGCAGGCCCACGCCAGCGGCGCACGCGGCTGGCTCCTCGCGCTGTTCGGCATCGTCGCCGCTCTCGGCACCAGTCAGCCCGCCTTGGCGCTGGTGAACTGGCTGACGACCCTGCTCGTGCCGCCTCAGCCGTTGCCGCGCATGGACTTCTCCAAGGGCATCGCCCCTGAATGCCGGACCCTGGTGGTGGTCCCGACCCTCATCTGCAGCACGCGTGACGTGGAGGACCTGGCCGAAGCACTCGAGGTTCGCTTCCTTGCCAACCGGGACGCTCACCTGCACTTCGGGCTGCTCACGGACTTCGCGGATGCGCAGCAGGAAACGCTGCCGCAGGACGGGCTGCTGCTCGATCTGGCCGCGCAGCGCATCGCGCAACTGAACGAGAAATACCGTGGCACCGGGAAGGCGGCGCACGACGATGCGTTTTTCCTGTTCCACCGGCCGCGCCGCTGGAATCCGCGCGAGCGGGTCTGGATGGCGCACGAGCGCAAGCGCGGCAAGCTGGGCGACCTGAACGCCCTGCTGCGCGGCGGCACGGTGAGCCCGTTTTCGCGTATCGTCGGCCGCATCGCGGTCCTGTCCGGCGTGCGCTATGTGATCACGCTGGACACCGATACGCAGTTGCCGCGGGACGCGGCGCGCCAGCTGGTGGGGACGATGGCGCATCCGCTCAATCGCGCACGACACGATGCCGCCACCGGGCGCGTGACCGCGGGTTACGGCATCCTGCAACCTCGTGTGGCGCTAAGCCAGACCGACGCGAACCGCTCGCGCTATGCCGGGCTGCACGGCGAGGAAGCCGGCATCGATCCGTACACGCGCATGGTCTCGGACGTGTACCAGGACCTGTTCGGCGAAGGCTCGTTCATCGGCAAGGGCATCTACGATGTCGACGCGTTCGAGCGAGCGCTGAAAGGACGCTTTCCGGAGAACCGCATTCTCAGCCACGATCTGCTGGAGGGGTGCTACCTGCGCTCCGGATTGAGCAGCGACGTGCAGCTCTACGAGGCCTACCCCTCTCGCTATAGCGCCGACGCGAGCCGCCGGCACCGCTGGATGCGCGGCGACTGGCAACTGGCCGGCTGGCTGCGCCGGCGCGTGCCCGCGGCAGACGGCAGCACGGAGGCCAATCCGCTGTCGCACCTGTCGCAGTGGAAGATCTTCGATAACCTGCGCCGCAGCCTGGTCGCCCCGGCGCTGACCCTGCTGCTCCTGCTGGGCTGGATCCTGCTGTCGCCGGCCTGGTACTGGACGCTGGCCGTGCTGGCGATGCTGCTGGTGCCCGGATTGCTCGTCTCGTGTGTCGAGTTTCTGCGCCAGCCGGAAGGCACGATGCTGCGCCAGCATGTCATCGGCGTCCTGCGCTCGGCAGGTGCGCGCCTCGCGCAGGCGGCGTTCACGCTCGCCTGCCTGCCGTACGAAGCCTATCTCAGCCTGGATGCCATCCTGCGTACCTTGGTGGGCACGCTGATCACCCGCCGGCGGCTCCTGCGATGGACGCCCAGCCAGTTCGCCGGGGGCGGCGCGACCGGATTGCTCGCTTCGCTGCGTTCGATGTGGGTCGCCCCCTACCTGTGCGCCGCCACGACGCTGGTCCTGGTCGAATCCCAGCCCACGGCCCTGGCAGCGGCCGCGCCGCTGCTGCTGCTGTGGGCGGCGTCGCCGCTGCTGGCGTGGTGGCTCAGCCGGCCGAGGTCGCGGGCGCAGCCGCGTCTTGCGCCGGCGCAAATCACGTTCCTGCGCATCGTGGCGCGCAGGACCTGGACCTTCTTCGAGACTTTCGTCGGGCCGCAGGTGCATTGGCTGCCGCCAGACAATTTCCAGGAGGCCCCTGTCGAGGCGCTCGCGCACCGCACCTCGCCGACCAACATGGGCTTGGCGCTGCTCGCGAACCTGTCGGCGTACGACTTCGGCTATGTGCCCGCCGGCCAACTCATCCAGCGCACCCGCCATGCGCTCGACACGATGCAACGACTGGAACGGCATCGCGGCCACTTCTACAACTGGTACGACACGCAATCCTTGCGGCCGCTGCTGCCGGCCTACGTGTCGACGGTCGACAGCGGCAACCTCGCGGGGCATCTGCTCACGCTGCGCGCCGGGCTGGCAGCGCTGCCGGACCAGCCGGTGCTCGCGGCCCGATGGCTGGAAGGGTTGGAGGACACCACCCGCACGCTGCTCGATGCCGCGCCGCATTGGGCGCCAGGCGCGCTGCTTGTTTTCCAGCAGGCTCTGGATTCCGCCCTGGCCCAACGGCCGTCTTCTGTGCCGTCGGCGCGCGCGGCCCTCGAGCAGCTTGCGGCGGGCAGCGCGCAGATCCTGCGCGCTCTCGACGCAGGCGCGGAGGCGGGACCCCGGCCCTGGGCGCGTGCCCTCGCCCGGCAATGCCAGGACACGCTGGACGAGCTGACCTTGCTCGCGCCGCCGTCCGCGATCAGTACGCTCACCCTTTCGACCCCGCCCGCCCTGCCCACGCTGCGCGAGCTGGCGGCGCAAGGCGTGGCGTCGGCGCGCGCCCGTATGGAGGAGATCGAGCATCTCGTGCAGCAGGCCGGTGACATGGCGCGCGCGGACTACGACTTCCTGTATGACGACGTGCGGCACCTGCTGGCGATCGGCTTCAACGTGACGGAGCGCAAGTGCGACGCCGGTTACTACGACCTGCTCGCCTCGGAGGCCCGCTTCGCGGTGTTCGTCGCGATCGCGCAAGGCCAACTGCCGCAGCAGAGCTGGTTCGCGCTGGGCCGATTGCTCGTCAACACCGGCAGCGGGCCGGCGCTGCTCTCCTGGAGCGGCTCGATGTTCGAGTATCTGATGCCGCTGCTCGTGATGCCGGCCTACGACAACACGCTGCTCGACGAGAGTTGCCGCGTGGCGGTCAGGCGGCAGATCGAGTACGGCGCCCGGCGCGGCGTGCCCTGGGGCATGTCCGAGTCCGGATACAATGCGGTCGACGCGGCACGCAACTACCAGTACCGCGCGTTCGGCATGCCCGGCCTGGGCCTCAATCGCGGCTTGGGCGGGGATCTGGTGATCGCGCCCTACGCCACGGCGTTGGCGCTGATGATCGAGCCCGAGGCCGCCAGCGACAACCTGCAGCGGTTCGCGGCCGAGGGCTTTCTGGGCAATTTCGGCTTTTACGAGGCGATCGACTACACCCCGGCGCGACTGCGCCAAACGCAGACGCACGCCGTGGTGCGCTCGTTCATGGGCCACCACCAGGCCATGACCCTGCTGTCGCTGGCGCACCTGCTGCTCGAGCAGCCCATGCAGCGGCGCTTCGTGTCCGATCCGCAGTTCCAGGCCACGCTGCTGCTGCTGCAGGAACGCATTCCGAAAACCAATGCGTTCTATCTGAGCCACCCGGAGCGGATGGATCCCCGCACCGCCGCCGACGCTCTCGAGCCGCCGATGCGGGTCTTCAACTCGCCCGATACGGCGATACCGGCGCTGCAGCTGCTGTCCAACGGACGCTATCACGTGATGGTCACGAATGCGGGCGGCGGCTACAGCCGCTGGAAGGACATCGCGGTCACCCGCTGGCGCGAGGACGCCACCCGCGACCCGTGGGGCACGTTCTGCTACGTGCGCGACGTGGACACCGGCAAGTTCTGGTCGAGCGCGTTCCAGCCGACGCTGCAACGCCCCGATTCCTTCGAGGCGGTTTTCACCGAGCAGCGCGTGGAGTTCCGCCGCCTGGACGCGGATCTCGACACGCATACCGAGATCGTGGTGTCCCCGGAGGATGACATCGAACTGCGCCGCGTCCGCATCACCAACCGGTCCAGCAGGCGCCGGCGCGTGGAAGTGACCAGCTATGCCGAAGTGGTGCTCGCCGCCGCTTCCGCCGACGACCTGCATCCCGCATTCAGCAACCTGTTCGTGCAGACCGAGGTCGTGCCCGCGCGGCAGGCCATCCTGTGCACGCGCCGGCCGCGCTCGCGCGACGAAGCGACGCCCTGGATGCTGCATCGCATGGCGCTGCATGGCGCGGAGGCCACGCAGGTGTCGTATGAAACCGACCGGGCGAGTTTCATCGGCCGCGGCAACAGCGTGAGCGAGCCGCAGGCACTGCGCGAGGACAGCGCACTGTCGGGGAGCGAAGGCTCGGTGCTCGACCCGATCGTCGCCATCCGGCAGCGCTTCGCCCTCGATCCGCTGCAGACGGCGACGCTGGACCTGGTCACCGGCATCGGCGAGAGCCGCGCCGCCTGCCTGCAGCTGGCGGAGAAGTACCAGGACCGGCGCCTTGCCGATCGCGCCTTCGAGATGGCCTGGACGCACAGCCATGTCGCGCTGCGGCAGATCAATGTCACCGAAGCCGATGCCCAGCTCTACGGGCGCCTTGCCAGCTCGATCCTGTACGCCAATGCATCGCTGCGTGTCGAAGCGGGCGTCATCGCGAGGAACCGGCGCGGACAGTCCGGCTTGTGGGGCTATGCGATCTCGGGAGACCTGCCCATCGTGCTGGTGCAATTGAAGGAACCGGCGAACATCGAGCTGGTGCGCCAGCTGATCCAGGCCCACGCCTACTGGCGCCTGAAGGGCCTCGCGGTGGACCTGGTGGTCTGGAACGAGGATCGCGGCGGCTACCGCCAGCAACTGCACGAGCAGATCATGGGCCTGATCGCGGCCAGCGTGGAAGCCGGCGTGATCGACCGGCCTGGCGGCATCTTCGTGCGTTCCGCCGAGCAGATCTCGAACGAGGACCGCATCCTGCTGCAATCGGTGGCGCGCGCCGTATTCACCGACGCGCGCGGCAGCCTCGCCGATCAGGTTCGACAGCGCGCCACGGTCGAGCCGGCCATCCCTCGGTTCGTTGCGACCAGCGCCCGCGCCGCCAAGCCGGCGCAACTTGCCGTGGCCGCACGGCGCGAACTGCTGCTGTTCAACGGCCTGGGCGGCTTCACGCCGGACGGGCGCGAGTACGTGATCACCACGACGCAGCAGCGTGCCACCCCCGCGCCCTGGGTGAACGTGCTGGCCAATGCGCACTTCGGCTGCGTGATATCCGACAGCGGCGCTGCCTATACGTGGCACGGGAACGCCCACGAGTTTCGCCTCACCCCCTGGAGCAACGACTCGGTCGGCGATGCCAGCGGGGAAGCCTATTACCTGCGCGACGAGGAGTCCGGGCACCTCTGGTCGCCGAGCGCGCTGCCCTGCCCGGGCACGGGCGAGTACGTCACCCGGCACGGCTTCGGCTACAGCGTGTTCGAGCACTGCGAGGACGGCGTGGAGACCGAACTCACGATCTACGTGGGGCTCGACATGCCGGTCAAGTTCGCGTTGCTGAAAGTGCGCAACGCCTCGGGCCGGCCGCGCCGCCTGTCCGCCACCGGTTACGTGGAATGGGTGCTGGGCGACCTGCGGCAGAAGTCGAGCATGCATGTGGTCACCGAGATCGACCCCGGCAGCGGCGCGCTGCTCGCGCGCAACGCCTACAACCCCGAGTTCGCCGATCAGGTCGCCTTCTTCGACGTGGACGACGTGACCCGGACGGTCAGCGGCGATCGCACCGAGTTCATCGGGCGCAACGGCACGCTGCGCAATCCGGCTGCCCTCGCCCGCGCGCGGCTGTCCGGCAGGGTGGGCGCGGCCATGGATCCCTGCGCCGCGATCCAGGTCCCGTTCGATCTCGCCACGGGCGCATCGCGCTTCATTGTGTTTCGCCTGGGCGTGGGTCACGGCGCCGACGACGCCAGCCGCCTGGCGCAGCGCCTGCGCAAATCGGGCACGGCCCGGGCGGCGCTCGACGCGGTGCGCCAGTACTGGCAGCAGACGCTGGGCGCCGTGCAGATCGCAACGCCGGACCGTTCGCTCGACCTGCTGTGCAACGGCTGGCTGGTCTACCAGACGCTGGCGAGCCGGCTGTGGGGCCGCAGCGGTCACTACCAGTCGGGCGGCGCCTTTGGCTTTCGCGACCAGCTGCAGGATGTCATGGCGCTGGTCCACGCCGAGCCGCAGCTGGTGCGCGCGCACCTGCTGCTGTGCGCTTCACGCCAGTTCCCGGAAGGCGATGTGCAGCACTGGTGGCATCCGCCTTCCGGGCGCGGCGTGCGCACGCACTGCTCCGACGATTACCTGTGGCTGCCGCTGGCAACCTGCCGTTACGTCCATGGCACCGGGGACAGCGCGATCCTGCAGGAGCAGGTGCAGTTCCTCGACGGCCGCGGCGTGAACCCCGGGGAGGAATCCTATTACGACCTGCCACAGCGCTCCGCGCTATCCGCGAGCCTGTACCAGCACTGCGTGCGCGCGATCCAAAGGGGCCTGAGGTTCGGCGCGCATGGCCTGCCGCTGATGGGCTCCGGCGACTGGAACGACGGCATGAACCTGGTGGGCCTGCAGGGCAAGGGTGAAAGCGTGTGGCTGGGCTTCTTCCTGCACCAGGTGTTGACGCGGTTCGCCCCGCTCGCGCGCCAGGCGAACGACGCGGCCTTCGCCGAGCGCTGCGAGCTGGAAGCCGCCCGGCTGCGCCTGAACCTCGAGGAGCACGGCTGGGACGGCGGCTGGTATCGCCGCGCCTACTTCGACGATGGCACGCCGCTGGGCTCCTCGTCCAACGCCGAATGCCAGATCGACTCCATCGCGCAGAGCTGGTCGGTGCTGTCCGGCGTGGCGCAACCCGGTCGCGCGCGGCTGGCGATGAACGCGCTCGATCGGCGCCTGGTGCGCCGGGACCACGCGCTCATCCAGTTGCTGGACCCGCCGTTCGACACCTCGGACCTGAATCCAGGCTACATCCGCGGCTACGTGCCCGGCGTGCGCGAGAACGGCGGCCAGTACACCCAAGCGGCGATCTGGGCGTCGATGGCGTTCGCCGCGCAGGGCGACGACGCGCGAGCGTGGGAATTGCTCGGCATGATCAACCCGCTGCGGCATGGCGCCTCGCCCGAGGGCGTTGCCCGCTACAAGGTGGAGCCCTACGTCGTCGCCGCCGACGTCTACGCCGTTACGCCGCACACCGGCCGCGGCGGCTGGTCCTGGTACACGGGCTCCGCCGGCTGGATGTACCGCCTGATCACGGAGTCCTTGCTGGGATTGCGGGTGACGGCAGATCGGATGCGTTTCGCGCCTTGCCTGCCGGCAGACTGGCAGGAATTCCGGATGCGCTATCGCTTCAGGCAAACCAGCTACCTCATCAGTGTGCACCAATCCGCAGGCGCAGGCGCCGAAATGAGCGTGAGCGTGGACGGCGTCGTGCAGGCGGTGCCGGAGATCCCGCTGCGCGACGACCGCCAGGAGCACCAGGTGGAAGTGAGGCTGCGGCCGCGAGTCGGCAGCGGCATGTGGGACAGCGCACCGAAAGTTTCGCGTGTCACGTCGACAATCGCTTAGGCGCTGGTCGTTCGGACGCAGCGCGAATTTAGGAGCACCACAATGACGTTGGGAAACGCTTTGCCGGCCCTGCCCTACGCCCACGCGGCGCTGGAGCCGTATATCGACGCACGCACCATGACGCTGCACCATGACAAGCACCATGCGTCTTACGTGGACAACCTGATCGCGGCTTTGGCGGATTATCCGGATCTGCAGCATCGCCCAGCCCGTTGGCTGCTGCTCAATTCGGGCGAAATCCCGGCGCCCGTGCGCACAGCGGTGCGTAACAACGCCGGCGGGCATCTGAACCACAGCCTGCTGTGGCGCGCAATGTCGCCCCGCGGCGGAGGCGAGCCGGCGGGCGCACTCGCCGATGCGATCAAGCGCGACTTCGGCAGTTTCGCGCAGTTCAAGACCCATTTCGCCGAAGCAGGAAGCAAGGTATTCGGCTCCGGCTGGGTGTGGCTCGTGCGCACGCATCAGGACGGTGGGAAGCTGCAGGTGACCACCACCCAAGGTCACGACAATCCACTGACGCAAGGTCAGTTCCCGGTGCTCGTGAACGACGTCTGGGAGCATGCCTATTACCTGAAGCACGAGAACCGGCGTCTCGATTACCTGAACGCCTGGTGGGCGATCGCCGATTGGGACGAGGCGGCACGCCGCTATGAGATGTCCGGCAACGCGGCCGCGCTGCAGCGGGAGACCGAGGTTGGGCAGCCGCTCGCTCGGGCGTGAGCCACGTTTTTGAACCCAGGAGATCGCAATGATCAATCAATCCGCAAAGCAATTGGACCAGGCCAGCAGCAGGATCGCCGCCGACTTCAGAGCCATGATCGCCGACAGCGAGGATTTGCTGAAGGCCGCGACGACGATGTCGGGCGAGGGCCTGGCGGCGGCGCGCGTGAAGTTCGAGGATAAAGTATCGCGCGCCAAGACCGCGCTGGCGGAGGCGTCGCAGCCGATGCTCGAGAAGACCCGCGAAACCGCCGCCGCCGCCAATGGTTACGTGCGCGAGCACCCGTGGTCCGCGATCGGCGTGGCCGTGGCTGCCGGCCTGCTGGTGGGTTTCCTGGCCGCCAGGCGCTAGGCGGCGCAGCCATGCGATTCGCGGCGATCGCGCTGCTCGCACTGGCGGCGAGTTGCGCCACGGTCGCCGACGCGCCGCCGACCCCGGCAGCGCCCTCTGCCACGCCTGCGGTCGTCAAACCCGCGGTCGTCAAACCCGCGGTCGTCGGGCGGAAGCAACCCGTGAAGGCCGTGCCCGAGGTCCCCAAGCCCGCGCCAACGCTCGACGTTGCGGGTCTGACAGAACGCCTGCGCAGCACCAGCGCCATTGGTGTGTTCACCAAGCTTGCACTCAAGAACCAGATGGACGACCTGCTAGAGCAGTTCCGCGCGCAACATCAGGGCGGTGGCGCAAGCGGCGTGAAGACGTTGCGACAACCGTACGACATGCTGGTGCTGAAAGTGCTCGCCGTCCTGCAGGACGACGATCCCTCCCTGGCGCAGATGATCTCGGGCTCGCGCGAAGCGATCTGGGCCATCCTCGCCGACCCGGTGAAGTTCAATGCGCTCGCCTGAGCGAAGGAGTCGATTCATGTTCGCACCCACCCGGGCCGCGGCCCTGCTGATCCCGTTGGCGATGCTGTTCACGGCGCCCGCGCCGGCCGCGGAGGATCCCGCGCTGCTCAAGGATCTGACGGCCGTCCTGATGCTGCTGGCCAAGCCCTGCGGCGAAGTGGTGAGCGCAAAGCGCCAGGCGGACAACGACCACATCGCGACCTGCAAGGATGGCAGCCGTTATCGCGTGTTCGTGGACGCCGCGGGCCGCGCTGCGGCGCAAAAACTCTGACAGTGCTCGGTGCCGTACAGAACAACGGCCCTGCAGGTGACACAGTACGCATCCGCACAGAGGATCCACTCATGAACAACATCGTCTACATCGTCGGCGCCGTCGTCATCATCGTAGCGCTGCTGTCGTTCCTCGGCTTGCGCTAAGCCCGGCCGTCGGCCGTTCGCGCGCCCCGGGCTAGCGCCCGGCGTGCAGCCGCTGCAGTTCCGCGATGACCTGGGCGATCGCCTGCTTGCGCGCCTCGGCGGAATCATGCGACCCCGGGTCGCGCCGCTCTTCGTCGCTTTCCAGCCGCGCCAGCTTGTCGAACAGCGCCAGGGCGCGCTGCGCATCGTAGCCGGCGGCAAAGAAAATCACCGCCCCCAGGTGGTCCGCCTCGCGCTCCTGCAGGCGCGCCTGCGGCCGGAACGCCACGGCATAGGAATCCTGCGCGAGAAACTCCTGCAGCGCCATGCTCGCGGTGGGCACTTTCTCCCGGCCGACGACCTGCGCCATGAACGAAAGCTTTTCCAGCGCGTGCCCGGCCAGGACGTGCGCCGCCTCGTGCGCCAGGATCAGGGCGAGTTCATCGTCCCCGAGCTGCAGCCGGTGCACGAACTTCGCATCCATCAGGATGATTTGGCCCGGAAACGCCGCCGCGCCGTGCCCGAAATCCTCGATCAGGAGGGCCCGCCAGATGGCGCCGGCGAAACGCGGGTCGACAGCGGCCACCGCCGCGCCGACCCTGGCCATCACGGTATCGACGCGGGCGTTCAGCGCCTGATCCCGGTCCAGCGCCTGGTCCTTGAGGGCCTGGCGCACGTAGCTCGCCGCCAGCGCCCGCCAAGCGGCGGCGGCCTCCGGCTCGGGGTAGGCTTGGCCGAGGCAGTTCAGGCTGAAAAGCAGGAGCACCAATGCTGCGTAGGTCTTCATGGCGCGCAGAGTATGGGGGGGATGCCCGCAGGCCGCAATGCACAATGACACGGAAACATCCGTGCGCTGGCGCACACAACACCGGCTGTTTCGCTACTCCGATTGCAGCGCGACCCCGAACAGGTGTTTCTTCAACTCCGTCAACTGGTCGCGCAGCTTCGCCGCCTTCTCGAATTCCAGGTTCTTCGCGCAGGCGATCATTTCCTTCTCCAGGCGGCGCAGCTCTCGCGCGACCTGCTTTTCGCTCATCGCCTCGTAGCGCGCCTCGTCCTGCGCCGCCCGCAGCTCGGCCGCCGCCCCTTCGGCGTCGTAGACGCCGTCGATCAGGTCCTTGATGCGCTTGGTGACGCCCACGGGCGTGATCTCGTGCCGCCGGTTGTAGGCGAGCTGGCGGTTGCGGCGGCGCTCGGTTTCGCCAATGGCGCGCCGCATCGAATCGGTCATCACGTCGGCGTACAGGATCGCGCTGCCGTTGATGTGCCGCGCCGCCCGGCCGATGGTCTGGATCAGCGAGCGCTCCGAGCGCAGGAAGCCCTCCTTGTCGGCGTCGAGGATCGCGACCAGCGAGACTTCGGGCAGGTCCAGCCCCTCGCGCAGCAGGTTGATGCCGACCAGCACGTCGAA
>Ga0105107_10001372_pt1 | contig 15776 bp, 16 predicted proteins | sample PPLLaktember2015_6_FD_79335 | JGI IMG/M metagenome (GOLD analysis project Ga0105107, IMG submission 79335) | Freshwater sediment microbial communities from Prairie Pothole Lake near Jamestown, North Dakota, USA - PPLs Lake P8 Core (1) Depth... | ecosystem: Environmental > Aquatic > Freshwater >...
CATGTGCCGTGGTACTGGCGCTGGACCGGCGTCGCGGTCCTTCTGGGCGTTGCCGCCGCGTCGGCCGCGTGGTTCTACGACGCCGGCCGGCGCTATGCCGGCTTCGAGCGCAGCGAGCTCGAGCAGCAGCTGGCGGGAATCCGTGGCGAGCTTCAGGACGCGCGCGCCGAGCTCGACAACCTGCGCGCCGTTGCGAGCGCCGCCGACAGCCGGGTCGCCATCGAGCGCACCGCCCAGCAGAAGCTCGCGCAGCAGATTCGTACGCTGGAGCAGGAGAACGCGCGCGTGCGCGAGGAGCTCGCCACCTTCGAGAGCATGATTTCGTCGGACGCACGCCACGCGAGCACGCTGTCCATCTACCGCTTCAAGGTCGAGCCCGACCTCCTGCCCGGCGAGTATCGCTACCGGCTGCTCCTGGTGACCCCCAGCACCCGGCGCGAGCGCGATTTCAGCGGAAGGCTGGAGCTGGTGGTCAACCTGACGGAGGGTGACCGGAGTGCTATGATGAGTTTTCCCGAGCCGGCGGATGCCGATGCCGGGGCTTTCCGGTTGGCATTCAAGTACTTCCGGCGGGTGGAAGGCACCTTCCGGGTCAACCCGAGGGCGAAGGTGGAAAGCGTGCAGGTGCGGGTTTATGAGACTGGGGCCACCCAGCCGCGCGCCACGCACAGCGTGAGCCTTTAGGGGGCAGATTGAAGGGAGAAAAAGCATGTTCAACAAGTCGAGCAAGCCCCAGAACCGGATCGACAGCCTGATCGGCGCCACCACGCGCATCGAAGGCAACGTGATCTTCAGCGGCGGACTGCGCGTGGACGGCATGGTGCGCGGCAACGTGGCCGCGCTGCCCGACCAGCCCGGCACGCTGGTCGTTTCCTCCGACGCGCGCATCGACGGCGAGGTGCAGGCCGCCCATATCGTCGTGAACGGCACCATCCACGGTCCGGTGCACGCGACCGAGACCCTCGAACTACAGGCCGGGTCGCGGGTCAAAGGAGACGTGTACTATAAGAGCATCGAAATCCACCAAGGCGCCGTCGTGGAAGGCAGGCTGGTACACCATGCCGCCGCCGAGGTTAAAGGTGTCGAGCTCAAGCTAGCTTCTTAAGGAGTCGAGATGAACGCAGTCACGGAAATGCCGTCCCCGCTCAACTTCAGCGACAACGCGGCGAACAAGGTCAAGCAGCTCATCGACGAGGAAGGCAACCCCGGGCTGAAGCTCAGGGTCTTCGTCACGGGCGGCGGCTGCTCGGGCTTCCAGTACGGGTTCACGTTCGACGAGGTGCAGAACGAGGACGACGCCGTGATGCAGAAGAACGGCGTGACGCTCCTGATCGACCCGATGAGCTACCAGTACCTGACGGGCGCCGAGATCGACTACCAGGAAGGCCTGGAAGGCGCGCAGTTCGTCATCAAGAATCCCAACGCCCAGAGTACCTGCGGCTGCGGGTCGTCGTTCTCGGTCTAGAACGCCCCGCCACTCCACGGAACGCCCCGGCCACCCGGGGCGTTTTGCTTTCTACTCGGCCCGGGCGAGGGTGGTGACGCTCGCGAGCAGGTCGAGCTGGGCGACCAGCGGCTCGGCGTGCGCGAGGAACTCCGGCAGATCCCGCGCCGGCACGGGATTCGCGGCCGGCATGGCGATGCTGAAGGGATTGCGCGCCTTGCCGGCGATATGGAATTCGTAGTGCAGGTGCGGCCCGGTCGCCCAGCCGGTCTGCCCGACGAACCCGATGGTGTCGTTCTGCTCGACCCGCGCGCCGCGCCGCAGGCCGCCAGCGAACCGGCTGAGATGCGCATAGAGGGTCGAGTACTGCCCCTGGTGGCGCAGGATCACGACCTTGCCGTATCCGCCCTTGAGGCCGGCGAACTCCACCACGCCGTCGCCGACCGCGCGCACGCGCGTACCGGTGGGCGCGCCGTAGTCGATGCCCTCGTGCCGACGCCAGGCGCGGGCGATGGGATGACGGCGCATGCCGAAGCCGGAGGTGACGCGCGAGAACTCGAGCGGCGAGCGCAGGAATGCCTTGCGCATGTTCTTGCCGTCGGGCGCGTAGTAGCTTGAGCCGTAGTGCACCGCGCGATAGGCTTTCCCCTGATTGACGAACTCGGCGGCGAGCACGCGCCCGGCGCGCACCGGGCGGCCGAGCAGCGTATGCATTTCATAGACGACCGTGAAGCGGTCGTCCTTGCGCAGGTCGCGGTGGAAGTCGATGTCGCCGCTGAAGACGTCGGCAAGCTGCATCGCTACGCTGTCCGGGATGCCCGCGGCGTCTGCGGCGGCGAAGAGCGAAGAGCGGATGACGCTCGATTTCATCACAGCGCGTGTCTCGAAGTCGGCGCGCCGCTCCGCGGCACGCCCGTCGGGCGTGATCTCGACCAGCGAGTCGCGGCCGTTGAGGAAAATGACGGAAAGCGGCATGCCCTCGGCGCTCACCACCGCGCTCACATGGGTGCCAGGGCGCAGGCTCCTCAGGACCGGCAGCTTCGCCAAGCGCGCAAGGTGCTCGTCGGCGATTCCCAGGCGGCTCAGGAAGACGGGGACGGTATCGCCGCGCTGGAACTGCTCTTCGCGAATGTAGGACGTGGGTGCCGGCAGCAGCGCGTCCTCCGTGTCGATGGGAAGCACCTCGACGATGGGGGTGCGCGCCGGCAGCGGGTCCGCGCCCGGCGCGGGCGCCATCGTGGCGAATGCCGCCACCGCGCCAGAGACGGCGAGGAGGGCGACGAGGCCAATGCGCCCGAGCGAAGCGGCGATTCTCATGGATCGGCTAGAATCCCTTTGTTATTCAGAAGCCTGCGCAGTCTAGCAAAGAAGGCGCGAAGCGCAAATCGCACATGTCCTCCATCGAGCAGGCCATTCAGACCATCCGTCGGGGCGCGCACGAGCTGATCGTCGAGGAGGAGCTCGCGAAGAAGCTTGCGAGCGGCCGCAAGCTGCGCATCAAGCTCGGCCTCGACCCCACCGCTCCCGACCTGCATCTCGGCCATACCGTGGTGATCAACAAGCTGCGCCACTTCCAGGAGCTCGGCCACCAGGTGCAGTTCCTGATCGGCGACTTCACCGGGATGATCGGGGATCCCACCGGCCGGAACCAGACCCGCCCTCCCTTGACGCGGGCGGAGATACTGCAGAACGCCAAGACCTACCAGGACCAGGTGTTCAAGATCCTCGACCCCGAGCGCACCCAGGTCCTGTTCAACTCGGAGTGGTCCGACGAGCTCGGGGCGGAAGGCATGATCCGCCTCGCGTCACGCTACACGGTCGCCAGGCTGCTGGAGCGAGACGACTTCAACAAGAGATACAAGAATGGAGAACCCATTTCGGTTCATGAGCTGCTCTATCCGCTCATGCAGGGCTACGACTCCGTGGCGATGAAGGCGGACGTCGAGCTCGGTGGCACCGACCAGAAATTCAACCTGCTGGTCGGCCGCGAGCTGCAGAAGCAGTACGGGCAGGAGCCGCAGTGCATCCTGACGATGCCGCTCCTCGAGGGGCTCGACGGCCGGGACAAGATGTCCAAGTCGCTCGGCAACTATGTCGGCATCAGCGAGCCGCCCCAGGAGATGTTCGGCAAGCTCATGTCGATCTCCGATCCGCTGATGTGGCGCTACATCGAGCTGCTCTCGTTCGAATCCTCCTCCTCCATCGGGAAATGGAAAGACGAAGTCGCGGGAGGACGCAACCCGCGCGACATCAAGGTCCGCTTCGCGAAGGAGATCGTCGCGCGCTTCCACAGCCGCGATGCCGCCGTCCGCGCCGAAGAGGCCTTCGAGGCGCGCCACCGCCACGGCCAGCTGCCGGACGACATGGCCGAGCGGGTCTTGCCGGCGGGGCAGGGCGGCGTGAGCGTCACGCAGGCGATCAAGCTCGCCGGGCTTGCGCCGAGCGTTTCGGAGGCGCAGCGCCTCATCGAGCAGGGAGGCGTGAAAGTCGACGGCGAGCGGGTGTCCGACAAGTCGCTACGCTTCACGGCCGGCCAGTCGTTCGTCCTGCAGGTCGGCAAGCGCAAGGCCGCGAGGATCCGGATCTCATGAGCGCGCCCCACTACGAGCTCTACGCCATCAAGTACGCGCACCACGAGCGGCGCGCCGCCGAGAACTTCATCGGTGGCGACCCGCACGACGGCCCGATGCCGCTCGATTACTTCGTATGGCTGATCCGCGGCGAGGGGCGCGAGATCGTCGTGGACACCGGCTTCTCGGCCGCGATGGCGGCGAAGCGCGGGCGCGAGCATCTCAGGTGCCCGACCGAAGGTTTGAAGCTTCTAGGCACGGATTCAAGATCCGTGAAGGACGTGGTGATCACGCATCTGCACTACGACCATGTCGGCAACTTCGATCTCTTTCCGTCGGCGACCCTGCACCTGCAGGAGCTCGAGATGCGTTACGCGACGGGACCGTACATGTGCCATGAGTGCTTCCGTGGTCCGTTCGAGGTCGAGGATGTCGTCGGCATGGTGCGGCGAGTCTACGAGAACCGCGTGCGCTTCCATTCAGGCGATGCCGAGCTCTGTCCCGGCGTCTCGCTGCACCTCATCGGCGGCCACACCATGGGCCTGCAGGCGGTGCGCGTGGCGACGCGGCGAGGGTGGGTGGTGCTCGCCTCCGATGCGAGCCACTTCTACGCCAACATGGAGCAGGTGCGGCCCTTCCCGATCGTCTGGTCGGTGGCCGACATGGTCGACGGCTACCGGAAGCTGCGCGCGCTCGCCGATTCGCCCGCGCACATCATCCCCGGCCACGATCCGCTCGTGCTCGAGCGCTACGAGGCTCCGGCGAAAGACCTGCAGGGAATCGCGGTCAGGCTCGACTGACGCGCACGGTCGCGTCTTTCCGCTTCCAGAGCTCCGGCAGCAGCTCGGCGCCGAGACCCGGCCCCGGTGGTTTTGTGAACACGCCCTGCGCGGGCTGCGGCACATGGGTCACCAGCTCGCGATACCACCCGGTGTAGAACGCGCGCACCGACTCCTGCACGAGCGCGTTGGGCGCGTGGATGGAGAAATGCAGCGAGGCGAGGAAAACAAGTGGCCCGGTGCAGTCGTGCGGCGCGACCGGAAGCTGCCATGCGTCGGCGAGCGCCGCGATGCGCCTCGCCTCGCTGATGCCGCCGCACCATGCGAGGTCGAACATGACGAACCCGACCGCGTTGGTTTCGAGCAGGTCCTTGAAGCTCCAGCGCCCCGCGAGGATCTCGGAGGCGCACACCGGCGCGCGCGACGCCCCGGCGTACTGCCTGAGCAGCGCAAGGCTATCCATGCGGATCGGGTCCTCGTGCCAATAGGTGTCGAACTCTGCGAGCGCGCGCGCGATGCGCTGCGCTGCGGGCAGGCGCCATAGCGAGTGGAACTCCACCATGATGTCCATCCGGCTGCCCACGGCCTTGCGGATGCGGCGGAAAGGCTCGAGGGCGCGCTCGAGATTCTCTTTCGATATATGCAAACCTTCGGTCTGCTCCGCATAGGTATCGAATGGCCAGATCTTCATGGCGTCGATGCCCTGCTCGAGCAGCGACTGCGCAAGCTCATCGGGCCGGTGGATAGAGGCCTCGAGGTCCTCGTAGGGCCCGCCTTGCCCTTCCAAGCCCCAGTTCGCGCTGATCTGCTGCCGAGCATCCCGGATATAGCGATAGCCGGCGCACGTGTTGTAAGTGCGAATCACTTCGCGGCTCGCACCGCCCAGCACCTGGTAGAGCGGCTGGCCGCACACCTTCCCGTAGAGGTCCCACAGCGCGATGTCGAAGGCCGAGACCGCCCGGGTCTCCACCCCTGACCCGCGGAACCCGAGGTAGCCGGAAAGGCCGCGGGCAAGGCGCTCGATCTCGAGCGGATCGCGCCCCAGGACGCGCGGCGCGACGAACTCGTGCAGGTAGGCCTCCACGCTCGCCGCGGCGAAGCTGGTTTCCCCCACCCCCGCCAGGGCACCATCGGTGTGCACGCGCACCCAGACGAGGTTGGGGAACTCGTCGAGCCGCAGGGTCTCGAGGCCGGTGATCTTCATTGACACTCCCCCGTGGGGGCTCCTAACATCCTCATCCCTCAGGAGGAGGACCCATGAAACGAGCATTGTCGCTTACCGCGTTCGCGGCTGCCGCGCTGATCGCGTTTCCCGCCGGGGCGCAGACCAAGAACCTCAAGATGCAGTCGACCTGGCCGGCGAGCCTGACGCTGCAGGACAACTTCAAGTACTTCGCCGAGCGCGTCGACAAGCTCACCGGCGGCCAGCTGAAGATCGAGGCCCTTGCGGCGGGCCAGATCGTGCCCGCTTTCGAGATCCTCGACGCCACGCACAAGAAGGTGATCGACGGCGGCCACGGCGTCGCCTATTACTGGGTGGGCAAGAGCAAGGCGGCGACGCTCTTCTCCGCCACGCCCGCCGGCCCGTTCGGCATGGACCACTTCGACTTCCTCGGCTGGCTGCACGAGGGCGGCGGCAACGAGCTCTACGAGGAGTTCTACCGCGATCAGCTCAAGCTGAACGTCCTCGGCATGCCGATCGGCGGCTCGAGCCCACAGGCCATGGGCTGGTTCAAGCGGCCGATCAAGAGCCTGGCCGACTTCAAGGGCATGAAGTGCCGCCAAACCGGCATCGTCAACGAGATCTACTCGCGCATGGGTCAGCAGACGGTCAACATGCCCGGCGGCGAGATCGTGCCCGCGGCGCAGCGCGGCGTGATCGACTGCGCCGAGTGGGTGGGCGGGATCGAAGACCTGCGCCTGGGACTTCCGCAGGTGTGGAAGTATCACTACACGCCGGGAATGCACGAGACCAACTCGATGCTCGAGCTGATCATCAATACCGACGTGTGGAAGTCGCTTCCGGCGCAGCAGCAGGAGTCGATCCGCTCCGCCACGCTCGAGACCTTCGTGCGCTGGGGCGTGCGCTGGCAGAAGCAGAACGCCGACGCCATCGAGGAGATGCGTACCAAGCACGGCACGCAGATGCTGCGCACGCCGCCGGCGATCCTGATCGAGTTCCTGAAAACCTGGGACGTGATGGCGGCCGAGGAGTCGGCGAAGAGCGCGTTCTTCAAGAAGGTGCTCGACTCGCAGCGCGAGTACGCGGCGAAGGTCGTGCCGGCGAAGCGCTTCATGTTCCCGCCGTACTCGTTCGCGGCGAACTACTACTTCCCCGAGAAGCCGTCGAAGCCGGCGGGGAAGGCGAAAGCGAAGTAGCCGGCGAGATGCGATCTGGAGAAGGGCGGCTGCGGCCGCCCTTTTCATTCGGTTGACCGGGCTGAAGGCAGCGTGTAGGCTGCCTTTCGCCTAGCGAAACCTACTTTTGAGGAGGAGGGTCAATGAGGCATTTCGTTCGTTCGGCCGTCGCTGCTGCGGCCATTGCGGCTCTGTCGGCTGGCGCGCATGCCCAGACGAGCCTGAAGATGCAGGCCACCTGGCCTGCGAGCCTGACGCTCTACGAGAACTTCACCTACTTCGTTGACCGCATCCACAAGGTCTCGGGCGGTCAGCTCAAGATCGACGCGATGCCTGCCGGCCAGGTCGTGCCGGCGTTCGAGGTGCTCGACGCCACGCACAAGAAAGTGCTCGACGGCGCGCACGCCTGGTCGGGCTACTGGGTCGGCAAGAACAAGGCGGCGATCCTCTGCACCGGCGGGCCCGGCGGCACGTTCGGCATGGACATGATCGACGCGCTGGGCTGGATGCACCACGGCGGTGGCATCGAGCTGTGCAACGAGTTCTTCCAGAAGGAGCTCAAGCTCAACGTGCAGTGGATCCCGATCCTGCCCTCGGGCCCGCAGGCGTTCGGCTGGTTCAAGCGGCCGGTGAAGAACCTGGCCGATTTCAAGGGCATGAAGTGCCGCCAGACCGGCATGGCGGCCGAGGTCTGGAACAGGATGGGCATGACCACCGTCAACATGCCCGGCGGCGAGATCATCCCCGCGGCGCAGCGCGGCGTGATCGACTGCGCCGAGTGGGTCGGCGGCGAGGAGGACCTGCGCCTCGGCTTCCAAAACGTGTGGAAGTACCACTACACGCCCGGCATGCACGAGAACGTGACCATCGGGGAAGTGCTCATGAACATGGACGTGTGGAAGTCCATGAAGCCCGAGCACCAGGAGATGATGAAGTCGATCGCGAGCGAGACCTTCGTGGTGTGGTGGGCGAAGTGGCAGCGGCAGAACGCCGACGCACTGAAGACTCTCCAGGAAAAGCACGGGGTGCGCATCCTGCGCACTCCGCCCGACATCCTGATCGAGTTCCTCAAGACCTGGGACAAGATCGCCGCCGAGGAAGCCGCGAAGAGCCCGTTCTTCAAGAAGACGCTCGAGTCGCAGCGCAGCTACGCGTCCTACGTGGTGCCCGCGAAGCGCTTCATGTTCCCGCCGTACTCGTTCGCGGCGAACTACTACTGGCCTGAGCGCCAGGCCGCCGCGAAGAAGAAGAAATAGCTGACGAGTCCCGAACGGGGGCGGCAAAAACCGCCCCCGTTTGTCATTCAGGGGTAGGCAAGGATGGCTGAGGCATCCGCAGGCCTGATCAAGGCGGTCCGCGTCATCGACTGGTTCACCGACACCACCGGCACCTGGGTGGCGTGGCTGCACATTCCGCTGGTCGTCGTGGTCGCATGGGAGGTGTTCGCGCGCTACGGGTTCAACGCGCCGACCATCTGGTCGTTCGACGTCACCTACATGCTCTATGCGGCGATCTTCATGCTGGGCTGCGCCTACGCTCTGCACAAGGGGGCGCACATCCGCACCGACTTCTTCTTCGAGAAGTGGTCCATCCGCACCAAGGGCGTGATCGACTCGGTCGCCTACGTCGTCTTCTTCTTCCCCAGCATCTTCATCTTCCTCATCGTGAGCTGGGACGAAGGCGTCTACGCGTTCCGCATCAACGAGCTCTCGGAGCAGACGCCCTGGCGGCCGATCCTGTGGCCGTTCAAGATGGTGGTGCCCCTCGCCTGCCTGCTGCTGCTCATCCAGGGGGTATCCGAGACGATCAAGAGCATCTATGCCGCGCGCACCGGCATCGAGCTCGAGCACAAGGAGAAGATGGAGGTATGAGCGGCATCGTCCTGCTTGGCATGGTGATGCTGGTGATGATGATCTTCGCCATCTTCATCGGCTTCCCGATCTCGTTCACGCTGCTCTTCCTCGCGCTGACTTTCGGCTATTTCGCGCTGGGCGACACGGTGTTCAGCCTGGCGTACTTCCAGACCATCGGCATGATGAAGGAGTCGCTGCTCGCGGCGGTGCCGCTGTTCATCTTCATGGGCTTCATCACCGAGCAGGCGGGGCTGATGGAGCGGCTGTTCAGCGCCTTCCGCATGCTGCTCGCCCCGGTACGCGGCGCGCTGTTCCTGGTGGTGATCGTGACCTCCGCGGTGTTCGCCATGGCGACCGGCATCGTCGGCGCGGCAGTCACCGTGCTCGGCATCATGGCTGCGCCGATCATGATCAAGACGGGCTACGACGCCCGGCTTGCCGCCGGGGCGATCACCGCGGGCGGCACGCTGGGCATCCTGATCCCGCCCTCGGTCATGCTGATCGTCATGGGTCCGGTGCTGGGCGTCTCGGTCGCCGACCTCTACGCCGCCGCGTTCGGTCCCGGTTTCCTGCTCGCGGGCATCTACTTCATCTACCTCCTCGGGCGCAGCACGATCAACCCGGCGCTCGGGCCGCCGGTGCCGAAGGAGGAGCGCGTCCATAGCCTGCCGATGATGCTGTGGGAGGTCGTCATCGGCGTGGTGCCGCTGCTCGGCCTCATCGCCGCTACGCTCGGCTCGATCCTCGCCGGCCTCGCCACGCCCACCGAGGCCGCCGGCATCGGCTCCCTGGGCGCGCTGATCCTCGCCGCGGCCTATCGCAGGCTCACGTACGCCGGACTGAAGCGCGCGGTGCTGAGCTCGACCGCGACCTCGGCCATGGTGCTGCTGCTTGCTGTCACCTCGAACATCTTCGGCGCGGTGTTCGCCCGCATGGGAAGCGCAAACTGGATCACCGAGGCGCTGCTCGGGCTGCCGGTCCCCGCGGTGCTGATGCTGGTGATGGTGCTCGTGATGATCTTCTTGCTCGGCTGGCCGTTCGAGTGGCCGGCGGTGATCCTGGTGTTCCTGCCGATCTTCTACCCGGTGATGCTAGGGCTGAACCCTGCGCTTTCGGCGACGCTCGGCATCTCTCCCGACATGATGATGGTCTGGTTCGGCACGATCGTCGCCGTCACGCTCCAGACGGCGTACCTCTCGCCGCCGGTGGCCATGTCGGCCTACTACCTCAAGCAGGTGGTGAAGGAATGGTCGCTGCTCACCATCTACAAGGGCATGTTCGAGTTCATGGGGCTGCAGGTGATCGCCATCGCGCTGATTGTGTTCTTCCCCGCGATCGCGACCTGGCTGCCCGAGCAGCTGCAGGCGGCCTCGCGCGCCATCGTGACCGAGGAGGTCGAGGGCGGGGCGTCGCTCGAGGACTATCAGCAGGACGGCGGCTACGGAGCGCAGCTGCGCGAGGCGCTCGAGGATGCCCAGGACGCCGGCACGGAGCAAGAGGAGGAGGAGAGCGCGGGAGACAGCCTGGAGGAAGACGAGCTGTCGAACACCAAGAAATAACAACCGCCACCACTCGACGCCGGGCGCAGCCCGGCGTTATTTTTTGACCATGCCCTTCGACTTCGACACCTCAGTGGACCGGGCCGGGACCTGGAGCACGCGCTGGGACCGCTACGGGCCAGAGGTCATCCCGCTCTGGGTGGCGGATACCGACTTCCGTGCCGCGCCGGCGGTGCTGCGCGCGCTGCAGGGAAGGTTGGAGCACGGCGTCCTGGGCTACACCGCCGCGCCGGACGAGCTGCGCGAGGCCATTGTCGCGCGCTGCCGCACCCGCTATGGCTGGAAGATCGACGCCTCGTGGATCGTGTTCCTGCCGGGCGTGGTGCCTGGCCTGCACCTCGCCGCGCGCAAGCTCGTGCCGGCCGACGGCCACGCGCTCGTGCCCAGGCCCGTGTATCACCACTTCAAGCGCGCCGTGGAGCTCGCGCCGCGCGCCCATGCCGAGGTGCCGCTCGTGCTCGAGGGGGGGCGGTGGGTGTTCGACCTGGACGCGATCCGCCGCTCGTCGAAGTCCACGGCCTTCTTCCTGTGCAACCCGCAGAATCCCGGCGGCACCGTGTTCCGCCGGGCCGAGCTCGAGCAGCTCGCCGGCCTCACGCGCGCCATGACGATCGTCTCGGACGAGATCCACTGCGACCTGGTGCTCGAGCCGGGGCTGCGGCACGTGCCGATCGCCTCGCTCGCCCCGGAAGTCTCGCGGCGCACCGTGACGCTGATGTCGGCCAACAAGGCGTACAACTTTCCGGCCGCGGGATGCGCCTGGGCGGTGATCGAGGATGCGAAGATGCGCGAAGCGTTCTCGGCGGACGTGCGCGCGCATGCGCTGCCCTCGCCCTCGGTGTTCGGCACCCTCGCGACTCTCGCGGCGTACCGCGACGGCGACGATTGGCTCGCCGCGCAGAACGAGTACTTGCGCGCGAACAGGGACTTCGTGCTCCAGACGCTCGAGCTCCCCATCGCGCGGCCCGAGGCGACCTATCTCGCCTGGATCGACTGCTCCGGCTTGCCCGTGGACGACCCGTGCCGGCTGTTTCTCGACGCGGGCGTCGCTCTCTCGCCGGGCAGCCAGTTCGGCGAGCCCCGCTTCGTGCGGCTCAACTTCGGGACGCAGCGCGCGCGGCTCGCGCAGGCGCTCGAGCGGATGCGATCAGCGCTCGGCAGGCTGGCGTAGCGCGAGCGCCGCGTCGAGCACGCGCTCCAAATGCGGGTCCCGCACGCCCATGTCGTGCATGTGATCGAGCGTGTGGCGGATGTAGTCGACGCACGGCCCCCGCTGGCCGATTCCCTGCGCCACGAGCTTTGCACGGCCCTGCAGGTCGAGCTCGCGCACGCACGCGGGATGCTCGGTGTCGGCGACAAAGGCGAGCGCCCGCACCGTTTGCCGCGGGCCCAGCCGGACCGGGACGAGCCGCGGGCGGTAGACGCGCCGGATCATCTCGCGGCTCCAGAGCCGGCTCAGCGTGCGCCGGACGTCACTCGCATCGATGCGGTACGCCATGCCCCAGCAGGACCCCCCGGGGCACAGGCCGACCACCAGGCCGGGCCGCTGCCGGGTGCCGCGGTAGCGGGTCGAAAGGATGCAAAGGGCCCGGTGATAGCCGTGAATCCGCCCGAGCTTCCTGACCTTGTAGCGAAAGCAGGGCGACCAGATGAGCGAGCCGTAGCCGAAGACCCACAGGTCTCCCGGCGGCAGGGCCGCCATGAAATCGTCGACGTTCATGGCGCAGGGTTCAACGCGCTGCGCACCTCCGCGGATGACGCGAGCTGTCCGCCCGCATCCTCGATCGCGCGGCGGGCGGCAATGGTCCAATCGAGGTTCGAGCGCGCCGAGCCGAGCGGCGCATCCTCGAGGCCGACGCGGACGTGGCCGCCCCGCTCGATCGCCGCCCCCACGAGCGGCAGGACGTCGACCGACAGGCCGGCGATCATCCACGGCGCCCCGGGCGCGTTGTCCTCCAGGAGCCGAAGGTAAGCTTCGAGCGCGTAGAGCTCCGGCGGGAAGCCGAAGGGCAGGTCGTCCGAGAACATGAAGCGGTAGACCGGCTGCGGCACGGCGCCTGCTTCGCGCGCGCGCAGGGCGCCCAGGCGCACGAACCCCGGCTCATAGATCGCGTAGCCTGGGTGGAAGCCGTAGCGCGCGGCGAGCCCGAGCCCGTGTCGCACGTGCTCGTCGGGGTTGACGTAGACGAAGCTATCGAGGTTTACGGAGCCCGGATCGACGACCGCCCACTCCAGCAGCCCACGGTGCGCGAGCGCTTCGATCGCCCCGAAGCGCTCCGTGGCCGACATGGTGTCGCCGCTCACGGGGATGGTCGGATAGACGATGCAGTCGGCGCGGCTGCGGATTCCCTCGATGATGCGCGCGTAGATCTCGGCGTCGTCGCGCTGGCGGCCGGTCTGCGGGTCGTAGGCGTGCACGTGCACGATCGCCGCACCCTCGGCGGCGCACGCCACGCCCTGGGCGACGATGTCGTCCACCCCCATCGGGATGTGCGGCTGGAGGTCCTTGCCCCATGCCCCGTTCAGGGCGACCTCCAGCCATGTCTTGTGCATTTGGAAACATTATAGAAGCGGCCCTCCGTACAGCGGGGACGGAGCTCATATTCCCAGCCAGGGCCCCGGGCGGCGGCTTCGATACCATGGCGAGCCCCGGGTTTTCTTTCGGCCGGCCGGGCGTTAGAGTTGGCAGGCGATTTCCCCATCGTTCACTCTAGGAGCACCCATGGACCGCAGAGCGTTCCTCGCATCATCCGTTGCCTCCGCGGCTGTCGCATCGCTGCCCTGGCGCGTGGCCCAAGGTCAGAGCGGATGGCGCACCTTCGAGGTGACCACGCGCATCGACATCCAGCGTCCCTCCGGCGTCTCGCGGGCCTGGATCCCGCTGCCGCTGTCCGCGTCGCTCGACTGGCATCGCGGGCAAGGCAACGCCTGGCACGGCAACGCCTCGCGCGCCGAGGTGCTGCGCGACCCGAAGTACGGGGTGGAGATGCTCTATGCCGAGTGGTCGGATGCCGAGGGTGCGCCCTATCTCGAGATCACCAGCCGCTTCTCTACGCCGGTGCGCGACCGCGCCGTGGACCTCTCGCGTCCGGGCGGGGGCGCGGCGCTGAGCGAGGCCGAGCGAAGATTCTTCACGGCGCCAACCGATCTCATTCCTACGGACGGCATCGTGCGCGAGACCGCCGAAGGCGTCGTCAAGGGCAACCGCGGCGACGTGGGCAAGGCGCGCGCCATCTACGAGTGGGTGGTCGACAACAGCTACCGCGATCCGAAGGTGCGTGGCTGCGGCTGGGGCGATATCGAGGCGATGCTCGAGACGAAGAACCTCGGCGGCAAGTGCGGCGACTTGAACGCCCTCTTCGTGGGCCTTGCGCGTGCCGTCGGCGTGCCGGCGCGCGACGTATACGGAATCCGCGTCGCGCCCTCGGCGCACGGCTACAAGAGCCTCGGGACGGGCTCGCCGGTCATCAGCAAGGCGCAGCACTGCCGCGCGGAGTTCTTCGCGCAGGGCATCGGCTGGGTGCCGGTCGATCCCGCGGACGTGCGCAAGGTGGTGCTGGAAGAGCCGCCGGGCAACCTCGCCATGGACGACGGCAAGGTCGAGGCGGCGCGCAAGCGCCTGTTCGGGAGCTGGGAGATGAACTGGCTCGCCTACAACATGGGTCATGACATCTCCCTGCCGGGCTCGCGCGGGCCGAAGCTGCCCTACCTCATGTATCCGAACGGCGAGACGGGCGGCGATCGCCTCGACCAGCTCGACCCCGATGCGTTCAAGTACGGCATCAACGTCCGGGAGCTGAAGGCCTGATGCGCGCCCGGTGGCTCGCGGCGCTCGCGGTCTTCTTGGCCGCCAGCGCCATGGCGGCGCCGCCGCCACCGCTCGAGCTGGCCGACCTGGGCGGGCGCACGCACCGTCTCGCGGACTACCGCGGCAAGGTGGTGCTCGTGAACTTCTGGGCGACCTGGTGCGGTCCCTGCCGCGAGGAGATGCCCAGCCTCGAGCGACTGCGCCAGGCGCTCGAGGGCCGACCCTTCGTCGTGCTGGCGGTGAACGTGGCCGAGGGCGGCAGGGTCGCCGGCGACTACATGAAGACTTTGCCGCACGGCTTTACCGTGCTCCTCGACCGCGACGGCAGCGTCACCAAGGCGTGGGGCGCGCGCATCCTGCCGGCGACCTACGTGCTCGGCCCGGACGGCGAGATTCGCATCCGCCATGTCGGCGCGATCGACTGGGCGAGTTCCGAGGCCCAGCAGAGAATCGCGGCGCTCCTGCCGTGAGGGTTTTGCTTCCCCTGCTTCTCGTCGCATTTCAGGCGAGTGCGGACGACGCGGACCTCCGCCCGCCGTTCATCACCACCCCGGACGCGGTCGTGCAGCGCATGCTCGACCTCGCCGGCACGCGCACCGATGACGTGGTGATGGACCTGGGCTCCGGCGACGGTCGCATCGTCATTGCGGCAGCGCGCGACTTCGGCGCCCGGGGCGTCGGCATCGAGCTCGATCGCGCGCTGGTGGAGGAATCCCGCCGCAACGCTCGTCTCGCCGGCGTGGCGGGGCGAGTATCGTTCGTGGCGGGGAACGTGCTCACGGCGGACCTTTCCGAGGCGAGCGTGGTGACGCTCTACCTGCTCCCGGGCCTGATCGGCAAGCTCGAGCCGCGCTTCATCTCGGAGCTGCGTCCCGGCACCCGCATCGTGGCCCATGCTTTCGCCATGGCGGGGTGGAAGCCGGACCGCACGGAGATCATGCGCATCGCGCAGCCGCATCCCGGCCAGGGCCCCGAGAGCAAGCTCTACCTGTGGGTCGTGCCGGCCGAGGTGCGCGGGACATGGCGCGGCGATGGGCGCAAGGTGCGCATCGAGCAGAACTACCAGCAGATCGACGTCTCGGGCGCGAGCGACGCCCGGCTCCTGGGGCGCGAAATCTCGTGGCGCTCGCAGGCGGGACGCTTCAGCGGGCGCGTGGAGGGCGATCGCATCAGCGGCGAGCTCGTGGGGCCCGACGGGCGCAGGCAGGCGCTCGTCCTGACGCGCTAGAGGACCTTTCCCGGGTTCATCAGGCCTTCCGGGTCGAGCGCGCGCTTCAGCGTGTGCATGAGCTCGAGCTCGAGCGGATCCTTGTGCTGCCGGATCTCCTCGCGCTTGAGCTGGCCCAGCCCGTGCTCCGCGGAGATCGACCCGCCGAGCGCGGAAACGGCGTCGTACACGATGCGG
>Ga0105107_10001373_pt1 | contig 15775 bp, 10 predicted proteins | sample PPLLaktember2015_6_FD_79335 | JGI IMG/M metagenome (GOLD analysis project Ga0105107, IMG submission 79335) | Freshwater sediment microbial communities from Prairie Pothole Lake near Jamestown, North Dakota, USA - PPLs Lake P8 Core (1) Depth... | ecosystem: Environmental > Aquatic > Freshwater >...
AGGTCCGATTTCGTACTTCTTGAACGTTTCGGCTGCTCTCGCAAACCTATATAACCCATCCCCAGTGCCGATCCAGAGTAAATCTCTGCTGTCCTCATAAATTATGATGACGTTGTTTCTTCCGAGATGTTCAGAGATTCTTTTGTCAACCGGATAATGTGAAAACGTTCCAGTTGTTTTATTGAATCGCCAAAGCCCCTCGTTGGTACCAAGCCACAAAAAGCCGAATCTGTCTCCATGAACTGTATTGACCAGATTTCTGGAACCATGCTCATAGTGCGTGAAGGTTCCGTTTTCTGTGTCAAATCTGTCAAGTCCGCGAGCAGTTCCTATCCAGAGAATTCTCCCATCATCGGGATCCTCGCAGATGGCGTGGAGAGTATCAGTGCTCAAACTATACCGGGTGAACCTTCCGCTCGTTCGGTCGAACTTATTGAGGCCTCTCCCAGGCGTCGCAAACCAGAGTCCGCCAGACGTTTCTAGACGGCAATCTGAGGCGAAATTGGCCCACCACTTGTACATGCCCTCGTAACGCGTGAACTTCCCATTTCCTCTGTCAAACCTAACAGCCTCCTCTCCAGGATGTGCAATCCAGATTGTACCCGATCTGTCTTCGTAGATCTCAACGACATTATTCGCAGGGATTGAGTTTGAATCGAGAGGATCATTTTTGTATACGGTAAAGCTGTAGCCATCGAATTTGCACAACCCAGCATCCCCGGTTCCAAACCACATGAATCCCCTGCTGTCCTGGAAAATGCCAAACACACTATTACTCGGCAGGCCTTGTTCAACTGTGAGGTGTTCAAATCTGAATTCAGGCCCGTTGGCACAGAAAGCGGTCGATGCGACTGCAAGTGTCGAAAGAATCGTGAGCAGCAGGATTTTGGATCTTGAAGAGGACATATACCGCTGAATATACGGTTTTCCCCAACAGACGCCATACCGAATTTAGGGTATTCTTGGGAGTGGGGGGGGCAAAGATAGTAGGCATGCTTCGCACATCGTGTACGGACTGTTCCTTGTCACTACCCGATCGGCGCTACGAGCCCCACGTCATCGTGGGGTCAGCCCCGTGGTCGACAAACACCTTTCGGGATTGACGGCGGCTAGGCGATGGCTTGCGTGCCTTGAACAGGTGTCCTCGTGCAGAGGACGATTCCAGATGTAGCAAGGTCTCCTACGAGAACCTCTAAACCTTCATCAAAAACGACCTATAGAGTTTCGCAGAGTTAAAAGTTCCTGCCCCCGCTACCAACCAATTGACAATAGTCAATGGACTATAGACTATTGTCAATCGAATGACGCAATACACAATTCAGCCCGGGCGATCCTCGGGCTGAACTGTTTCTGCAGCCGATGACTGACGACCGTTAGGTGCAGTGCGACGACTTGCCGCAACGATTCTGCACAAGATCTTACACTCTTCGAGCACGGTCGCGACCACATCACCGGGGATCATTCTGCTGCCCCTCGTGCAAAGGCCATTAGTCTCGCCTGGATATCATCTCCTTTCGCCATGGTGAAGTCCTCCTTCACCAGATATTACTCTCCATCTTCCATTTCTTCGACGCCTCGACGTCTCTTTCTTTGCCACCGGTTGTGGATTGTTGATCGTCGATCGACCATCGTGGATTGATCCGGTAGTGAGCTCCCCAGAGCAGATTGTCGTTTGCCATCTGTTTGATCAGGTGATTTGGGCCCCCGGGATTTGTGGTCTTCCAAGGGTCGCTCTGATTTTCCATCGCCAATACAGTTTGAAGCCCTGTTGGTGCCACCGGATGACTGTTTCGGGCTTGAGGACGAGAAGTGTCTCTTTCCAAGAGTTGAATGCATCGGTCAAGACGTTGAAGAAGAGCTTATCGGATGGCCGCAGTCGGGGTATCGTGCGCGTACGAGCGAGTATTTCCAGCTGTTTTCGGAGGAAGATGATCTCCACCTGAAGCTGAATCCTTGATCTGAAGAATCGGAGACAAAACGAGAGGAAGGAACTGAGCATCTGGGCTTCTGATATTACCAAAAAGGAACCTCCCACTTTCGTATGTTACCCATCGTCAGCCAAACGATCGGTAACACAATTTGATAGGAGGTTCCTATGCTACACTCTGGTATTGATAAACACAAAGATAACTGTTTCATCGTGACAGTCAATGACGAGGGCAAAGTCCTGAAAGAAACGCGCGTGAAGAACTCGGTGGCCGCTCTGACGGCATACTTCACGTCGTTCGGGAAGGAGCCGCACCGAGCCGTGGTCGAATCAACGACCGGCTGGTACTGGCTGGACGATCTCTTGACGAGTCTTGGCATCGAGCTCATTCTGGCGCATGCAAAGTATCTGCGCGCCATTGCCTACGTGAAAGTGAAGACCGATCCGATGGACGCGCACACGCTCGCGCATCTCTTGCGGCTCGGGTACATCCCCGCGGCGCACAAGATCAGTCGCGCGCTCCGCGACACGCGCGACCTCTGCCGTGCGCGGCTCCGCCTGGTCTACAAGCGGACCGGTTGCTACAACAGCATCCACCGCCTGGGCGAGAAGTACAACTGCGATCACCTGATCGACGCCGACAAGGAGGTCGTCCCTGACTCGCTCCCGGAGCTCGTCAAGGAACAGATCCTGTGTCAGCTGGCCCAGATCGCGCTCCTCAACACACAGATTGTCAACGTCGAGAAGCTGGTGCGGGAGCGTCTCGTCGAGAGCGACGAGGTGCGCCGGCTCCTGGGAGCACCGGCCGTGGGGCTCATCACCGCCTTCACGCTCTACCTGGAGGTCGACGGCATTGACCGGTTCGAGACCGAGAAGCAGTTCTTCTCCTACACCCGCGTGGTGCCGGGCGCGGACAACTCGAACAAAACCGTGCGCCACAAGAGCGGCAACAAGGACGGCAACAAGTATCTGCGGATCGCGCTCTCTGATGCAGCTATCCATGCGATCCGGTACTATCCCGAGTTCCGCCGCTTCTACCAGAAGCAGCTCCGGCGGCACAACAAACCGATTGCCTTGACACTGGTGGCCAAGGAGATGGCCCGGATCGTCTATCACATCCTGAAGGACAAGACTGAGTACCAGGGCCTCAAGGGCCAACCGATCGAGCGACAGAAGCAACCGGTGCCGCTTCACCGCGTACGCCGCCACTCGGCCCTGAGCCCGAAGAAAGCACAAGGCTGAAGCTGTCGTACATCGCGTGAGCTATGGGTGGGCGGGTCCGCATGTGATCCGCTGCCCCTTCGAAGCGCGCGCATGAGCGACGCCTCCAGCGACGTTGACTGCACTGATTGGCCGCGCCTGACAAGCCCGTCAACCGGACTGGACCTGGCAGGGTTTGTCACGTCCGCGCTTCTGATTGGGAAGTCAGGCGCTGTGCCGACGTTTATATCTGGGATCGTCTGCTCTGAAGCAGACGACGACGCGCCTGTTTCTTACATAGAACTTGGGCCGTCGCACAACCCGTAAAGGTGTCTGGCCGCCAAACGTGCAGGTCATCGATATCAGGTCGGCACGGTGTCCGACCAAGCCAGTCATGGCGCGATCTATAGAAACCGATCGCACAGTCGACAGTCCGGGACGCTCACGTGCACGGAGAGGGGTGTGCCACCCTTCGTCCCGAGCAAACAACATTTTCTTGGGTGGGAGATCTTTTTCTCTTGACTTCGTCCTTTTTAAAGGTGTCCGGTTGGTTGATACACAATCCAAAATAGCGAAAGTGGTCAGGATTCGCCCTGTTGGATGCGGATGGAATTTTGACGAGGGACACCCCCTTGCGCGATGTACTATCCGGTCCACGACCTCCTTGAACAGACTGTAGGTGCTGAGGTTCATTGTGGATTCGTTGTGGTTCTGAGCGCATTGACATTGGCTGAACGGCGAGCTATATTTCCCGCACATGCGTGGGCGCCCGATGGCTACCTGAGCCTCTGGGCCGCCGCTATGGACCCCGTTGTAGAGCCCACCCCGACGACCCTCAAGTCCTGGTACACACGCACCTTCGAATGATGATCCACAGGCTACCTTGTATGAAGGCCGCGCAACCGGTAAGATGCCCCTCCTTATCAGAAGCTGTGGTTTCGAGGCGCAGACTTCGATTGCGCCTGCGCTATATTACCTCATGTCCGTCTGCTACAACTGAAAAAGCCAGAACAAGAAGGATATTCATCCCTCTTTGAGCACCGCTGCGAGAGAGTATTCGTCGAGCAGCGAGTGGGACCAAGAGCATAAGACATAGGAGGAGGTGCATCAAACTGTTCAAAGAGAACTCTTTCTCAGAGACTTTCAAAGAGCGGAAAGGAGATCGACATGACCAGGACAATTCGGATCGGGATGCTTCTTACAAGCATCGGCTTGATTTGGATTGGAGTCGTCTTTGCCGACGCCGTTATCCCACCAGATACCACCTACAAGGGCGCTCTCTACGGTAACACCGAGGTCTGGTTTGCTGTGCCGGTGAAACTCGACGGGTCTCTCTCCGTTACACTTGCTCCTGCCGATGGTGTCAATATGGCACTGTTGCTCTGTACGCCTGAGAAAGACTCACTCGTCACGAGCGACTGCTGGGGCAATCCGCTTACCTTGAGCCTCAATGGGGTCAAACCCGATACGTTCTATATCCGCATTTGGGGATACTATGGCCTATTAAGAAGCCATGAGTACACTTTGACCACAGGGTTTTCGGCGGCTGCACTTGAAAACGATATTGAACCCAACGATTCCAGCGCTGATGCGAAACCGCTTCCCCTCAACGGCACAGTTACGGGCCATATCGGTTATGACGGCCGGTTGGCCTCCAATCCGGCCGACGTATTTGACTGGTGGCGAATCACCACTGCCGAGGATGGTGCATTGACCGTTGCCATTACACAGGTAGAACCGGTCAATCTGCAACTCGCGTTCTACCGCCCGAACGGCGACTCGGCAATTGTGCAGGCCGATACCTGGGGCGACACAACAAGCATTGCTCTCAAGAACCTCCGGGACGGCACGTATTTTGTTCGCGTTGCCAAATACGCTTGGCATTTCTCACCGTATACGCTAGGGACCGCCTTCACAGCCGCTCCGGGAGGCAATGATCCGGAACCGAACAATTCGATAGGGGATGCCTCGGAGCTCACCATCGGTGTGCCCTCCGGAGGCCATCTCGGCTACGACGGATTCCGAGAGGACCATGGCTTTGATCCCGCGGACTGGTGGCACTTCACCTTCAAAGATACCAGTGCGTTGCTTCTCAGGATGACCCAGGTCGCCACGGCCAACCTCAGACTACAGCTCTACAAGGACGATGGCATCACTCTTGTTCACGACCCGGGTGATACATGGGGCAAGGGTTGTGATTTGGATATCTCTGAGGTCTTGCCAGGTAAATATTATTATCGGGTTGGCACGTATGCGGCGTTTGATTCCTACGTGCTCATTCTTTCGATTCCAGGTGCAACTGGGACGGGCGATAATAAAGCCGAACAAACTTCAGAACTCCCAGCTCGTTTCGCGTTGCTGCAGAACTACCCCAACCCGTTTAATCCAACGACAGTAATCAGTTATCAGTTGCCAGTCGCCAGTAGTGTACGGCTCGTCGTGTATGACATGCTCGGGCGTGATGTGGCGGTGCTGGTGAATGAGAAGAAGGAGCCCGGGAACTATGAAGTGCAGTTCGACGGCTCAGGACTCTCGAGTGGCGTGTACTTCTATCGTTTGACCGCTGGTGACTTTGTTTCGACGAAGCGCATGCTTTTGATCAGGTGACCCGTGCGCTAGGTCGAGCAGCATTCTTTCGCCCGATGCTGATAACCAGATTTCTACGCCGATTTGCAGTGTCTCATTGAATCCAGCGTAAAATTCAGGTTATCGGGATCTCGACGGTGCTGCTGAAAGTTGTAAGTTGAGCGAAGTTCGGGCCCCCGCTACTCGCTACCCTTACAACTTGCGTTGTAAGGGTTGTCCCTCTTCAAAATTCCATCTGGGGCAGAACTCCACCAAAGATCACGACATTCCTTCGAGAAACAGCCAAATCGTTGACCGCGAATGAGGGACTACCATGAATTTGAAACCCATTGCTGTTAAGGACTTCTCCCCTCGCATCTTCCACTTATTCGATGAGCAGTGGTTGCTGCTTGCATGCGGTGATTTCAGCAAGAAGCATTTCAACGCCATGACCATCTCATGGGGCAGTATGGGCATCATGTGGAACCGCCCATTCGTCCAGGTGGTGGTGCGCCCGAGCCGCTATACCTTCGAGTTCATGAACCAGTACGATACGTTTACCGTTTCGGCATTCCGAGAAGAATATCGCGACGCACTCAACCTCCTGGGCAGCACATCAGGCCGTGACGGGGATAAGATTTACGGTTCGGGCGTGACCCCGGTGGCTTCGCACAAGGTGGGCTCACCCAACTTTGCCGAGGCGGAACTGGTGTTGGAATGCCGCAAGCTGTTCTGGCAAGACATCGATAATCGCCATTTTGTGGACATCAGTATCGAAAAGCATTATCCCGAGAAGGATTACCATCGGATGTTCTTTGGTGAAGTGGTAGGGATATTTGGAAAGTACTCTGGACTTGCAGTCCGTGGGTCCCTCATCAAAAGCTGATCCGCGGAGAAATCGTTCCACGGGTTCACTAGGTGATAAGATGTAGGGCAATTCGAACACGAACTTTCAGCATTTGTCCTACAGACATTCGGCAATTCTCGGCGAATAATCCATGCCAGGCTCAGAAAGGTTGAATGCGGAATTCCCGCGTCAGACCTGTGTGCAGTTGACATTGGGACTGAAGCGAGATACTTTACCGCTGTAAACACAGTTACCTGAGAGATCAAAAATATGACCCGATTGCGAGCACTTTGCTTCACATTGTTGTTCGCGTCTTGCGCGGGCAGTGCCCAGCCTGGCAATCCGACCATCGTTGGATACTATCCTGACTGGAACAGAGGATCTTACCCTTACAACGCCATCCCATACCAGAACCTGACACATGTCGCGCACTCATTTCTCATTCCGAATGGCGATGGGTCACTGGGGGGAGTAAGCGGGTTTGCCTATCCGCAGCTTGTGCAGGCTGCGCACCAGGCGGGAGTGAAGGTCATTGCCGTCCTGGGGGGATGGGGAGGATCCGGGGGATTTTCCGGATTGGCTGCTGACAGTGCATCAAGGCGCCGCTTCATAGAAAGCCTGAAGAACTTCTGTTTGACGAATGGTTACGACGGGGTCGATCTCGATTGGGAATATCCTGCAAATACGACCGACCGGACGAATCTCAGGGTTCTGGTGCACGAACTTCGCGAGGCGTTCACTGGAGTGAATCCGCCATTGACGATTTCCCTCGCAGTCCCCGCTGGAGATTGGTCGGGGAGATGGTTCGACGTCGGGGGGATGAGCAGCGATGTGGACTGGTTCGGCATCATGACATATGATTTCTACGGAAGCTGGACTTCGACTTCAGGACCCAATTCGGCCCTGTATGGGAGCCCGTCAAACACGCAAGGCTGGATCGATTATGCCGTATCGTACTACTCCGTCACACGGGCCCTCCCGGCGAACAAGATACTGATTGGCATCCCGTTCTATGGATGGGTCTTCAACTCCGGTGCGATGTACGGGGCAAGTACCGGCGCCTCCCAACGATCTCAAGCAGCGATTATTCCGAACCTTGCGCTTGGATGGACCCGATTCTGGGATGACGCGGGGAAGGTTCCCTACATGATCAACACCGGCGCGACGCAGGTTATCAGCTATGATGACACCAGCTCCGTCCGCATCAAATGCAGTTATGCAGTCAGCAAAGGCGTCCAAGGTGCGATGATCTGGGCCATCGGGCAGGATTATCTGGACGGCAATCAGCCGCTGCTCGACGTGGTGGGAAGAGGACTTGGAAAGGTCTCCGACATTTCGCCTGAGGTCGTGCGGTCGATTCCGGGAAACTACTCCCTCGAACAGAGCTTTCCCAACCCCTTCAACCCGAGCACGACCATCAAGTACGGGTTGCCAAGAGCGTCGCACGTGTGTCTGAGCGTGTATGACCTCCTTGGGCGCGGAGTGTCAGTGTTGGTGAACGAGAGAGGAGAGGCGGGAGTTCACGAGGTCAAGTTCGACGGCTCAGGCCTGTCGAGCGGCGTCTACTTCTACCGGTTGCAGGCAGGGAACTTCGTTCAGACGCGCAGATTCATCTTATTGAGATGAAAATCCGGGCGTCCCGCTAGCCATTGGTTTCGCCGCCGAAATCATGATAACCGCAAATCTGGACTGGTTTGCAGCGGCTCTTTGATTCCAGTCCAAAATCCAGGTAATCGCGACCTCAACAACGCATTCGAAAGTTGTAAGTCTAGCATAGTTCCTGGCCCCGCTACAAAGAAAGGCGCCCTCAAGGCGCCTTTCTCATTACATAACTGCATCGTGGGGCGGAATCCGCATCTCGCCTTGAATCCGTGGAGATCCCTGCGCTTACTTCTTGACCTCGCAACTGTAGAGGTGCGAGCCGCTGGCAAAATAGACGCGCCCATCGAGGTAATCGCCACCGGCATCGATAGGAACCGGGGATTGAGCAAGCATGGTCAATGCGTAGGATGTCGGTTCGACGCGGGCGATCCCTTTGACGAAGAGGACGTATATCTCGCCTTCTGGTCCGCGAACGAAAACCCGCGGTCCCTGCTGGCCGGTCGTGAGTCCGAGATCGGCGTCAACATCCCGTTCATAGACGACGACCCGTTTCCCGGCGTCGAACACGAAGAACTTTTTCTTGTCCGCGAACCCGTAGATCAGACCTTTCGGTCCCATGCACATATCGGTGTATTCCTGAACGCCCGGGAACACGACCCGATGCCAATCCAGCTTTTTGGACGCCATGTCCATGATGTAGAGTTCGGCTTCTCTCGCCTTCTTCTCGCCGCCCGTGCCCGGACTGGTGGTGGTGCCGCCCAGGAGTTTGCCATTCGGCAAGGCGACCAGGCTGAAGGTCGAATGCTGGGGAATGATGTCGGTGTGGGTTAGCAGGACCCGCGTTCTCTTCTCCCGATCCCAGAACAGCAGGCCGCCACCCGTGTAGCCGTAGTCGGGAGTGCCGCCCATGATGACCGTCTTGCCGTCGGGATGCATGAGCAGCCGGTGAGGACGGTAGATCGCCGGGGCGCAGTCGGTCAGGAAACGGGGATTGCAGTCCGCTTTGTCTTTTACCGTGTTTACCCATGCTCTGGAGGGATCCCATTCCAGAAGAAACCCCTGGGTATAGCCGCCGATAAAAAACCGACCCCCCTGCCGCCCCACCGTGTTGCACTGCAGATAGGCTTCGTGGTTCTGCCATTCGTCCTTCTTGGGGGAAAAGCTGAAAAAGCGCATGGGGAACGCGGTGCCGCCGCTGATCGAGCCGTCCGGCGCAGCCGCGGCGCCCATGATGTGCGCTCCCTCACTGGTGTATACGAAGCGGAACTCTTTGACGGAATTCGTTTTGGGATCCTCGATGATGAGCCGGCGTCCGATCAGGTTGCACTCCTTGATCTTCTTGCCGTCGGGAAAGTCGATATGAAACAACGCCTGGCTGCCGGTGATGATCGGCTTTGGCCGGATCGAATCGTGGCTGCCTATCGCCCTGCCGCTCCCTTTGTAGAATTCAAGCCATTTCTCATCCTCGCTGCGGAGTGACTGGCCGTAGACCTTTCCATCGAGGTTGCGATAGAGATAGGCGCTGCCCGTCTTGCGATTGCTTTCCGCGAGCATAGGTTTCGCCTGGCCGGTCGCGGGGTCGAAGGCGACAATCTGGCTGGCCGTGTTGCCCAAACCGAAGTAGATCCAGCCGGCTTCGTCTGCGGCCACGAACCGCTGATACTGGGGCCAGTTCTGCGCGTACACGTGGCCGTAGTCCTTGAGTTCCCGGGTGTTGGGGTTGAACGAGACCACGCCGCTCTTGGGGTAGCTGACCGACCAGATGACGCCGTTGTCGTCCTCGGTCATCCCCATGGCCATCTGCGGATTCGTTTCATGGAAAAACGTGAAAGCTCGCTTGACCGGGTCGAATTCCACGAAGAAACTGTTGAAGTGAGTATACAACTTGTTGCCGCTCGAAAGGATCGAGGCATAGGGGCAGTCGCCTCCGGGAGGGAAGGGGACGGGGAACTCCTCGCTCTTGCCGCTCCCGGCGTCGATGAGCAGCAGGGCATACCCGCCCCGGTGGTCGAAAAGCCAGACGAGCACGACGTTGCGGCCGTCGCCGTCAACGGTGGCGACGATGCCGCGGTGGTTGCTCACCGGTGTAGCGATGCCGTGATGGATGAAGCCGTTACCGAGATCTTCGGTTACAGCGAACCGGATCCCTACGACCGGCATCATCAGTATGACTGCAAACAGTGTGGTTGTGAATTTCATTGCCGAACCTCGTTTTCCACTCTGCCAGGTTATGGCGGCCCTAGGGTTTAGAGCGGGACCATTTCCCAGAACGATTCCTTACGTCGACGGCTGTCGTTTGGAAATGGGGAATCAGATCTTTGTTGGACCCGTTCCGAAAGAAAGTGAGCAGTTGAAGCGATTCTCTGCGGAGGTCCTCCCCAGGTGGGATGTGCAAATATAGAGGTGCCCGACGCAAAAATCAATTCCACTCGCCTGGAAATCGTTACGCATTCCCTCGAAAACAGGAGGCCTTGAGCTCGTCTCTCTCTCCCGTGCGAGGAGCAACACCTGAGTCGTATGGGATTAACTACTCTTTCATCCTTTCAGCCGATACATTCTGAAGTTTTGACCGGTATACTTCTTGAGAGTCAATATGAACGGCTCTCGAAGTGAGCAGCCGAAAACTCGTCATTCTCATTGCAAACCTTACGCCTGACACACCGTGATCATATCTATGTGTAACAGATTAATACGGCGCTTGCCTTCAACAGCGTGCCATAGCGGGACGAAGTGTCGTACTTCATACTCTTGAACAATACGGAGAAGCACCCATGAACCTCCTACGAGCCGTTCAAACTCTTGTTGCGATGCTGGTCTGCATCCTGTCGGCCCCGAGTGTATGGGCCCAGCACGTTGAGACCAGGGTGGACAATGCAGAGGTGGTATACGTCGAGGGGAACGATGTCGTCGTGAAACTCACTAATGGCGAGGTCAAGCAATTTGAGATTCCCGAAGGCTACAAGTTTGCCATTGACGGCAAGAATGTGACCGTGCACGAACTGAAACCGGGGATGAAGTTGACGGCAGTGATTACCACCGCGACTGCCCCCAAGTGGGTTGACAGGGTGAGAATAATCGAAGTCGGGACGGTGTGGAAAACCAGTGGCAGTAATTTGATCATCAAAACGCCGGAGGGGGAGAACAAGATGTACCGGGTGCCTTCGGGAGGCAAGATCACCATCGACGGCAAAGAGAAGACGCTGGATCAGCTGCGCGAAGGTGATAAAATCACAGCCACCGTTGTTAGCACGAGGGCGCCATCAGAAGTGGGTAAGGCGACTGCTGTTGTTCAGACTCCTGTAACACCGGCGCGGGTGGGCGTGTTGCTGATTGACGAGGGGACCAAGCCGGACGAGCCTACCGGGATGTGGGGGACTCCTACCAGCATTGTGCTTATTATTGTTTTGCTGTTGGTCACGGCCCTCATATTGCTGGCATTCCTACGGAAGCGAAAACGTGAGCAAAGAAACGCACCGTCGAAATCATAAATAGATAAGTTGCTGTCCCCGCTACCAGAGAGCCTCCGGCAAATCGCTGGAGGCTCTTCTGTTCCAGATCTCTTCAATTCCGCTGTGGCGAAGCACTATTCTGAACCGTACAAGCCCCTGAGGCGTTTCGACGCATTTGGAAACGCTGCACAGCCGGCACCCCTTCCGGCTCCGCCGCGCAATTTGACCAATTCGCAGATTGGCGATTTCCATTTGGATTCATTATTTTGCCCGCTAGTGGAGTTATGAAGAGGCACACGGGTGTCCTCATGGAATGCTGACAAGACATGTGATGATGCCATCATGAAAAGGTCTCGAATGACGAAACGATCAGTGATCTACGGCCTGACCGCTCTTCTCTTTGCAGCCGTTCCTCTCATGGCAGGAGGATCGGGGAGCTACGGACAGGGTGATGTGGTGAGCGGCGTGGGTCTCGCGATACTGGCCGCCACAGTATTGGCATTTATCGGACACCTTCTCAAACAGCCGCTGCTGCTCGCCTATATCGCAGGAGGTGTTGTCATTGGACCCCAGATCGGCCTCGGGCTGATCAAGGACACGGTTCAAATTGAAACCATTTCACATTTCGGCCTCATCCTCCTCCTGTTCCTGATAGGACTTGAAATTGATGCCAAGAAACTGAAGGATTCGGGGAAATCACTTGTCTTGAGCGGCCTATCGCAATTTCCCATCACGGTCATTATCGGACTTGGCTTTTTTTACCTGCTGGGGTATTCCCTGCGCGGTGGAACGTACGACCTCATTTATCTTGCCGCATGCTGTGCATTAAGCAGTACCGCCATTGTCGTTAAGCTACTGTACGGGAAGTTCGAGCTGGACACACTGGCTGGAAGGATCACATTGGGTATTCTTGTGTTTCAGGATATCTGGGCGATTGTGCTACTGGGTATTCAGCCAAATCTATCGAACCCCGATATTCTGATAATTCTGTTGTCCTTCCTCAAAGGTGCTCTGCTGGTCCTTGGGAGCATGTTGGTCAGCAAGTACATTCTGCCCCGGGCTTTCAAGACTGTCGCAAAAATCCCCGAACTCGTTCTTGTCGCTTCCCTCGGATGGTGCTTTCTGGTGTGTGGTGCGGCGGCATATTTCAATCTCTCGGTCGAGATGGGAGCGCTGATTGCGGGAGTGGCCATTTCCACGTTCCCTTACAATATGGATGTCATAGCCAAAGTCGTGAATATCAGGGATTTCTTTGTGACACTCTTTTTTGTGTCCCTTGGAATGCAGATACCGAACCCTCTTGATAATATGCATCTGATTGTCACTGGGGGAATCGTATCCGTATTCCTGGTTGCTTCACGTTTTTTTGCACTCTTTCCGGTCTTGTATGCACTGAACAACGGTATCAGGGTCAGCCTCTTGACGTCGATTAACCTATCACAACTCAGCGAGTTTTCTCTCGTTATCGCGTCACTCGGATTGGCGGCGGGACATATCTCGCGCGACACTATGACGGTGATCGTCTTTGTGTTTGTCAGTACTTCTGTTCTCTCAACCTATACGATCAAATACAACGATTCAATACAGAAAGCACTGGGTGCAATATTGCGGAAATGCGGGTTGCGGGACATACGAACGGCAGGGCAGGAGCATCCGGACGCCGGCCGCAAGGAAATTGTACTGCTGGGATTTCATCGGACGGCGAGTTCTTTCCTCCATGAAATTCTCCAACTCGATCAGAACAGGAAACCTCGCGCCCGCTTGATGGACAAGCTTGTGGTCATTGACTTTAACCCGGAAACGCATGAGCCTCTCCAACGCCTCGGGGTCAAGGTCATCTACGGCGATGTCAGCAATCTTGATATGCTCAAGCACGCCGACATCCATGACATCAAGATTGCCGTCTCCACCATCCCCGACAAAATTCTGGTTGGAACGGATAATGTGAAACTGATCAAGATGATCAAGACAATCTGTCCACACGCGAAAATCATCGTGACTGCGGAAAGCAGCGGCCGCGCGCTTCAGATGTACAAGGAGGGCGCAGATTATGTGTTCCTGCCGCATATCCTCGCGGCCACAAATCTCATTGAGACAGTGACAATGATGCTCAAAAAGGAACACAATGAAATGGCGTCTGTCGTAAAGAGGGAAATCAGCATGTTGGAACAGCGGAATGAAATCCTGCGGTAGCGTTCGAGGGTGCCCCGCGTCAAGAATCCATCCCGGGCAATTGGTGTTCTCCGGATCCCGTCCCAAAATCCAGTCCGTTCGCCGTGGAGTCGTGGGACTCCCCGGCAAGGTACTCATTTCCACCCGAATTCAGTATATTGCGCGCGGAGGTCACATTCCACAGGATCGGAATAATGCCGACGGCAGCTGACAATCGAATCCAATGGGGGATCATCGGCACTGGAGGGATTGCTGAAAAGATGGTGGAAGGGCTCTCCATGCTGCCGGACGCAAAGATCGTGGCGATCGCTTCCAGGAAAATCGAACGCGCGCAGGCGTTTGCCCTCAAACACCGTATCGAAACCGCATACGGGAGGTACGAAGAACTTGCCCGGGATCCCGGCGTTGATGTTGTCTATGTCGCCACCCCGCATCCGTTCCACTGTGAAAATACGCTGATGTGCCTGGAAGGCGGCAAGGCTGTCTTGTGTGAGAAACCGCTTGCTATGAACGAAAAGGAACTGCTCCGGATGATTTCGAAGGCCCGGGAAAAGGGCCTATTTCTTATGGAAGCCCTGTGGACTCGCTTCCTCCCGTCAATCGTGAGGACACTGGAATTGATCGGCTCGGGGGAACTGGGAGATGTGCGGCACATAAAATCCGACTTTGGCGTAAAAAGAGATTTTGATCCACTCCACCGGGCGTTCAACAAAGAACTCGGCGGGGGTTCCCTTTTGGATCTAGGTATCTACCCGCTCTTCCTCACACTTCTCCTGTGGGGAGAGCCCGATCTGATTAGCGCGGTTCCCGACATCGGTCCAACAGGGGTAGATGAAAGTCTGGCACTGACTCTGAAGTACAATGACGGAAGAATTGCCTCGCTCTTCTCGAGTTTCACGGTCAACTCTACAGTTGAGACCCACGTCTGCGGTACGAGGGGGAGACTCAAACTCAACCGGTGGTGGTTCTCTCCGGTGAAACTCGAACTGGCAAGGGGCGAAGGAGACACACGGACCATAGACCCTCATGCCGTTGGCAATGGCTACAACTATGAAGCAGAGGAAGTCATGAGTTGTATGCGGACTGGCAAGAAGGAAAGCATCCTTTTGCCGCTTGCATTCAGCCTTCAGCTCATCAGGCTAATGGACAAAATCAGGAAAGAGATCGGATTGAGGTACGCCGCCGATTCGAAGGAATAACTGATCGTAACGAGTGCGTTCTCGCCATCCTGTTCATTAACTGAGGGGTAGAGTATCGAACTGAGTTCGCATCCACTATTGTACGCGCCGATGGAGTTTTGAAGAGGCAGAGGAGTTATGACGCGACGTGAGCGGTTAATGTCAACTCTACGCGGTGAACCGGTTGACCGGCCGCCGGTAAGCTTCTACGAGATCGGCGGGTTCCTGATAGATCGATTCGATCCCGATCCCTACAACATCTATAACTCGCCCGACTGGGCACCGCTGATAGAACTCGCGGAGGAACACACCGATATCATCCGCTTGATGAGTCCAGTGCGGGACCGCTCGATTGACCCGACCGGTTCGGCGGTCAGCGGCCGCTGGCACGAGTTCTTCCGGGAAGACACGCGGGACGACGGCGAGACGCGTATCACACGCACTCTGTTGACCGTTGCCGGGCGGACATTGACACAAGTCACGAAACGCGAGCGGCAGGTCAACACGGTGTGGACTGTAGAGCCTCTGCTCAAGGACGCCGCCGACGTCGGAGCATATCTCTCGATCCCGGACGAGGTGTTCGCGGAGCGCATCGATACCGCGCCGCTCGAAGCTGAGGAAGCTGCGCTCGGGGAGCGGGGAATCGTGATGGTGGACACGGAAGACCCACTCTGCGCCGCGGCGGCCTTGTTCGCCATGGAAGATTACACGGTGCTGGCATTCACCGAGCCGGTGTTGTTCCACCGGCTGTTGGAGAAAATGGCTCGTCGCATCCAGCCACGCACCGCCGAGGTCAGCCGCCGCTTCCCCGGCAGGCTCTGGCGTATCTACGGCC
>Ga0105107_10001374_pt1 | contig 15775 bp, 15 predicted proteins | sample PPLLaktember2015_6_FD_79335 | JGI IMG/M metagenome (GOLD analysis project Ga0105107, IMG submission 79335) | Freshwater sediment microbial communities from Prairie Pothole Lake near Jamestown, North Dakota, USA - PPLs Lake P8 Core (1) Depth... | ecosystem: Environmental > Aquatic > Freshwater >...
CCACGCCGTGCCCGAGCTCACGGCCATCACCCTCTGCGCGTCGGCCGGCCTGCTGCTCGGGCTCGCCGTCGCCGCGCCGGGGCGCGGCGGCCGGGCGGCGGCCCTGCGCGAGGCTCTCGATCCGGCGCTGCTGCTGTTCGGAGCGTCGCTCCCGCTCTTCGCCCTCGCCGCCCTCGTCGAGAGCTTCGTGCGCGAGTCCGCCCTCGGCACGGCGCCGCGCCTCGCCGTGGCGGCCGCGTTCCTCGCGCTGCTCGCAGCGGCGCTGCGCGGGGTGCGCCGCCTCGCGCGCCGGCGCGAGGCCGACCTCGCCTGGCTCGGCGCCCTCACCGCTCGCGGCCGTAGCGAAGCGCCAGGTAGCGGTTCAGCACCGGCGCGGTGATCGCCTCGGGATACAGGTCGAGGGTGTCGATGCCGCGGCGCCGGAGCGCCGCGAGGGCGCTCTCCCGCTCGCTCAGCAGGTCGTCGAGCACGATGCGGCGCTGCAGCCCGAGGGGCGCGGAGGCGCCCGGGCCCCCGGGCTCGAGCTCGGCGAAGATCGGGTCGCGCACCGCGACGAGGAGCACGCGGTGGCGGCGCCCGAGCACCGCCACCGGTCCGGCGAGGCGCGCCGACTCGGCCTCCACGAAGTCGGTGAGCAGCACCACGAGGGCGCGCTGGCGCTGGCGCGCCGAGAGCTCGCGGAGCAGGTCGCCGTAGTCGGCCTCGACGGGCCGCGGCTGCACCGGCCGCAGCGCCTCGACGAAGGCGCCGAGCTCGGAGCGGTGGGAGCGCGGCGCGAGCCAGGCGCGGACCGCGCGGTCGAAGACGACGAGCCCGACGCGGTCCTTCGCGCCGAGGGCGGCGACTGCGAGGGCGAGGGCGGCTTCGACGGCGCGGTCGAGCTTGGTGCCGTCGCCCGCCCGCGCTCCCATCAGGCGGCTCGCGTCGACGGCGATCAGCACCACGTGGTTGCGCTCGTGCTGGTGCAGGCGCACCACCGGGCGCCCTCGGCGCGCGCTCGCGGCCCAGTCGAGGCGGCGCGGGTCGTCGCCGATCACGTAGTCGCGGAGCGACTCGAACTCCATGCCCTCCCCGCGGCGCCGCGCGGGCTTGTGGCCGAGGGCGGCGAGCAGGCGCGCCGGGTCGAGCGCCGCCGGGCGCAGGAAGCGCGCGGTGTCGGGATACACGCGGAGCACGTCGTCCCCGGCGAAGCGGCCCCGGCGCCGCAGCAGGCCGAGGGGCGAGCGCTCGTAGACGAGGAGCGGCCCGAGGGCGCGGTCGCCGCGCACGCGGGGGCGCACCGCATAGGAGACGGCCGTGCCGCCCGGCGGCACCGCGACGTCCTCGAAGCGAGGCTCCCGGGCCGCCACGTCCCCCGGCAGCTCCTCGAGCACGCTCACGCGGACGGTGCCCTGGCCGGGGTGCGAGAGGCGCAGCTCCACCCGGGCCGGCTGGCCGACGAAGGCGCGCGCCGGCAGGGCGCGCGCCGCGGCGACGGGCGGGCGCCGCTGCAGCAGGTACGCGTCGCAGGCCGCGAGGGCGAAGAGCGCCGCGAGGGCCCCGACGAAGGCCGGCCAGAGCCACGGCAGCAGCACCGCGGCGGCGGCCGCCGCCGTCCAGACCGCGAGGGCGGAGAGCAGCGCGCGCGCGGGCCACAAGCTCACCGCTGGACCCCTCGCAGGCCACAGGCTCATCGCGGGACCGTGACGCTCTCGAGGGTGCGGCGCAGCGCCTCGTCGGCGACGAGCCCCTCGACCTCCGCCGTCGGCTCGAGGAGCACGCGGTGCCGAAGCACCGGCAGCCACGCTTCCTGCACGTCCTCGGGGAGCACGAAGTCGCGGCCGGCGAGGGCGGCCAGCGCCTTCGCCGCGCGCAGCAGCAGCACGCCGGCGCGGGGCGAGCCGCCGAGGGTGAACTGCAGGTCTCCCCGCGTCGCGCGCACCAGGCTCGCCGCGTAGGCGACCACCTCCTCGCGCACCACGACCGCTCGGGCCAGCTCCCGGGCGCGCTCCAGGCTCTCGGGCGCGACGATCCGGGCCGGCGCCGGGAGCGCCGCGTCCTCCGCGTGGTGGCGTGCGAGGAGCGCGCGCTCCTCGGCCTCGCTCGGGTAGCTCATCACGATCTTGAACAGGAAGCGGTCGAGCTCCGCCTCGGGAAGCGGGTAGGTGCCCTCCTGCTCGACCGGGTTCTGGGTCGCGAACACCGCGAAGTGGGCGCCGAGCGGGTGCTTGACTCCGTCGACGGTGGCGGCGCGCTCCTGCATCGCCTCGAGCAGCGCCGCCTGGGTCTTGGCGGAGGCGCGGTTGATCTCGTCGGCCAGCAGCAGGTCGGTGAAGAGCGGGCCGGGCCGGAAGCGCAGCTCGCCGGCGGCGGGGTCGAGCATCGGCGTCCCGATGATGTCGCTCGGCATCAGGTCCGGCGTGAACTGCACGCGCCCGAAGCGCACCCCGAGGCAGGCGGCCAGGCTGCGCACGAGCAGCGTCTTCGCGACGCCGGGGACGCCCTCGATCAGGCTGTGGCCGCGGCACAGCAGCGTCACGAAGCAGAGGCGGACCGCCTCCTCCTGCCCCACCACCACCCCGCCGATCGCCTCGCGGAGCCCGCGGTACAGCTCGGCGACCGCGCTCGTGTCCTGCCCGGGCGCCTCGTTCATCGCGCGGCCTCCTCCACCAGACGATCGAGCAGCGCGGCGGCGCGCGCGAGCTCCGCGGCGCTCCCGACCGGCGCGTCCGAAGCGAGGCGCGCGAGGCCCTCGGTCGAGAGGCCGCGGCGGCGCGCGAGGCGCTCTGCGAGGGGCGCGCCCTGGGCAAGCCCGAAGTGGCGCCGCAGGCGCCGCTCGGTGAGCTCGCGGTAGCGCGCGAGGACCCGGGCATGGTCCCCCGTCGCCGCGTAGAAGCCCGCGAGGGAGCGCACGTAGCTCTCGAGGGTCGGGGCGCTCGGGTCCTGCTCGACGACGCTGCGCGGCGGCTCGGCGGCGCCGTACCAGGCGAAGACGAGGGCGAGGAGCGCCATCCCGGCGAAGCAGAGCAGGGCCGGCGAGCGCGCCAGGTAGGCGAGACTGCTGCGCGAGGGCACGAGGCCGTGGCTGCGCTCGTCGAAGCTCGGCGGCCCGAGGGCGAGGGCGAGGTCGTAGGCGAGGAGCGCGGCGTCGCCCCGGTCGAGCCACTGGTTCTCGAGGAAACGTCCGTCGGCGAACACGACGAGGCGGCCGGCGCCGAGGGCGCGGGACAGGACGAAGGGGCGCTGCCCGAGGGTCGCGGCGATCTCCCAGCGGCCCTCGCCGCCCTGCAGCGCGTCGCCCCAGGCGCTCTCGGGCGAGAAGCGCACGGGGGCGGGCAGCTCGAGGGCCCGGCGCGCGCGGAAGAGAGGTCCCTCGGCGAAGGCGCGCTCCGGCGCCGCCGGCGGCTCCGCGGCCGGCTCCTCGCGCCCGGGCTCCTGCGCTTCGCCTTCGCGCGGCGGCAGCGGCAGGCCGGCGAGGGCCCCGCCCTCCGGGCACGCATCGAGCCGTGCGGGGAGCAGCACGACGGCGCGGCCTCCCGCCGCCACGAAGTCGCGCAGGGGCGCGCCCGCGAGGGAGGGAGCCTCGCAGCCTTCGTCGGGCAGGGCCCACCACACGGTCCGCTCCGGCGCCAGCTCCTCCAGGGGCGCGAAGCTGCGCGCGACGGGAACGCCGAGCTCGCCGAGCAGGTCGTACACCGCGCCGTGTCCCCTCGGGACCTTGCCGAAGCTCGTGGCGCTGAGGTCGCGCTCGTCTCCGCCGACGAGCACCCCGACCAGGGCGAGGGCGAAGAAGGCGCCGACGGCCGATGCGCGCGCGGCCGGGCTCACGGGCTCTGGCGCGGCGCCGCCGCGAGACGGCCGTGCAGGGCGTGCCAGGCGGCGAAGAGTCCGGGGTCCTCGCCGGCGGGGCTGCGGTCGCGGAACCAGCGCCGCTCGAGGGGCGAGAGCAGAGCGAGGAACTCCCGGCGCAGGGGCTCCGGGATCGGGGCGTCGGCCAGGCGCCGCCGCAGCGTGCGGTTCGGGTCGTGCCGCCGCAGCTCGAGGGCGCCCGCCCCCAGCAGCACCGCGAGGCAGGCGAGGTGCATGGCGTGGGCGGCCTCGAGGAAGCGGCCTTCGCGCGCGAGGGCGGCGGCCTCGGCGGCGAGGTCGGGCGCCGGGGCCCGCGGCGCCGGCGCGGGCGGCGGCGTCGCCGCGAGCGCGCGCCGCACGGACCAGACCACGTGGGCGAGCAGCGCGGCGGCGAGGGCGAGCAGGCCGAGCATCAGCAGGGCGTAGAGCGCGGGGTTCGTGCTCCAGAGGTCCGCGAGCCAGGCGAGGAAGTCCGCGAGGGCGCGGACCATGCCCTGGAGCCACTCGGACTCGAGGGGGCGGAAGCGCGCGTACTCGCGGCGCGCGAGGATCTCGCGCGCCAGCGATCGGACCGACTCGTCGCCGAGCGCGGCGCCGGGCGTCACGGCCTCGCGGAGGCTCCCGCTCCCGTCTCGACCAGCCGCGCGAGCTGCTCGATCTCGAAGGCCTCGGTGCGGCAGCGGATGTCGAAGTAGAGCGCCATCCAGACCGCCGCCATGTACGCGCTCGTCACGGCGGAGACGAGCCCCGAGCCGATCGGCCCGACGACCGGGATGAAGCCCAGGGCGAGCTCCACGCCGAAGCCGAGCACGGCGCTGAGGATCACCACCACGAGGGCGATCCCGAATGCCCGCAGCCGCTGGCCCTTCATCAGCTCGAAGCTCCGGCGCAGCGCGTCGGTGCCGAAGCGGTGCTCGAGCACCATCACCTGGGAGAGCAGCACGAGGCCGAGGCCGACCCAGATGCCGGGAAGGATCAGCAGCAGGGTGGCGCCCAGCACCGCGAGGCCCGCCAGCAGCGAGGTGCCGAGCACGGGCACGAGGATCGCGAGGCCCTTGCGGAAGGCACCGCCGATCGTCACCTCGCGCCCCAGGTAGACCTCCCCCAGCGCGAAGGTGATCGCGACGTTCACGAGCGGGGACACCCCGGCGAAGATCAGCACGCCGAGCAGGCCGGTGAGCGCGAGGGAGCCCGGGTCCGGCCCCTTTGCGAAGGACTCGACGGCGCTCTGGAACAGGGCCACCGGCACGTAGAGCGCGGCCGAGATCCCCACCAGGAGCACGAAGTGGTCCCGCATCAGCCGAAAGCCGGTGTCCAGGATCTCCGCGAAGGACATCGCCCGGACGTCGTACCGCATCGAACCCCCCTCGGGCCCCTTGTGCCCGATGCCGGACGACGTTGTCAAGCGCGGAGTTGGCGGCGGCCCGGTCCTGCCGCAAGCTCCGCGGCGAGGTGGCCACGATGCCCGTCCCGCTGCCGCGTGCTCCGATCCTCCTCGACCCCGCCGTCGACGATCCCGAGGCGGTGCGCCGGCTCGTCGCCGCCCACGCGCCCTACTGGCCTGTCCAGCGCTACTTCGCGAACGGCGCCGAGTACGCCGCCCTCTCGGGCGGCGCCGGCGCGGCGCCGATGCCGGTGGCGCCGGTGTTCCGGGGCAACTGGGCGACCGACGGCAAGGCGATCGACGGGCTGGAGCCGCTCCTCTGCCACGCGCCCTTCGTCGCGGCCGCGCGCCGGCTGTTCGGCGCCGAGCTGGTTCGCCCTCAGCAGATGTACGTGAACCTCACCTGGCAGCTCCCGTTTCCCCAGGGCGCGGGCCACACCGACGTGCCCGCCTTCCGGGGCTTCGACCGCAGCCGCTACCCCATCACCCTGCTGACGATCATGGGCCTCTCGGGGCTGTTCGAGGACGTGCGGGTGAAGATCGCCACCGCCGTCGCCTGGTTCTACGGCGGCCGCGACGGCGGCTTCGAGTACTGGCCCGAGGGCCCGGAGCGGCCTTCGCGGGTCCACGAGGGAGCCATCGACAACACCGCCCTGGTCGGGGACAACGACTTCATGTGGCACCGCGTGCGCCCCACCGGCCGCCGCGAGGACGGCATGCTCCGGCTCGATCTCGAGAGCCAGCTCTGCCGCGAGGGCGAGGGCTGGGAGATCCGCGGCGCCGGAGGTCGCCTCGCCGCGTTCGGGCCCGAGGCGCTGCGCGTGAGCCTCTCCTGGAAGGCGCTGGTCTTCGAGTCCGAGGCCGATCGCCGCCGCCACGACGAGCACCGGGAGGACATCGACCTCGCTGAGGTGCTGCGGCGCTTCGGCTCCGACCTCGCCGCGCGAGGCACGCCCGTCGCGTGGCCGGCGGACCCGGTGCGCGATCCCGGGGTGATCCGCCTGCTGACCGACGCCTACGTGCGCTACCCGGCCCCGGCGCGCCCGAGCTGAAGCCGCGCTCAGGGCGCGGTCGCGTTCGGCCGAAGACGCAGGGGGGAGGTTCCCTCCATGCAGAAGATCTTCGGCATCCTTCTCATCGTGCTCGCGATCTGGGCGGGGCTCGAGGTCTACAACGAGGGCACCGCGGGGGCCTTCGACGGCCTCTTCGTGCGCCTCGGCATGGCGGAGGAGCCGGCGCCGGACGCCGGGCCCTACCGCAGCGCCGGCGAACGCGCGGCCGACCGGCTGCGCGGCGCGTACCAGGCGGGCATGGACCGCGGCGACGCCCCCGAGCGCGCCGAAGGCCGGGACGGCGGCTCCGACTCGGCGGGCGAGCGCACGGCGGCGCGGCTGCGCGCGATGGCGGGCCGCGACTAGACCGGAGCTGCGCGCGGCGCCGGCAGGCGCCGTCGCGTACGCTCCGGCCATGCGCACGCTCACGCTCGCGCTCTGCGCGGTCCTCGCGATCCTCGCCGGCTGCCCCCGTATCGGCGGCCCGCTGGCCTCGGCCAGCGACCGGGTCCTCCCGCTCCGGCTGCCGGAGCCCGCCTACGAGGACCTCTTCCCGTACTACGCCGAGCTCTGCGCGGTGAGCCGCTTCGACCGCCTCGGCGTCGAGCACGGCGGGGCCGCCGGGCACGCCGTGCTCTACCTGAAGGGGGCCTGCCGCGAGGAGGACGCCCCGTATCCCACGCTCCGGATGTGTCCCGAGGTCGTGAACGACCTGCAGGACCCGCGGCACGGCGTGGGCGTGAGCGTCAACGCGGCCTACAAGAACGTGAACTGGGTCGCCTATCCGGGCCGGCAGCTCTTCTTCAACGGCAACCTCGTCCGCGGCCAGACCCTCACCCAGGAACACTTCGACGCGACGGTCCGCTCGATCGTCGATCTCGGGGTGCTGCGGGGCGTCGAGGTGGACGAGGAGCGCCTCGTCTTCACGCATCCCGAGGCGCCCCTCGAGGAGCGCACGGCGGAGTCGCTGCTCGGGACCGACGTCGCGGTCCGCTTCGCGCGCAGCCTCTGGTGCGCGAAGGTACCTCTCGGGCGCGCCCAGATGGAGCGCGCCGTCGGCCACCTGAACGAGCTGAACCGCCGCTATGCGAGCGGCGAAGCCTCCTACGACTACAGCCTCTACTACGACAACTGCGTGCGCGCCCTCCACGACTCGCTCGCCGCGGCAGGCGTGTGGGAGCCGGTGAAGGAGCGCTCGCGCTTCCTGGGCCAGGTCTTCCAGATGAAGGTGCCGGCGAACGAGCTCGGCCAGCTCTCGGAGCGCATCACCAGCTTGCCGGTCGACGACTTCGACGCGCTGCGGAAGGACGCGGCTGCCTCGGCGAGCCTGCGCGCCTTCGGCTGGCTGCCGACCCGCGAAGGCGCGCTCCTCGAGACCGCGCCGGTGCACCGGCCCAACCAGCTCTACGACACGAGCCTCCAGATGTTCGTGGTCGAGGGCCCGGGCGAGCGCGCGACGGGGCGCTTCCGGGAGCTCGCCACGGACGCCCGCTTCACGCAGCTCGAGCCCAACCTGCTCTACTACGAGGAGCGCTACCGCCAGATCCTCGCGCAGCCGCAAGGCGCCGGCTGGCGGCCGCGCTCGGCGGCGGACGAAGCGCTGCGCGCGCGCTATCGGGCGTACGTCGCGGCGCAGCTCGAGGAGGTCCGGGACCTCATCGGCCGGCTGCCCGGCTACGACCGCCGATGAACGCGGGGCCCGCCGCGGGGACGGCGCCCGCGGCCGCAGCGGCCCGCTACACGCTTCTCTGCGTCGCCCTCGGGCTGGTCCTCGGCTGGGTCCCCGCGTGGCTCCACGGCCCGATCCCCGAGAAGTTCGACGTGCTCTACATCCGGGGCGCGATCGCCGTCTGGGGCTGGTACGTGGCCCGCATGTCCATCGGGTTCTGGGTCGGCGTAGCGGTCTGGCCCCGCGCCTGGTGGCTGCGCGGGCCGCTGCTGGGCGCCCTCTGCATGCTTCCGCTCACGCTGGTGTCCCTGGCGATGCCGGCCTGCGGCTGGCCCTGCATGGCCGTCAACCTGGCTTCCGGGGTGGGGGTCGGAACCGCGGTGGCCGGAGTCGCCCGCGCGCTCACCGGGCTCGCGCATCGCTAACGCCTCGCCCGGCCTCGTTGCGCGCGGCCGGGCCGTCCGGTAGTTGTGTCGGCGCCGGCCCGGTCCGTCTCCCCTCACGGCGCGGTCGGCCGAGGGGAGTCCAGCATGCGTCACGCGAGACTCGGTTTCCGGACCCTTTTCCTGGCGGCTGCCGTCGCCCTGGCCGGCGGGCCCGTGCTCGCGGACGAGCCGGCTCCGGAGGCCGAAGCCGAGGAGGGCCCGCTCAGCCGCTTCTCCGGGTCGATCCAGGCCGACTTCACCAACGTCTACTTCTTCCGCGGCATCCTCCAGGAGCGCAACGGACTCGTCGCCCAGCCCTGGGGCGAGCTCTACTACGCCCTGTACCAGTCCGAGACGGGCTTCATCCGCGACTTCTCGATCGGGGGCGGCGTCTGGGCCAGCTTCCACACCGAGGAGACCCTCGCGGAGCACGGCCCGCGCAGCCTCTACGAGGTGGATTGGTATCCCGTCGTCTACCTCGAGTTCCCGAACTCCGTCAGCCTGACGACGATCTACTACTTCTACACCAGCCCGAACGGCGCCTTCCAGCGCGTCGACGAGCTGAACCTGAAGCTGGCCTGGGACGACAGCGAGACCTTCGGCCGCTTCGCCCTGCAGCCCTGGGTCAACCTGGCGATCGAGACCCACCGCACGTCCTTCGGCGACGACGAGGGCGTCGGCCTCCAGATGGGCATCGCGCCGACCCTCTACGAGTTCGCCCACGACACCTACCCCGTGACCTTCACGGTGCCCCTCGAGCTCGGCTTCGCGATCGACGACTACTACGAGCGGGAGGACGGCTCCGAGAACCCCTTCGGCTACCTGAGCTTCGGCCTCTCGGCGAGCGTGCCCCTCGCCTTCATGCCCGAGAGCACCGGAGCCTGGAGCTTCACGCTCACCGGCAAGGGCTACTACCTCTCGAACACCCTCGAGGAAGCGAACCTCGGCCGCAGCCTGTACCCCCAGTTCATGGCGAGCGTCGGCGTCGAGTTCTAGGCGGCCGAGTCGGGAGGCGCCGACCCGTCCGGGTGCAGCAGGCGCGCGGCGTCCGGGTGCCAGCGCACCCAGAGCGCGGCGCCGGGGCGCACGCCCGGCTGGATCTGCGACGCCTCGAGGTAGTCGATCAGCTCGCCTCCCGCCGGGTCGCGCAGGGCGCAGCGCCGCACCGCCCCCTGGAAGACGAGATCCGTGCAGGTGACCGGCAGGCCCTGGAGCCCGGGCGGGGGCTCGCTGGGGCCGATCTCGAGGCGCTCCGGACGGATCATGAGCAGCGCCGGGGCGCCGGTGGCGAAGCTGCGGCCGTCCGTCGCGGCGTCGGCGCGCACCCCGCCCGGCAGCCGCAGCGTCGCCCGCCCGCCCGCCGTGCTCTCCACGGTCACCGGGATCAGGTTCGCGCTCCCGATGAAGCGCGCGACGAAGGCGGACTCGGGCGCGTCGTAGATCTCTTCCGGCGTGCCGACCTGCTCGAGGCGTCCGGCGCGCATCACCGCGATGCGGTCGGACATGGTGAGCGCCTCTTCCTGGTCGTGGGTCACGAACACGAAGGTGATGCCCACGTCGCGCTGGATGCGCTTCAGCTCGATCTGCATCTGCCGCCGCAGCTCGAGGTCGAGGGCCGAGAGCGGCTCGTCGAGCAGCAGCGCGCTCGGGCCGTTCACGAGGGCGCGGGCCAGGGCCACGCGCTGGCGCTGGCCCCCGGAGAGCTGGTTCGGCTTGCGGCCGGCGAAGTCGCCGAGGCGCACGACGTCGAGCATCCCGCGCACGCGGCGTTCGATCTCCTGGGCCGGCACCTGACGGATGCGCGGGCCGAAGGCGACGTTGTCGAACACGGAGAGATGGGGGAACAGCGCGTAGTTCTGGAACACGGTGTTCACCGAGCGCCGGTAGGGCGGAACGCCGACCACGTCGACGCCCTCGAGGCGGAGCACGCCGCTCGTCACCTCCTCGAAGCCCGCGATCATGCGGAGCATCGTCGTCTTCCCGCACCCCGACGGGCCGAGCATGGAGAAGAACTCGCCGCGGGCGATCTCGAAGCTCACGTCGTCGACGGCGACGAAGTCGCCGTAGCGCTTGCAGACGTGCTGGACGGAGATGACCGGGGAGCCGTCCGCGGCGCTCACGCCGGGCTCCCGCCGCCGGCGCCCGGCGGCTCTTCGGGAGCCTCGGGGTCGAACCCCTTGTCGCGGCTCGCGTAGACGAAGCGCCGGGTCGCCGCGAGCTCGCCGGCGATCCGCGCGAGCTGCTCGTCGAGCCACTGGGGGTTCTCGGCGACGAGCCGGGCCACTCCGCCCTTCAGGCAGTCGTCCGTGGCCGGGCCGGGTCCGTAGTGACGGCGGTAGACGTCGTACCGGAACAGCGGCTTCAGCCGCTTGAGGTCGCGCGGGCCGGTGGGAAGCGGCAGCAGCGCCACGTCGTCCTTTCCCTTCGCGCGGCGCTCCTCCAGCCGCTCGAGCACGACCGAGAGGCTGCTGGCCAGGTGCGTCGGCTCGCAAAAGGTGGCGAAGTCGTCGTACAGCAGCCGCATCACCGCCCGTGCTTCGTCGATCGGCAGCCTCGCCTCGCGCTCCCGGCCCACCCGGCGCAGCAGCAGCATGAAGGGAACCGGCCGGTCGCCCGTCTCCGCGATCACCGCCGGATCCCGGAAGTCCGGCTGCCGGTAGGGGAAGTGTCGGGGATCGATGGCGTCGAAGCCACCGCGGCCGTAGAACAGCAGGCGCTGGAGCGAGAGCCTGTCCTCGGGGCTGAAGTACTCCATCTCGGCGGCGAGGTCGACGCGCATCCCGAAGTACCGGCCCGGCGCGTCGGGCGCCGGCAGCGCGAGCTTGCCCCGCTGGTGCAGCGTGTGCAGGAAGGTCACCGCGAGGTCGAGGGGCGCGATCCGCAGCCAGTAGGTGAGCACCGAGCCGCGCGCCTCGGGGAGCATGAAGATGTGGGACAGGTACACGACGCAGAGGTCGGGCGCGTAGGCCGGGTTCACGAGCACGCGGCCGTCCCGGACGCCGCGGATCGTCCCGGTGGCACGATCGCGCGCGACGAGCAGGAAGAAGCGCGCGTAGCTCCCGGAAGGCAGCGGAACCAGCGGGTCGTCGAGCAGCATCTTCCGGATCACCGGCTCGGGCTCCATCTCGCCGGCGGCGCCGAAGCCGTCCCACAGGATCTGGAACGCGGTCTTGTAGTCCGGGTGCGAGGGGTGCTCGATCGACTCGACCTCGTACTTGCGGGTCTCGCGTTCGATCATCTCCACCACGTCCTGGGGATAGAGGTCCTTCAGACAGAGGCGGACGCGCGTGCCGAGGCTCATGGCCTCCCCCTGGGGACGGGTGCAAAGGGAACGCGCGGACTGTAAGGGTTGGGCCCGGTGCCTGACCAGAGGCGGTCCGAAGGCAGCTCGGTCTGGATGGCGGAGAGCGAGGCGCCGCGTCCGTGTGCACCCCTGCGCCAGCGGATCGCGACCCGGATCGCGGTCGTCGGCGGCGGGTTCACCGGCGTCTCCGCCGCGTGGCACCTGCGCCGGCGCAACCCGGACCGCGGCGTGGTGCTGCTCGAGGCGGGCGTGCTCGGCGGCGGCGCCAGCGGGCGGAACGGCGGCCAGGTGCTGAACTGGGTGAACGGCGTGACGCCGAAGAGCCCGGAAGAGGCGCGGCGCATCCACGCCGCGACCCGCGCGGGCATCGACCTCGCCGAGACCCTCGCGGAGCGCTACGCGCCCCCGGGCACCTTCCGGCGCCAGGGCTGCCTCGAGGTCTACACCGATGCGCGTCGCGCCGAGGCGGCCGAGCGCCGGGTGCAGGAGCTGCGCGCGGCCGGCATTCCCGCCGAGTTCCTGCCGGAGTCCCGGCTCGGCATCGCGGGCGCGCGCGGCGCGGTCCTCGACCCCCTCGCGGGCCGCCTGAACGGCTTCGCGCTGCTCCAGGCCCTGCGGCCGGCGCTCGTCGCCGAAGGCGTCCTGGTCTACGAGCACACGCCGGTGCGCCGCGTGCGGGGCGGGGCCGAGCTCGTGCTCGAGACGCCGGAGGGGGAGGTGCGGGCCGACGCCCTGGTGCTCGGGACGAACGGCTACACGCCCTCCCTCGGCTTCTTCCGCGCGGGCATCCTCCCGCTCCACTCCCACGTCCTCGCCAGCGCGCCGCTCTCCGAGGCCCAGTGGGCCGCCGCCGGCTGGGGGCGCTGGGACGGCTTCACCGACGACTTCGACCGCATCTCCTACGCCTGCCGCACGCCGGGCGGCCGCCTGCTGTTCGGCGGCGGAGGCAACCCGGCCTACAGCTATCGCTTCGGCGGGGGGACCGCGCCGGACCCCCGCGCCGGCGAGCGCGCCGCGCGCTTCATGGGCGGCGTGCTGGCGCACTACTTCCCGGCCCTCGCCGGCGTCCCCGTCGCGCAGCGCTGGAGCGGCACCCTGGCGCTCACCCTCGACCGCGTCTGCTCGATGGGAGTGGGCGGCGAGCACCGCAACGTCTACCACGCCCTCGGCTACAGCGGGCACGGCGTCGCCCTCGCGCTGCTCTCAGGCCGCGTCCTCGCCGACCTCTACGAAGGCAACCACGAAGCCTGGCGCGAGCAGCCCTTCTACCAGAAGCGCCTGCTGCGGATGCCGCCTGAGCCGCTGCGCTGGCTCGGCTACCAGGCGTACACGCGGCTGACGGGGCGCTCGCCCCGGCGCGCCGCCTGAGCGCCCCTCAGCGCTCCGCGAAGAGACGATCGAGCGCCTTCTCGAGCGCGTCGAACATGCGGCCCAGCTCCTCGTGGGTCACGACGAGCGGAGGCGCGAGGGCCACGAGGTCGCGGATCCCGCGCACGATGACGCCCTCCTCGCGCGCGAGGTTGTGGGCGGCGGCGCCGAGCATGCTCGGCGGGGCGCCCGCGTGCGGGCCGCGGGGCGGGCGCCGCAGCTCGAGGGCGCCGATCAGCCCGACGCCTCGCGCCTCCACCACCGCGGGATGGGAGGCGAGCGAGCGCAGCGCCGCCTGGAAGCGCGGGCCGACGTCGTCGCGCACCCGCTCGACGAGGCCCTCGCCCTCGATCAGGTCGAGGTTCGCGAGCGCCGCGGCGCAGGTCGCGGGATGCCCCGTGTAGGTGAAGCCGTGGGCCAGGTAGCCGCCCGCCTCGAGGGCCTCGGCGATCTCGTCGCTCACCATCGTCGCGCCGAGGGGCAGGTACCCGCTGGTGATGCCCTTCGCCATCGTCATGAGGTCCGGGTCGAGGGACCAGAGCTGCGAGGCGAACCAGGCTCCGAGACGGCCGAAGCCGGTGATCACCTCGTCGGCGACGAACAGGATCTCGTGGCGGCGGCACAGCTCGCGGAGCTGCGCGAGGTGGCCCTCGGGCGGGACGATCACGCCGCCCGCGCCCTGCACGGGCTCGACGAACATCGCCGCGATCGTCTCCGCCCCCTCGCGCGCGACGGCGCGCTCCGTCTCCGCGAGGCACCACGCGCCGTACTCCTCGGGGCTCTTCCCGCTGCCGTAGGCGTTCGGGCCCGGCACCTGGAGGAAGCCGGGCAGCGGGAGGTCGAAGGGCTCGGTGCAGGTCGGGAGCCCGGTGAGGCTCGTGGTCGCGAGGGTGACGCCGTGATAGGCGTAGCTGCGCGCGAGCACCTTCGTCTTCCCGCGCCGGCCGCGGAGCTTCCAGTAGGCGCGGATCAGCTTCAGCGCCGACTCGTTGGCCTCGGAGCCCGAGTTGCTGAAGATCGTGTGCCGGAGGCGCGCCGGGGCGAGGCCCGCGAGGCGGGCCGCGAGGCGGATGGTGGGCTCGGTCGTGGTGTTGAAGAACGAGGGGTAGAACGCGACGGCGCGCATCTGCTCCGCTACCGCCCGGACGATCTCTTCGCGCCCGTAGCCGACGTTGACGCACCAGAGCCCGGCGAGCCCGTCGAGGAGCTCGCGGCCGCTCTCGTCGACCACCGTCGAGCCGCTGGCGGTGCGCACCAGGTGGGTGCCGGCCGCGTGCATCGCGCGGTGGTCGGTGAACGGGTGGAGGTGGTAGGCCTCGTCGAGGCCGCGCAGGGCGGCGAGATCGAAGGGGGGCATGCGCTCGACGGAAGCACGGCTGCCGCCGCGGCGCCAGCCGTCCGGGGCTTGCGGCCGTCCGGGCTCGGAGGTAGCACGCCCGGGTGGAGCCCCTCCTGCGCGCCGAAGACCTCGCCCCGGGCGACCTCGAGGTCGCCTCGGGCGACTTCGGCGACGTCCGGGTGCACAGCGTCCGCGACACCGCGGATCCCGACTTCGAGGCGGCCTACGCGCGGGTCTGGGCCGAGTTCGGTCCCCGCGGCGAGATGGAGACGCGCGCGGTGATCGGCGACCGGCTGGCGTGGGACCCGGCGCGGCCGGTGGGCGGCGCGGCGCTCGCCTACGAGCTGCTGGTGCTGCGCCGCGGCGGTGCCGTCGCCGCGCTGCGCGACCACACGGCGGTCGTCGTGCTCGGCGCGCGGGGGCGCCCCGCCGCGGGGCCGGTGGTCGTGCACCTCTCCCACGCCCTCGTCGAGCCCGCGCACCGGGGCACCGGCCTCGCCGCCTGGCTCCGCGCGCTGCCCCTCCAGTCCGCGCGGCGCTGCGCCGCCGTCGCCGGCTGCGCCGCGGGCACGGAGATCGTCCTCGTCGCGGAGATGGAGCTGCCGGACCCCGAGCGTCCCGGGCGCATGGCGCGGCTGCGCTCCTACGAGCGCGCCGGCTTCCGAAAGCTCGACCCCGCGCTCGCGCCCTACGCGCAGCCGGACTTCCGGCCACCCGAGGTCCTGGCGGGCGCCGCCCCGCAGGCCGTGCCGCTCGGGCTGGTGCTGCGCCGCGTCGGGCGGGAGCGCGAGACGACGATGCCGGCGGCCGAAGTGGCGCGGGTGGTGGAGGCGATCTACGCGGTGTACGGCGTGCACGTGCCGGCGGTCGCCTTGGGTCCGCTCCGGGCCGCGGCGGCCGAGTGGACGGCTCGCCAGCCGAGCTTCGGCCTGCTACCTCCCACCGCGTGATCACGGCGTACCACCACCCAGGCTTCGCCGCGCCGATCGGGTCGCACGTGATGCCGATGCGGAAGTTCCAGCTGCTGGCCGACGCTCTGGCGGGGCGGGACACGGTGAGCGTCGAGGCGCCGGAGCCGATCCGAGCGGAGGACCTGCGGCGGGTCCACACCTCCGACTACGTCGAGGCGGTTCGCACCGGCGAGCCGCGCGCCCTCGCCGAGTCGCAGAAGTTCCCCTGGTCCCCCGCGCTCTGGCCCTCGGTGCTGCTCACGAACGGCGGGGCCGTGGCGGCGGCCTCGCGCGCCCTCGAGGACGGCATCGCTGCGGAGCTCGCGAGCGGCTTCCATCACTCCCACGCCGACCACGGCGAGGGCTTCTGCACCTTCAACGGCCTCGTCGTCGCCGCCGAGGCGCTGCGCGCGGCGGGGCGGCTGCGCACGGTCGCGGTGCTCGACCTCGACCTGC
>Ga0105107_10001377_pt1 | contig 15760 bp, 16 predicted proteins | sample PPLLaktember2015_6_FD_79335 | JGI IMG/M metagenome (GOLD analysis project Ga0105107, IMG submission 79335) | Freshwater sediment microbial communities from Prairie Pothole Lake near Jamestown, North Dakota, USA - PPLs Lake P8 Core (1) Depth... | ecosystem: Environmental > Aquatic > Freshwater >...
ATGGCGCTCCCAGAGGGATTCGAACCCTCGTACCAGCCTTGAGAGGGCTGTGTCCTAGGCCTCTAGACGATGGGAGCGTCGGACCCCGCAAAGGGGCTGGTATTATACGGACCCAGTTTCCTGCCTCAAGCGGACCCGACACCCCTTGGACCCTCAAAGCGGCGCCCCGTCGCCGATAATCGTTGCACGCCCGGACCATCCGGTTTCGCGCTCCCATATCTCCGGCAACGCGCTCAAGGTCCTTTATCGCCTGCGGGACGGCGGCTACCAGGCCTTCCTCGTCGGCGGCTGCGTGCGCGACCTCCTGATCGGCATCGAGCCGAAGGACTTCGACGTCGCGACCGATGCCTCGCCAGAGGAAGTGCGCCGGTTGTTCCGCAATTGTCGTCTGATAGGGCGACGATTTCGTCTGGCACACGTGCGCTTCGGCTACCAGGTCATCGAGGTCGCGACCTTTCGCGCCGCAGGCGCGCCAATGGCGCCAGAGCCCGACCTGGATGGCGTCACCGACGACGATGCGGAGATCGAAACGGAGCCGGAGCCGGAGGAGGAGCCGAACGGCAACGTAGACCGGGCGCACGACGCGCGCGGCCGGCTGCTGCGCGACAACCTATACGGCACGATCGACCAGGACGTTTGGCGGCGCGATTTCACCTGCAATGCGCTCTACTACAACATCGAGGACTTCTCGATCGTTGACTACGTCGGCGGCGTCGACGATGTGCGCGCACGCACGATCCGCCTGATCGGCGACCCGGAGACGCGCTATCGCGAAGACCCGGTGCGGATGTTGCGTGCCGTGCGCTTCGAAGCCAAGCTCGGCTTCACGATCCACGAGTCGGCGCGCGCACCGTTCGCGAAGCTTGCCGAGCTGCTCGGGCACATTCCGCCGGCCCGGCTCCTCGACGAGTTCCTGAAGCTCTTCCTGGCCGGATTCGGCCAGCGCGCCTTCGACCTGCTGCGCGAGCACGGCCTGTTCGCCCAGCTCTTTCCCGCGACAGCTGCGCATCTCGACTCGGAGCCGGCCGGTATGGCGCTGGCGCTGATCAAAGCAGGGCTCGCGGACACCGACCGGCGCGTTGCCGAGGACCGTGCCGTGACGCCGATGTTTCTGTTCGCCGTGATGCTGTTCGGCCCCGTGTCGGCGGCGGCGCAGCGGCGCTTCGAGTCGGGTGCACCACCGGCCGTCGCCATCGCCGAGGCCGTGGACGAGGTCGTCGGAGAGCAGAATCGGCGCATCGGCATCCCGAAGCGCTTCTCGATGCCGATGCGCGAACTGCTCGCGCTGCAGCCGCGGTTCCATCGCCGCGAGGGCCGGCGCGTGCTCGGATTCCTCGCGCACCCGCGCTTTCGCGCCGCTTATGACTTCCTGCTCCTGCGCGCGCATGCCGGTGGCGAAGATCCGGCGATTGCTCGCTGGTGGACCGAGTTCCTCGCGCTGACGCCCGAGCAGCAGCGCGAGCGTGCCGGTACGGAGGGCGAGTCGGGCAACGAGCCGGGACCGCCCCGCCGCCGGCGCCGCCGGCGCGGCGGCCGGCGGAACGCCACGCCTCCCGCCGAGACCTGAGTACGGACGGTGGCCTGGCGTCCCGCCTACGTGGCGCTCGGGAGCAACCTGTCCGACCCGGTCCGGCAGGTGCAGGCCGCCTTCGCGGCGCTCGCGACGCTTCCGGAAACGTGGCTCATCGCCCGATCCGGCCTTTGGCGCAGCCGGCCCCTGGGACCGCAGGACCAGCCGGACTTCATCAACGCGGCCGCAGGACTCCTGACAAGAGCGGAGCCGCGGGCCCTGCTCGAATCGCTGCAGGAAATCGAGCGGCGCCTCGGCAGGACCGCGCCTGCGGTTCGGTGGGGGCCGCGCGTGATCGATCTCGACCTGCTGGCGGTCGGCGCGCTCGAGATCGCGGAACCCGGCCTCAAGTTGCCGCACCCGGGCCTGCACCAGCGCAATTTCGTCCTGTATCCTCTTTCTGAAATCGCCGCAGAGCTCTGGGTACCGGGACTCGCTCGAGTCTGCCGGCTGCGTGAACGGGTATCGCCTGCGGGAATCGAGCGGCTCGCGGCACGGGGATCCGGTGACGACTGAAGAAAAGACCGAGGTCTGGCCGCACCGGCTGGTGGTCGTCGAAGGCCTGATCGGCGTCGGCAAGACGAGCCTCGCGCGCAAGCTCGCGGAGGCGGTCGGTGCCGGCACGGTCCTCGAGCAGCCGATGGAGAATCCCTTTCTCGAGCGCTTCTACAAGGAACGGCGTGCCGCCGCCTTTCCGGCCCAGCTCTATTTCCTGTTCCAGCGCGCGCGCCAGCTCTCGGAACTGCGCCAGCACGACCTCTTCGCGCAGGTCCGCATCGCCGACTACATGCTCGAAAAGGACCGCCTGTTCGCGCGCATCGTCCTCGACGACGAGGAGTTCAAGCTCTACGAGCAGGTGTACGCACGGCTCGCGATGGACGCTCCGACGCCGGATCTGGTCGTCTTCCTGCAGGCGCCGGTGGACATCCTGCTGCAGCGCATCGACCGGCGCGGCATTCCCTTCGAGAAGTACATCGATGCGGCTTACCTGGAGCGGCTCGGCGAGGCGTACACGCGCTACTTCCACCAGTACACGGCCTCGCCGCTGCTGATCGTCAACACGGCTGAGATCGACCCGGCCAACAACTCGCGCGACTTCGACGACCTGTTCGAGACGGTCCGCCGCACGACCAGCGGCCGGCACTACGTCAACCCGCTGCGCGGCTAGGGACTGTCCCCTTTGCGCGCTAGGGACTGTCCCCCTTTGCGCGCCCTGGCGCAAAGGGGACTGTCCCTTCCTTGTTAGGGCTTTCTGCCTTGCCTTGCCAGTGCCCACCCGACATGTTCGCGCACGACCGGATCGGCGTCGCCGGCGCGCGCGCGCAGGGCGGCGGCCGCGTCCGGTGAGCGCGGCGCGTTGCCGAGCGCAACGGCGAGATTGCGAAGCCAGCGCCGGAAGCCCAGCCTGGCGAGCGCGCTGCCGCGCGTCTTCTCCAGGTACTCCGGCTCGCTCCAGGCGAAGAGCTCGACGAGGTCTGGCGCGTCCAGGCGATGCCGCACGCGGAAATCCGGCTCCGCGGCGACGCGAGCGAACTTGTTCCAGGGGCACACGAGCTGGCAGTCGTCGCAGCCGAAGATGCGGTTGCCGATGGCGGGGCGCAGCGTCTCCGGTATCGCGCCGTGATGCTCGATGGTCAGGTAGGAGATGCAGCGGCGCGCGTCGAGCTGGTACGGGGCCGTGATGGCGCCGGTGGGGCAGGCTGGGAGGCAGGCACTGCAGCTGCCGCAGCGGTCCTTCGCGCGCACGTCCACCGGCAATGGCAGGTCGGTGTAGAGCTCGCCCAGCATGAACAGCGAACCGGCGCGTTCGTTGATGAGGTTGGTGTGCTTGCCGATCCAGCCGAGGCCGGCATCGCGCGCGAGCGGCTTCTCCATCACCGGCGCCGAGTCCACGAATGCGCGATGGCCGAAGGCGCCGAACTCGTCCTCGAGCCGGGACGCGAGCCCGGCGAGCCGGCTGCGCAGCACCTTGTGGTAGTCGCGCCCGAGCGCGTAGCGCGCGACGTAGCCCTTGCTGCCGTCGCCGAGTACCTCGGCAGCCGGCACGGCATCTGGCGCCGATGCCGCCATGCGCACACTGATGACGCGCAGCGTTCCCGGTACGAGCGCTGCCGGCTGGCTCCTGCGCTTCCCGTGGCGCGCCATGTACTCCATGCCGCCGTGGCGCCCCTCGGCAAGCCAGCGCTCGAGATTGGCCTCGTCCTCGGCGAGGTCGATGCCGGCCACGCCGACCTGGTCGAAGCCGAACTCGCGCGCGAGCGCATCGAGCCGCGCGCGCAGGCTCGAGAGTTCGGATGCGGTGAAATGCCTTGTCATGTGCCGGGTTTCGCGAGGGAGCGACCAGTATAATCACGCGCATGGATCCGCTGCCCGTCGAGGTCTATTCGGCCGCGTCCGTGCGTGCGATGGACCGGCGCGCGATCGAGGAGGGCGGCATTCCCGGCTATGAGCTGATGCAGCGCGCCGGCGACGCGGCGTTCGCCGCGATGCGTGAGCACTGGCCCGACGCGCGGCGCGTGACCGTGTTTTGCGGCCCCGGCAACAACGCCGGCGACGGCTACGTCGTTGCGCGCCTCGCGCGTGCCGCGGGTCTCGAAGTGCGCGTCGTCGCGGTTTCGGACCCGGAGGGATTGCGCGGTGACGCGGCGCGGGCCCACGCCGCCTTCATCGCCCAGGGCGGGCGCACGGAGCCGCCCGGCAACGGGCTGCTCGAGCCCTGCGAGCTGGTCGTCGACGCCATGCTCGGCACGGGCGTCGACCGCGTGCTCGAAGAACCGTTCGTCGCCGCGATCCGGCAGGTGGACCGCCTCGGGGTTCCGGTCTTTGCGCTCGACATTCCTTCGGGACTCGACGCGGACACGGGCGAACTGCACGGCCACGCGATCGCGGCGACACTCACGCTCGCGTTTGTGGGCCTCAAGAGCGGTTACTACCTCGGCGTGGCGCCGGACTTCGTCGGCGCGCTGGCATTCGCCGGGCTGGACCTGCCGCAGGCATTCCGCGTGGGAGCGACCGCCATCATGCGCCGCGTCGACGGGCAGCTCGCCGCACGTGCGCTGCCGCCCCGGCGCCGGTCGGCGCACAAGGGTGATCATGGGCGCGTGCTCATCGTCGGCGGGCAAGCGATGCCGGGCGCAGCGAGGCTCGCCGGGGAAGCGGCGCTGCGCGCGGGCGCCGGGATGGTCACGGTCACGACCTCCGCAGCGAGCGCCGCGGCCGTGCTCGCGGGACGGCCCGAACTCATCGTGAAAGACGGGATGCCCGCGGACCTTTCTGCATTCGACGCGATCGCGGTCGGACCGGGGCTCGGGACGGGCGCAGAGGCGCAACGCGCGCTCGACGCGGTCGTCGCGTCCGGTGCGCGCCTGGTAGTCGACGCCGATGCGTTGACGCTGTTGGCGGAACGCCCGCGAAAGTCCGATGGCTGGATCCTGACGCCGCATCCCGGCGAAGCGGCGCGCCTGCTGGGTACGAGCGTGGAAGCCGTGCAGCGCGACCGGCTCGGCTCAGCGCGCGGGATCGTGGAGCGCTATGGCGGAACTTGCGTGCTCAAGGGCGCGAACACGCTCGTTCGAGGAGCGTCTCCCGCGCCCTGGGTCTGCGACCGCGGCAATCCCGGCATGGCAACGGCCGGCAGCGGCGACGTGCTGACCGGCATCATCGCCGCCTTGCTTTCGGCGACGCACGATCAGCTGCTTGCTGCGGCGGCGGGCGTGTTGCTGCACGCGGAGGCGGGCGACCGTGCCGCGCGCGCAGGGATGCGCGGGATGATCGCGAGCGACATCGTCATGGAGCTGCGCGGTGTCGTGAATTCTCCATGGAGCTGAACCTGGCTGACGAGGCGGCGACGATTTGTTCGGGCTCTGCACTCGCGCGCGGCCTGCCCGATCTCGTAACCCACAGCCTGCTGTTCACCCTCTCCGGCGAACTCGGCAGCGGCAAGACGACGCTCGCACGCGCGCTGCTGCGCGCGCTCGGCGTCGCCGGCACGATCAGGAGCCCGACGTTCACCCTCGTCGAGCCCTACGAGACGACGCGAGGGAGCGTGCATCACCTCGATCTCTATCGCCTCGCCCCGGGGGCGGCCGCGCTCGAGGGCCTCGGTTACCGTGACTTGCGCGGGCTGCCGGGCCTCGTGCTGGTGGAATGGCCGGAACGGGCAGGTGCGGCCCTCGGCACGCCTGATCTCACGGCACAGCTCGACCACCAGGGCACGGGCCGGCGCATTTCCCTTGCGGCCCACGGTGAAAGTGGGCGCGAGTGGCTGGCCTCGAGTCGCGCCCTACTCGAAGAGTGCGGCGTATCTAGCTGAAAAACTTGAATTAAAAAACATCGACCGCTAGAGTACCCGCGGGTTTCAGAGCGCACGGCAGTCATGCGGCCAATGAGGGCAATCGGCCTAATCGTCCTGCTGCTCACGTCGGCATCGGCGGCGGCGGCACCTGCGCTTCGCGACATCCGCGTCTGGGCAAGCCCTGATTCCACCCGAGTCGTGCTCGACCTCAGCGAGCCGGCATCCTATACGCTCTTCGCGCTGGACAATCCCGATCGGGTGGTCATCGATTTCGAGCGCATCGAGGCCGACGCATCCGGCATCAAGGTGCCGGACGCCTCCGGCGTCGTGAAGTCGGTGCGGCTTGGCGAGCGAGGCCGCGCGGGCCTGCGCATCGTGCTTGACGTGAACGCGAAGGTCGACGCGAAAGCCTTCCTCACCCCGCCGAACGAAACCTATGGCCACCGCCTGGTCATCGACCTCGGGCATGGCCTGGCGGCGGCGGCGCCGGCCGAGGCGCCGAAACCCGTCAAGGTCGCGGGCGGCAACGGGCAGCGCGACCTCGTGATCGCGATCGATGCCGGCCACGGCGGCGAGGACCCGGGCGCGGTCGGCAAGGCCGGCACCCGCGAGAAGAACGTCACGATGGCAGTCGCGCGCAAGCTCGCCGAGCGCATCAACGCCGAGCCGGGCATGAAGGCGGTGCTGACGCGCACGGGCGACTACTTCGTGCCGTTCCGCGAACGCATCCGTCGCGCGCGCGTGCAGCAGGCGGACCTGTTCGTCTCGATCCACGCGGACGCATTCATGGACCGCTCGGTGCGTGGTTCCTCGGTCTACGTGCTCTCGACGCGCCGTGCGAGCAGCGAAGCCGCGCGCTGGCTGGCCGAGCGCGAGAACGCGGCCGACCTGATCGGCGGGGTCTCCCTGCATGACAAGAGTGACGTGCTGCAGTCGGTCCTCCTGGACCTGTCGCAGAACGCCGCGATCAGCGCCAGCCGCGAAGCCGCGGCGCGCGTGCTCGCCGAGCTCGACCACGTGGGCCAGCTCAAGAAGAGCGACGTGCAGCACGCGAGCCTGATCGTGCTGACCTCGCCGGACGTGCCCTCGATGCTGGTGGAGACGGCCTTCATCTCGAACCCGGATGAGGAACGCAGGCTTCGCGACCCGTCGCACCAGGAGCGCCTTGCAAAGGCGATCCACGCGGGCGTGCGCCGCTACTTCTACGACAACCCGCCGCCGGGCTCGCGCGTCGCCGTGCTCGCGGCCCGCGAGCGCGGCCAGGCGTTGCGCCACGTCGTGTCGCCGGGCGAAACCCTCGGCGACGTTGCCGGCCGCTACGCGGTCAGCATCGACGACCTGCTCCAGAAGAACCGCCTCGCGACCGAGACCGTCGCCTCGGGCACCATCCTCGAGATTCCCGTCACCGGCACCTAGCAGAGCCCTGCAGGCTTCCCCCAGCGGGTAAACTGGCGCCGGCAGCGCCACCATGCCCATCCGCATCCTCGAAGGCCCGCTCGTCGACCAGATCGCTGCGGGCGAGGTCATCGAGCGTCCGGCATCCGTCGTCAAGGAGCTCATCGAGAACGCCCTCGATGCCGGCGCGCGCCAGGTGACGATCGACGTGGAGCACGGCGGGATCCGCCTGATCCGCGTGCGCGACGACGGCACGGGCATCGCGCCGGACGAGCTCCCGCTTGCGCTGGCGCGCCATGCCACCAGCAAGATCGCCTCACTCGAGGATCTCGAGCGGGTGGCCTCGCTCGGGTTCCGCGGCGAGGCGTTGCCTTCGATTGCGTCGGTGTCGGGGTTGCGACTGGCCTCCCGACGGCAGGACGCGTCGGCGGGCGCGGCGATCGAGTGCCAGGACGGCGAGCCCGGGCGCGTGCAGCCGGCCGCTCACCCGCAGGGCACGACGGTCGAGGTCCGCGATCTCTTTCACCGTGTGCCGGCACGGCGCAAGTTCCTGCGCGCGGAAGCGACCGAGTTCCAGCATGTCCTGAAGACCGTCGCGCGCCTGGCTCTCTCGCGTTTCGACGTGGCCTTCACGCTCACCCACAACCGGCGCGAACAGTTCGCGCTGCCGGCGGCTCCCGGACGTCGCGAGCGCGAGGCGCGGATCGCGCGCCTGGTCGGCGCGGACTTCGTCGCCGCATCGCGATTCGTGACGTACACGCAGGCCGGCCTTGCGCTGGAGGGCTGGATCGGGATGCCTTCGGCATCGCGCGCCCAGCCGGACCGGCAGTACCTGTTCGTGAACGGCCGCATGGTGCGTGACCGGCTGCTCGGGAGCGCCGTGCGCCTCGGCTACCGTGACGTGAGCCACGGCGGCCGGCATCCCGCCTGGCTGCTCTACCTCACGCTCGACCCCATGCAGGTGGATGTGAACGCCCATCCACAGAAGCTCGAGCTGCGCTTCCGCGATGACCGCGGCGTCCACGATTTCCTGTTTCGCACGATCGAGCGGGCCCTTGCCGAGGCGGGGCAGGGAGAGGCGGGTACCGCGCCGGTCTCCGCAGCGGCGCACTGGGCGGCCCCGCCCGCCGCCGCAGCGCTCGCGCTAGGCGAGCCGTCGCCGGCCTATGGCCCGGCGCCGACGCATCGGCCGATCGCCGCCCCGGCAGCGCCGGATCCGGACCAGCCGCTGGGCCATGCGATCGCGCAACTGCACGGCATCTACATCATTGCGCAGTCGGCCGAGGGCATGGTCCTCGTCGACATGCACGCCGCGCACGAGCGCATTCTCTACGAGCGGCTCAAGGCCGCGATGGAAACGGGTCGAGGTCCGCGACAGGCGTTGCTCGTCCCGGCGCTGCTGGAGACCACGGAAGGCGAGGCTTCGCTCGCCGAGCAGCATGCGGACGAGCTGGCTGCAGCGGGTTTCGCCGTCGATCGTGTCGGCCCTGCGACCCTGGCCATACGCGAAGTGCCGGTTGCGCTTGCGGGCGCTGATGTCGCCGGCGTACTCGCCGATGCGCTGGCCGACCTTGGCGCGGGCGCCGCCGTGCATCGCATCGACAGCAGCCAGAACGAGCTGCTCGCGAACATCGCCTGCCGCAGCGCGGTGCGCGCCAACCGTCAGCTCACCGTTCCGGAAATGGACGCCCTGCTGCGCGACATGGAGCGGACCGAGCGCTCGGGGCAGTGCAGCCACGGCCGCCCGACCTGGACAAGGCTCACGCTCGCCGAACTCGACCGGATCTTCCTGCGCGGCCGCTGATGACGCGCGGCCCGGCGATCCTGCTGATGGGCCCGACGGGTTCGGGCAAGACCGAACTCGCGGCCGCGCTGGTTGCGCGCCTGCCGCTCGAGATCGTGAGCGTGGATGCCGCGATGGTCTATCGCGGCATGGATATCGGTACCGCCAAGCCGCCGCCCGAGCTCCTCGCGCGCGCGCCGCACCGCCTCATTGACCTGATCGACCCCGCCGAGAGCTACTCCGCGGCGCGCTTCCTCGCCGATGCGAGGGCCGCCATGGCGGAGATCAGCGCGCAGGGGCGCGTCCCGCTGCTGGTCGGCGGCACGATGCTCTATTTCCGCGCCCTGCAGTCGGGACTCGCTCAACTGCCGCCGGCGGATCCCGCGATCCGGCAGCGGCTCGAGGCGCGCGCCGCGATCGAGGGCTGGCCGGCGCTGCACGCCGAACTCGCGGGACTTGATCCCCTGACCGCGTCGCGGGTCCGTCCAAGCGACCGCCAGCGGATTCAGCGCGCGCTCGAAGTGATCGAGCAGACTGGCCGGGCGATGTCCGCCCAGCTAGGTGAAGACCTGCGGGGTGCGACCAGCCAAGGGGACCTGCCGCTGGTGCTCGCGCCCGCGGATCGAGGGTTGCTGTTCGAGCGCATCTCGGCGAGGTTCGACGAGATGTTGCGGCGCGGGTTCGTGGACGAAGTGGGCCGGCTCCAGGCTCGCGGCGACCTGCACGCCGGGCTGCCCTCGATACGGCTGATCGGCTACCGGCAGCTCTGGCAGCACGTGCAGGGCGCTGCGACCCTTCACGATGCCTCGCAGATGGCGATTGCGGCCACACGCCAGCTGGCCCGCCGGCAGCTCACCTGGCTGCGCGCGGAGCCCGGCGCGGAGTGGTTCGACGCGGGGGAAGCGGCCGTTCCCGAACGGATCGTCGCGCGCGTTGCCGAATGGCTCCAGAAGCGATGATTCGTGGCACGGAGGTGCTAGACTTCTGACATACCGGCGACGCCCCCTGCGTCTTGAAAAAGCCCGGAACGGTCCGAAGATATAGCCGCCGGACAAGCCTAGAGCGGCATGAAAGCGCGATAAAAAACAAGGAGTTACAATGGCCAGAGGTCAGTCACTGCAGGATCCGTTCCTGAACGCGCTGCGCAAGGAGCGGGTGCCGGTATCCATTTACCTGGTCAATGGCATCAAGCTCCAGGGCCAGGTGGACTCCTTTGACCAGTTCGTGGTGCTGCTCAAGAACTCCGTCAGCCAGATGGTCTACAAGCACGCGATCTCGACCGTCGTCCCGGCGCGGAACGTCCGCCTGCCGTCGGCGGAAGGCACCGAGGAAGAAGCGCCGGTCTCGGAGACCGCTTGACCGGGGCCCCGGCAGGACGCCTTGTTCGATCGCCCTGAACGCGGCGAACGCGCAATCCTCGTACGCATTGGCCTCGGCCAGGCGCCGGATCCCGACGAGCTTGCCGAATTCGATGCGTTGGCGCGCTCGGCGGGCGCGATCCCGGTCGAGACCGTCACCGGGAGCAGGCGAGTCCCGGAACCACGGTATTTCGTCGGCAGCGGCAAGGCCGAGGAGATTCGCGACCGCGCAGAGGCGGCGAAAGCCGCGATCGTGCTCGTGGACCACGAGCTGTCGCCGTCCCAGGAACGGAATCTGGAGAAGCTCGTCGGCCGCCGCGTTCTCGACCGAGCCGGGCTCATCCTCGACATCTTCGCCAGCCGGGCGCGCAGCGCCGAGGGCAAGCTCGAAGTGGAGCTCGCGCAACTTCGGCACCTGTCGACGCGACTCGTGCGGGGCTGGACCCACCTCGAACGCCAGAAGGGCGGCATTGGCCTGCGCGGTCCCGGCGAGACGCAGCTGGAAACCGACCGGCGCCTGATCGGCAAGCGCATCCGTACGCTGGCCGCCAAGCTCGAAAAGCTCGCCCAGCGTCGCGACACCGGTCGACAGGAGCGAAAGCGCGTGCCGGTGCCCGGCGTGGCGCTGATCGGCTACACCAACGCCGGTAAATCGACGCTGTTCCGCGCGCTCACGGGCTCAGACGCTTATGTGGCCGACCAGCTGTTCGCGACCCTCGATCCGACGGTACGCAGACTGCGCCTGCCGCACACGCCGGACATTGTCGTCGCCGATACTGTCGGCTTCGTGCGCGACCTGCCGCACGAACTGGTCGCAGCCTTCCGCTCGACGCTGATGGAGGCCCGCGAGGCGGATCTCCTGCTGCACGTCGTCGATGCCGCCGACCCCGAGCGCGATCAGCGCATCTCGCAGGTGGACGCGCTCGTGGAGAGCATCGGCGCCGGGTCGATCCCGCAGCTGCGCATATTCAACAAGGTCGACCGACTGGGGCGCGCGCCGGAGCTCGTGCGTGACGCCGCGGGCCAACCCTCGGCAGTGTGGCTTTCGGCGGCGACCGGCGCAGGGGTCGGCCTGCTGCAGGGCGCCCTCCAGGAAATCTTCGGGCAGGCGGCCATGTGGCTCGCGGTGGTGTTGCCGCCCTCGCAGGGCAGGCTGAGGGCACGGCTGTACGAAATGCGGCTGGTGCGCGCGGAGGAGGCGCTGGAGGACGGTAACGCGCGCCTCGTCGTCGAATCTTCGCCGCAGGAGCTCGAGTTGCTCTGCCGCGAAGCAGGCGTCGAATTCGGTTCAGCAGTCTCGCCTTGTCTGCCCGCGCCGGGCTTCGTAGAATTCAAGCGTGACGCCGCAAGTTCCGCGGCCTGAACTCCCGAGCAAGCCGACACCAACCATGGCCTGGAACGATCCCGGCAAGAACGAGAATCCCTGGCAGCGCCGGCCCGAGAAGGGCCCGCCTGACCTCGACGAATTGCTGCGCCGGCTGCAGAAGCAGCTGCGCGGGCTGTTCGGCGGCATCGGCGGCGGTGGCAGCGCGCCAGGCGGCGGTTCCTCCAGCGCTGGCGGCCGCGCCCTCGGCGTCGGCTCGGTGCTGCTCGGTCTCGTGGCGGTCTGGGTGCTGTTCGGAAGCTTTTACCTGAATGGCGCGGCGGAGCGCTCGGTCATCACGCGCTTCGGGCAGTACATCAAGACGACCTCCGGCGGCTTCAACATGCGCCTGCCCTGGCCGATCGACCGGCGCACCGTGATCAACGTGACTGAATTCCGGAGCTTCACCGACCGCACGCGCATGCTGACCCAGGACGAAGCGCTGGTGGACATCGACCTGGCGGTCCAGTACCGGCGCGTGGACCCGGTCAAGTTCGCGTTCAACGTGCGGGACCCGGAGCAGACGCTCGGCGAAGTGAGCGAGAGCGCGATCCGCGAGGTGATCGGGCAGAGCACGCTCGACTTCGTGCTCGAGGCCGGCCGCCAGGAAATCAGCGCCAAGACCAAGGACCTCGTCCAACGGACAATCGCCGCCTACAACACGGGCATCGAGGTCATCAGCATCAACCTGCAGGGCGTGAGCGTCCCGGAACAGGTGGCGCCTGCGCAGAAGGACGCGATCAAGGCGCGCGAGGACAAGGAACGCGCGACGCTTGCCGCCGAGACCTACGCGAACGACATCGTGCCGAAGGCCCGCGGCGCCGCCGTCAGCGTGGTCGAGGGCGCGCGCGCGCATCGCAGCCGCGTGATTGCAGACGCCGACGGCCAGACCCAGCGGTTCCTCGCGCTCGCGGCCGAGTACCAGCGCGCGCCGGCCGTCACGCGCGAGCGCTTGTACCTGGAGACCATCGAGCAGGTGCTCGGTTCGTCCGCCAAGATCATCGTCGACGTCGAAGGCACCGGGAACATGATCTACCTGCCGATCGACAAGCTCCTCGAGCTGCGCAGCCCGTCCCGCAACCTGGCCGACACCCCGCCGACGATCAAGCTCGAGGACGGCAGCGACATACAGGCCGAGGATCCGCGTGCACGGAGGGAGCGCTGAAATGAGTCGCGGCGCATTTCAGGGCTTGATCGCCGTCCTCCTCGTGGCGTGGCTGGTCTCAGCATCGGTGTTCACCGTCAAGGAGACCGAGCTCGCGATCAAGTTCCGGCTGCGCGAGATCGTCGCCGCCGATTTCGAACCGGGCCTGCATTTCATGATTCCGTGGATCGAGACCGTGCAGAAGTTCGACCGCCGCGTGCTGACGCGGAACTACCCGGCCGAGCCCTTCCTGACGAGCGAAGGCAAGATCCTGAACGTCGACTTCTTCGTGAAGTGGCGCGTCACCGACGTCGGCCAGTTCTACCTCGCAACCGCTGGCGACGAGGAGTCGGCCGCCGGGCGCCTTGCCGAAATCGTCAAGGACGGCCTCAAGGGCGTCATTGCCAAGCGCACGATCCAGCAGGTCGTGGCCGCCGAGCGCGCCGAGTTCATCGGCGACATCCTGCAGTTCGCGGGCGGTTCCGTGAGCCAGCTGGGCGTCACCCTCGTCGACGTGCGCGTGAAGCGCATCGACCTTCCGGAAGAGGTCTCCGAGTCGGTTTATTACCGCATGCGGCAGAACTTCGCGCGCCAGGCCTCGCAGCTGCGCGCCGAAGGCGACGAGCAGGCCCAGCGCATCCGCGCGGAGGCGGAGCGCGAGCGCACCGAGCTGCTCGCCCACGGCAACCGCGACGCGGAGGTGATCCGCGGCGAAGGCGACGCGCAGGCGGCCCTCACGTACGCGCGCGCATACCAGCGTTATCCCGAGTTCTTCTCGCTGCACCGCAGCCTCGAGGCCTACCGAAAGTCGATTGGCCAGCCGAACGACGTGCTGGTGATCGCGCCCAAGGGCGAATTCTTCAAGTACTTCAAGCAGTCCGGCCGGTAAGGGCGTCCATTCACCATGCGCGTTGCATGGCCCGACCTCGCGGCCGCGATCGGCCTCCTGCTGGTGATCGAAGGCATCCTGCCGTTCCTGAGCCCGCGCGCGATCCGGCGTGCGCTCGAGCGCATGCTGGCGATGGATGACGCCGCATTCCGGGTAGCGGGGACCGCCAGCATGGTCGCCGGCATCCTCATGCTCTGGCTTGCACGGAGCTGAACGGGCGATGGGCCGTTTCGTCGTCGTCGTCGGCGCACAGTGGGGCGATGAGGGCAAGGGCAAGCTGGTTGACCTCCTGACCGAGCGCGTGTCCGCCGTGGCCCGCTTCCAGGGCGGCCACAACGCAGGTCATACGCTCGTGATCGGGGGCGTCAAGACCGTCCTGTCGCTCATCCCGTCCGGTGTGCTGCGCGAAGGTGTTCGCTGCTTCGTCGGCAACGGCGTCGTCGTCTCGCTGGACGCGCTCCTTTCCGAGGCCGACATGCTCGCTGGCCGGGGCGTGCCCGTGTTCGAGCGCCTGCGGGTCAGCGCACTGTGCCCGCTGGTGCTGCCCTCGCACGCGATGATCGACCGTGCGCGCGAGCGGGCGAGCGGGGACCGCAAGATCGGCACGACCGGACGCGGCGTGGGACCCGCGTATGAGGACAAGGTGGCGCGGCGCGCCGTGCGCGTCGGCGAGCTCGCCGACGCGGGCCGATTCGAGTCGCGGCTGGCGGAACTCCTCGATTACCACAATTTCCTGCTGGAGCGCCGGTACGGCGAGGCGCCGGTGGACCTCCGCGCGACGCTGGATGGCTGTCTCGCGCAGGGTGAGCGGATCCGGCCGATCGTCTGCGACGTCACGGGCGAGCTGCACGCCCTGCGCAGCGCGGGAGCCAACGTGCTCTTCGAGGGTGCACAGGGAACGATGCTCGACGTGGATCACGGGACGTTCCCGTTCGTGACCTCGTCGAATACGGTCGCCGGCTACGCGTCGGTCGGCACGGGCCTCGGGCCGCGCGACATCGACGACGTGCTCGGCATCGTGAAGGCTTACACGACGCGCGTGGGGGCCGGGCCGTTCCCGACCGAACTCGACGACGAAGTCGGCAGGCACCTGTCGCGCGTCGGGCAGGAGTTCGGCGCCGTCACGGGTCGGCCCCGGCGCACGGGCTGGTTCGATGCGGTGGCGCTGCGGCGCTCCATCCTGAACAACGGGATCACGGGACTGTGCGTCACGAAGCTCGACGTGCTCGACGGGCTCGGCGAGGTGAAGCTGTGCGTCGAGTACGGCGAGGCCGGCGCGCCGCGCTACGAGGCGATGCCAGGCTGGAAGTCGCGGACCGCGGGCGCCCGGTCGCTCGCCGACCTGCCTTCCGAGGCGCGCGCCTACCTCGCGCGGCTGGAGTCCGCCTGCGGCGTTCCGGTCACGATGATTTCGACCGGCGCCGAGCGGGACGAGACGATCGTTTCCCGGCACCCGTTCGGCTGACGCCCGCGTCGAGCCCGTCGACGCGGCGCTTCAACGCGGCGAATTCCGCGGCGGACGGCACGCCGAGCTGATGCAGCGCGCGCTGCACGCGCGCCTGGAAGATTTTCTCGAGGTTGTCCCAGGTCTCACCGGCCTGTGCCTGCACGTTGTCAATGCGGCGGTTGACGGTCTTTTGCGCGCCGCGGAATGCCTGCATGACGGCCTTCTGTGCGGCATCCAGGGCGCCGCCCTGCAGCTTGCCCCCCTCGCGCATCAGGTCCTCGAAGACCTTCGGCGCACCCGCCTGCGCCTGGGCCAGCGCCCCGAGGCCGGCCTGCCAGATCTGCTGGGCGGAATAGAGCAGGTCGTGCTCCTTGCCCCGCGAACTTCCGCCGCCGCCAAGCTTGCCTTTCTTCTTCGCCGCCATGAGGTTCTCCTGCCGGCCCTGCCTCGGGCGCGGCTCGATGCGGCAGAATAGCGCGTTCGCGAAAGGAGTACAGGATGGCCGCGCCCAGGATTC
>Ga0105107_10001378_pt1 | contig 15752 bp, 11 predicted proteins | sample PPLLaktember2015_6_FD_79335 | JGI IMG/M metagenome (GOLD analysis project Ga0105107, IMG submission 79335) | Freshwater sediment microbial communities from Prairie Pothole Lake near Jamestown, North Dakota, USA - PPLs Lake P8 Core (1) Depth... | ecosystem: Environmental > Aquatic > Freshwater >...
GGCCGCCTCCTTGAGCCGCTGCAGCGCCATCTTGTCGCTGCGCAGGTCGATCGAGGTCTGCTCCTGGAAGGCCTTGATCAGCCAGTCGACGATCCGCTCGTCGAAGTCCTCGCCGCCCAGGAAGGTGTCGCCGTTGGTGCTCTTCACCTCGAAGACGCCGTCGCCGAGCTCGAGCACCGAGATGTCGAAGGTGCCGCCGCCGAGGTCGAAGACCGCGATCCGCTGGTGGCCGGCGTCCTTGTCGAGGCCGTAGGCCAGCGCCGCAGCGGTCGGCTCGTTGATGATGCGCAGCACGTTCAGACCGGCGATCCGGCCGGCCTCCTTGGTGGCCTGGCGCTGGGCGTCGTTGAAGTAGGCGGGCACCGTGATCACGGCGTCGGTCACCGCCTCGCCCAGGAAGTCGGAGGCGGTCTCGCGCATCTTGGCGAGCACCAGCGCGGAGATCTCCTGGGGCGGCGCCAGCTTGTCGCCGACGCGCACCCAGGCGTCGCCGTTCTCGGCGGCCTCGACCCCGAACGGCGCGATCTGCTGGAAGCGCCCGACCTCGGGCGAGTCGAACTTGCGCCCGATCAGCCGCTTGGCGGCGAACACCGTGCGCTCGGGGTTGGTGACGGCCTGCCGCTTCGCGATCTGGCCGACCAGCTTCTCGCCCGAGTCGGTGAAGGCGACCATCGAGGGCGTCGTGCGCGCGCCCTCGGCGTTGGCGACGATCTGCGGCGTGCCGCCGTCCATGAGGGCGACACACGAGTTGGTCGTCCCGAGATCGATCCCGATGACCTTGCCCAACGCCTGCGATCCCTTGGTGTGTCGGGACCGCCTGGCGCGGCCCGTCAGTCGCCTTGTCGGCCGGTCGGCCCGGAACCTTCAGGGGGTCGCGACACCACCACCCGGGCGGGACGCAGGAGCCGGCCCCGGAGCTGGTAGCCCCGCTGGAACACCTCGACGACCGTGTGGGGGGGCTTCGACGCGTCGGGCACCTGCGCCATCGCCTCGTGCAGGGCCGGATCGAAGGCCTGCCCGAGGGCCTCGATGGGGGTCACGCCGTGCTTCGCGAGCAGGGCATGGAGCTCGCGGAGCACCAGCTCCACCCCTTCCAGCAACCCCGACCCCGAGCCCTCTCCGCCCTTGCGGGCGTGCTCGACCGCACGCTCGAGGTTATCGACCGAGGGCAGCAGGTCCTTGACGAGATTCTGGTGGCCGAAGTGATGCGCTTCTTCGCGGTCCTTGAGCGCGCGCTTGCGGAAGTTCTCGAAGTCCGCGGCCAGGCGCAGGTAGCGGTCCTTCGCGTCGGCGAGCTCCTGCTGCAGGGCGGCGGCATCGCCGTCTCCCGCGCCGGCAGCGGGGGCCTGGGGGGAGCCGCCCTCGGCCGGCGCCTCCGACTCGCGGCGGTGTCCCTGGAGGGCCTCGACGGACTCGGCAGCCTCGCGCATCGCCTGCTCGAGCTCCTCGCTCGGCCCGAGCGCGCCCTCGGCCTCCTCCGCAAAGCCCTCGGAGCCCTCGCCGGCTCCGGGCCTGCGCGTCCCTGCTCCGCTCACGCCGACAGCTTCCTCGTCACGAGCTCCGACAGATAGCCGACCAGCGCCATGACGCGCGCGTAGTCCATCCGCCACGGCCCGATCACGCCGAGCACGCCGGGCGCGACACCGCTCCCGTACGGCGCGGCCACCAGCGCGAGCTGCCGCAGCCCCGGCTCGCCCAGCTCCTCGCCGAGCGCGACCGTCACGCCGCCGCCGGCGCCGAGCACGCGCTCGACCACCTGCAACAGCGCCTGGCGCGTCTCGATCGCGGTCAGCAGCTCCTTCACGCGGGCCGCGTCGCGGAACTCGGGTTGGTCGAGCAGCGCCAGCCAGGTGGCGATCACGAGATCGCCGTGCGGCCGCGAAGCCCTCTGGGTCATCGGGGCCGCGCCGGTCGCGCCCTCGTCGTCGGCCTGGAGCGCGCGCCACGCCAGCCGCACCGCCCGCTCGACGACGCTCTCCGCGCGCGAGCGCAGCGCCGCCACCTCGCGGGCCAGCGCCTCGCGCAGCTCGGCCAGCGTGCGGCCCGCGATCCGCTCGTTCAGCGCGGCGGCCAGCCGGTCGAGCTCCGGCTGCGCGCCCGATTCCCCGTCCTCGACCACCCGGCGCAGGGTCTCGCCCGTCTCCGCCACCAGCACCGCGAGCACGCGGCTGGTCGAGAGCCGCACCAGCGTCGCGTGGCGCAGGCGCAGCTCCTCGACCCGCGGCACCACCACGAAGCCGAGCTGGCGCGTGCGCTCGGACAACACCCGGGACGCGACACGCACCAGCGACGCCGGATCCGGCTCGCCCATGCCGGCGGCGAGGTCGCGGCGCTCGAACTCGTCGAGGCCGCGCGGCGCCAGTCCGTCCAGGAAGACGCGCAGGCCCAGCGCCGTGGGCACGCGCCCCGCCGAGGCGTGCGGCTTCTCGACCAGCCCGAGCTCGGCCAGCTCCGCCATCGTGTTGCGGATCGACGCCGCCGACAGCGGCACCGCCAGCACGTGGCTCACGCTGCGCGACCCGACCGGCGCAGCGTCGCCGACGTAGCGCGCCACGATCGCGCGCAAGACCTGCTGCTGGCGCTGGCCGAGCACCGGCAGGTCGCGAGCGGGATTTTCGGCGGCGCCGCGAGGATGCAACGCAACTCCCTGGAATTCCACGAGTCGTTAGCCAACGAGGGGGGATCCCGCCAGCGCGCAGCCGCGCGGGATCAGACGAAGCGCTCGAAGATCGAATCGGAGAGCAGGATCCCCGCCGCGCTCAAGCGCAGGTCGCCGGCCCCGCTTTCGAGCAGCCAGCCGGCAGCGACCGCTTCCGCGATCGCGTCGGGCCAGAACGCGCGCGGCGGCGCGCCGAACTCGGCGGCGAAGCCCGCCGCGTCGAGGCCGCGCGTGGTGCGCAGCGCCAGGAAGGCGGCCTCGCCGCGCGCCGTCGCGGGATCCAGGCGCTCGGGCGGCGCCGCCGCGGCCGATTCGCCCGCCGCGATCCGCGCCAGGTAGGTCGCGAGCTCCCGCACGTTGGCGCGGCGCGCCCCGTGCGGCGCCGCCGGCGAGGGCGGCTCGCAGGACCAGGCGCCCATCCCGATGCCGAGCACCGGGAGCCGCTCCCAGTAGCGCCGGTTGTGGCGCGACGTGCGGCCGGGCCGGGCGAAGCTCGAGATCTCGTAGCGCTCGAGGCCCCCGGCCTCGAGCCGGGCCGCCAGCCGCCCGAGCATCGCCACGGCCTCGTCCTCGTCCGCCAGCGCGAGCTGTCCGCGCGCGGACGCCCGCTCGAACGGCGTGCCCGGCTCGATCGTGAGCTGGTAGGCGGAGACGTGCTCGGGCCCGAAACCGAGCGCCTCCTCCAGGTCGCGCTCCAGGTCGGCGAGGCACTGGCCCGGCGCGGCGACGATCAGGTCGAGCGACACGTTGTCGAAGCCCGCCGCGCGCGCCGCGGCCAGGGTGGCGCGCGCCTCGCCGGCCCGGTGCGCGCGCCCCAGGCGCTTCAGGGTCTCGTCCGAGAACGACTGCACGCCGATCGAGAGCCGGCTCACGCCCGCGGCGCGGAAGCCCGGCAGGCGCGCGCGCTCGGTCGTGCTCGGGTTCACCTCGAGCGTGACCTCGAGCGCGCCCTCGGCCGGGAAGCGCGCACGCACGCCCGCGACGAGCCGCGCGACGGACTCCGGCGCCAGCAGGGACGGCGTGCCCCCTCCGAAGTAGAGCGACGCGAGCGGGCGCGGCTCACCGCTCGGCCCGGCGAAGTCCGGCGCGCGGTACGCCAGCTCGGCCAGCAGCGCGTCCACGTAGGCGCGCTCGCGCTCCGCCGCGAGCGGGCGGGCGGCCACCACCGCGAAGTCGCAGTAGGGGCACACGCGCTCGCAGAACGGGACGTGCAGGTAGACGCCGACGCGTCCGTCGTCCATCCCGCAGCGCGCTCCGGCGCCTGGCATCGCGCCTGGCCCTCTGGTCATCGCGCCTGGCCCTCTGGTGATCGGACCGGGCAGGATAACCGGCCGGGCTCGGGGGCCGTCGGCTATGCTCCGCCGACCTTGGCCACTCCTCCCGATCCGATCCAGAGGGCTCCCGCGCCCCCGCTCCGGGCGATCCGTCGCGAGGTCCTCCCCAACGGCCTCGTGCTGCTGCTCGACGAGTCGCACCTGGCCGCCGTGGCCGAGGTCCAGATCTGGGCGCGGGTGGGCTCCGCCGACGAGGGCCCCGGCGAGGCCGGGATCGCCCACTTCCACGAGCACATGCTGTTCAAGGGCACCGAGCGGCGCGGCGTGGCCGAGGTGGCGGGCGCGATCGAGGGCGTCGGCGGCCGCGTCAACGCCTACACCAGCTACGACACCACCGTGTACCACGCCACGGTGCCCTCCGACGGCCTCGGGCTCGCCCTCGACGTGCTGGCCGACATGGTGCGCGGCTCCCTGTTCGATTCCGACGAGCTGGCGCGCGAGATCGAGGTGGTGCTCGAGGAGATCCGGCGCTCGGACGACTCGCCGCCCCACGTCTGCGCGGAGGCGCTGTTCGCCGCCGCCTACCGCGTGCATCCCTATCGCGCGCCGATCCTGGGCTCGCGCGAGAGCGTGGCGAGCTTCGACCGCGAGCGCGTCCATGCCTTCTACCGGCGCTGGTACGCGCCCGACAACCTGCTCGTGGTGGTGAGCGGCGACTTCGAGGCCGACGCCTTCGCGGCGTCGGTGCGCGCGCTGTTCGCGGACGCGGCGCCGGCCGGCGCCCGCCGCGCGCGGCCCGCCGAGCCGCCCCAGCACGCGCCGCGCGCCGCGCTGCTGCGCCGGCCCTTCGAGCGGGCCTGCTTCGAGATCGCCTGGCCGGCGGTCGCGCTCGGCCATCCGGACACGCCGTACCTGGACCTGCTGGCGTTCGTGCTCGGCGAAGGCGAGAGCAGCCGCCTCGTGCGCCGGGTGAAGGAGGCCGAGGGCCTCGTCGATCGCGTGGACGCCTCCTGCTACACGCCGCTGGACCCGGGCCTGTTCGGGGTGTCCGCGGATCTCGACGCCGAGCGGGTGGCCGACGCCGTCGAGGCGATCGCCCGCGAGGTGGAGGGCGTTCGACGCGCCCCGGTGTCGGCGGACGAGCTCGAGAAGGCGCGCGCCAACTTCCTGGCCAGCGAGCACTTCGAGCGCGAGAGCGTCGCGGGCCGCGCCCGCAAGCTCGGCACCTTCGAAGCGATCGCCGGCGACTGGCGCGGCGACGCCGCCTACCTGGAAGCGGTGCGCCGGGCCACGCCCGACGACCTGCTCCGGGTGGCGCTCGCGCACCTCGACCCGCGCCGCGTGACGGTGGCGGCGGTGCTGCCCGAGGGCGCCGAGCCCGCGCTGGACGAGAAGGAGCTGCTCGCGGCCACCGGCCGCGGCGCGGAGCGCGCCGCGCTCGCCGCCGTCCCCGAGCGGATCGACGAGGGGCCGGCGCCCGGCGCAGCGGCGGCGGCGGCAGTCTCCGGCGCGACGCCCGCCCGCGCCTCGGCCTTCGCGCCGGCGATCGAGAGCTACCGGCTCGCCAACGGCACCGTGCTGCACGTCGAGCCGCGCCGCGAGGTGCCGGTGGTGGCGCTGCGCGGCGCCTTCCACGGCGGGCTGCTCGCCGAGGATGCGGGGCGCGCCGGCCTGACCCAGCTCGTGACCTCGATGTGGCTGCGCGGCACGCGCCGGCGCGACGCCGCCGAGCTGGCCCACGCGATCGAGTCGATCGCCGCCGACGTGGACGGCTTCGCCGGCCGCAGCGGCTTCGGGCTCTCGATGGAGGCGACCAGCGACCGCTTCGAGGCCGCCCTCGACCTGTTCACCGAAGTGCTGCTGGAGCCGGCCTTCGCCGACGACGAGCTCGAGCGCGAGCGGCGCGACACCCTGGCGGCGCTGGCGCGCCGCGAGGACCGGCTCGGCGCGCGCGTGCTTGACCTCTTCACCGGCGCGCTCTGGGACGCGCACCCGTATCGCTGGCCGGTGCTCGGGACACCGGAGACCGTGGCCGCGTTCACGCGCGCCGACGTCCTCGCCCACCACGCGCGCTGGGTGCGCGGGCCGAACCTGGTGCTCGCGCTCTCCGGCGACGTCGATCCCGATCGCGCCGCCGAGCAGATCGCCGCCCGCCTGACGCGCCTCGACGCGGCGCCCTGCCCGCGCCCCGCGCCGCCGATCGAGCCGCCGCTCTCCGCCGCGCGCCAGGTGGCCCTGCGCAAGGACCGCGCGCAGGCGCACCTGGTCGTGGGCTTCCGCGGGCTCACCGTCGACGACCCGGACCGCTTCGCGCTCGAGGTCATCACCCAGGTGCTGGCCGGCCAGGGCGGCCGGCTGTTCCTCGAGCTGCGCGACCGGCGCGGCCTCGCCTACTCGGTGAGCGCGCTCAACGCCGAGGGCGTCGCGCCCGGTTTCTTCGCCGTCACGATCGGCACCGCGCCCGACAAGCTCGACGAGGCGCGGCGCGCGATCCAGGAAGAGCTCGAGGCGCTGGTCGCCGGCGCGCCGCCCGAGGAGGAGCTCGAGCGTGCGCGCCGCTACCTGATCGGGAACTTCGAGATCGACCGCCAGCGCAGCGCGGTGCGCGCCGCCCACATGGCGATCGACGCCCTCTACGGCCTCGGCGCCGACGCCCAGCGCCGCTACGCCGCCAGCGTCGCCGCCGTCACCGCCGACGACGTGCTGCGCGTCGCGCGCCGCATCATCGACCTCTCGGTCGCGGTCGAGGCGGTGATCCGGCCGTAGCGGTGGACTTCGCTCCGGCCCGGTGGCTGCGCGCTGGCGTCCTCATGAACTTCGCTCGGCTTCCGTCCCGATGAACTCCGCTCGCCTTCGGCTCGCTGCGCGGCGCCTTCGGCGCCTTGCCGGCTGCGCGCTCCGCGGGCGCAAGGCCGCCCGCTCCGCTTGCCGGACGCCGGGAGTGGCTCGGTGCCCGCGCCGGCGCGCCCTACGCGGATTCCTCCGACGCGCCGCCGAACAGCAGGTCGAGCAGCGCGCGGCCCTCGGGCAGCACGAACACGCAGACCTGGTCGCCGGGCAGCAAGGCGGTGGAGCCGCGCGGGACCACGACGTCGCGATCGCGCACGACCAGCGTGACCAGGCAGCCCTCGGGCAGCGGGAGATCGCGCACGAACGTGTCGGCGACGGCCGAGGCCCGCGACACGTGGTACCACACGAAGTCCCCGGGCAGGTCGCGCAGCGACACCAGCTCGACGCTGACGGCCGGCGGCGGCGGGCCGGTGTCGGCGATCCCGAGCCGGCGCGCCACCCAGCCCACCGTGGCGCCCGGCACGAAGCTGCTCGCGAGCACCACGAAGAACACCAGGTGGAAGAGCTCGTCGCCCTGGCCGAAGCCGGCGACGGCGGGATAGGCGCCCAGGATGATCGGGACGGCGCCGCGCAGGCCCACCCACGAGATGAAGGCGTTCTCGCGGCGCGGCACGCCCAGCGCCGCCAGGATCGGGGCCACCGCCAGCGGGCGGGCGACACAGCCCAGGAACAGCGCGATCGCCAGGCCGACGCCCAGCGCCGGCACGAGCCGCGAGGGGAACACCAGCAGGCCGAGCAGGGTGAACATCATGATCTGCGCCAGCCAGGCGAGCGCGTCGTGCACGCGGCGCACGCCGGCGCCGTACGGGAGCGAGCCCGCAGCCAGCACCAGTCCGGTGGCGTAGACCGCCACGAAGCCGCTTCCGTCGAGCAGGGTGGCGAGCCCGAAGGAGAGGAAGGCGACCGCGATGGTGAGCACGGGATAGAGGCCCGCGGCGGGCAGCTGAACGCTGGCCAGCAGCCCGCGGGCCGCGAAGCCCGAGCCCACGCCGACGATGCCACCGACGCCGAATTGCTGGACGAGCAGCAGCGCCACCCCCCCGGCTCCGACCGTCCGCCCGAGCGCGAGCTCGGTGGCGATCATGGTCAGCAGGATCGCCATGGGATCGTTGAGGCCGGACTCCACCTCGAGGGTGGCGGCAGTGGACTCGCGCAGCCGCACGCCGCTGCTGCGCAGCACCGCGAAGGTGGCCGCAGCGTCGGTGGACGACACCACGGCGCCGACCAGCATCGCCATCACGGGCGTGAGGCCGAGGGCGAGGCCGGCGAGCGCCACCAGCGCCGCCGTCGCCACCACCCCGACCGTGGAGAGCAGTCCCGCGGGCAGGGCGGCGCGCCGCAGCGCCGCCGGCGCGGTGTTGAGCGCGCCGTCGAACAGGATCAGGACGAGCGCGATCGTGCCGAGCCGGAACGCCAGCGGGTAGTCGTCGAACGGGATCCGGCCGATGCCTTCGGAGCCGGCCAGCATGCCGAGCCCGAGGAACACCACCAGCACCGGCACGCCGAGCCGGCTCGAGAGCGGGCTCGCGAGGCCTGCCAGGACCAGCAGGAGCCCGATCGCCGCGAGCAGCGCTGCGGTCGCTGCCGGCTCTCCCATGGGGTCTCCCGCCGCGCGCCCATGGGCACGAGAACGTGGCGCGCTACTTGCGGCGAGCCTTCGTGATCCTCACCGGCTCGACCGGGACGTTCTGGTGCATGCCGCGGTTGGCGGTCTTCACGGCCGCGATCTTGTCGATTACGTCCATGCCGGCGCTCACCTTCCCGATCACCGCGTAGCCGAAGTCCCGGTCGCCGTGGTTCAGGAAGGCGTTGTCCTTCAGGTTGATGAAGAACTGCGAGGTGGCGCTGTCCACCACGTTGGTGCGCGCCATCGCGACCGTGCCGCGCAGGTTCTCGAGCCCGTTGTTCGCCTCGTTCTTGATCGGCGCCTTGGTCGGCTTCTGGGTCATCGAGTCGTCGAAGCCGCCGCCCTGGATCATGAACTCCGGGATCACGCGGTGGAAGACCGTGCCGTCGTAGTGGCCGGAGTCCACGTAGGCCAGGAAGTTGGCGGTGCTGATCGGCGCCTTCTCGGCGTCGAGCTCGATCTCGATCGAGCCGAGCGAAGTCTCGAGTACGACCACGGGGGAAGCTCCCTTCTCGGGGGTTTGGGCGCGCGCCAAGCCGGCTGCGCACAGCACGACGGGGACGAGCGCGAGGATGCGGGCGAGGCGGAGCATCGGCGTCCTCCTGGCGAAGCGGATCGGGCATCGTAACCGCAGCCGTCCGCCCCGCCAAGGCGAGGCCGCGGAACCCCGATAGAATGCGCCGCCATGTCGCTGCGCCCGGTCGCCGTCCTGCTCGCTTGCGCCACGCTCGCGGCGGCACGGCCCGCGGACGCACAGCAGGCGCAGCCCGCGGCCCTCGAGAGGCCGACGATCGCGACCACGATCGAGGGCGAGTGGGCGCTGGAGGCCGGCTCGGGCCGCGCGCAGAAGCTCGAGACGCGGATCCAGTCGCAGCTCGACCAGAGCCTGCCGCGCGGGCTGCGGCTCACCGCGATCGGCCGCCTGCACGCCGACGCCTACGAGCGCCTCGCGCCGGGCGGGCCGCACCAGGCCGAGATCTGGACGCCCACGCGGCGGCTCGAGCTCGGCGATCGCGTGGACCTCGAGCTGCGCGAGCTGTACCTCGAGGGCCGCATCGGGCCCGCCTGGCTGCGGATCGGCAAGCAGCAGGTGGTGTGGGGCCAGGCCGACGGCCTGAAGGTGCTCGACGTCGTGGACCCCCAGGACTTCCGCGAGTTCGTCCTCGACGACTTCGACGACTCGCGGATCCCGCTCTGGACCGCCAACGTCGAGGTGCCCGTGGGCCCCGCGACGCTCCAGCTGCTGTGGATCCCGGACCCGAGCGCCCACGACGTGCCCCGGCCCGGCGCCGCCTTCGCGTTCCGCGCGCCGCGCCTGGTCGGGCCGCGCCCGCCGCCGGGCGTGGCCGTGAAGGTGCGCGCGGCGAACCGCCCGGATCCCTTCCGCGGCTCCGACCTCGGCGCGCGCCTGGCCGGCCGCTTCCGCGACTGGGACCTCACCGCCAACTACCTGTGGCACTACGACGACGCGCCGGTGCTGCGCCGCTCGCTGCGCTTCCCGGACGGCGTCCCCACCGCCGACGTCCAGCCCGAGTACGCGCGCGCCCACGTGGTCGGCGTCACGGCCAGCAACACCTTCGGCGAGCTCACCGTGCGCTTCGAGGCCGCCTACATGCGCCCGCGTTGGTTCCCGACGGACGACGCGGACGACCGAGACGGAGCCGTGCGCGGCGACGAGCTGGGCGCCGTGGTCGGCCTCGACTGGTACGGCTTCCGCGACACCCTGCTCTCGCTCCAGCTCTTCCCGACCCTGCTGCCCGACGACGAGCCGGGGCTGCTGCGCGACCGCCTCGACACCAACGTGACCTTCCTCGCGCGCCGCAGCTTCCGCAACGAGCGGCTGGTGGCCGAGGCGATCTGGCTGCACAACCTGAACCAGGGCGACGGAGCCTTCCGTCCCGAGCTCCGCTACGAGCTGCGCGACGGCCTCTGGGTCTGGGCCGGGCTCGACTGGTTCTACGGCACCCGCGACGGCCTGTTCGGCCAGTTCGACGCGCGCGACCGCGCGCTGCTCGGCTTCGAGTGGGGCCTGCCGACCCTCTGAGCCCGGCGCGCCCTGCTAGCCCAGCGCCGAGCGGATGCGGCGATCAGGGTCGCCCAGCCAGGTGGAGCCACCCGAAGGGCCTCCGGAAGAGCGCCGCCGGCCTCTCCCGCCTGGCGCCGCTCACAGCCGCACGGGCAGCTCGAGGCGCTCGCGGTACACGAGGTCGCGATGCGCGAGCAGCGCCGGGTCGAGCGCTTCGCGCACGACCGGATCGCGCACGACGTAGGACGCGCGCAGCTCGGCGGAGATCGGGCACAGCTCCGCGGGCAGCGGCTCGAGCAGCGCGGCGAAGGCGGCCCACCAGACGTCGAGCGCGGAGAATGCGTCGCCCACCAGCCAGCGGCGACCCTGCGCGCGCTGCGCGGCGAGCTGCGCCGAGAACGCGCGCAGGATCCTGGCCACCCGCGCGGGCGCCGCTGCCGCCGCCTCGGGCGTGTAGCCGTAGCGGCCGGCCAGGTAGGGGCCGATCGGCAGCTTCGGCGCATGGCGCAGCAGGAAGTCGATCAGCGTGAGCCGCCGGCACCAGCCGAGGCCCCACTCGCCGGCCAGCTCGTGGCCGAGGCCCAGCACGCGCGCGCGCTCGTCGACGGCCTCCGGCAGCAGGCGCGGCTCGGGCGCGATCCGCTCCGCCAGCGCCGCGATCTCGGCCCAGCCGTCGCGCGGCGGCTCGTCGTTCCAGACCGCGACCGGCGCGTCGTCGCGGCCGGTCCAGGCGCGCAGCGCCGCATTGCCGCCGCCCAGCTCCTGCGCCACGCGCGCGAACGGGACGCCCTTGGCGTGGAACAGGCCCTTGGCGGACTCGCCCCAGGGCCCTGGCACGCCTCGCGACAGCACCAGGCGCAGCCCGCTCCGCGCGCGCGCGGCCTCGACGTCGATCCAATCGCTCACCGCCGCCCCGCCCCGATCTCGCCCAGCAGGTCGTCGACGGCCTGGAGCGCGAAGCGCAGGGTCGCCTCGTCGGTGAGCCGGCCGTCGGCGATCTTCTTGTGCGCGCTCGCGATCACCACCTCGGGCCGCACGAGGACACGCGCGAGCGTCGCGAGGAAGGCCTCGCGGATCTGCGCCTGGGCCCGGGCGCCGCCGGTGAACGCCAGCGACGCCGTCATGATCAGCACCGGCTTGCCGACCAGCGGCGACTGGAAGCCCGGCCGCGACGCCCAGTCGATCGCGTTCTTGAGCACGCCCGGAATCCCGTAGTTGTATTCGGGCGAGCACACCACGATCCCGTCGCACTCGGCGATCGCGGTCTTCAGGGCCCGCACCGGGGCCGGCGGCTCGTCGCCGTCGAGATCGCCGTCGTAGAGCGGGATCGTGGCGAGCGGGAAGAGCTCGAGCCGCGCCCGTTCGGCGATCGCCGCCTGCACGGTCGCCAGCACGGCGGTGTTGAGGGATCCGCGGCGCAGGCTGCCGGAGATGCCCAGCAGTCGCGGGGCGCGAGGCTCTGACGGATTCACGCCTGATGATCCAGAGGGCTCACGCTGCTCTCCTCCGTTACCAGCCCTTCGCGAGGCCGTCGGTGCGGGGATCGCTGCCCCCGAGCAGCCAGCCGGTCTTCGGGTCGATCACGATCGCCTGGGCGCTCGACCAGTTGCGCTCGGCCACCACGACGCGGTGCCCGCGCCGGCGCAGCGCGTCGAGCACGTCGGCGGGGATCGCCCGCTCCACCATCAGCTCGTCGGGGATCCATTGATGGTGGAAGCGGGGCGCCGAGACGGCCTCCGACACGTCCATGCCGTAGTCGAAGACGTTGAGGATCGTGAGCAGGGTGGTCGAGATGATGCGCGGCCCGCCGGGGCTGCCCGTCACCATGCGCACGCGGCCGTCCTCCAGCACGATCGTGGGCGTCATGCTCGAGAGCGGGCGCTTGCCGCCGGCCACCGCGTTGTGGCCGCGCGTGTCCACCAGCCCGAAGGCGTTGGGCCGATCGGTCGCGACCGAGAAGTCGTCCATCTCGTCGTTGAGCACGATCCCGGTGCCCGCCACCGTGATGCCCGACCCGAACAGCAGGTTCACGGTCTGGGTGAGCGCGACGGCGTTGCCGGCGGCGTCGGTGATCGAGAGATGGGTGGTACCGCCCGCCGCCGGCGGCCACGGGTCGAGCCCGGGGCCCGGCACGTCGATCGCCACCTCGTCGCGCGCCCAGGTCCAGGGCGCGCGGCGCCAGCGCGGCGGCAGCAGGCGCTCGCGCAGCCGCTCCGCGTACTCCTTCGAGACCAGCGGTCCGAGCGGCACCGCGACGAAGTCCGGGTCGCCGAGGTAGGCGGCGCGGTCCGCGAAGGCGAGCTTCATCGCCTCGGTGATGCGGTGGATCGACGCCGAGGAGCCGGCGCCGAGAGCAGCCAGATCGAAGCCCTCGAGCACGTTCAGCGCCTCGAGCAGCGCCACGCCGCCCGACGACGGCGGCGGAAACGACACCACGCTGCGTCCCCGGTACGTCCCGCGCAGCGGCTCGCGCAGCTTCGGCCGGTACCCCGCGAGGTCCTCGACGGTCAGCAGGCCGCCGCGCTTCTGCACCTCGTCGGCGATCGCGCGGGCGATCGGCCCGTGGTAGAAGGCGTCGGGGCCCCGGCGCGCGACCGCGCGCAGGGTGCGGGCGAGGTCGGGCTGCACGAGCCGCCAGCCCGGCGCGAGGTCGGGCGCCGGGGCCTGGATCGCCGCCGTCTCCGGGAAGCGCGCGGCATGCCCCATCCCATGCCAGAGCTTCAGAATATGGGAATGCCGGGGACCGATCTCGAACCCTTCTGCGGCGAGCGCGATCGCCGGCGCCAGCACCTCCGCGAGCGGCTTCGTGCCCCAGCGCTCGAGCGCGAGCGCGAGGCCGGCCACGAGCCCCGGCGTCGCGACCGCGAGCGGGCCGGTGCGGGAGGCGTCGGCGGCGATCCCCGGCGCGACGAACATGTCGGCCCGGGCGGCGGCGGGGGCCGTCTCGCGGGCGTCGAGGGCGATCGTGTCGCCGTCGGCGAGGTGGATCAGCAGGAAGCCGCCCCCGCCGATCCCCGAGTGGTACGGCTCGGTCACGCCGAGCGCGAAGGCGGTGGCAACGGCGGCGTCGACCGCGTTGCCTCCGGCGCGCAGCACGGCGAGCCCGGCCTCGGTGGCGTGGCGCTCGGCGCTGACCACCATTCCGCGCAGGCCCAGCGCGGGCGCGGGAGCCGCGGCGCGGACCGCGGGCGCGGAGCCGAGCCCCGTCGCGAACAGGACGGTCGCGACGATCCCCGCGAGGAGCGCGCGCCCGAGCCGGACGCGCGCGGGCGCTGCCTTCATGGCGCGGCACCGTATCACAGCGCCGTCATCCGCTTCTCCTGCGCCACTCGAAGAGCACGGCCGCATTTCGAATGCCGGGCGAGGCTTCCTCGTCCATGCCCTCGATAGGGCGCCATTTCCCACTCCGGAGCCGGACCGCGTGGCTCACCCCTGCTCGCTGCGCGGACTCCGGCGACCCGGAGGGCTCCGAGCCGACCGCCCGTGAATGCCCCCTCCTGACGGACGGCTCGGAGCAGGCGCCCTGTCACGGCCCTCGGCGCCTCCCCTACCCTGCGCGCTCATGCGAAAGATCGTCGTCGCGATCGGGGTGCTCGCCGCGCTCGCCTGGCTGCCTCCGCTGCTCGCGCCGGCCCTCGGGCTCGGCGCCGATCGGGCGACCCTGCCCGCCCGCGGCCGCGCCATTGCGATCGGCGGCGGGATCGAGCTGAACGTCGTCGAGGCGGGCAGCGGCCCGCCGGTCGTCCTCGTGCACGGCCTGCCCTCGAACGTCGGCGACTGGGCGGATCTACCGGCCGCGCTCGCGCGCCGCGGGCTGCGCGCGATCGCCTACGACCGGGTCGGCTACGGCTGGTCGAGCCGCGCGCCCGTCGCCGGCGACGCCTACACCTTCGCGTCGAGCGCGCGCGAGCTGGCGGGTCTGCTGGACGCGCTCGGGATCGAGCGCGCCGCGCTGATCGGCTGGTCGTACGGCGGCGGCGTGGTCCAGACGCTCGCCGTCGAGGCGCCGGAGCGTGTCTCCCAGCTCGTGCTGATCGGCTCCGTCGGGCCGGCGTACGCCGACGTCCCGCGCGACGCGATCGACCAAGTCGCGCGCTCCCCGCTCGGGGTGGCGGTGTTCCGCTGGGTCGGCTCGATCCCGCCGCTGGCGCGCGTCACGACCGGCGCGAGCCTGGCGGCGATGTTCTCCGGCGCCGAGCACGTACCGCCGGGCTTCCTCGAGCGCACGCGCGCGCAGCTGGCGCTGCCCGGCACGCTCGAGGCGTTCGTCGCCGAGTCGGCGCGGCTGGATGCGCGGGCGCTCGCCCCCGAGCGGATCGCGGCGCCGGCGCTGGTGGTGCACGGAGACCATGATCGCGGCGTGCCGCCCGCGATCGGCGAAGACCTGGCAGAGCGGCTGCCGCACGGCGAGCTGCTCGTCTTCGAGGGCGGCAGCCACATGCTGCCCATCACCCACGGCGAGCGCCTCGCCGAGAACCTCTCCGCGTGGCTCGCGCGCAGTCGTTGAGCGAGACGAAGGGGTCGCCGTGAAGATCGGGCTCTACGGGATCAACGTCGGCCCCTGTGCGCAGCCGGCCGCCGCAGCGAAGGTCGCGCGCGCGGCCGAGGCCGCCGGCCTCGAGTCGCTGTGGACCGCCGAGCACGTCGTGCTGCCGGACCCGCAGGCGCCGCCGTCTCCCGTGCCGCCGACGACGCCGCTGCTGGACCCCGCCGTCGCGCTGGCCTTCCTGGCCGCGCACACCGAGCGCGTGCGGCTCGCGACGGGGATCATCATCCTCCCGCAGCGCAATCCGGTGGTGCTGGCGAAGGAGCTGGCGAGCGTCGACGTGCTGTCGGGCGGCCGGCTGATCGCCGGCTTCGGCGTCGGCTACCTCGAGCCCGAGTTCGCCGCGATCGGCGCACCCTTCGCGGGCCGCGCCGAGCGGATGGACGAATGCCTCGACGTGCTGCGCGCACTCTGGACGCAGCAGCACCCCCGGCACGACGGGGCGAGCTTCCGCTTCGCGGGCGTCGACGCATACCCGCGCCCGGTCCAGAAGCCGCATCCGCCGATCGTGATCGGCGCGACCACGCCGCCCGCGTTCCGGCGCGCCGTGGTCCGGGCGAACGGCTGGTACGGCTTCGCGATGGACCTGGCCGCCACGGCGCGCTGCCTGGCCGGGCTCGGCGAGGCGGCGAGGCGCGTCGAGCGCCCGGCCAGCCTGGGCCGCCTCGAGCTGACCGTGACGCCCCCTCCCGGCCTGCCCGATGCCGACACCGTGGCGCGTTACGCAGAGCTCGGCGTCGAGCGGCTGGTGCTGCTGCCCCTGGTGCGGA
>Ga0105107_10001379_pt1 | contig 15750 bp, 13 predicted proteins | sample PPLLaktember2015_6_FD_79335 | JGI IMG/M metagenome (GOLD analysis project Ga0105107, IMG submission 79335) | Freshwater sediment microbial communities from Prairie Pothole Lake near Jamestown, North Dakota, USA - PPLs Lake P8 Core (1) Depth... | ecosystem: Environmental > Aquatic > Freshwater >...
CGCCGAGCCCGACGGGCGGCCGGTTTTGGGGGACGAGCGGCTTCAGACGCCCATTGCGGCCGTCTTGATCGACTCGGCCCGGATCTCCTCCGTGAGGCGCGCCTTGTAGGCGGAGAACTCCGGCGTGGTCTTGACGGTGTAGTGTCGGGGATGCGGCAGATCGATGCGGACGTCCGACTTGATGCGGCCCGGGCGCGCGCTCATCACCGCGACCCGGTTCGCCATGAAGATCGCCTCGTCGATGTCGTGGGTCACGAACAGGACGGTCGTGCGGTCCGCCTCCCAGATCCCGAGCAGCAGCTCCTGCATCAGCGCGCGCGTCTGGTTGTCCAGAGCGCCGAACGGCTCGTCGAGGAGCAGGATCTTCGGTTCGTTCGCCAGCGCGCGCGCGAGGGCCGTGCGCTGCTGCATGCCGCCGGACAGCATCTTCGGGAAGTGCGACTCGAAGCCGCGCAGCCCGACGCGCTCAATGAAGTGTGCCGCGATGCGGTCCTGCTCCGGCTGGGGCACACCCTTCTCCCGCAGGCCGAAGCAGATGTTCTGCTGCACGGTCAGCCAGGGAAACAGGGTGTAGGACTGGAACACCATGCCGCGGTCCGGCCCGGGCCGCGCGACCGGCTGGCCGTCGAGCAGCACGCGCCCAGTGGTCGGCTGATCGAGCGCCGCAACGATCCGCAGCAGCGTCGACTTGCCGCAGCCCGACGGGCCGAGGATGCAGATGAAGTCGTTGTCGGCGACCTGGAGATGGGTCTCCTGCAGGGCCTGGGTGGGCGGACCGCCCCGGACGCCCGGAAACACCCGCGACACGCCGTCGACGACGAGTTTGCTCACCGCTCAAAATGCCCAGGGGTACAGCCGCTGGTTCGCGCGCTTGAACGCGAAGTCCGACACCAGCCCGATGACGCCAATCGTGAGGATGCCGAAGATCATCTGCCCCGTGTCGAGCAACCGCTGGCTGTCCATGATCATGTGGCCGATGCCGCTCTGCGCGCCGACGAGCTCCGCCACGATCACGTAGGTCCAGGCCCAGCCGAGCACGAGCCGCAGCGTCTCGGCGATCTGCGGCGCAGCGCCGGGCAGCATCACGCGCTTCACGATTCCGCCCGCGTCCGCCCCGAGCGTGTACGCCGCCTCCACCAGATCGCGCCGGGTCGAGCCGATGATGAGCGCCACCATCAGGATGACTTGGAACACTGACCCGATGAAGATCACCGCGAGCTTTTGCGCCTCGCCTACGCCCGCCCACAGGATCAGGAGCGGGATAAACGCCGAGGCGGGCAGATAGCGCGCGAAGGAGACGAACGGCTCGAGGAACGCCTCGACCGGCTTGAATGCGCCCATCAAGATGCCGAGCGGCACGGCCACAATCGCAGCGAGGACGAAGCCGCCGACCACGCGGAACACGGTGATCCCGACGTCGTGGATGAAGCCGAACTCCACGAAGAGGTTGAGCCCGGTCTTCAGCGTGTAGACCGGGTCCTTGAGGAACATCCCGTCAATCACGCCGCCGAACGTGACGAGCGCCCAGGCGCCGATGAACAGCACGAAAAACGCCGTGCCGAGCGCGATCTTCGCGAACGGCGAGACAGGCTTCAGGGGCTCGAACATGGGACTCCGGGGCAAAAGAAAAGCGCCCGGGGCCGCGGCGGCGGCCGTTCCGGGCGCGCGCGCTCCGCGCCTACAGGAAGCGCAGGTCGATCATCTGCTTCGCCGTCGGTTCCTTCTCGATGACGCGATTCGACTTGAGGACGCGGATCGCGAACTCCACGAACTCCTGGTGCTCCTTCGCGTAGTACGCCTTGTTCGCGGCGCGGTCCTGCCAGGTGATGAACGCCGCCGACTTCGCGAACGCGTCGCCGGGCTGCTTGACGACGCTGCCCATCAGCTCGTGCGCCTTCGCCGGCTCGCGCTTGATCATGTCGAGCGCCTCGAAGAAGCTGTCCACCGTCGCCTTCACCACCTTCGGGTGCTGCTGGATGAAGTCGGTCTTGAAGACCAGGACGTCGATAACGACCGGATAGTCCTTGCTCGTCACCAGGATCTTCCCGGCGTCGGGCTTCGCGCGCACCGTCGACAGATACGGCTCGTAGGTCACCGCCGCGTCGTTCTGCCCCGCGACGAAGGACTGCGCGGCCGGCTGGGCGCCCATGGTGTTGCGGATCACGTCGCGGATGGAGAGCCCGTTCTTCTCCAGGATGTAGGACAGCATGAAGTGCTGCACCGTCCCCGGCCCGTCCACCGCCACCGACTTGCCCTTCAGCTCCTTGATGCTGTTGATGTTGCCGCGCACGGCGACACCGTCGCCGCCGTTCGACTTGTCGATGAGCGCCACCTGCACCGTCGAGAGGCCGGCCGAGGTCCAGACGATGTGCTGGTCCACCGTGGTGGCCGCGGCATTGAGCGCCCCGGCGGCGAGCGCGGCGGAGCGCTGGACCGGCGGGATGAAGCGGATCTCGATGTCAACGCCGTTCTTCTTGAAGATCCCCGCGAGCTCCGCGAGCTTCAAGGGCTGGAACCCGGTCCAGCCGCTCATCCCGAGCACGACCTTCTGCGCTTGGGCGGCGAACGGAGCCGTGCCGGCGAGCACCGCCGCGACGACGACTGCGAGCGTTTTCCTCATGGAACAAGTCCCTTTTTCCGTTGACCGGACATTCTATGTGCGCCGCACCCGGTCGCGCAACGCGCGTCGGCGGACCGGTTGACGCCGGACGGTCGCTCCCCTAGCCTCTCCTCCGTCATGCGCACGTCGCGAGTCGACCACGTCGGTAGTCTCCTGCGTCCCGAAGCCCTGAAGCAGGCGTTCCTGCGCCACGCCGCGGGTCAGGCGGACGCCGGGGCGCTGAGCGCAGCGCAAGATGATGCGATCCGGGCCGTGATCGCCGCGCAGGAGCGCCATGGCCTGCCCGTCGTCACCGACGGCGAGTTCCGGCGCCTGAACTGGCAGGTCAGCTTCTCGGAGGTGGAGGGCTGGGACCTCTGGGCCGGATCGTGGCGCAACTTCCTCCAGAGCCCCGAGAACCGCGGCCCGCACGAGCGCCCCCTGTCGAAGGGCGACGACGCCGTCGTGAGCTTCCGCGCCCCGGCCACGGCGCGGCTGCGGCTCGTGCGCAGCTTCCCGATGGACGAGTATCGGTTCGCGCGCGGCGTGGCCACGCGGCCGGTCAAGGTCACGCTGATGGGCCCCGATCGCGTGGCGCAGATGTGCGACCTCGAGCGCTCGCGCGCGGTGTATCCCGACGCCGACGCCTTCCTCGCCGACGTGGTGCGCATCCAGCGGCAGATGGTCGAGGAACTCGTCGCGGCCGGCTGCGACTATGTCCAGCTGGACGAGCCCAGCTACACCGGCTACGTCGATCCGCCCACGCTCGAGCGCATGCGGGCCAGCGGCGCCGACCCGCTCAGGAACCTCGAGCGCGCGATCGCCGCCGACAACGCGGTGATCGCCGGCATGCAGGGCCGCGCGACCTTCGCCGTCCACGTCTGCCGCGGCAACCGCGCGAGCATGTGGCACCGCGAGGGCACCTACGACGCGATCGCCGAGCGCCTCTTCACCGGCCTCGCCTTCGATCGGCTGCTGCTCGAGTACGACACCGAGCGGGCCGGCGGCTTCGAGCCGCTGCGCTTCGTTCCGAAGGGCAAGATCGTGGTCCTCGGCCTGATCACCACCAAGACGGGGCGCGTGGAGACCGTGGACGAGCTCGCGCGCCGGATCGATCAGGCGAGCCGCTTCATCCCGCTCGACCAGCTCGCGCTCAGCCCGCAATGCGGGTTCGCCTCCGGGATCGCGGGCAACCTGCTCACCGAAGACGAGCAGTGGCGCAAGCTCGACGTCATGCTCGAAACTGCACGCAAGGTGTGGCCATGACCCAACGAGTGATCCGCGCCCCGCGCGGCAGCGCACTGAGCGCGAAGAGCTGGCTCACCGAGGCGCCGCTGCGGATGATCCAGAACAATCTCGATCCCGAGGTGGCCGAGCGGCCGGAGGATCTGGTCGTCTACGGCGGCATCGGCAAGGCCGCGCGCGACTGGCCCTCGTTCGATCGCATTGTCGAAACGCTGCGCCGGCTGGAAGACGATCAGACCCTGCTCGTCCAGTCCGGCAAGCCGGTGGGCGTGTTCCGCACGCACGCCGATGCGCCGCGCGTGCTGATCGCCAACTCGAACCTGGTGCCGAAATGGGCGACCTGGGAGCACTTCAACGAGCTCGATCGCAAGGGCCTGATGATGTACGGCCAGATGACCGCCGGCTCGTGGATCTACATCGGCAGCCAGGGCATCGTGCAGGGCACCTACGAGACGTTCGCCGAAGCCGGGCGGCAGCATTGCGGCGGCGACTGGTCGGGCAAGTGGATCCTGACGGCGGGGCTCGGCGGCATGGGCGGTGCCCAGCCGCTCGCGGCGACGATGGCCGGCGCGTCGATGCTCGCGATCGAGTGCCAAGCCTCGCGCATCGACATGCGCGTCAAGACGGGCTATCTCGACGAGCGCGCGAACACGCTCGACCAGGCGCTCGCCATCATCCAGAAGGCGAGCGCGGAGAAGCGCACGGTATCGGTCGGTCTGCTCGGCAACGCGGCCGAACTCCTGCCCGAGATCCTCAAGCGTGCGCGTGCCGGCGGACCGAAGCCGGCGCTCGTCACGGATCAGACCTCCGCCCACGACCCGGCGCACGGCTACCTGCCCGAGCACTGGTCGGTCGAGAAGTGGTTCGATCTGCAGAAGCGCGATCCCGAGGAGGTCGCGATCTCGGCGCGCGAGTCGATCGGCCACCACGTGCGCGCGATCCTCGGCTTTCGCGCGCTGGGCATTCCCTGCGTCGACTACGGCAACAACATCCGCCAGGAGGCGAAGAACGTCGGCGTCGACGATGCGTTCGCTTATCCCGGCTTCGTGCCCGCGTATATCCGGCCGATGTTCTGCGTCGGCCGCGGGCCGTTCCGCTGGGTGGCGCTGTCCGGCGACCCGGAGGACATCTACCGCACCGACGCGAAGGTGCGCGAGCTCTTCCCGCGCGACCGCCAGCTTCAACAGTGGCTCGACATGGCGCGCACGCGGATCCAGTTCCAGGGGCTGCCCGCGCGCATCTGCTGGCTCGGGCTGGGCGAGCGGCACAAGGCCGGGCTCGCCTTCAACGAGATGGTGCGCACGGGCGAGCTGAAGGCGCCGATCGTGATCGGGCGCGACCACCTCGACGCGGGTTCGGTCGCGAGCCCGAACCGCGAGACCGAGGCGATGCGCGACGGTTCCGATGCAGTGTCCGACTGGCCGCTCCTCAACGCGCTGCTCAACACCGCGAGCGGCGCGACGTGGGTGTCCTTCCACCACGGTGGCGGGGTCGGCATGGGCTACTCGCAGCACGCCGGGGTCGTGATCGTGTGCGATGGCACGGACGCGGCCGCGCGGCGTCTGGAGCGCGTGCTGTGGAACGATCCGGCGACCGGGGTGATGCGTCACGCGGACGCGGGGTACGACGCGGCGATCGCCTGCGCCCGCGAGCAGGGCCTCGACCTCCCGATGCTGCGCTCGTGAGATGACCGTCGAGATCGGCGCCACGCCGCTGACGCTCGATTCGCTGCGCGCCATCGCACGCGACGGCGCAGCCATCGCGCTCGCGCCGGCCTGCCGTCCCGCCATCGCGGCATCGGCGGCTGCAGTCGCCCGCATTCTGGCAAGCGGCAAGCCCGCCTACGGCATCAACACCGGGTTCGGTCGCCTCGCGCAGACCCGGATTCCCGCCGACGAGCTCGAGCGGCTCCAGACGAACATCGTGCTGTCGCATGCGGCCGGCACCGGCCCGCTTCTCGATGATGCAACCGTCCGCCTCGTTCTCGCGCTGAAGGTCGCGAGCTTCGCGCGCGGCGCATCGGGCGTGCGGCGCGAGCTCGTCGAGCTGCTGGCCGCGCTATACAACCACGGCATCTATCCGTGCATTCCCTCCAAGGGTTCGGTCGGCGCGTCCGGCGATCTTGCGCCGCTGGCGCACCTCGCGCTCACCCTGCTCGGCATCGGCGACGTCAGGGTCGGCGGCGAGCGGATCCCGGCGGTCGATGCGCTGCGTCGCGTGAATCTCGCCCCGCTGCGTCTCGCGCCCAAGGAGGGGCTCGCGGTCCTCAACGGCACGCAGGTCTCCACCGCGCTCGCGCTTTCCGGGCTCTTCGCAGTCGAGGACGTGTTCGCCGCCGCGGTGGTCGCCGGCGCGATGTCCGTCGATGCCGCCGCCGGCAGCGACACGCCCTTCGATCCGCGCATCCATGCGCTGCGCGGCCACGCCGGGCAGCGCGAGCTGGCGGCCGTCTACCTGAGTCTCCTGCGCGGCAGCCCGATCCGCCGCTCGCACCTCGACGACGATCCGCGCGTACAGGACCCGTACAGCCTGCGCTGCCAGCCGCAGGTCATGGGGGCCTGCCTCGACAACTTGCGGTTCGCCGCGCGCGCTTTCGAGATCGAGGCGAACAGCGTGACCGATAATCCGCTGGTCTTTGCGGAGACGGATGAAGTGCTCTCCGGCGGCAACTTCCACGCCGAGCCGGTCGCCCTCGCGGCCGACGCGCTCGCCGTGGCGACCGCCGAGGTCGGGTCGCTGGCCGAGCGGCGCATCGCGCTGCTGATCGACGCCACGCTTTCCGGGCTGCCGCCGTTCCTCGTCGAGCACGGCGGGGTGAACTCCGGGTTCATGGTGCCGCAAGTGACCGCAGCCGCCCTGGCGAGCGAGAACAAGAGCCTCGCGCATCCGGCGAGCGTCGACAGCCTGCCGACCTCCGCGAACCAGGAGGACCACGTCAGCATGGCCACGTTCGCCGCCCGCCGCCTCGGCGACATGGCGGGCAATGCCGCCGGGATCGTGGCGATCGAGCTGCTCGCGGCCGCGCAGGGCATCGAGTTCCGCAAGCCGCTCGCGACCTCGCCGCGGCTCGCCGAGGCGCTCGCGCTCGTGCGCGAGGAGGTCGCGTTCTACGATCACGACCGCTACTTCGCCCCCGACATCGCGGCCATACAGCGGCTCGTCGAGACCGGCGTGTTCCACCGGTTCGTGCCCGGCCTGCTGCCGTCGCATCCGCAGTCGCGCTGATGGACCTCTTCACCTTCCGCGTCGGCACCGCGCCGCTGCTCGTCTCGATGCCGCACGTCGGCACCCACCTCCCGCCGGACCTGGCCGCGCGCATGACCCGCGAGGCCCGGATCCTGCCCGACACCGACTGGCACCTCGAGCGGCTCTACGACTTCCTCGACGCTCTCGGCGCCTCGGTGCTGGCCGCCACGCATTCGCGCTACGTCGTCGACCTCAACCGCCCGCCCGACAACGCCAATCTTTATCCCGGACAGGACACCACGGGCCTCGTCCCGGTCGATACCTTCTCGCGCGCCGCGGTGTACCGCGACGGCGCGGTTCCGGACGACGCCGAGGTCGCCCTGCGCGTCGAGCGGTACTGGCGCCCCTATCACGCACAGCTCGGACGAGAGCTCGATCGGCTGCGCGTGGCGCACGGTTACGCGCTGCTGTGGGACGCGCACTCCATCGCCTCCCGGGTGCCACGGTTCTTCTCCGGACGTCTGCCGGACTTCAACCTCGGCACAGCCAGAGGACGCTCGTGCGCGCCGGGAATCATCGAGGGCGTCGCAGCCATCGCGCAGCGCGCCGCCGGCTACACGACCGTCCTCAACGGCCGGTTCACGGGCGGCTACATCACGCGCCGGTACGGTCAGCCCAATGCGCGCGTGCACGCGATCCAGCTCGAGCTCGCCGAGATCACTTACATGGACGAGGCGCCGCCGTTCGCGTTCGACCCGGCGCGCGCTGCCCGCCTGCGCCCGCTCCTGCGTGCGATGCTGGAACGAATGCTGGAAGCGGCGCGCCGGGTCTAGCCCAGCGACTCGGCGACGAGCTCGGCGATGTCCTTGACCTGCAGCCGCTCCTCGGCGCCGGCGACCTTGCGGCCCTCGTCGAGCATCGTCAGGCAGTAGGGGCAGCCGACCGCCACCGTCGCGGCGCCGGTGGCGGCGATCTCCTCGGCGCGGATGATGTTGATGCGCTTGCGCGCATGAACTTCCATCCACATCTGCCCGCCGCCGCCGCCGCAGCACACCGCGCGCGCGCGGTTGCGGGGGATCTCGATGAGCTTGACGCCCGGCACCGCCGCCGCGACCGCGCGCGGCGCGTCGAAGACGCCGTTCTGCCGGCCGAGATAGCACGGGTCGTGGAACGCGACGGTCTGGTCCGTGCCGGCGCGCGGGATGATGCGCCCGGTCCGCAGGAGCTCGTCGATCAGCACCGAATGGTGGACAACCTCGAATTGTCCGCCGTCGAACTGCGGGTACTCGTTCGCGAGCGTGTTGAAGCAGTGCGGGCAATGCGTCAGCACCTTCCGGAAGTCGTACCGGCGCAGGTTGCCGATGTTCTCCTCCGCGGCGGTCTGGTAGAGGTACTCCTCGCCGAGCCGCCGACCGACCTCCCCGTGACACCGCTCCTCCGCCATGACGCCGAACGACACGCCGGCTTGCCGCAGGATCTTCACCATCGACCGCGCGATCTTCTGATTGCGCGCGTCGTAGGAGGCCGAGCATCCCACCCAGTAGAGGTACTCGACCGGTTGCCCTGCCTCCAGCAGCGGCACGTCGAGCCCCTTCGCCCAGCCCAGCCGGTCGGCGGGGTCGAGGCCCCACGGGTTGCCGAGCCGCTGGATGTTCTGCAGCGTCGTCCCGGTCGTCGACGGGAACGCGCCCTCCGAGAGCGCCAGGTAGCGCCGCAGGTCGACGATCGTATCGACGATGTCGATGTGCGCCGGGCACTCCTGCACGCACGCCATGCAGGTTGTGCACGCCCACAGCTCCTCGGCTGTGATGATCTCGCCGTGCAGCGGACGCGTGTCGCCCGCGTGCATGTAGCGCTTGAGCTTGCCGATCACCTTCTTCGGGTTGAGCACCCCGCCCGAGAGCTGCGAGCAGCACACGTCCTGGCAGCGCCCGCACTCAATGCAGGCGTCGAAGTCGAGCCGGCGCTTCCACGAGAACTGCGCGAACTCCGAGACGCCGAAGGTCTCCTGCTCCTCGAGCTTCTCGATCTTGGCGAGTGCGCCGCGCGGCCCGAGCTTCGTGAAGAAGATGTTGAGCGGCGTCGCGATCAGATGCGCGAAATAGGTGTGCGGGATGAGCGCGATGAACACGAAGACGAGCAACGCGTGGAACGTCCACAGCGAGAGGTGCAGCCCGCGCAGCGCCCCTTCGCCCATGCCGCTCGCCAGCATCGCCTTGGCAAGGGTCCAGCCGACCGGCGACCAGGGGGCCCACGCGGGCTGCGTCACCGCCAGTCGCGCGGCCTCGATGACGAACCCGGTGAGCGCAAGCACGAAAAGGATTGCGATCGCGTAGGCGAACTTGCCGGTCGGCTCGAGACGCGAGGGGCGACGGACGAACCGCCGCCAGCACGCCAGGCCCAGCCCGATGAGCAGGAACGCGCCGAACAGATCGAGCGTCAGCTCAAAGGCAAGATAGAACGGCCCCTTGAGGATGCGAACGTCGAACAGGAGCCGCGTGATCTCCCAGTCGATCGTGGCGATGGCGGTGCCGATGAAGAGCGCGAGGAAGCCCCAGAACATGGCCGCGTGCATGATTCCGGGGTAGGACTGCGACAGGATGCGTGCCTGGAACAGCACCTCCCGGATGACCTTTCCGATGCGCGCCGGAATTCGGTCCCACCGCATCTCCGGCCCGCCTTTGCGCCAGAGCGCGACGCGCCGCCAGACGCCCCACCCGAAAATCGCGAGCGCGATCGCCCCGCCGGCGTAGACGCCGACGATGCCCCAGAGCGGGATGTTCCAGAACGTCTCGCGGAGCGGGATCTCGGCCATGCCACGCCACAATGATTGGGGGGCGCGGGCGCTGTCAACCCGGTCGCGCAAACCCGGCGTGTTTCTCGCCGCGGCCGGCGCGGCGGTGTGACGATCCCGTTACAGGGTGCGCGCTCGGCCGCCCCGGACGACCTCGACGCACGGATTGGCGCCGATCGCATAGGCGAGCTCCGCCGGGTTATCGACGTCCCACACGACGAGATCGCACGCCTTCCCGACCTCCAGCGTGCCGTGTGTGTCGCCCAGCCCCAGCGCGCGCGCGGCCTGGCAGGTGACGCCCGCCAGCGCCTCTTCGGGGGTCAGCCGGAACAGGGTGCATGCCATGTTCAGCGTGAGCAGGATCGAGGTCATCGGCGCCGAGCCCGGGTTGCAATCGGTCGACACCGCGATCGGGACGCCGTGGTCTCGAAGGCGCTGAACCGGCGGCACCTGGGTCTCGCGAAGAAAGTAGAACGCCCCCGGCAGCAGCACCGCGACCGTACCGGCCTCCGCCAGCGCGCGCACGCCCGCCTCGCTCGTGTATTCCAGGTGATCGGCGGACAGCGCGCCGAAGCGGGCGGCCAGCGCCGCGCCGCCGAGATCGGAGAGCTGATCCGCGTGCAGCTTCACTCGCAGGCCGAGCGCGGCGGCCCGCTCGAAGACGCGCGCCGCCTGGTCCGGCGAGAAGGCGATGCGCTCGCAGAAGGCATCGACCGCGTCGGCCACGCCGGCTTCCGCAACCGCCGGCAGCATCTCGTCGCACACGTACGACACGTACGCGTCGGTGCGCCCCTGAAACTCCGGCGGGACGGCGTGCGCGGCGAGGAATGTCGTGCGCACCATGACGGGTGCGGTGGCGCCGAGGCGCCGCGCGACTCGCAACTGCTTCAGCTCGGCGTCGGTCCGCAGGCCGTACCCCGACTTGATCTCGACGGTAGTCACGCCTTCCTCGAGCAGCCGCCGCAGGCGCCGCGCCGACTGCGACTCGAGCGCTTCCTCCGTGGCCGCGCGCGTCGCCGCAACGGTGGCGACAATGCCGCCGCCACCCCGCGCGATGTCCTCGTAGCTCGCACCCTGCAGCCGCAGCTCGAACTCGTGCGCGCGGTTCCCGGCGTAGACGAGATGCGTGTGGCAGTCGATCAGCCCCGGCGTGATCCACCGGTCGCCGACGTCGTGCACCCTGCGCGCGAGGGTGCGAGCCTCGGCGGGAAGGCTCGCGCTCTCTCCCACCCAGGCGATCGTCCCGCCGCTCGCCGCGATCGCGCCCGGCGCCGCGATCGCATACCGTCCGCCGCGCATCGTCGCGATCCGCGCGTTCGTCCAGAGGGTGTCCCACGGCGGCGTGGCCATCGGGCCGCACTATACTAGGAAGCCTTCACGGAGCCGCCACGGAACCGCCATCGTGATCGACCGTCTCGACCATCTCGTGCTCACCACCACGCACCTCGACCGCTGCGTCGACTTCTACACGCGGGTGCTCGGGATGACACTCGAGACCTTCGGCGCCGGCCGCAAGGCATTGCGGTTTGGCCGGCAGAAGATCAACCTGCACGAGGTCGGGAAGGAGTTCGAGCCGAAGGCCGAGCGCCCGACGCCGGGCGCGCTCGATCTGTGCTTCATTGCGGACCGGCCGCTGGACGACGTCATCGCGCGGCTCGACGCGCTCGGTGCCTCGATCATCGAAGGTCCCGTCCGGCGCACCGGCGCGACCGGTCCGATCCGCTCGGTCTACCTGCGCGATCCGGATGAGAACCTGATCGAAATCTCCGAGTCCCTGCCGGCGCAATGACGGCACGCCTCTTCGCCGCGCACTCGCTGCTGCCCGCAGGCTGGGCGAGCAATGTCCTGCTCGAGATCGATCCATCTGGAACGATCGTGGCCGTGACGCCGGGCGCTCGCGCCGACGGGGCTGCGCGCGCAGCCGGACCGCTCATCCCGGGAATGCCGAACGTTCACTCGCACGCGTTCCAGCGCGCCATGGCGGGGCTCGCGCAGAGCCGCGGCGCGGCCGGCCGGGACAACTTCTGGACGTGGCGCGAGACGATGTACCGCTTCGTCGGCCGGCTCGGACCGGAAGACGCGCACGCCATCGCTGCGCAGCTCTATGTCGAGCTGCTCAAGAACGGCTACACCGCCGTGGCCGAGTTCCATTACGTTCACAACGCGCCCGACGGCTCGGCCTACGCCGATCCGGCCGAGATGTCGCTCGCGCATGTGCGCGCCGCGCGCGAGGCCGGCATCGGCCTCACGCTGCTCCCGACGCTCTATGCGCAGGGCGGGTTCGGCGCCGCGCCGCTCGGCGCCGCGCAGGCGCGCTTCGCGAGCTCGCCCGAAAGCGTCCTCGAGATCGTGCAGCGCGCGCGTGCCCAGGCCGGTCCGGATCTGCGCGTGGGCGTCGCCGCGCACTCCCTGCGCGCGGTGAGCCCGCCGCAGCTCGCGGCACTCGTCGCCGGGATCAGCGCGATCGATCGGAGCGCACCGATCCACATTCACGCCGCCGAACAGCGCAAGGAAGTGGACGGCTGCGTCGCGTGGAGCGGCCGGCGCCCGGTGGCGTGGCTGCTCGAGCACGCGGCGCCCAGTGCACGGTGGTGCCTCGTGCATTGCACGCATCTCGACGACGCCGAGCTCGCGGGTCTCGCCGCCGGCGGTGCGATCGCCGGCCTCTGCCCGAGCACCGAGGCCGACCTTGGCGACGGCGTCTTCCGGTTGCCGGATTTCCTTGCCGCCGGCGGCCACTGGGGCATCGGCAGCGACAGCCACGTAGCGCGCGATCCGGCAGAGGAGCTGCGGCTGCTCGAGTACGCACAGCGCCTGGCCAGCCTCGAGCGCAACGTCACGGCCTCGGCCTCGCGCCCTTCGGTCGGAGCGACGCTCTGGGATGCGGCCGCACGCGGCGGCGCGCAAGCCCTGGGACGTCGGGCCGGCGCGATCGCCCCGGGGTGCCGCGCCGATCTGCTGGTCCTGGACGACGTGCACGTCGATCTGATCGGCCGCCGCGACGATGCGATCCTCGATGCGCTCGTGTTCTCCGGAGGTCGCGGGCTCGTGCGCGACGTGATGGTCGGTGGGCAGTGGGTCGTGCGCGAGGGGCACCACCCTGCGGAGGGCGCGATCGCGGCCCGTTACCGGGCGAGCGTCGCGGAATTGCTCGCCTAGCTCGCCAACTCCGCGCGTTCGCGGAACTGCTCGAGCGCTTCGGGATTGGCGAGCGCCTCGACGTTCTTGACCGGCTGGCCGTGGACGAGGTTGCGGACGGCGAGCTCGACGATCTTCCCGCTGCGGGTGCGCGGAATGTCGGTGACCTGGACGATTTTGCCCGGGACGTGCCGCGGCGTCGTGTTGGCGCGGATCCGGCCCTTGATCTTCGCGACCAGGGCGTCGTCGAGCTTCAACCCCTCGCGCAACCGCACGAACAGCACCACGCGCACGTCGCCCTGCCAGTCCTGCCCGATGACCAGCGATTCCGCCACCTCGTCGAGCTGCTCGACCTGGCGATAGATCTCCGCGGTGCCGATGCGCACGCCGCCCGGATTGAGCACCGCGTCCGAGCGGCCGTGAATCACCATCCCGTCGTGCCTGGTGAGCACCACGTAGTCGCCGTGGTGCCAGACGTTCGGAAAGCGGGCGAAATAGGCGGCGTGATACTTGCGGCCGTCGCGGTCGCTCCAGAATCCGATCGGCATCGACGGGAACGGCCGCGTGCAGACGAGCTCGCCCTTCTGCTCGTGGATCGAGTGCCCGTTCTCGTCGAACACGTCGACCGCGAGGCCGAGCGCCCGGCACTGGATCTCGCCGCGCCACACCGGCAGGATCGGGTTGCCGAGCACGAAGCAGCCAATGAGGTCGGTGCCGCCAGCGATCGACGCGAGGCACACGTCCTTCTTGACCGCGCGGTAGACGTAGTCGAACCCCTCGGGGACGAGCGGCGATCCGGTCGAGAGGATCATCCGCAACGACTCCAGGCGATGCAACCGGATCGGCGCGAGGCCACGCTTCTTGCACTCGTCGATGAATTTCGCCGAGGTGCCGAAGTGGGTCATCGACTCGGCGTCGGCGTAATCGAACAGGATGGTGCCGCCGCCGGCGAACGGCGAGCCGTCGTAGAGCAGCAGCGTGGCGCCCGAGGCGAGACCCGACGCGAGCCAGTTCCACATCATCCAGCCGCAGGTGGTGAAGTAGAAGAGGCGATCGCCCGGCTTGAGATCCGAGTGCAGCTGATGCTCGCTGAGGTGCTTGAGCAGCGTGCCGCCGGCGCCGTGCACGATGCACTTCGGAACACCGGTGGTCCCCGACGAGTACATGATGTACAGCGGGTGGTTGAAGGGCATCTGCTCGAAGCGGATGTCGCCCGGCGCGTGCGGCGCAATGAAGTCTTCGAGCCGTTGCGCGTTCGGCACCAGCGAGACGTCGGGCTGCTCGTCGAGATACGACACCACGACCGTGCGCCGCACCGTGGGCAGCTGCGCGACGATCTCCCCGACCTTCTCCAGCACGCCGACCGGCTTCCCGTTGTACCAGTAACCGTCGGCGGTGAAGAGCACCTTCGGCTCGATCTGCCCGAACCGGTCGAGCACGCCCTGGACACCGAAGTCCGGCGAGCAGGATGACCAACTCGCGCCAATGCTTGCCGCCGCAAGCATCGCCGCCACGGCCTCGGGAATGTTCGGCAGGTAACCGGCAACCCGGTCTCCCGGCGCGACGCCCGCGGCGCGCAGCGCCTCCGCGAGCCGGCCCACGAGCACCCGCAGCTCGGCGTGCGACATGCGCCGCTTCACCTTGTCCTCGCCCCAGAACACGATCGCGTCGCCGTCGTCGCGCCGGCCGAGCAGGTTCTCCGCGAAGTTGAGCCGGCCGTCGGGGAAGAACCGCGCCCCGGGCATCTTGCCGCCGTCGACCATCGCGCGCGCGCCGTGCTCGCCGCGCACGCCGCAGAACTTCCACACCGAACGCCAGAACTGCTCGGGGTGATCGACCGACCAGCGGTAGAACGCGGGGTAGGTGTTGAGCCGCAGCCCCCAGTCGTGGATCGCCATGCGCGCGAACTGCGTGACGTTGGCGCGCTCGATGCTCTCCTCGCTCGGCGTCCACAGCGGCTTTTCTGCGGCCATCGCGCCTCCTCAACCCAGGACGATCTGCCGGATCTTCTCGGGCAGCGCGGTCGACTTCCCCTTGTCGAAGTCGACCCAGACGACCTTCGCCGCGCCCTCCGCGTACACCGTCTCCGGGTCGTAGCTCGGCCGCATCTCGAGCCAGGTCTCGAAGCTCGAGTTGCCCACCTTCCCCGCGAACGTCCGCACTTCCACGTCGCCGGGATAGACGAGCTGCTTCATGAACGTGCAGCTCGCATTAATGATCACCGGGCCTTCGCCGCGCGGAGACGGGCGCACGCCCAGCGCGTCGAACCAGCTGATGCGCGCCTGCTCCATGTAGCGGAAGTAGACGGTGTTGTTGACGTGGCCCATCGCGTCCATGTCGCCCCAGCGGATCGGGATCATCTCGGTGTGCACGAGCTTTCTGCGCGGCTGGGTCATCGGAGTGAAAGGAGGTGGCGGTGAGGCGCGCGGATTATACAATCCGGTCGTCGTCGCGATTCGAACGCGGCGCGCAGACCGGGGAGCGGGCGGTGGAACGCGAGTCGATGGAGTACGACGTCGTGATCGTGGGCGGCGGGCCCTCGGGTCTCGCGTGCGCGATCCGCCTGAAGCAGCTCGCCGCCGAATCCGGCCGGGAGGTGAGTGTCTGTCTGCTCGAGAAGGGCTCGGAGATCGGCGCGCACATCCTGTCCGGCGCAGTGCTCGAGCCGCGCGCGCTCAACGAGCTCATCCCGGACTGGAAGCAAAAAGGCGCCCCGGTCGACACGCCGGCCGGCGAGGACCGCGTGCTGTTCCTCACCGAGCGGAAGAGCTATCGGCTGCCGGTGCCG
>Ga0105107_10001381_pt1 | contig 15744 bp, 15 predicted proteins | sample PPLLaktember2015_6_FD_79335 | JGI IMG/M metagenome (GOLD analysis project Ga0105107, IMG submission 79335) | Freshwater sediment microbial communities from Prairie Pothole Lake near Jamestown, North Dakota, USA - PPLs Lake P8 Core (1) Depth... | ecosystem: Environmental > Aquatic > Freshwater >...
CCGGTTCCTGGCCACCTTAAAAGAGTACAACCAGGCGAAGGATGTGATCAGCAAGCGCATTTACATTGAAACACTGGAAGAGATCCTTCCCAATGTGGAGAAAGTCATCATCGACGGCAAAGGCGGTGAGCGAGTGCTGCCCTATCTTCCGCTCGATCGTCTTTCTAGATCTCCGTCCACGACCGTGGTGAAACCTGCCCCTCAACAAGAAGCTGAAGAGCCCAGGCCTGAGCCGCCTGTCACCCTCAGACCGAGAGGGACCAGATCATGACAAAGCAGGGCATTATCATCACATTGCTGGCCGTCACCGTCGCCCTGTTTGTCCTCGGAGCCTCACCCCTGTTTGTGGTCGATGTGATCCAGACCGCTATCGTCGTCCAGCTCGGCAAACCCGTGCGCACTATCACCGAGCCCGGACTGTACGTGAAGGTGCCGTTCGTGCAGGAAGTGACGTACTTCGAGAAACGTTTACTGGATTACGATTCGAACGCGCAGGACGTCATCACCCAAGACAAGAAGACGCTGCTCTTAGATAACTTTGCCAAATGGCGGATTACCGATCCATTAAGAGTCTACCAGGCGTTCCAGAGTCAACGCGGCGCGCTCCAGCGGTTGAACGATATTATCTATTCCGAGCTCAGGGTCGAATTGGGCCGCCATGAGTTACTGGAGATCGTCTCCAGCACCCGTGCCGACATCATGCGGGTGGTTACCGAACGCGCGAAGGAAAAGGCGTCGGTGTACGGCATCGAAATTCAAGATGTCCGAATCAAACGGGCTGACTTACCGGAACAGAACGAGAAGGCTGTCTTTGCCCGCATGCAAGCAGAGCGGGAACGGCAAGCCAAGCAGTATCGGGCCGAAGGTGCAGAAGAAGCACAAAAAATTCGGTCAGAAGCAGAGAAAGACCGAGAGATTATCCTCGCCCAAGCCTACAAGGAATCAGAAGAGCTGCGTGGTGGCGGCGATGCCAAGGCATTTCGGATCTATGCCGACGCTTACAAGCAAGACCCGAAGTTCTTTGAGTTTACCCGCTCGATGGAAGCCTATAAGAGCGTGTTTAAAGATAGCTCGACCCTGGTGATGAGTCCAGATTCAGAATTCTTCAAATATCTCAAACAGCGCTGACCCTTCACGCCAGCCCCACGATTTTCCCACTCATCGGTTCGAGACCAATCCGTTCACCGGCTGGCTTCTTTGGCAACCCCGGCATCAGTTGAATTCCTGAGCAGACAGCCGTAACAAACCCGGCTCCCGCCAAGATCCGTAGCTCCTGGATCGGCACTGTAAATCCGGTCGGTCTCCCCTTGAGCGCAGGGTCATGAGACAGCGACAGCGGAGTTTTTGCCATGCAAACAGGTAACCCACCGAACCCCAAAGCCTCGGCAGCATCTATCTGACGTTCGGCCCCTGGTTCAAATTGGACACCTTCCGCTCCATACATCTGCATGGCAATGGTCTGAATCTTTTTTCTAAGTGGCCAAGATAGTTCATACAAGTACTTAAAATGACCCGGGTTCTCCGATGCCTTGGCCACCGCCGCCGCGAGCTGCTCGGCCCCTTTCCCACCATCGGTCCAATGCGTTGAGACTGCAGCATCTACCGCTCCCATCTTCAGCGACTGCTCCCGAACCCAATCCAATTCGTCCTGATGGTCATCCCTAAAGGCATTGACCGCAACAACCACCGGCACTCCGTGTACCCGAACATTAGCGATGTGCTGCTCCAGGTTGGCGATTCCCTTCGACAACGCTTCTTGATTCGGCCCGGTTAGACTCAAGGGTAACGCAACCCCGGCTTTGACAGCCCCTCCGCCGCCATGGAGTTTCAGCGCGCGTAACGTCGCCACAACCACCGCTACGGCCGGGGTAAATCCCGACGCGCGACATTTGATGTTAAAAAACTTCTCGGCCCCCAGATCGCTGCCGAATCCGGCCTCCGTCACAACAAAATCGGCACATCGAAGCGCGATCGCATCGGAGACGATCGAACAATTGCCATGCGCGAGGTTGCCGAAGGGTCCAGTATGGACGAAAGCAGGGGTACCCTCGAGTGTCTGAACCAGATTCGGCATGAGTGCGTCCTTGAGGAGTACGGCCATCGACCCTACGCAGTTTAGCTGTTCAGCCGTGACCGGATTACCGGACTTCGTGAATCCCACGAGTATTCGGCCAAGCCGGGCGCGGAGTTCGAAAGGATCCTTCGCCAACGCCAACACGGCCATAACTTCTGAAGCCTCGGTGATGACGAACTGCCCTCGGCGTCCGCCTGTGCCTTCCCCAAGTATGATCTCCCGAAGCGCCCGATCATTCATGCTCAGCGCTCGAGGCCACGTCACGTGCTCCGGGTCGATCGAGAGTGCATTTCCATGAAAGAGATGGTTATCAAGGAACGCTGAGAGAAGATTATGGCTGACAGCTACCGCATGGGCATCCCCAGTCAGATGAAGGTTAATATCTTCCATTGGAACGACTTGGGCATGCCCCCCGCCAGTCCCGCCCCCCTTAACGCCAAAGACGGGACCCAACGAGGGCTGCCTTAAGGTAACCGCACTTCGATACCCTAAACGCGAAAGGCCCATCGCAAGACCGATCGATGTTGTGGTTTTTCCTTCTCCTAAGGGCGTGGGATTGATTGCCGTAACCAGAATGTATCGCCCTTTTGGCGCATCTCTGAGCCGATCCAATGTCTTAAGCGAAACTTTTGCCTTATCTCGACCGTAGGGAGTGAGTTCTTCAGCAGGAACTCCAAGCTGAGAACCGATATCGATGATAGGGAGGGAGTTAACGGACTGTGCGATCTCGAGGTCGGTCAATGGACTATCTTTGTGGTCGACTTAGTTGGGTAGTGAAGAGGCAAGATGCCTTCGTGAGGAATACCTTGACCTTCAGATGGCAGTAGGTCTGGTTCTGTCTATGCAAGAAACCCTAATCGCGCTGCTACTCCAGGATGTATTTGGACGGGTCGAGTGCTTGGCCATTTACCTTGACCATGTAGTGGAGGTGAGGGCCGGTAGATAGTCCAGAACTCCCGACAAGCGCGATCACATCACCACGCTCAACCCTCTGACCTTCTTTCACCAAAGCCTTCGCCAAGTGTCCATACACTGTTTCAACCCCGTACCCGTGGTCCACTCGAACCATATTCCCAAGCTTAGGATCATATCCAGTCGACGTAATCCGCCCCTGGGCTGGAGCACGAACCGGAGTATTTGGTGCAGCCCCGATGTCCAATCCATCATGCCAAGCAGGCTTTTCAGTGAACGGAGAAATTCTTGGGCCAAACCCCGACGTGACCCAACCTTTGACCGGCCAAATAGAAGGCGTCGAGGCCCATCGGGTGGAACGCTGCTCGGCTGCTTCTGACAGTTCCCTCAAGATACGTTCTTGTGCAGTTGCTGCTCGCTCAAGCCAGTCTAAGCCTTCCTTAACCGAAACGACCGCATCGGCACTATTCTTGGACATGTCCGTACCAACGGCCGAGTGTTGACTAGCCCCTACCGTCCCCATCTTAGCGCTGCTTGAATTTGGGTCCACCACACTACTTCCCTGTGCGCTGGACGCGGTCCCTTCCTCAGGAATGGGTACCTCCTCACCACCTCGACCATTCGCCATATCGCCGGTCTTAGGGAGCTCTATTCCCAGCATGACCCGAAGTCTCTGATTGACCTCATTCATGGCTCCAATGCGCTTTTTCAAATCATCAATGGCAGTTGTGAAGGCCGCAGTTTGCTCCCGTGCACTCATGGCCTCACTTCGGAAAGAGGCCAATTCCCAGACTTCTCCTGTTCTCACAACATAGTGGGACACGACAAGGAGGTCGGCCAGCACCACCAGCCCAACACAGACCAGCAAACGACGGAGGAGTTTTTTCGAAAAGCTGAAACGAAGGGGCTTTGCAGTGGACCCCCTGAAGATTACAATCGTATAAGAATCGCCGTCTTGATTAGTCGTTTGAGCCATAGCTATCGCCCTCCGTACCCACTCACACCTTACAAGCCTTCTGTTAGGCGGTCCAGTAAATTACCTACTTTCGCCCCCTATGGTCAACCGTAAAAATAGTGTTTTCGCATAGCTGTTTCAACCGCATTATCTAGGAGGTCTCACGGCACACCCACTCAAGATACGGTGGGAGCCCATTGATTAACGGAATCGCTATAATTTCCGGCACCTTGTACGAATGAAGGTGCTGTATTGTTTCTTGTAGAGCCAGATATTTATCGGAAGTCGTCTTGATCAACACAAGCGATTCTTGATCAGTCATGATCTTGCCTTCCCACCAGTACGTCGAATGCACCGTGGGAATAGTTGATGCGCACGCCGCTAGGCGAGACCTCACCACGTGGTCAGCAATCTTAGCCGCATCATTTTGGTTTGCTGTGGTGACCATAACAACAACCACCTTGATCGGTTCAGCTTCCATGAGAAGGCTAGGATACTCAAGAGCATGTCTACAATCAACCTAACCGACGCCACTGGTATGCTTCTGAATAGGTGATTGAGCAACATCTGTGCCCAGACAGAAAAGCTCATCAATACTCATTGCATGAATTTGCAATGGCTTAGGATATCTACGTCTTTGAGAATGGGACCTTAAAGCCAGCAGCTGCATGCTAAACGACACGGTCAAGCAATTTTTGTGAACCAATGTTCAAGAACTGCTCCTCTCGGGCCACTCTGGTAGGTTATTCGCCATTAGTCACCACTCGTGTTCTACCCTTTTCCCATCTTGACCAACTGTTCAAAGTAGTGAGCAAAGGCCTTCATTCCACCTGAAGCCTGACCCCAGTCATAATATTCGTTTGGAGCGTGATATCCATGTTCCGGCAAGCTTAAGCCCATGAAAAGGATAGGGACTTTCCAAGTATTCTGCATCGTGACGACCGCACCAATAGATCCTCCCTCACGCACAAATGCTGGATCCTTCCCAAACCCTGCTCGTATGGCGCGCTTCACGCAATCCACATAAGGTCCCGAAAAACTGCCTTTATACGGGTGCAGCATGCCTTCTCGTTCAACCGTCACATCTGGATTCACCTTCGCAACATGCTTTTTCAACAAAGCAAATACACTCTCGGGTCTTTGGTTCGGTACAAGACGCATACTGACCTTGAGCTCGGCATGACCAGGCACCACTGTTTTGATACCTTGTCCTTGATAGCCTCCGCTGAGCCCATGAATTTCAAAGGTTGGAGATGCCCAGATCCGACGCATGACGTCCGCTGGATCCTGCGTACGAAGAGATCGAAACCCGTACGCTTCTTTGAAGCGATTTATCTGAAAGCCGGATTTCAGGAAACTCTTAATCTCCTCTTTGCTCGGCTCGACCACATCAGCATAAAAACCCGGCATCTTCACTCGACCAGTCCTCGCATCAAGGCACGCGTTCGCAACCTCCATCAACTCGGCTAGTGGGTTCCGCGCAGCTCCTCCGGTCACACCTGAGTGTGCATCTTTTTCACCGGTTCGCAGAGTCAATCTCGCGCCGAGCAACCCACGCAAGCCGTACGGTACGGCAGGTCGATTCTTCGAAATCCAGATGGTGTCCGAGACGATCACGGAATCCGGTTTCGGCACCGCCGTGTGGTCTCGAAGCCCTACACTAAAATGAGGACTCCCGATTTCTTCTTCTAGTTCCCACAAGAACCGAATATTGATCGGGACACCTTGCTCGATGACATATCGAGCACCGAACAGAGCTGTCAGAGCCGGCCCCTTGTCGTCGGTAGCCCCTCGGCCCTGATAGAGGCCGTGTCTGTTCCTAAACGCGAACGGCGGGTGCTTCCATTCCGGCTCTTCGGCAGGCTGCACGTCTAGGTGATTGTAGATGGTGACGGTTGGATACTCAGCCCCTGCTGTCCACCCCCCAGAGACGATGGGATACCCACCGGTCTCGACAACCTGAGCCTTGGCACCCATCTCAACCAGATACTGCACAGCCAAATCTGCCACGCGTCGGATATCTCCCTTGTGGGATGAGTCCATGCTGATTGACGGCACTTCCACCATCTGACCCAAGAGATCCTCAAACTTTGGTCGTGCCGTCGTGATGAAGGTCCGAAGTTGTCGCTCATTCCTCATACGCGTGATCCTCCATGGCTGAGAGACGGTGGATTATAGCGGCCGTGCGCGAGAAGAGAAAGTCACTATGGGACCATGTAGAGAAGATGATAGAATGCGTCCATATGTTGACCTGGACACGACTCGTCACTTGGCTCACGGGTGTCCTGCTTACGCTTGTCGGAATGGGCACACCGTCGCTCTTGTGGGCAGAAGAACCGATCAACATCCAGCTCATACTCGAAGAACCACACATCTACCATCTCCGGCACGTCACCATGCACGGCACTGCACGAGATGTGCAGCCGCTGGCTCCCTATACAGTTCCCAATGGAGATAACTGTTACGGCGCGTATTTGTTTCGCTTGGAAGAGGACGATGCGACGATTCCGGTTGCGGTACTAGGCATTTGCGGCAGACCTCTTGTCCGCGACCCTGACATCGAAGATGGCGATCGGCTCGAAGTGAGTGCAACGATCCAGGCTCCAAGTCACGGCGGCTACTATCTGAGCTTCAAGGGATTGAAAGTGGTCACTGAACAAGAAGGCGTCGTGCAGGCAGTGGCCGATCGCATTCTTCCGCTCGTCGAGTAGCGCCTCCTACCTACTCCGCTGTCAGGTATCACCGCTTTTCTTTACAGCTCTTTAAGCCAGCGATATAGTCGTCTCAAGTCTGGCGTTCCAGAATACCAGTAAAACAGGAGCGGCCCATGGTGTGGATCGTCTTAGCCGTCATGGCCATCTGTGCGCTGTTCGTCATCGGCATCTACAACAGCCTGGTGCGACTCAGGGTCCAGTCCGAAAGTGCATGGGCGGACATCGACGTACAGTTAAAGCGCCGACATGACTTGATCCCCAACCTAGTCGACACGGTAAAAGGCTACGCGGGGCATGAAAAGCAGACGCTTGATGCCGTTATCAGCGCACGCAACCGCGCAATGTCTTCTGCGACTCCTTCCATCAAAGCAGAAGCCGAGGGCGTGCTCACGCAATCATTGAAATCGTTATTTGCACTAGCAGAAGCGTATCCCCAACTGCGCGCCGTAGAAAGCTTCACTCAACTCCAGAGTTCGCTGAACCAGATTGAAGAGGCTGTGCAGAATGCGCGTCGTTACTACAACGCCGTTGTCCGCGACTTGAACACAAACATTCAGGAGTTTCCTTCCAACACCATCGCAAACGCCTTCAACTTCAAAACTCGCGAATTTTTTGAGCTTGCCGATGCGACAGAGCGGGCGGTACCGAAAGTCAGCTTCGAACAGACTTCGCGTTGATTCCAACCGTGACCCGGCACTACCAATTCCACTCAAGGCCACTCCCTCAGGTTCTACGTGTCGCTCTGCTGCTCGCGGCTTGGCTCATCGGACTCGGGGAAGTTCCTACCCAAGCTCGCTCAATGGTTATCGAGCAGTTCCAGGCTGACATTCAGGTCCTCAAGAACGGACAAATCCTCGTCACTGAAACCATTCGTCCTCGCTTCACCGGATCGTGGAATGGGTTGAAGCGCCACATCCCGGTCGAATATCGAACGCCGCAGGGTTTCAATTACACCTTGTTGGTGGATCTCGTGAGCGTAACAGACGAACACCAAAGTCCGCTGAAATACGAAAGCTCTCGTGAGCGGCACTATAAGATCTTCCAAATCTGGTTGCCGAGCGCTCAAGACACCACAAAGACGCTGATTCTCACGTACAGAGTTTCGAACGGGCTCAAATATTTTGAGGACCATGATGAGCTGTATTGGAATGTGACCGGCGATGAATGGGATGTCCCGATTAAGTCAGCAGAGGCGCGGGTGCTCCTGCCAGCAGGGACCACCGGCGTAAAGGCGCTCGCATTCACCGGCACCTACGGTGCACGGGAGCAACAGGCAGACGTGCGCATCACAGGCCCGGAGATTCTCTACCGCATGACGCGTCAGCTTGGATTTCGCGAAGGGCTCACCGCCGTAGTTGGGTGGGACAAAGGCGTGGTCGCCGAACCGGATTCCTTCCAGCAGGCTGGCATGGTTATCCAATCTAATTGGCCAGTGGCCTTTCCAGTCGTCATCTTTGGCCTTATGCTCTATCTCTGGTACACACGCGGGCGAGATCCGCGCCGGCGTCCGATCACCGTCGCCTATGAACCGCCGGAAAAACTGACACCGGCGGAGCTCGGCACGTTGATCGATAATTCTCCGGATCTTCGTGACATCACCGCCACCCTCGTGGATCTGGCCGTTCGCGGGTTTCTCCGGATTGAAGAACGCCAAGAGTCTCGACTGCTCGGGCTCTGGTCCGATACCACCTTCCATCTCCACCGGCTCAAGGCTCCTTCCGAATGGACGGATTTACGGCCGCATGAGCAAGAGATCATGAATGGGATCTTCTCAAGCAGCACGGACGATGTCGTCGCCCTGTCCGAATTGAAGAACCGCTTCTACATCTATCTCAATGGAATCAGGGCTTCACTCTTCGAACAACTGCTGAGCCGTGGGTACTATGCGAGCCGGCCGGATCGTGTCAAACAAATCTACATGGCCCTCGCTATTGTGGTCGCCATCGCCTCGTTCTTCGGATCCATCATTCTGCAGAATTCCTATGGGATCGCGCTCCAGACCAGTTTCCTTTCAGGGTTGGCCGCGAGTCTAATCGTTGTAGGGTTCGGCTGGTTCATGCCGGCCCGGACCACCCGTGGCGTACGAGCACTCGAGCAAATCCTCGGCTTTGAAGAATTTCTGACCCGTGTGGAATCGGATCGCTTTCAGCGAGTAATTAAAACCCCCCAGATGTTCGAAAAGTTCCTCCCTTTCGCGATGGCGTTGGGCGTTGAGCAGAATTGGGGCCGCGCCTTCGAAGGCATTTACACGACGCCGCCTACCTGGTATCAAGGAACGAACCTCGCAGACTTTCGTCCCGGTCGTTTTGTCGAGAGCCTCTCGCAGATGTCGGCCACCACCGGAGCGGTCATGACCTCCGCCCCTAGGAGTTCCGGCGGATCCGGGTTTAGCAGCGGCGGATCATCGGGGGGGAGATCAGGAGGAGGGTTCGGCGGAGGAGGCGGCAGCGGATTCTGAAAGTAGCAGGCGATGCCAAGACTTGATAAGGAGGTGATGCAGCAACCTTTCTCGATTATCGTCGTGCTGCTGGTGGCACTATCGGCCGGTTGTGCCGGTAGCCAAGGCTTCAATCGGGCCGCGATGAACGAAGTCCTGCACATCGATCATACCTTGAATCAAGGTAATCGTGCTCCATCGAGCCTGGGCTCCCCCCTCTCGCTCCCGTTTCGCCTCGGGATCTTTTTTGCCGATCACAATTTCCCGAATCATCAGTCCCTCAGAAAAGTCGAATGGCTCAGCGCAGATAGGGAACAACTGCTCCAGAGCCTGGCCCCATTGCAAGATCAGCGAATACTGACGGACATCTTTGTCTTGATAGATTCAACTGTTCACATGGCGAATATCCCTGAGATCAGGCAAGCCGGCGCGCGGTATGGCGCTGACGCCGTGTTGGTCATCGATGGCGCCGGAGCGATCGATCGATACAACAACCGCTATGCATGGCTCTATCCGACCCTGATCGGTGCCTATCTCGCTCCAGGCACTGAAAGCGACGCACTTGTGATGGCTACAGGCAGCCTGTGGGTTGTGCGCTCCGAATGGCACACCCCCATCCAGATAGTCGAAGGTGCATCGAAGATAGTGGGGTCGGCGGTGTTCGTCGACGATGGCGCAGCTCTTGAAGATGCAAAAAAGCAAGCCATCCAAGCACTGGGAAGACGCATCGTCGATCAGCTCCAACTCTGGATGCAAGGGTCTCCCTCCCCCGTCTCCCAGTTACGGTGAGTCGAAGCTGATAAGCACCCCAGCAAAAGCAGATGTTGCCCCGGCGCAAGACCGGCAACACCGGGACGGAGCTCGCCATTCTTGAAAAACCCGCCGCCGACTCCGGTTGAGTCATCAAAACGGTGCTCCACACGCAGGACCGTACTCATGCATCGATACGGAAACGGCAAACTGATCCGAACACACCATGTGTAGCAATGATTGACCGGCTTCGCGGAGATCATGAACAAATTTGCAGCGCTTTCTTACATCAAGTGCTCTTTTAACATTCAGGTGCCTAACTCTCCCGCCCAGCGGGCAAGCTATACTTCGTCAGATATCAAAACGGGATAAAAACCGAAGGGATGAATGGACGTGGAGCACGAAGGAGACGACGTAGGTTATTCCGTGTTGAGTCGATATCCAACTCCCAGTTCCGTCATGAGATACCGAGGATGAGCGGGAGTTTTCTCCAGTTTGTTTCTCAACTGTCGCATATAAACCCGTAGATAATGTCCTTCCTCCACATGGAGCGGACCCCAGACCTCCTTCAAAAGCTGACGGTGAGTCAGTACTTTGCCAGCATACCTGATCAACGTGGTGAGTAGCTTGTATTCGATCGGTGTGAGATGAGCTTCAATCCCTGAGACAAACACCTGCCGCCGACCGAGATCGACCTTCAGATCGCCGAGCACAAATACCGACTCAGGGGCATTGGCAGATTGAGCCACGTGTCGAAGTGCCGTACGCATCCGTGCAAGGAGTTCGTTGACTCCGAACGGCTTGGTCACATAATCGTCGGCGCCGAGGTCGAGTGCCGCCACTTTGACCTGTTCCTGATCTCGAGCCGAAAGCACGATGATGGGGGTGGCAGTCCATTCCCGCACCCGTCGAATGACCTCGCTCCCCTCGAGATCCGGAAGCCCGAGGTCCAGTAGGATCAGATCAGGATTTCTTGCTTGGGCTTCGGTAAGCCCATCCCGCCCTGTGGCAGCCTCGTACAACCGAAAACCATGGACAGGCAGCGTCGTCCGCAGGAATCGGCGAATTTCCGGTTCGTCTTCGATGAGGAGTATCGTGGCTTCCTGTGACATAAACTCGGCGGTCTCGATGACCGCTCTTTGATTGAAAAATATCAGTCTTGTCGAGTTTCCGCTTTCTCTGTCTCCACAGACGGTTGCCGATCCGGCAGCGGGATCGAGAAGCGAAAGAGGGCGCCGCCTCCCGATCGATTCTCTACCAAAATTCGTCCACCATGCGCTTCGATGATACCGCGACAAATCGTTAGCCCGAGCCCAACCCCTCCTTCTCGCGCAAGCCTACCGCGATAGAATTTGTCGAAAATGCGGGACTCCTCGCCGGAGTGGATTCCTGGTCCTCGATCGGCCACTTCGACAACGACCTGGTGCTCCGTCGCCGACGCGACAAGATCTATCGCGGTTCCTGCGGGCGCATACTTGACGGCATTTTCCACAAGATTGATGACCACCTGTTCCAGCAGCACTCCATCGACCAGCACCAGTGGAAGATCGGCGGGAATCGCCGTCTTGACGGTATGATCGCGCAACCGACCCTCCAGTCTAGCCAACGCCGCACCAATGACCTCATCCAGAGGATGCCACTCTTTGCTGAGTCGTATGGCTCCTACTTCAAGTCGCATCATATCTAGAATATTTTTCAGCAGACGGTCCAGTCGATCTGCCTCTCGATAGATAGATCGAGCTAGATCTTGCCGAGTAGCCGCATTCAGCTCGTCCTGCCCCTCCACCAAACTGCTGGCGGCCCCGGTGATGGTCGCGAGCGGCGTTCGCAGGTCGTGAGACACCGAGCTAAGAATGGCATTCCGCATACGCTCCGTTTCCGCGCGCACGTGAGCCTGTTGCGCCTCGTCCGATAAACGAGTCCGTTCGAGCGCCAACGCCACCTGATTCACCAGAGATTCAAGTAAATGCAACTGCTCTGGGTCCAGCAGCAGCACGGCACTCTTCGGTCGGAGCGCGATGACTCCGATCGGTCCGGTCGAGCACACCAGCGGTAAGTACAGTGCGCTGGCTCCCGGAAGCGTATCGGTCCCGAGCCCGGCTCGCTCACTGTGGTCGTATACCCATTGAGCCACACCCGCCTCCTTTGGGTCCAACTCAAAAAACAGGAGCTCTCCGCGTTGTAGCTGTACCCGTTTGTCCGCATCCGCGAGGAATATCGCTACCTGTGCGTCAAACACATCCCGAAGATGCTGGGCCGCAAGTTGTGCCAGCATGCCGGTTCCGCGATGAGTGGCGAGATCTCGGCTCATGGTATAGAGCACTCCCGTTTGCCTTTCTCGGTAGCGGGCCAGCTCGGCTTGCTGCTGGAGGCGCACAGCAAGATTGCTGATGACGAGGGCAACCACAAGCATCACCCCGAAGGTCAACAGGTACTGAAAGTCGGAGACGGCAAAGGAATAATAAGGCGGGACGAAGAAAAAATCGAACATTGCCACGCTCAGGACGGAAGCCACGACCGACGGACCGCGTCCCCAGCCGATCGCAACCGCGACGACGGCGATTAAGTACATCATAATCAGGTTCGCGGACGCGAAATAGGGAAACATCAGCCAGGCGATCGATGTCGCACACAGCACCCAACTGACGGCATAACCATAAGCCTGGACATCGCTGGTTCTTTGGAGAGTACGACGCACAGGCGGTTGTCCTTCACCGGCCGTTCCCGTAATGACATAGATATCGATCTCTCCACTTTGATGGACGAGGTCCGAAACCACCGACCCGAACAGCCATTCTTTCCAGGGGGCTCTAATCGGTTTTCCGACAATAATTTTGGTGGCATTCCTGCTCCGTGCATAGCTTAAAATCTCTTGGGCGACGTGCTCGCCGGTTAACATCACCGTTTCTGCTCCAAGCTGCTCCGCTAGCCGCAGAGTCTGCATCAACCGATCTCGTTCGGACTGGGGAAGTCTAAGATGTCGGGGGATCTGTACATACACCGCGATCCATTTAGCATGAAGGTCTGCTGCCATTTGGCGAGCGGCCCTGATCAAACGCGGGCCTCGCGGCTTCGTGTTCACGCAGACTATAATGGTTTCCGCGGCCGGCCAGGTTCGCACCACCGCGTGGTCGCGCCGGTAGACCTCCATCTGCTGATCGACCCGCTCGGCCGTGCGGCGCAAGGCGAGTTCGCGAAGCGCGATCAGATTGCCTTTGGCGAAGAAATTGTGAATTGCATGCTGAATCTGCTCGGGGACATAGACCTTACCATCTTTGAGCCGCTGAAGAAGATCGTCAGGAGGAAGATCGATCAACTCCACGTCATCCGCCCGTTCAAGTATGGAATCCGGGACGGTCTCACGCACCCGCACGCCGGTAATCTTCGCGACCACATCGTTCAGGCTTTCCAGATGCTGTACGTTCACGGTCGTGTAAATTGTGATGCCGGCTTTGAGTAATTCTTGAACATCCTGCCACCGTTTGGCATGGCGCAGGCCCGGCGCGTTGCTGTGTGCGAGTTCGTCGATGAGGATGACAGCGGGGCGACGCGCGAGCGCCGCGTCAAGGTCGAATTCCTGCAGCGCTGTGCCGCGATAGTCGACGGCCCGGCGCGGGAGGGTCTCGAGTCCGTCGACCAGAGCCTCAGTCTCCGCCCGACCATGTGTCTCTACGACCCCGATGACGACATCAATACCCTCACGACGCTGCTCGTGCGCTGCCTCCAGCATGGCATAAGTTTTCCCCACGCCGGGGTTAGCGCCGAAGAACACTTTGAGTTTGCCCTCCGTTTGCCGGGCCTCTTCAGCCTGCACGCGTCTCAACAGCGCGTCTGGATCTGGTCGTTGCGTGTCCATCACTGATTGACGTCCCTGGTTGCTCGGGAGGCTCTAGCAAAGCTGAGGCTGACAACGTTGTCCGTGCACGGAATCGACACCTTCCCGGTGAATTTTATGCCAATTTGACATTCCGTCATGGTCTTCTTACCAGATCTTGATGCGCTAGGGATTATGCTGCTTTCAAGAACAAAGGGAGGATCCACCATGGAAAATATGGATCTCGGGACGCTGATTGTTGCCGGAATATGCGGTATTGGACTGATCCAGCTTGTCATGTGGATTGTCGTGATGATTCGACATCCGGGATTCGATGACCTGCGGCTCGACCTGGTCAAGGCTGCTCCGACTCAGACAAGTGAAAGTAAAAGTGGCACTGCCAACGCGGTATCGCCAGACGTTCTTCGTACACCCGTGCCATAAACAAATCCAGTAAGCTTGTGAGCCAAAGAGGAATGGCAAAGACCAGTATGATTGGGAGAAATCCGTTCAAGGTTGTGTCGACCCATCGTAGCTGCTCACGGCTCGCCGAAGCGACCTCTTGGCGGACGATGCACCCCTTCGCCTGGAGTCAGCCATTTCCACAACAGCCAGATCAAGAAGGCAATTACCCAGAGCGTAATCAGAAACAGGATGACGATGACCACACAACGCTCCTTCCCGGGTATCGGACAGTGTCAACAGAGAATCGGTTCAGCGACGCAGCGCATCGAGCGCAAGATTAAGCTGCAGGACATTGACTCTTCGCTCACCCAGCAATCCGAACTGGCGGCCTTCCGTGTGCTGAGCAACCAGCGTCTGCACTGTGCTCTCGTCCAGGCTGCGCGCTCGGGCCACCCGCTTTGCCTGGTACTGCGCAGCCGCCGGGCTGATGTGGGGGTCCAGTCCGCTTCCGGAGGCGGTAACTAGGTCGACTGGTATGGGCAAATCGTTGCCCGGATCTGCGGCTCGCAAGGCGGCCACTCTCGCGTTGACGGCCTCGATCAACACCGGGTTGGTAGGTCCGAGGTTCGACCCGCCCGACGCAGCGGCGTTGTAGGGAAACGGGGCGGTCGCCGACGGTCGGCTCCAGAAATACTCCGGTTTGTCAAAATACTGTCCGATCAACCTAGATCCGATCACCCTACCTTCGCGCACGATCAAGCTGCCGTTCGCTTGGTCCGGGAACAACAGTTGGGCCAGCCCGGTGACCGCCAGCGGATAGACCAGCCCCGTCAAGACAGTCAGAAGTAACAGCATGGTCAGGGCGGGCCTTATTTGGTCTTTCATAGCTCTCTCCTGTCTGCTCACGACCTAATCGTTTTCCATGTTAAACAAGATGCAAGGCCACCAGAATCATATCGATCAGCTTGATGCCGACGAAGGGCACCACCATACCCCCCAATCCATAGATCAAGAGATGCCGTCGCAACAGGAATTCTGCGCCACTGGGTCGGTACTTGATGCCTCGTAGCGCAAGCGGAATGAGCGCGATGATGATCAGCGCGTTGAAGATGACCGCGGAGAGGACGGCGCTCTGGGGGGTCGCCAACTGCATCACGTTCAATGTATTGAGCGCTGGATAGGTCGTGGCGAAGGCTGCGGGAATGATGGCGAAGTACTTGGCCACATCGTTGGCGATGCTGAAGGTGGTGAGGGCGCCGCGTGTCATGAGCAACTGCTTCCCGATTTCCACGACTTCGATCAACTTCGTCGGATTCGAATCCAGATCGACCAAATTTCCAGCCTCTTTGGCTGCTTGCGTTCCGGTATTCATGGCGACCGCCACATCGGCCTGTGCTAGGGCCGGCGCGTCGTTTGTTCCGTCCCCGGTCATGGCCACAAGGCGGCCTTCGGATTGAAGATCGCGGATCAACTTGAGCTTTGCCTCCGGCGTGGCCTGCGCCAGAAAATCATCCACCCCGGCCTCCGCCGCCACGGCTGCTGCTGTTTGTGGATTGTCGCCGGTGATCATGACGGTCTTGATGCCCATCCGGCGTAGTTCACCGAACCGCTCCCGGATCCCCCCCTTAACGATGTCTTGCAGCGCAATCACCCCGAGCACCTTGTCCCTCTCTGCTACCACCA
>Ga0105107_10001383_pt1 | contig 15740 bp, 15 predicted proteins | sample PPLLaktember2015_6_FD_79335 | JGI IMG/M metagenome (GOLD analysis project Ga0105107, IMG submission 79335) | Freshwater sediment microbial communities from Prairie Pothole Lake near Jamestown, North Dakota, USA - PPLs Lake P8 Core (1) Depth... | ecosystem: Environmental > Aquatic > Freshwater >...
CAGCGATAATTTCGCTGCTGCAGGTATCATCAGCGAATCCACCCGCTGAACACTCATGCCCGACCTGCCCCATCCGCTGCGCACGGAGCTCTATCCCGAGACCGAACCTTACGACAGCGGGGTGCTCGAGCTCGACGCGGTGCACCGCATGTACTGGGAGGTGTGCGGCAATCCGCGCGGGCCCGCGGTGGTCTTCCTGCACGGAGGACCGGGAGCCGGATCGGCGCCGGCGCACAGGCGCTTTTTCGACCCGGCGCATTACCGCATCGTCGTATTCGATCAGCGCGGCGCCGGACGCTCGCGGCCGCTCGGCGAGCTGCGGCAGAACACCACACCGCTGCTGGTCGAGGACATCGAGCGGCTGCGGCGGCACCTCGGCGTGGAGCGCTGGCTCGTTTTCGGCGGCTCGTGGGGGAGCACGCTTGCGCTCGCTTACGCGATCGAGCATCCGGACCGCTGCGCGGGGCTCATTCTGCGCGGCGTGTTCCTGTGCCGCAAAAGCGAGATCGACTGGTTTCTCTACGGCCTGCGAAATCTCTTCCCCGAAGTGTGGGCCGAGTTCGCCGCAGTGATACCTGGGGACGAACGTAAGGACTTACTGACTGCGTATTACCGGCGGCTCACCGATCCCGATCCCGCCGTCCACGTTCCCGCCGCGCGCGCCTGGAGCATTTACGAAGGATCGTGCTCGACGCTCCTGCCGAGCCCCGAGACCGTCGCTTACTTCGCAAGCGACGCCGTGGCGCTGGGCCTCGCGCGCATCGAAGCCCATTACTTCAAGCACGGCATTTTCATGCCGGACGACGCGCTGCTCAGCAATGTGGATCGAATCAGGAACGTGCGCGGGGTCATCGTGCAGGGGCGTTACGACGCGGTGTGTCCGATCGTCACCGCGGACGATCTGCACCGCGCGTGGCCCGAAGCGGAATACATCGTCGTGCCGGACGCCGGTCATTCGGCGTGGGAGCCCGGTATCTGCGCGGAACTGGTGCGCGCGACCGAGCGCTTCAAGGCGCTTTCTTGGAGGGGCTCTTAGCGTCCTTGCCCGCCCCGAGCGCGTCGAGGGCGGCTTTCTGCATTTCCAGGGTCTTGATCGTCATCTGAACCAGGCCCACGTTCATCGTGAGCCAGTTCTCGACGCTTTTCAGCTCCCGGATCTTGTTCTGGATCTCCTCGACGTCAGCGGTCGGGGTCAACATTCCGGGCAGCGGAAAGGACATCGGGTTCCACATCTTCTGCATGAACTCGAAGAGGTCTTTCGGCAGTCCGGTTTCGGCCATCGCGCTTCAGCTCGTCGAGGACCGGCGCAGCACGTGCAGGAGCCGCTGCTTCTCGGTCATGACTTTTCCGAAATACACGTCGTTCTCGTCGCTCGTAGCGCCGCCGTAGAGCTGGAGCGCCGAATTGAGATCGCCCGTGCGGGAGAGATATTCCTTGATGATCTGCGAGCCGACCAGAATGTTGGTCTGCGGGTCGAATACGGCTTTCACGCCGCCGAAGTCGCGGAACTTGTCGGTGTGGTACCGCGGAATGATCTGCATCAGCCCTTTTGCGCCCGCGACGCTTTCGGCGATCGGATTGAAGCGCGACTCGACGGCCATTACCGCGATGATCAACAGCGGGTCGACGCCGATCTGCTGCCCCGCGGCATGCGCGATGGTGACGAGATCATGCGTGACCGCCTGCGAGACTTTGTAGCGCTTGGCCAGGAACTCGGAGAGCGCACGGTGACGGCTGGCCTCCGGACCCGCTCCGGGCATCGCCGCCGGGACCACAGCCGGTGCCGGCGTGGCCTGCGCCGCGGTAGCGGCGCTCAGCAGGGGGGGTTCGGTCGCTGCGACAGCGACGTCGGCCGCATCGGCGCGGTCGAGCTGCCACGCGGCGCCTCCCATGACGAGCGCGAGCGCCAGCACGACGAAAATGCCGAGCGGGTGCAGTGCCGTGCCGCGCGCGTGATTGAGGGGGGATACGAGCTGCGGGGCTGATTTTGCGGACATGCAAAACCTCCTTCGTTACGAGAGCCGGGTTGCGCAGCCGCGACCCGGGTCAGCCTGTTACCGAAAGCGGTAACACTGGTTAAAAGTCAAGGGCGTACAGCCAATCTTGGTGCAATGCACCATGCCCCGATTTTGCTGGCGCTGCTGTCACCCCCTTCAAGCGGCGGACGAATTGCGACCGGCGCGGGGGTTTTACTTGAAACTACTTGAAAAACAAAAGCTTGCCGTTAGTTAAATCGTAGGCAAGGCGTTGAGTAGCCGCATTGTAACCGCACATCGGCCGTGTGCAAAGACTTTGTGCGGGAAGTCACACCGCGTCCCGCCGCTGCGTGCGCGCGGTCCATTCGGCGAGCGCCTGCTCGTAGCGCAGGAGCGCTTCCCAGTAGCGGTCGAAAACGCAGGGGTCGCAGCCGCTCTGGCAACACTCCCAGGATTCAGGCTCTACCGGCGGCTGGGGCCGCGGATCGTTGTTGCCTTGATGTTCGGCTGCGGCCACGGCGTTTCAGCGGAGCTCGGGTGGCAGAGCGATGCCGGGAAAGCGCTTCTTCATTTCGGTGAGGACGGCGTCGGCCTCGGCACTGCGGCCTTCGCGGCGCAGCTCGAGCACCCGCTCTATCCACTTCGAGGGCGGCTCGCCGTCGAGCTGGGAAATGTGCAACGCCACGTCAGGCGCAGGCTGCGCCGCGGGGGCCGCTTCGCGGGCAAAGCGCCGGCTCGGCGCGGCCGGCTTGGCCGCCGGAGCCGGAGCAGGCTTCGCGGCCTGTGCGGGTTTCGGTGCGGAACGCGGAGCCGGTTTTGCCGCAGGCGGGGGAGGTGCGGCGGCGGCTCCGCGCTCGCCGGGAGGTGCTGCGCCCGGTGATTGCTCGATCGGCGCGGCGCCGGCGATCTCTGGGAACGGCGCCGGCGGCGCCTCGACGGCGCGCGAGCGCTCGGCCTGCGCTTCCCCGGCCTCGCCTGGCCGTTCCTGTCGGCCGGGTCGTGCTGCGGCGGCATCGCTTGCACGCACCTGCCGCTCGGCGAGCGCCTCGTCTGCGGTCTTTGCCGAAGGCTCCTGCACGATCCCGGCCGGCGGCGCCTCGACACGCGGTGCCGGATCCGCGGGACGCTGCGCGGGCGCTCGCCGCGCATCGTCCCGCCGCTTCTCCTTCGCCGGGCTCGTCGCGGTCGACGGCGCGGTTGGGGTAGGAGCGGCATCCGGCTCCATTTCTGCGGCCGGCGCTGCCGGCGGCACATAAGTCAGCCGCTCGCCGCCTTCTTCCAGCATGAGCACGACGAGGCTCACGCTGAGAACCCCGACTGCTGCGACCGCGAACGGCAGTTGCCATGAGACCCACCACTTACGCCGCGGCGGCTCAGCCGTTTGCAGCGGCATCTGCGCCGCGCCTCTGATCGCGAGGTCGAGGTGCGGCGGAGGCTCCTCGCGAGCGGCTTCCCGGTAAATGCGCGCGATGCGCGCGTCCGCCGCGTCGGGTCGCCCGTCGTGTTCGTTTACAGCCATTCGCTCATGCCTGCACGCAGTCTCGTCATCGCGTAGCGCAGTCTGCTCTTCGCGGTTTCAGGCGCGACGCCCGTCGCTTGCGCGATCTCTTCTATTGAAAGACCGGCTTCGTGCTGGAGCACGAAAGCCTCGCGCTGGGCAGCGGGCAGCTCCCCCAGCAACTCGAGCAGGCGGGTGGCCTCCTCCCTGGCAGCGTACGCGACGTGCGGCTCGGACGGGCGTGGCGCCGGAAGCTCGGTGCTCTCGCCTCCGTCGTCGAAAGACACGAGCGCGCCGGGGACGCGCCTGCGGTAATGATCGATGAGGCGGTTGTGCGCAAGGCGGTAGAGATAGGTGGCGAAGCGTGCGGTCACGGTATAGCTCGCGCGGGCGCGCACGAGGTTCATCCAGACGTCCTGGAAAAGCTCTTCGGCGGCGGCCGCGTCGCGGCATTGCCGCAGCAGATATCGATAGAGGGGGCCTTTGTGCCTGCGGTAGAGCTCGTCGAACGCCGACCCTGCTCCGTCGCGGTAGGCGAGCATGAGGGCTTCGTCGCGTAGGGGTTCGTCCCTGGGCATCACGGGCTCGCAGTATGCCCGCCCGGGGAATCCAGGTAAACGGCAGCCCGAGAGCGTGAGCGTGATCGCCATCACTCTACAACGCACGCGCGCGCGCCGCAGGGTTAGGCGCTCCCGGGCAGCGTTGTTGTAAGCGCGCCAGCGGCGCGTTTATACTGGGTCGACCCCTTCGAAATTCATCCCTCGCTTCGCATCTCGGCTTTTTTCGAGCCGCTGAAGTACGCCCGGGACCCCGATCCAGCCAGAGGAGGAGCAGCATGCCCAAGTTCTCTCCTGAGATGATCCGCACCGTGGCTCTAGTCGGACACGGCGCGGCAGGCAAGACCACACTCGTCGAAGCCCTGCTCCACCGCGCCGGGGCGATTCAATCCATGGGCAGCGTCGAAAAAGGCTCGACCGTCTGCGACTTCGATGCGCTCGAAAAAAGCTACCAGCACTCTCTCAATGCCGCGATCGTGCACCTCGACGCCGGGGACACCCGCGTCCACCTGATAGACACGCCCGGCCTGCCCGATTTCGTGGGGCGCGCGATCGGCGCTCTGCCGGCCGTCGAGACGGCCGCTGTCGTCGTCAACGCGCAGAACGGCATCGAGATGATCACGAGCCGCATGATGCTGTGGGCGGCGAAGCGCAACCTGTGCCGCATGATCGTGATCAACAAGATCGACGCCGAGAACGTGGACCTTCCCGCGCTCGTGTCGCAGATCCAGGCGACTTTCGGCAAGGAGTGCCTGCCCATCAACCTTCCGGCGGGCGGGGCGAAGCGGGTCGTCGACTGCTTCTTCAATCCGGCCGGCGAGTCCGACTTCTCGTCGGTCGGGGAGGCGCACCAGGCGCTGATCGACCAGGTCGTCGAAGTCGACGAAGCGCTCATGTCGAAGTACCTCGAGCAGGGGGACGTGAGCCCGGCCGAGCTGCACGCGCCTTTCGAACAGGCGCTGCGCGAAGGCCACCTGATTCCGATCTGTTTCGTGAGCGCGCGCAACGGCGCAGGGGTGGCGGAGCTCCTCGACATCTTCGTGAAGCTCATGCCGAACCCGACCGAAGGCAACCCGCCGCAGTTTCTGAGAGGCGAAGGCGCCGACGCCCAGCCGGTCACGTGTCACCCCGATCCGTCCAAACACGTGCTCGCCCACGTGTTCAAAGTCATGATCGACCCCTTCGTAGGCAAAGTCGGTGTCTTCCGCGTTCACCAGGGGACCATCACCCGCGACACCCAGCTTTACATCGGTGAAGCCCGCAAGCCTTTCAGGGTCGGCCACCCGTTGCTCCTGCAGGGTAAGGAGTTCGTCGAGACCGATGCCCTCGTCCCCGGGGACATCGGCGCGGTCGCGAAAGTGGACGATGTCCATTTCGACGCGGTGCTGCACGATTCGCACGACGAAGACCACATCCATCTCGCGCCGCTCGAGTTCCCGACGCCGATGCACAGCCTGGCGGTGGAGCCCAAGCGCCGGGGCGACGAGCAGCGCATATCGGAGGCCCTGCACAAGCTCGCGGCAGAAGATCCCACATTCAAAGTGACGCACAGCGCGGCCTCGAACGAGACTGTGGTGAGCGGCCTCGGCGACCTGCACATGCGCTACATCCTCGATCGCCTGCAGTCGCAGTATCACGTCGAAGTCACGTCGAAGCCGCCGCGCATACCGTACCGCGAGACCATCACCGCAAAAGCCGAAGGCCATCACCGCCACAAGAAGCAGACCGGCGGCGCCGGCCAGTTCGGCGAAGTCTACTTGCGCGTCGAGCCGCTCAAGCGCGGCGCCGGATTCGAATTCGTCGACGCAGTCAAAGGGGGCGTCATACCGACGCAATACATACCCGCGGTAGAGAAAGGCGTGCGGCAGGTGCTCGAGGCGGGTCCGATTGCCGGCTATCCGGTGCACGACGTGCGCGTGATCGTCTACGACGGCAAGCACCACCCGGTCGATTCGAAGGAAGTGGCATTCATGTCGGCCGGCAAGCGTGCCTTCATGGACGCGATCGCCAAGGCGCGCCCGATCGTGCTCGAGCCGATCGTGAAGCTCGAGATCACCGCGCCCGAGCCCAAAATGGGCGATATCGCCGGCGACATTTCCGCGAAGCGCGGTCAGATCAGCGGCACCGATGCGATCGCCCCGGGGACCCTCGCGATCAAGGCGCAGGTGCCGCTGTCGGAGCTCACCAATTACCAGGCGCGGCTGAAATCGGTGACCGCCGGCCAGGGCACGTACTCGATCGAGCTGTCCCATTACGAGCCGGTTCCGCCGACGGTGCAGAAAGACCTCGCGACGCTGCACAGCAAGACCGCGCAGGCCGAGGAACAGTAGCCGCAAGGTGAGTCGAGCGGGACCCTCTCATGGATGAGCACGTACTGCGCGGCATGGCGCGCTGGCCGGACGTGCCCGCGGTCTTCGGCTGGCTGGGCCTCGACCGCCGCGGCAACTGGCTCCTGCAGGGCGAGCCCATCGCGAACCCGACCGTCACCGCCTATATCGGCCGCAACTACGAGCGCGACGGCGCGGGGCGCTGGTTTTTTCAGAACGGCCCGCAGCGCGTCTACGTGGACCTCGAATACACCCCTTTCGTCTACCGCGCGCTCAATGCGGGAGGGGAGCCCCTCAGGATCGAGACTCACACCGGGACGCACGCGGCGGCACTCTGCGGCGCATGGATCGACGAGCGCGGGGCGCTCCTCGTCGAGACCGAGCACGGCGTGGGCGTGGTGCACGACCGCGACCTGGAAGCGACGCTGCCGGCGCTCGTCGACGCCGACGGGAATGCGCTCGGCGAGGACGCGCTCGAAAACGCCATGACGCTCATGCAGGAGGGACATGCCGCGCCCGCGTGGATCAGGCTGGGCGCGTCGAACGTCAGAGTCGAGCCGATGCGCTCGACAGAGGTGCCGAAGCGCTTCGGCTACGTCGCGCATCCCGCGGAGCTTCCGGACGAGAAAGCGGTTGCGGCCGCTCGCTGAGTTCGCGCTCGATGCGCGGCGGCAGGTTCGCGGCGTCTTCTGCGACATCGACGACACGCTGACGACTGAAGGCAGGCTCACGGCGGAAGCCTACGCGGCGATGGAGAGATTGCAGGAAGCCGGGCTCCTCGTCGTTCCCGTCACCGGCAGACCGGCGGGCTGGTGCGACCATTTCGCGCGCATGTGGCCGGTGGACGCCGTCGTCGGCGAGAACGGCGCTTTCTATTACCGTTACGTGCGCGCCGAAAAGCGTATGCGGCGGCGCTTCGTCGATGCCGAAGCGAAGCGCGAGCAGTATCGGCGGCGCCTGCGCGCGATTGCAGTGGAAATCCTTGCGCAGGTGCCCGGGGCCGCGATCGCCGCCGACCAGCATTACCGCGAGACCGACCTCGCGATCGATTTCTGCGAGGACGTGCCGCGCCTTGAGGATACCGAGGTCGAGCGCATCGCCGGGCTCATGCGGGCGCGCGGCCTCACCGCCAAAGCGAGCTCGATCCACGTGAACGGCTGGTTCGGCACGTACGACAAGCTCACGATGACGCGCACAATGATGCGGGAGTGCTTCTCCACCGATCTCGATGTCGAGCGCGAGCGTTACGTATTCGTCGGCGATTCGCCCAACGATGCCCCGATGTTCGAATACTTTCCGCACGCGATCGGCGTGGCGAACCTGAGCGAATTCGGCTCGCGCGTCGAGCATCTGCCTGCGTACGTGACGGCGCGCGCCTGCGGCGCCGGCTTTCGCGAAGCGGCCGACTGTATACTGGCGGCGCGATGAAACCAGAAATTATCGACCTTCGCAGCGATACCGTTACGCGGCCCACCGAAGCGATGCTCGAGTCCATGCGCGAAGCGAGCTTCGGCGACGACTCGCGCGACGGCGACCCCACGGTGCGCAAGCTCGAAGCGCTCGCCGCAGAGCGCACCGGCAAGCCGGCCGCCGCTTTCATGCCGAGCGGCACCATGACGAACCTCGTCGCCGTACTCGCGCATACGCACCGCGGCGGCGAAGTGCTGCTGGAAGCCGGCGCGCATATTCTGAATTCCGAGTTGGGAGGCATCACCGCGGTGGCGGGAGCGTTCTACAGGCCCATACCCGGGGTGCGCGGAGCGATGGACCTAGGGCGGCTCGCCGATGCGATACGCGCACCGACCCGTCAGAGTCTCGGCACGGCGCTCGTGTGCATGGAAACCACGCACAACCGCGCCGGCGGCGCCGTACTGCCGCTCGATCACATGCGCGCCGTGCACTCGGCCGCGTCGGAGAAAGGCGTTCCGGTTCACGTCGACGGCGCGCGGGTTTTCAATGCAGCGCAGGCGCTCGGCCGCGACGCACGCGCGATCGCGGAGCATTGCGAATCGATCGGCTTCTGCGTATCGAAAGGCTTGTCGGCGCCCGTCGGCTCGCTCCTGTGCGGGAGCGTCGGGTTCATCGAGAAGGCGCGCGCTTTTCGCAGGATGGTCGGCGGGAACATGCGCCAGGCGGGGCCGCTCGCCGCGGCGGGCGTCCTTGCGCTTGAGACGATGGTCGACCGGCTCGGCGAGGATCACGCGAGCGCGAAAAGGCTCGCTCGCGGACTCGCGGCTATCGATCCGAATCTCGTGAACCCGAGCGACGTGGAGACGAACCTCGTCAAAGTCTCGGTTCCCGCAAGCGGTCTCGATGCCGCCGGCTGGTCAGCAGAGCTCGCGAAGCGCGGCGTCCTCGTGAGCCCGTGCGAACGCCACGCGCTGCGCTTCGTCACGCACCGACACATCGATGAAGCGCAGATCGATCGGACCGTCGATGCCTTCGAAGCGCTCTGGCAGCGCTTATCGACAAGCCGCTGAAGCGCGCGAATCTCACGCTCCGGCAGCGATCGCAAGACCGTTGCGCGCTACTCGTTCGCGTGGATTTTTGCAAGGGGCAAACGCGAGCCACCGCCTGACGGCATCGACGGGATGCTGCGCTGCGGTAAGTACTTGAATACTGGGAAATCGACCTTTGATATTGCACCGCAACACCAAGTGCGCCTTGCCGATGCCCGGCGGATTCTGTATCTTTGGCGGCCTGCTGTTCGCCCGGCCAAATTTCACACCGCGGTCAGGCGGCGTAAGCCGCAAGACCCCGGCAACGGCGCTTTAGTTATGACCTGGACCCCATGGGAAAAGGCCATGCGCCCGGAATGGCAACCGGCCTGGGCGTTTCCGGCGCACGAGGCTCCGAGGCAGGTTGGGCCGATCGAGTTTCAGGTGCCGGACGCGTACGGGGGACAGCGGGCTTTTTCTTGGCTGCTTTTTTCTTAGCCGACTTTTTAGTCGGCTTTTTTTTGCCTGCGCTTTTCGCGGACGCCGCCGCGGTCGCGCCGCGCCGCGTCGATGCTTTCTTCGCGACCGCTTTGCGCGCCGGCCGTCGTGTCGTACGTCCCGTCGCCTTCTTTTTCTTGTGGCTGGCGGCTTGCTTCGCCGCCCGCTTGCGGCGCGGTTTCCTGACCTTGGCCATAGCGTGACTCCTTACGTGGGATTCCGCCGCCGTCAGTGGAGGGCGGCCTGCACCTGGCTCACCACATCGCGATAGAGGGCATCGGGATCAAGGGTGACGTCGCCCTCCCACGTGACCGCGTTCGATATGGGATCGATCGCCGCGCGCCTGAACTTCTCTTCGTCCCACAGCGTGCCGAAAGGCGGCGTGCCGATGAGATCTCCCAGGTAGACGTGGCCTTCGAGGCCGTCGTCGAAGCGCAACCACAGCGTGTAGTTGTGCTCCGCTCGCACCTCGGTAACCGCGTGCAAGCCGATTCTGCGGCTCCGGTGACGTCGATACTTCAGACTGTATGCCAAGCTGCGGCCTCCTCTCGCGTGAGTACGGGGCGCGAGCCCCGCGTCAATCCCAACTGAGCGCACCACCGGTCTGGTATTCCGTCACCCGGGTTTCGAAAAAGTTTTTCTCTTTCTTGAGGTCGATCATTTCGGCCATCCACGGGAAAGGGTTCGTCGCCCCTTCGAAAAGCGGGTCCAGGCCGATCTGCTGACAGCGGCGGTTGGCGATATAGCGCAGGTATTCCTTGAACATCGCGGCGTTGAGTCCCAGAACGCCCCGCGGCATGGTGTCTTCCGCATAGCGATACTCGAGCTCGACCGCCTTCGTCATCAGCTCGCAGATCTCGTCGCGGAATTCGGGGGTCCACAGGCGCGGGTTCTCGGCCTTGATGGTGTTGACGAGGTCGATGCCGAAATTGCAGTGCATCGATTCGTCGCGCAGGATGTACTGATACTGCTCGGCCGCCCCGGTCATCTTGTTCTGGCGACCGAGCGCGAGGATCTGGGTGAAGCCGACGTAGAAGAAGAGGCCCTCCATGATGCACGCGAAAACAATGAGGCTTTTCAGCAGCTTCTGGTCGTTTTCCAGCGTGCCGGTCTTGAACGCCGGGTCGGTTAGGAGCTCGATGAACGGGATCAGGAACTGATCCTTGGCGCGGATCGATGGAATTTCGTTATACGCGTTGAAGACCTCGCCTTCGTCGAGCTGCAGACTTTCGACGATGTACTGATAGGCGTGGGTGTGTATCGCCTCTTCGAACGCCTGGCGCAGCAGATACTGGCGGCACTCGGGCGCCGTGATGTGGCGATAGGTGCCGAGCACGATGTTGTTGGCCGCCAGCGAATCGGCAGTCACGAAAAAACCCAGGTTGCGCTTGACGATGCGCCGCTCGTCCTCGGTAAGGCCGTTCGGGTCCTTCCACAGCGCGATATCGCGGCTCATCTGGATTTCCTGCGGCATCCAGTGGTTCGCGCACGCGGACAGATACTTCTCCCACGCCCACTTGTACTTGAAGGGCACGAGCTGGTTGACGTCGGTCTGGCCGTTGATCACGCGCTTGTCTGCGATGTTCACGCGGCGGCGCTTGGCGTCGTCGGCCGCCTGTACCGGGGCGGCGGTCGGCTCTTCCCCGGGCCGATCGATTGCGGCGCCGGCGCTTGCCCCCGCCCGCGCCCTGCCCATCGCCTGTTCTTCGAACTGCAGCATCGTCGCTTCTCCTGTAGGCCAGTCCTTGCGGACCTTTTTTCGAATCAGTGTGTGTCGTTCAATGTCAGCGAGGACTCACCTCGCGCTCGCGCTATTGGCAGGATTCGCATTCCGGGTCGTCGATCGCGCACAACTTCGGTTCGGCGGCCGGCGCGCCGCTCAGACCTCCGTCCGCAGACACGGCGTTCAACTGCCCGGCGCGGCCGGTCGATTTTTCGGTCGACGTCGCGCCCAGCGTGCGCAGGTAATAGGTCGTCTTGAGCCCCCGCAACCAGGCGAGCTTGTAGGTCTCGTCCAGGCGCTTCCCGGAAGCACCCGCCATATAGATATTGAGCGACTGCGACTGGTCGACCCACTTCTGCCGGCGCGCCGCGGACTCGACCAGCCATCGCGGCTCCATCTCGAAAGCGGTCGCATAGAGGCTGCGCACGTCGGGCGGGATGCGGTCGATCTTCGCGAGCGAGCCGTCGAAGTACTTGAGGTCGGCGATCATCACCTCGTCCCACAGGTTGAGCTTCTTCAGATCGTGCACGAGGAACTCGTTCACCACGGTGAACTCGCCGGACAAGTTCGATTTCACGTAAAGGTTCTGGTAGGTAGGCTCGATGCACTGCGAGAGCCCAGTAATATTGGCAATGGTCGCCGTCGGCGCGATGGCGAGGCAGTTCGAGTTGCGCATGCCCACCTGCTTCACGCGCCGGCGCAGCGCGTCCCAGTCTAGGCTCGACGACATGTCGCACTCGACGTAGCCGCCGCGCTCCTCCTTCAGGAGCTCGATCGTGTCGAAAGGCAGGATGCCCCGGTCCCACAACGAGCCCTGGAACGTGGAGTACGGGCCGCGCTCTTCCGCTAAGTCGGCCGAGGCCGAGTACGCGGTGTAAGCGATCGCTTCCATCGATCGGTCGGCGAACTCGACTGCGGCGAACGAGCCGTACGGCACCCGCAGCATGTGCAGGCAGTCCTGGAAGCCCATGATGCCGAGGCCGACCGGGCGGTGCTTGAAGTTGGAGTTTCTGGCCTTGCCGACCGAATAGAAGTTCAGGTCGATGACGTTGTCGAGCATGCGCATCGCCGTGCCGATCGTGCGTTTGAGCTTCTCCATGTTCATGCGGCCGCTCGAGCGGTCGAGGTGCGCCGGCATGTTGACCGAGCCCAGGTTGCATACCGCGATCTCGTCGGGGCCGGTATTCAAGGTGATTTCGGTGCACAGGTTCGAGCTGTGGACGACGCCCACGTGCTGCTGCGGGCTCCTCAGGTTGCACGGGTCCTTGAAAGTGATCCAGGGATGTCCCGTCTCGAACAGCATCGAGAGCATCTTGCGCCAGAGCTGCATGGCGGGGACTTTCTTGTGGAGCTTCAGCTCCCCCGCCGCGACCTTGGCTTCGTATCCGACGTAGGCCTTCTCGAAAGCCTTGCCGACTTTCTCGTGCAGATCGGGAACGTCCGACGGCGAGAACAGCGTCCACTCGCCGTTCTCCATCACGCGCTTCATGAAGAGGTCCGGCACCCAGTTCGCCGTGTTCATGTCGTGGGTGCGGCGCCGGTCGTCGCCGGTGTTCTTGCGCAGCTCGAGGAATTCCTCGATGTCGAGGTGCCACGTCTCCAGATACGAGCACACGGCGCCTTTGCGCTTGCCGCCCTGGTTCACGGCGACGGCGGTGTCGTTGACGACCTTGAGGAACGGCACCACGCCCTGGGACTTCCCGTTCGTGCCTTTGATATAGGCGCCCAGCGCACGCACCGGCGTCCAGTCGTTGCCGATGCCGCCCGCGTATTTCTGCAGCATCGCGTTTTCCTTGATCGCCTCGTAAATGCCTTCGAGGTGGTCCGACACGGTGGTGAGGTAGCAGCTCGCGAGCTGCGAGCGGCGGGTGCCCGAGTTGAAAAGCGTGGGAGTCGAGCTCATGAAATCGAAGCTCGAGAGCACGTTGTAGAACTCGATCGCGCGCGCTTCGCGCTGGTCCCTGGGCTCGTTCAGCGCGAGCCCCATCGCGACGCGCATGAAAAAGACCTGCGGCAACTCGATGCGGCGGCCGCGAACGTGCAGGAAATAGCGGTCATACAGGATCTGCAGGCCGAGGTAGGTGAACTTGAGATCGCGGTTGGCGTCGAGAGCGGCGCCGAGGCATTGCAGGTCGTATTCGCCGAGACGCTCGTCCAGGAGCTCTGCTTCGATCCCGACCTTCACGAATTCGGGCAGGTAGCGCGCATACCGCGTGGCCATTTCCGCCTGGGTCACTTCCTCGCCGAGCGTCTCGAGCCGCAGCGAATTGAGGAGGAGCCGCGCGGTGACGTAGCTGTATCCCGGGTCCTGCTCGAGAAGCCCGCGCGCGCCGAGGATGAGCGACTTCCTCACCTCTTCCATCGGTACGCCGTCGTACAGGTCGCGCTGCATCGCTTCCAGGACCGGCGCCGCGGCTACGTCGCGGCCCAGGCCTTCGCAGGCGGTCTGAACGAGCGCGGTGATCTTCGCCAGATCGAGCGGCAGCGCAACGCCGTTCTCGGTCACGGTGAGCGCCGGGCGCGCTTCGCGCACCGCGGTCTGCTGTTTTTCGCGCTGCTTGGCGCGCTCGCGTGCGCGTTCCTCCCGATAAAGGACATAGGCGCGCGCCACGTTGTGCTCGCCGGCGCGCATCAACGCGAGCTCGACCTGGTCCTGTATGTCCTCGATATGGAACGTGCCGCCCGAAGGCTGGCGGCGCACCAGCGCCTGAACCACCGATTCGGTCATCAGCGCCACCTGCTCGCGCACGCGGGCGGACGCGGCGCCGGTGCCCCCGTTGACCGCAAGGAAAGCCTTGGTCATCGCGATGGAGATCTTGGGCGGCTCGAAGCCCACCACGGCGCCGTTGCGCCGGATGATCCTGTATTGCGCGTACGGCGATTCCCGGTCGGCGGCGTCTTGCGGGGTGTCGAAGTTGGGGCTGGTTGCGGCGGCGGCCGACTCGGTGGCTAGTTGCATGCTTTAACTCCTTGATCGTTTTGGCTTTTGATCAACACGGCGCAGATCGGGACTCCTCCCACCCGAACCACTAGATGTTGTGGTTGGGCGCGTATTTTGATCAAATTCTAGTAGCGCGTTTTTTCAAACGCAATAGCTGGGCGAACTATTTTTCGTCTCTTGCGGGTCGCCATGGGGCGCTGCTCGCGAACCGCGGCCGGACCAGCGGAAATGGACTTCGGAGCGGCGCACCGGGGCGGCCGCGCGGTGACGGATCAGGCGGCGATGAGCCCGCGATAGCGATCCCAGTCGAAATGCGGGCCGGGATCGGTCTTGCGACCCGGCGCGATGTCCGCGTGCCCGGCGATGGCAGTGATGCCGTACGCGGTTTTCAGCGATCGCGTCAGGCGCGCGAGCGCGTCGTACTGCGCCCCTTCGTACGGGGTTTCGTCGCAGCCTTCGAGCTCGATCCCGATCGAAAAATCGTTGCAGCTCGAGCGGCCGCGCCAGCTCGACGCACCGGCGTGCCACGCCCGCTTCGAGCACGGCACGAACTGGACGAGCCCGCCGTCGCGGCGGATGAGGAAGTGCGCGGACACACGCAGCCCTGCGATGCCTTCGAAGTACGGATGCGCACCGGCGTCGAGGCGGTTGAGAAAGAGCTCTTCGATCGCCGCGCCGCCGAATTCGCCGGGCGGCAGGCTGATCGCGTGTATCACGAGCAGGTCGATGGCTACGCCCGCCGGCCGCTCGTCGCAGTTCGGAGAGGGCACGAATGGCACGCCGGCAACGAGCCCGCTCCTGTCAATCTCCACGGCCGGCTCTCGCGCCTGCCCGGCGTAGTCGGCGCACATCAGCTCCTGGCGTCAAGCTCGTCCTTGATGCCGAGCCGCTCCATGCGGTAACGCAACGCGCGAAACGTGATGCCGAGCACCTTGGCCGCCGCGGTGCGGTTGTAGTGCGTCTGCTCGAGGGCGTCGAAAATCGCCTTGCGCTCGATCGCGTCGAGACGCTCCTGCAACGGAAGTCCGGCGACATCCACAGCGTGCTCGCCCGCAGCGCCCGTAGCGCGCGAAGCGAGCTGCAGGTCGGCCGCCGTGATCTCCTCCCCCGTCGCGAGCGCGAGCGCGCGCTCGAGGATGTTCTCGAGCTCGCGAACGTTACCCGGGAAATCGTAGCGGGAAAGCTCGGTCTGGGCCTGGACGGCGAGTCGCGGTGGCTCGCGGCCTTCGCACTGGCGCTCGAGCACGGCCTGCGCGAGGAGCGAAATGTCTTCGCGCATCTCGCGCAACGACGGCATCTTGAGCTCGATCACGTTCAGCCGGTAATAGAGGTCCTGGCGGAAAGCGCCGCCTTTCACTTCGTCCCCGAGATTGCGATGCGTGGCGCTGATGATGCGCACGTCGACCGCTTCTTCTCCCGTCGCGCCGACTTTGCGGACTTTCTTTTCCTGGATGGCGCGCAGGAGCTTCACCTGCATTTGCAGGGGCAGGTCGGCCACCTCGTCCAGGAAGAGCGTACCGCCGCTCGCGGCCTGGAAGAAACCGTCGCGGTCGGCGAGCGCCCCGGTGAATGCGCCTTTGCGGTAACCGAAGAACTCGGATTCCATCAGCGCTTCGGGTATCGCGCCGCAGTTGACCGCGACGAACGGTCCGTCCCGCCGCGAGCCTTTGAGGTGTATCAGGCGCGCGGCGAGCTCCTTGCCGCTGCCGGATTCCCCGGTCACGTGTATCGGCGCCTGGCTCCGCGCGAGGCGCTCGATCAGCGCGCGCGTCGCCCCCATGA
>Ga0105107_10001385_pt1 | contig 15734 bp, 14 predicted proteins | sample PPLLaktember2015_6_FD_79335 | JGI IMG/M metagenome (GOLD analysis project Ga0105107, IMG submission 79335) | Freshwater sediment microbial communities from Prairie Pothole Lake near Jamestown, North Dakota, USA - PPLs Lake P8 Core (1) Depth... | ecosystem: Environmental > Aquatic > Freshwater >...
CGGCCGGTAAACGAACAGAGGGAAACCGATGGTTTCCCTCCGTAACCTCCTTTCCTTCGGCGATCTGGCGATCGCTTCGCGACCCTAAGCCAGTTTGTTGAAGGCTTGATCGAGGTCAGCGATCAAGTCGTCGACGTCTTCCAAACCGATGTGCAGGCGTAGCGCGGGTCCGCCCGGGTTCCAGCGGGTCGCGGTGCGCAGCGCCTCGGCGTGCACCACCGTGACGAGGCTTTCATAACCGCCCCAGCTCGATCCGATGCCAAAGAGCTTCAGCGTATCGACGAAAGCTTCGACCGCGGCATCGCCGACCGGCTTCAGCACGAAAGCGAAGAGCGACGCCGCGCCGTCGAAATCGCGCTTCCAGATCGCGTGCCCCGGGTCGCTCTCGAGCGCCGGATAGATCACTCTTGCCACTTCGTTTCTTTCCTCGAGCCAGCGCGCGATGCGCAGCGCGCTCGCCATCTGATGCTTCATGCGCACGCCGATCGTGCGGAAGCCGCGCAGCGCCAGGTAGCAGTCGTCCGGGCTCACGCTGAAACCGTAGTCGGTGATCGTGCGCCGCACCGGCAGCCAGCACTTCTCGTTGGTGACGACGAGCCCGATCATCACGTCCGAATGACCCGAGATGTACTTGGTCGCCGCGTGCAGGGACACGTCGACGCCGTGCTCCAGGGAGCGGAAGAAGTACGGCGTGCCCCACGTGTTATCCGCGAGGACGACCGCGCCGCCCGCATGTGCCGCTTCGGCGATCGCGGGGATGTCCTGCATCTCGAACGTGAGCGAGCCCGGTGCCTCGCAAAAAACCGCGCGCGTCCCGGGCTTCATCAGCCCGGCGATATTTCCGCCGATGAGCGGGTCGTAATATTCGACTTCGACGCCGTTACGCTTGAGCTGCTTTTCGCAGAACGCCCGGGTCGGGCCGTATACCGAGTCGGTGACCAGCAGGTGGTCGCCGCCCTTCACGAAAGCGCATAGCGCTGCGGTCATCGCCGCGAGGCCCGAGGGCACGGCCACCGCGCGATAGCCGCCTTCCATCTGCGAGACGGCGTCCTCGAGCGCGAACGTGGTCGGTGTGCCGTAGCGGCCGTAGCGCACCACTTTCTCGCCTTCGCCGGGGCGCCGCTGGTAAGAGGCGAGGGTCGGATGGATCACCGTCGACGTGCGAAAGACCGGTGTGTTCACCATGCCGTCGTAGCGCGCGGGATCGCGTCCGACGTGCGTGAGGAGGGTGTCTTTCTTCATTGGGTACACATGATGGACTGGGTTACGCAAGGTTGCGGAGCGCCGCGCCTCGCGCTCGGCGCTCGCCCACTTTGCGTTATCCTAGCGGAAAAGCAGCGTTCCCGAAGAGGTATCCGTGTTTCCCCTGACTGGATCGTGGACGCGCCGCACGCTGGCGATACTCGCGGTGTCCGCTGCGGAGTGATTCGACTCCACCGAATGGCGTCTGCGCGGCCGAAGCAGCCGTGCGGCACGGCAACACCAACCGACAAGCGGGACGTGTAACCATGGGCGGTCATCTGTTCGAAGTCGGCGGCGAGCACGTTTCCCGCCTGGAAGACATACGGCTCCTCACCGGTGCGGGTACTTATGCATCGGACTGGAACCTGCCGGGGCAGCTTTACGGCTATTTCCTCCGCTCCGACCGGGCGCACGCGAAAATCGTTTCGTTCGACGCCGCCGCAGCGCTGAAGCATCCCGGCGTGGCGGGCATCTACACCGGGGACGATGCCGTACGCGCGGGCTACGTGAGAGCACCCACGTTCCTCAATTTCCCCGGCAAGGACGGCATGCAGGGTCGTATCCCCGAGCGTCCGGTGCTCGCGCACGGACGCGTGCGTTTCGTCGGTGAGCCGGTCGCGCTGGTGGTCGCGTCCTCGGCGCTCGCGGCCCAGGACGCTGCCGAGCTGATCCAGGTCGAGTACGAAGAGCTTCCCGTCGTGATCGATTCGGAGGAAGCGCTCGCGGCAGGCGCGCCGCTCCTGCACGACAGCGTTCCCGGCAACATGCCGCTCGAGTACGAAGCGGGCGACAAGGCGGCGACCGACGCGGCCTTCGCCAGAGCCGCGCACGTGACGCGCCTCAAGATGGAATCCACGCGCGTCGTGCCGAGCCCGATGGAGCCGCGCGCGTGCCTCGTCGCGTACGAGCCGCAAGGCAAGAGCTACACCGTGCACGTCTGCGTGCAGGGCGTGAACATGATGAAGCGCCAGCTCGCCGCCTATACCAAGGTGCCCGAGGACAAGCTCGACATCGTCGCGCGCGACGTGGGCGGCGGTTTCGGCCAGCGCAGCACCGGTTACCCGGAATACTGCGCGCTCATGATCGCTTCGAAAGCGATCGGCAAGCCCGTGAAATGGGTCTCCACGCGCACCGAAGGCTTTCTCTCCGACACGCACGGGAGGGGCAATATCGTCGAAGGCGAGCTCGCGCTCGACAAGGACGGCCGCATCCTCGCGCTGCGCCTGAACTGGGTCGCGGACATGGGCGCGTACCTGACGCCCGCGGGCCCGGTGAGCCACATCCGCAATCCGACGACGTGCCTGACCGGGGTCTATCAGATCCCCGCCGCGTACGGCTACTGGCGCCTGGTGGTCACGAACACCGCGCCGATCGCGGCGTATCGAGGCGCGGGCCGTCCCGATATCGCGTACGTGATCGAGCGCCTCGTGAGCAACGCCGCCGCCGAGCTGAAAATCGATGCCGCCGAACTTCGCCGGCGAAACCTCATTCCTGCCGACGCTTTTCCCTACAAGACGCCGACCGGCTCGACTTACGACAATGCCGATCTGCCGGGGCTGCTCGCGAAAGCGGTCGAGCTCGCCGACTGGAAAGGCTATGCAAAGCGGCGCGCGGAATCCGAGAAGCGCGGGAAGCTGCGCGGCCTCGGCATCGCGACCGTGATCGAGAATACCGGCGCGGGCATGTATCCCAAGGACGAGATCGAGATCGAGGTCGACGCGAAAGGCGACGTGACCGCCTATTCGGTCGCGCATTCGCAGGGCCAGGGTCACGAGACGACTTTCGCGATGATGGTCGCCAAAGCGCTCGAGATTCCCGCCGAGCGCGTGAAGGTGCGCGAAGGCGTGCAGGGTAAGACGCTGATCGGCAATCACACCGGCGGCTCGCGCACGATGGTGGGTGCGGGCACCGTGTGTCACATCGCCGCGGAGAAGCTCGTGCAGCACGGCAAGTCGCTCGCGGCGGAAGAGCTCGGGCTCGAGCCTTCGCAGGTGACGTACGGCGGCGGCGAGTTCAAGGGGCCCGAGCCCGGCATGAGGCTCACGCTCGCACAGCTCGCGGCCAGGCGCCCGCTCAGCGCGAAAGGCGAAGGCACTTTCGCTTCGACTTTCCCCAACGGGTGCCACATCGCCGAAGTCGAGATCGATGCGGATACCGGGGTCACCAAGATCGTTTCGTACCTGACCGTCGACGATTGCGGCGTCATCGTCAATCACACGATCGTCGAAGGGCAGATGCACGGCGCGGTCGCGCAGGGTGCGGGCCAGGTTTTCGGCGAGCACGCGGTGTACGACCGCGAGACCGGCCAGCTCCTGACCGCGACTTTCAGCGATTACTACATGCCGCGCTCGGACCTGCTGCCCGATATTAGAATGGCCGACCACCCCACGGCCTCGAGAGTGAACCCGCTCGGCATCAAAGGCATGGGAGAATCGGGTTGCACCGCATCGCTGCCCGCCCTGGTGAACGCGGTCGTCGATGCGCTGAGGCCTATCGGTATCCACCATCTCGACATGCCGCTCACCTCGGCCAAGCTGTGGGGCGCGATCTCGGCGGCCCGCGAGCAGCGATAGAATCGGTCCTGCCCATGATTTCCTGCACGCCCATCGGCCACGTCAGAAACTCGGTGACGCGCATGTCGGAAGGGCACTGGGCGAAAGTGGAGTCGGAGATCCACATCGACGAGGTTTATGCGGCGGGGTTGCAGGGACTGGAGGATTTCTCGCACGTCATGGTTGTTTTTTACCTGCATGAAGCGCAGGGTTTCGATCCGGCGAAGCAGCTGCTGCGGCATCCGCGCGGCATGGAGCATTTGCGCGAGGTCGGCGTGTTTGCCCAGCGCACCAAGTACCGGCCGAACCCGATCGGCGTGACTTCGGTCGAGCTGCGCTCGATACGGGGCAATGTCGCCGTGGTGCGAGGGCTGGACGCGCTCGACGGGACGCCGGTGCTGGATCTGAAGCCGTACATGCCGATGTTCGATCGCATCGATGACGCGCGCGTGCCGGCGTGGGTCGGGCAGTTCATGGAAGGCTATTTCTGATGGTCAAGCTGCCGCGTAAGGATTCGGGCAGACAACAAAGGGGCACAGCATGTATGCGTTCGAGTACGTAAAACCGCGCTCGCTCAAGGAAGTGAGCGCGTTCCTCAAGGCGAACCCCGAAGCGCGGCCGCTCGCGGGCGGCATGACGCTGATCCCCACGCTCAAGGCGCGGCTCGCGCAGCCCACGCATCTCGTCGATCTCGCGGCCCTCGAAGAGCTGCGCGGGATCGAGTTGCAGGGCTCGACCCTCACGATAGGCGCCGGAACGCGCCACAACGACGTGATGCGCTCCGAGCACGTGCGGCAGGCGATACCCGCGCTCGCCGAGCTCGCGGGCCGCATCGGCGACCCGGCGGTGCGCAATCTCGGCACGCTGGGGGGTTCGGTCGCGAACAACGACCCCGCTGCCGATTACCCCGCAGCCGTGCTCGCCCTCGGCGCGAAAATCGTCACCGACCGGCGCGAGATCGCCGCGGACGATTACTTCCAGGGCATGTTCGCGACGGCACTGGACGCGGGCGAGCTCATCGTGCGCATCGCTTTTCCCGTGCCCAAGCGCGCGGCGTACGAAAAGTTCGCGCATCCCGCTTCGGGTTACGCGATGACCGGCGTCTTCGTCGCCGAGACCGCGAACGGCGTGCGCGTCGCCGTCACCGGGGCAGGCCCCGGGGTTTTCCGCTGGAAGGAAGCCGAAGCGGCGCTCGCGAAAAAGGTCGCGGCCGATTCGGTTTCGGGGCTGCGCATGGCGGCCGACGACTTGAACGAAGACATACACGGCTCGCGCGAATACCGCGCGAACCTAGTCAACGTGCTCACCAAGCGCGCGGTCGCGCGGATCGCAGGGAGATAACAGTGGCCAGAGTCGAAGTCATAGTCAACGGAACCAAGAAGAGCGGCGAAGTCGAAGACCGCACTCTGCTCGTGAATTTCCTGCGGGACAGCCTGGGGCTGACCGGCACGCACGTCGGCTGCGACACCAGCCAGTGCGGCTGCTGCACCGTGCACATGAACGGCCGCGCGGTGAAATCGTGCACCGTGCTCGCCGTTCAGGCGAACGGCGCGGACGTCGTGACGATCGAAGGCATGGCGAAGAACGGGGAGCTCCACCCGGTGCAGCGCGCTTTCACCGAATGCCACGGGCTGCAGTGCGGTTTCTGCACCCCGGGCATGGTGATGGCCGTCGCCGGGTTCCTCAAGGACAACCCGAATCCGAGCGAAGAGGAAATCCACAAAGGCCTCGAAGGCAACCTCTGCCGCTGCACCGGCTACATCAACATCGTGAAAGCCGTGTAGCGCGGTGCGGAGCTCCTCGGCGGCAAGGCCTGAGAGAGACCTACGGGATGATCGGCAGCAGCAGGTAAGGCTGCTGCCGGACTCCCGCGCGCAGCGTTACTTTCCCTCCGAAGACTTCGGACGGCCGATCCTGCGGGTCGTCGTGAACGAAAGGACCGCAGCCGCGCATCGGGTTCTTCATGTTCGACAGCGTCGCCGCTTCACCCGCGTACTCGTAATCCCTCCCGCGCACGGTGAGCGCGATCGTGTAGCCCTCGGGCACCACGATGCACGTCGGCCAGATCTCGACGTCGAGCTCTACCGTTTCGCCCGGCGTGAGCGGCTGGATCTCATCGTGCGTGTGGTACGGGCGGTAAGGCAGGCTCAACGCCGGATCGAGCTTGCGGTGAGACGCGCGCAGCCACCCCTGGCCGACCGGCGTGTGGGGATCGAGCGCACCCTGAAAGACGACCTCGCGCCCGTCCGGGGCGAACACTCGCAGTACCGCGAACACATCCGCATCGGTCGTGGACGACGACAGAAAGAGCTTGAGCGCTGAAGGGCCGGTGATCTCGATCCTGCTCCCGAGCGGGGGCATGCTGAAAGTGATGCCTTCGCCCGTGGCGTCGTACTCGATTGTGGCCGCGCCGTGCGCGGGGTCGGGCGTCAGCGCGCGGTTCGCGAGATCGAGGTAGTAGCGCGTCCATTGCGTGCGCGCGAGCGGCCACTCGTGCTCCTTGCGCTCGACGAAGCGCGCGGCGCCTGCCCCGGAACGATCCTGTCCGGGGTGGCGGACCTGGAGCGTGACGCGCGGCTCCTCGTCCCAGCCGTTGTCCGCGCCTTTGAGGAAGTGGTCGAAGAAGCGTTTCTGGAGCGCGACCCCGTAGTCGGTGTAGAACGGCGCCCAGTGCGAGTCCCCGTGCACTTCGAGCCACTTCTGAATGGAGCCCGCACGGCCGTAACCTTCGAAGTTGCCGCGGGTGTGCAGCCCCTGGCCGCCCCAGTTCGCCGCGGACAATAGCGGCACGGTGATTTTCGAGAGGTCGGCGGTGCGCTCGCGATAGTAATCGTCGATGAGGGGGCGCGCGAGCACGTTCGCCCACATGTCGGCACGGTTCTGTCGCAGCGTCTCGTCGGGCAGCGTCTCGTCGCCGCACACGAGCGCCCCGGTGACGCGGCTCCTGGGGCCGCGCTCGCCGCGCCCGTGCTGCACCGTCACGACCTGCATCTCCTGCCAGTTCTTGCGGAAAGTGCACGCGATGCCGCCGTGGCGCGCGCCGTCGCGGTAGTAGTCGGACCAGCCTTCCCACACGCAGATCGCCGCGAGGTGCGGCGGCTGCAGCGCAGCCGCGCGCCATTGGCTGCTCGCGTAGTACGAGATGCCGTTCAGCCCGATCTTGCCGTTGGACCAGGCCTGCGCGGCGGCCCATTCGATGCAGAGATAGAAGTCGCGGTTCTCGCGCGCATTGTTGTGGTCGAGGTATCCGGGCGAGCGCCCCGCGCCGCGCGAGTCGACCCGCACGCACACGTAACCGTCGGGGACCCATTTTTCGGGATCGGCCACTTCCCAGTTCTGGTACTTGTTCGAGGTGCCCGCCACCGCGTCCGGAAACTCGCGCGCCATGATTTCCCACGCGGTCTTGTAGCCGTCCTGGAAAGCGAGCCCCTTGCCATATGGGCCGTAGCTCACCAGCGCGGGATAACGGCCTTCCTCCACCGGGCGGTACACGTCGGCGCGCAGCGTGAGCCCGTCGTCCATCGTGACCGGGACGTCCCAGTCGATCCGCATGCCGTCGCGGACCTCGGACTTGGAGTCGCTCATGGCTCGAGCTTGTCTTCGAACCAGTCCCACATCGTCGCCGTCACCAGGGTCAGGTAATCGCGCTGGCAGTGCTGCGCCCCGCCTTCGTCCTCGGTGAATACCCGCAGGGTCTTATCCTTCGAGCCCGAGGCGTCGTGCAAGGCCTGGGCGTCGGCGAGAGGAACCTGCTCGTCGGCCGCGCCGTGGACGATGAGGAACGGGCAGCGCATTTTCTGCACCACGCCGTCGAGGCGGAAAGGCTCAAGCTTTTTCAGCGCGTCTTCCAGCGTGTCGACGCCGAGTATCCAGGTGATGTGATGGCCGGGCACCGAAAGCGAAGTCCTGAACTTCGCGTCGATGCGCTTCTTCCACGTGGCGTAATAATCCCAGATCGCGCCCCACGCGATGCACGCGGCAAAGCGCGGCTCCATCGAGGCGATGCGCGGCGCGTAATAGCCGCCGAGGCTGATCGCCACCACGCCGAGTTTCTTCGCGTCGACATCCTCGCGCTTCTCGAGGTAGTCCACGCACGCGCTGCCGGCGGCTTCGTAGTCGTGGCGCAGGTAGTGGCCGCGGAAACGGATCGCTTCGCCCGTTCCCGGGCCGTCCATCACGAGCACCGAAATGCCGCGCTTGATGAGATCCGGCACGCCGCGCGTGTACTGGATCTCCTTGGTGACGTCGAGCCCGTCGAAGAAGACGACGCAGGGCGCGCGCTTCGATCTGGCGTTCTGGGCATGGACGAAATAGCCGGGAAGGCTGCCGCCTTCGAAAGGCACTTCGACGATCTCGATCTCGACGTCGGTCAGCTTCGAGAAGCGGTGGAAGCATTGCACCGCCGTGCGATACACCGCGAGCGCCTTCTCGTCCTTGGGCGTGCGGAAGCGCTCGGCCATCTGGTAGTAATTGCACGCGCGCAAGTATGCGTGAGCCGCCGAATAGCGGTGTCCCGCCCCTTCGAATTTCTCGGCGTAACCGCGCACGCCGTCGGCGACTTTCGCGCACGCGTCGAACCACGCATCGTCGTCTTCAGGGTTCTTGTCCTTGAGCATGCGCCCGATCTTGTGCAGCTCGCCGAAGTCGGAGCCGCCGTAAGGCGCCGAGCCGATCATGTTGACGAACGCCGCCGACCAGCGGTAGTTGCCGGGGAAGTACATGAAGTACGAAGGGTCTTTGGCCACCGTTTACCTCGATCTCTGATGTTTAATGCGGCTTACTGCTTCGGGATGCCCGCGTTCTTCGCCACTTTCGCCCACTTCTCGGTCTCCGCGCGGAGAAAAGCGCCGTATTCCGCCGGACCCAGCGCGCCGACTTCGTGGCCCTGACCTGTGAAAAGCTTGCGCGCTTCAGGCGTGCCGAGCGCTTTCGCGAGTATGTCGTGTATGCGCGAGATCACCGCGGGCGGCGTGCCGGCGGGGGCGAGCACGCCGTTCCAATTGTAGCTTTCGAAGCCCTGCAACCCCTGTTCGGCGAGAGTGCGTATCTGAGGCATGAGCGGAGTGCGCTCGCGCGAGGTGACGCCGACCGGCCTCAGCTTGCCCGTGTTGACGAGCCCGGCGGACGTCGCGAACTGGATCTGCGCGAGCTCGATGTTGCCCGCGAGGAGATCGACCACGAACTGCGCGGCGCCTTTGTACGGCACGTGCGTGAGCTTGACCCCGGCGCGGCTCGCAAAGAGCTCGATCGCGAGATGGCCGACGGTGCCGACTCCGGGCGTACCGAAATTGATGCTGCCGGGCTGCGTCCGGGCGAGCGCCACGAAATCCTTGAGCCCCTGCACCGGGAGGCTGGGGTGCGCGCAGAGGCAGCTCGCGCTCCTCGCGATCAGCATGATGGGCGCGAGGTCGCGCTGCGGATCGTATGCGAGCTTCTTGCGTACGATGGGCGCGATCGTCACGGGGCCGGGGTTGCCGGCGAGCAGGGTGTAGCCGTCGGGGGCGCTTTTCGCGACGAGCTCGGTGCCGGTCATTCCGCCCGCGCCGGGACGGTTCTCGGCGATGACCGACTGGCCGAAAGCCGCGTTGAGCTGCTGCGCCACCCATCGCGCCTGAGTATCAGTCGGACCGCCCGGAGGGAAGGGAACGATGATGCGCACCGTCTTCACGGGGTAGGGGGCGCTTTGCGGCGAGGCCGGTGCGCTGCACACGGCGAGCACTACGAAAAGCTGCGCAAGCAGGTGGAATCTCATCGTTCATCCTCCGGGTGGTTGCGCGATTGTCAACGCGTCTTGTCGACGACGATTCTAGCGGAACGCTTCAGCCGCTCACAAACGCACGGCCCGGGCGTCGAGGTTTCCGAGTGAAGAGCGGCGAGACACCATCTGGTAAACTCGTTCGCCCCCGCACCAGACCAATCATCACGAGGAAAGACATGCCTGCCGCACCGAAGAAAACGAGGCCCAAGTACCGCGACATACTGTTCGAAGTGAAAGACCAGGTGGCGTGGGTCACGATCAATCGTCCTCGCATCCTCAACGCTTTTCGGGAGCAGAGCCTCGACGAGATGATAGACGCGCTCAAGTCGACGCGCGAGGATCCCTCGATCGTGTGCGCGGTCATCACGGGCGCGGGAGACAAGGCGTTTTCCGCCGGCGGCGATTTCTACGCCATGAAGCGCCTCAACTTCGCAAACGCGTACATGTGGAACGACCGCATGCTCGGTCTCGCCATGACGATACGCGGCCTCCCGATCCCGGTGATCGCGATGGTGAACGGCTGGTGCATGGGCGGAGGTCACGAGCTCGCGCTGTGGTGCGACGTCGTGATCGCCTCGGAGAACGCGGTCCTCGGCCAGACGGGCGCCAAAGTCGGCGCCTGCCCAACTGTCGGCGCGACGCAATACCTGCCGCGCATCATCGGAGAGCGCCTCGCGCGCGAGATGATCTTCTGCGCGCGGCGCTTCGGCGCGAAAGAGGCGGTGGAAGTCGGCCTCATCAACAAGTGCGTGCCGCAGAAGGAACTGCTCAAGGAAACGCTCAAGTGGTGCGAGACCATGAAAGGCCACAGCGCGCTCACGATCCGCATGACCAAGCGCTCGCTCAATTTCGAATCGGACAACCTCTATTCTTCGTGGCAGCACGGGATGGAGCTGCTCGCCCACGTGTGGGGCTCGGACGAAGCGAAGGAAGGCATGAATGCTTTCCTCGCCGGCCGCTCGCCGGATTTCCAGAAATTCCGCATGCGCGACAAGAAGGAGCTCGAGCGCTACCTCGAAGGCTGCGAGCGCGACGAGAACGCGCCGCCGGTGATGCGCGGTAACGGAAAGGCTGCACCGAGGAAAAAAACGCAAGGTAAAGCGAAAAGCCGATGAAGCAGCCGCAAGGCGCCCTCGAAGGGCTGCGCGTGCTCGATCTGACGCGCATCCTCGCGGGGCCGCTGTGCACCATGATGCTCGGCGACATGGGCGCGGACGTGATCAAGGTCGAGCCGCCGGGCACGGGCGACGACACGCGCACCTGGGGCCCGCCTTTCGCGGGAACCGAATCGGCGTACTTTCTCGGCGTGAACCGCAACAAGCGCTCGATCACGCTCAACATGGCGGGCAGGTCCGGCCAGGAAATCCTGGCGAAGCTGATCGCGCAATGCGACGTGCTGGTGGAGAATTTCAAGGCGGGTACGCTGGAGAAGTGGGGTTTCGGCAACGACTGGCTGGAAGAGCACGCGCCGCGCGTCATCCGCTGCTCGATCACCGGTTACGGCGCCACCGGTCCGAAGGCGGGGCTCCCCGGCTACGACTTCATACTCCAGGCGGAATCCGGGTTGATGAGCATCTGCGGCGACGCGGAAGGCGAGCCGATGAAATACGGCGTGGCAATCGTCGATATCTGCACCGGCATGCTCGCGTCCAATTCGATACTCGCGGCGCTGCAGGCGCGCGAGCGGACCGGCAAAGGCCAGCACGTCGAGGTGTCGCTCTTCGATTCGAGCCTCGCGATGCTCGCGAACGTCGCTTCCAACCACCTCGTCTCAGGCCGGGACGCGCGCCGCTTCGGGAACGGGCACCCCAACATCGTTCCTTATACGGCGTATCGCGCCGCCGACGGGATGATCGCCGTCGCGGTCGGCAACGACGGCCAGTTCGCCAAGTTCGCGGCGGTTCTCGGAAAGCCCGAATGGGCGACCGACCCGCGCTACGCGCGCAATCCCGAGCGCGTCGCGAACCGCCACGCCCTCGATCCCGCCATTGCCGCTATCCTCGGCGCCGCGGCCGCGGAAGACTGGATAGCGAAGCTTTCCGCCGCGGGCATTCCCTGCGGGCGCATCAACTCGGTCGCGCAGGCGCTCGATGACCCGCACACCGTCGCGCGTGAAATGGTGCGCACCGTGCAGCACCCCACCGCCGGCGAAGTCAGAATGGTCGGCATTCCTTTCCGCTTCAGCGACACCCCGGCTTCGGTGCGCCGCGCCCCGCCGACGCTCGGTCAGCACACCGAGCAGGTGCTGCGCGAGATGCTCGAGCTCTCCGATGCCCGCATCAACGAGCTGAGAGCGGAAAAAGTCATTTAAGGATTCAGCATCAAGGATCCTCATGATCACCGGCCTGAGTCACGTCTCCATCGTCGTTCCGAACCTCGAAGCCGCTGTCGAGTGCCTGAAGCGGGTCTACGGTCTCGCCGCGGGCGAGCCGCAGATGAATGCCGAGCAGGGCGTGAGGCTCGCCTATGTGGAGCTCGCGAATGCGCGCATCGAGCTGATGGAGCCCTCGCGCGCCGATTCGCCGATCGCGAAGTTCCTGGAGCGCAACCCGCGCGGCGGGATCCATCACTTCTGCCTCGCGGTCGACAGCGTCGATGCCACCGTGCGGGAGATCGCTCTCGAAGGCGTGCAGGTGCTCGGCGAAGGCAAGGCCCAGGTGAACGTACACGGCGAGCGCATCGCTTTCGTCCACCCCAGGGATTTTCTCGGCGCGCTGGTCGAGCTCGAAGAAGGACACGAGTAGCGCGTCTTACAGGTTTTACACCGGCGGCGACAAGGCGTCGTACCTGCTGCTGCCCATCATTCCCGCGAAATGAAATGAGCGAACACTCACGCATCAAAGCAGCCGAGCTCGAAGCGTTCATCGCGCGCGCGTTCGAAGCCGTCGACGTCCCGCCCGCGGACGCGAAGTCGATCGCGCAGCTCATGACACGCGCGGACGTGAACGGCTCCGAAGGCCACGGCATATTCAGGCTGCCGCAGTACATCCGGCGCATCAAAGGCGGCGCCGTGAACGTGCGCCCGAAGATCGCGATCGAGCGCGAAGCCGCCGCGATGGCGCTCGTGAACGGCGACAACGGCATGGGCCACCTCGTCATGCGCTACGCGACCGAGCTCGCGATCGAGAAAGCGAAGAGCGCGGGTGTCGCGTGGGTCGGGGCGAACTGGAGCAACCACGCGGGCCCCGCTTCGCTTTATGCGAGCATGCCGCTCGAGCACGACATGATCGGGCTTTACATGGCGGTGGGCAGCGCCAACCATCTGCCGCCGTGGGGCGGGCTCGACATGCTGCTGTCGACCAATCCGCTCGCCGTCGCGATTCCAACGGCGGAAGAGCCGCCGATCGTGCTCGACATGGCGACGACGGTCGCGGCTTACGGCAAGGTGAAAACCAAAGCGCAGCGCGGTGAGACGATGCCGGTGGGCTGGATGATGGACCGTCAGGGGAAACCGCTCACCGACCCGAAACGCGCCAATGAAGGATTTCTGCTGCCGATCGGCGAGTACAAAGGCTACGGCCTCGCGCTCATCATCGGCTTATTGTCCGGATCGCTGAATCGCGCGGCGATGGGAAAAGACGTCGTCGACTTCAATGCCGACGACACGACGCCGACCAATACCGGGCATGCGATCGTCGCAGTTTCGGTCGAAGCTTTCGGCGACGTCGCGGAGTTCAAGCGCAACGTCGATGCCCTCGCGCGCGACCTGCGCGCTTCGAAGCGCCTGCCGGGCGTCGATCGCATCTGGCTGCCCGGCGAGCAGAGCCACGCCAAGCGCATCGACCACCTGGAGAACGGCGTTCCAGTGCCGCCAGCGCTACGCAAGAGCTTGGAAGCGCTTGCGGCCGATCTCGACATCGCGCCGTTGCCGGCATCTTAAAAGGAAGGGAGGTTACGGAGGGAAACCTGGGTTTCCCTCTGTATCGTTCACCGGTGCAAGAACGCAGTGAGTGTCACTGCGTTCACTGGCGGCCGCCTGCGGCGCTAAGCCGCCGCAGGTTCATCCACCACTGCGTTGCGCAGCACGCCGATGCCCTCGATCTCCGATTCGATCACGTCACCCGCCTGCAGCAGCCACTCGGGGTTCGCAAGCCCTCCGCCGCCCGGCGACCCGGTGGCGATGACGTCACCCGGCATGAGCGTGATCTGCGACATGTACGCGATCAGCTTCGGAATAGACCACAGCATGTCCTTGGTGTTGCCGTCCTGGCGCACTTCGCCGTTCACCCGCGTCACGATGCGCAGGCTCATGGGTTCGGGAATCGCTTCGCGCGTGACGAGCCACGGTCCCATCGGTGCGAAGGTGTCGAAGGTTTTTGCGAGGAAGAGATGGCCGCCTTCGCGCTCGCGGCGGCCGACGTCACGCGCCGTGACGTCGTTCATGATCGTGTAACCCGCGACGACGCCGTAAGCCTCGTGCTCGGAGACGTGCTTGCACTTCTTGCCGATGACCACCGCGAGCTCGGTTTCGTAATCGAGCTCCGCGCACGCGCGAGGCTTCACGATGTCGCGTCCCGGGCCGGTGATGGCCGAGAGCGGTTTCATGAATGCGGCCGGTATCGCTCCGCGCTCCTTGCCCGGGTTGCGGGTGTAACCCGGATAGTTGCGCCCGATCGCGATCAGCTTGAGCGGGCGCACGGGCGCGTAAAGCCTGCACTCGGCGAGCGGTATGAAAAGCTGCTCTCCGGCGAGGCCGGTCGCCCCCGGCGAGCTTGCGGCGAGCTCCGCCAGGTACGAGTAGGCGTCGCCCAGGGCGAGCCATGCCGGTTCGCCGGTATGGAGAAACTCCGCGACGTAAGGCGGTATGTAAAGACGCGCGAGCTCCGGCCCCTTGCGGTTGCCGGTCTCGTCGACGAGGTACAGCGCGTATCCCGCGCGCAGGTCGGCGACGAGGTCGGTGCCGACGAGGACGCCGAGTCGTGACAGAGAGGACGACTCGTGCCTGCGGCTGTAGCGCATGAGCTTCATGGTCAGGGAAGGCCATGGTAACAGAGCGTCTTCCAGGCGCGGCATGACAGGCGCTTGGACGCCGGCCGCGCAATTGCCTATAGTACGCGGCCTGGCACGGGGGTTGCTCCCGTGCGCTACTCGTTCGGGAACCCTTTGCGGCCCGACCTCGCCTAAGCCTAGACGTGACGCGCGTAGTGAGCGTCCGATCACCCGGGAGAACGATGTGAAACGAATGCTGACTATTATTTTTGCCGCGCTGCTGGGCCTGTCTTTCGGCGCGCGCGCCGCAGAAACCTCCCCCGACGCGCTGGTGAAAGCCACCGCCGAGGACGTGATTACGGTCATACGCACGACCAAGGACAAAGCTGCGCTGCGCGCAGCCGCAGAGGAAAAAGTGCTGCCGCACTTCGATTTCCGCGCCATGACGCAGCTCGCAGTCGGCCAGCACTGGCGGCAGGCGAGCCCGGAGCAGCAGAAAGCGCTGATCGACGCGTTCAGGACGCTGCTCGTGAACACTTACACCGCATCGCTGAACGTCGCGTCCACCGGCAAGGAGTCGGTCGAAGTGAAGCCGACCACGCTGAAGCCCGGCGATAACGACGTGATCGTTCGCACCACGGTGCGCACGGCGAGCAGGCCGCCGATTCCGGTCGATTACCGCATGACGAGAACGCCCAGCGGCTGGAAGGTCTATGACGTGATCGTCGAGAACCTGAGCCTCGTCACCAACTACCGCAGCTCATTCGCCTCCGAGATCGGCCGCACCGGAATCGACGGCCTCGTGAAAGCCCTCCAGTCGAAGAACCAGGAGCTCGCGAAAGCGGGATAGCGGGCGGCGGGCGCTGGCGTACCGAATGCGGTTCTACCCGCGCTCGTTTTCCAAGCTGCTGTTCGTCGGCTTCGCGCTGATTGCGCTGCCGCTCATGTTCGCGTTGATCAACAACGCGATTTCGATCGACCGGCTCGGCAACCAGAGCCAGAAAGCCGTCTACCAGGCGGTGCAGGCGACGCAGAGCAGCCGCAAGCTCGCCGAGCTGATCCCCGCGATGGAGCGCGTCGCGCACCAGATGATCATACTGGGCGACCGCGCGCTGCTCGAAACCTACCGGGTCCATCGCAAGGAGCTGCTGGCGACCGCGTCGGAGTTCTCGACGCTCCCTTTCGATACCGAGCAGCGCGGGGCGCTGCGCGAGATCGTCAGCGGGGAAGCGGTGATCTACGAGCTCCTCGCA